>Ga0307513_10010294_pt1 | contig 11738 bp, 13 predicted proteins | sample 15_EM_MG_FD_202174 | JGI IMG/M metagenome (GOLD analysis project Ga0307513, IMG submission 202174) | Populus trichocarpa ectomycorrhiza microbial communities from riparian zone in the Pacific Northwest, United States - 15_EM | ecosystem: Host-associated > Plants > Roots > Unclassified | place... | reverse complement strand
GAAAAATATAGGACAGTTCATTTCTACCATATATATTCATACCTTATTATTGTCATATCAAACTTAAAAAGATTGAGAACCATGGAACCCACAAAATTGTCCTGTAAAAATCCAACAGCTAACTATAAGTACAAAACTTAAAAGATTATTGTTGTTAGTCTTTTTTTTTTGGCCCCACATAAACAAAAAAAAAAAGAGGAAAGAGAAAATACAAAAAAAATTAAAAATATGTTGGAAGAATATCAAAAAATTTACTAGTGAGAAGAGTATATTTAAATACCGAGAGAATTGCCAAAGATTGTTCGAGGAGGATCAAGCATGTAAAATTAAAAAAATTTACAGTATATTTTTTATTGATGAAGACCCTATTGACAAAGAAAATTCAACTTGAGAAGAGAAATTTAAAATTGGATGTTTAAGGGCTCAATTAGATTTTTTTCAAGGTTTAATTGAATTTATTGAGGGCTTAGTTGCAAGAAAAATTGATTTGTTAATCAATTTAGGCTTTAATTGGAAGAAATTAAAGTCTATGGGTTGAATTGAAATTTTTAAGATTTAATTTGGTCAAATTAGAGGCTTAATTGCATAAATATGAAAGTTTGATAGACAATTAGGGACTTAATTAAAGAAATAAAAAACCAAGGACCAAGCTATAAAAGGCACATGAATGTAGGAGTTGAAATTGACCAAATCAGGAGCCAAATTGAACAAATTGGAAGTGTGTTGGTCAATTGAGGATCAAAATACAAAAATTCAAAACCAGAGACCAAAATAAAAGAGGGGCCAGCCCAGCCTATAATGGGTTATATTTTTACACTGTAAGATACAAACCCTATATTAAAACACCTGACTTTCTCCAATATATTAAAAAAAAAACATTTCAAAACTTTTAAATTAATTTTTCTTTAAAAAAAAAATGTTTTGTTAAAAAATTTCCAAGCATATCTTCATGGAAAAAAAATTGCATCTTTCTCATGTTTTAAAATACAAAATGGATATTGTAACTAGTTTATGATTATCTATTAGGGTTTGATTAAAATATCAAAAACACTTTTCCAATCTTTTTTTTAGGGTTTAGATGTAGACTTGAATAATCTGTGGGGTGTAAGAATACACGATAAAGTACACTCTCATGTATTAAAGATACAAAATGCAAAATAAATGTGATGTTAAAATTAAGACTTAAAGAAAAAAATATAGTGAAAGTGAAGGTGTTGTTTGTATTTTTTTTTTATGAATGTTTTTTTTATGATAAACATTGCAAAGAATAAAGAAGAATTTAATGTTTTGATTTGCTCACGGTTAAGGATTATAAACTTATACGTAAGTCGTATTCCTAATATCCGATGAAAAGACAAAAGTTTTAAAACTTCTTTAACACATCAAAGCCACGAAGCAGCTTACCTCAGGTAGGGTGTGTTAGGGGTGCTAATACCTTCCCTAACCACAACCAGTCCCTTACCCGTGAATCTCTGACAAGACTAGTACATCCGGGTTTTCTAGTAACCCTCAATGAAAGACTAGGTGGCGACTTCCAAAAACAAAGCAAATGAATGAACGAAAAATCACCAACCGACACCTCGCGGGTGACATGGGACAAAATGGTGACTCCACTGGGGAAGGTACTGTTTCTGACAATATTGGACTAAGCTTTGTGTATTTGATGTGTTTAAGTTTTTGTATTTTTGTCTTGTTTTATCCATGCATTTTGTAGAATTGTCTCATGCATCACATGTCTTTATTTTTGAAAGCACACACAAGCTTCTAGGTTAGGTGGGGAACTAGCGATCTACCCTAGGACTATTGGTCAGGGTTTAAATGCGTGAAACACCCAACTCATATCTGAGTGTCTGCTTGGTAATGGTGGGTATACGTACCTTAACCATTTCTTGCAACGTCCCTATACTGTCTTTACAAAGATCGTCACTGGGCAGATATGAGACCCTTTTGAGACCAGGTAGAAAACCTACCCATGTTCACATAATGAATAGAACATGTCCTTAGGTTATATGTGCTATCTTTTTTTGCATCAGGGCAAACCCTTCTTGAAGCATCTTGAACTCAAGACTTGTGGGTGACACAATGGTCGTCACTCAAAAAATTTTCATTGTAGGGTTTGGGCAAGAATCAAAAAATTTTCTTGTTTCATCATACAAGAGTTACGATCATATGTCACCCCTCAAAGGGCGAGTTCATCATATAGATTACATGCTCATACATTTGTCATGCATGCACCGGGATGAAAAGTTGGTTCCCTCACCCGAGGTCTACTATACTGTACTGAGAAAAGTTGGAAAATAAAGAATGGGGTTCGATAAAAGGGTCATTGTCTAAAGGAAAATTGAGAGCATCAAATGTGAAGTAGCTAGACTCTTTGATCTGCTTGAACAAATGTTGAACTTCAAGAGTGAAAAGGGAATGTTTGCACAACCTCATGTGGAAGCACTGTCAGTCCATGTCCCACATAAGGAAAACATCATTGACTTTTCTCCTCAGCACTCCATCAATAGGGGCCATAAACACTGAAGTGGCACCACCTCTCCTTCATTTCAGTCATGAACAACAACAACACCTTCAATCATTAATAATCTCCTTTCTGGTTCAACTGCACTATTAGTTGTTCACCACTTTCACGTCTTGTAATAGCACCCAATAACTGCTAGCTTTTTGTGTCTAATCTTCTTTGAAGTCACCGAACTCCATTCCTGTCCTGCAGCATAAGATGTTAATTTGAAAAAACATGAGTATACCTTGAACTTCAACATAGCAGAGCTCTCTCTATAGAGATCTGTTTGTGGCTCTACAAGTGGGAAATACAAGAGGGGATATAGTAGTTTCAGACGCTATGAAAATTTACACCACCAGTTTCAGCACTGAAACACTGTAGTAGGCAGAAGAGCCAGACTTGGTCTGAAAAACAAGAGCATATATAGAACTTCAACGTGACAGAGCTCTCTCTATTGAGATTTGTTTGTGGATCTGCTAGTGGGGAATGCAAGAGTGGATGTAGTAGTTTCATACACTACAAAAATTTCTCTCATCAGTAGGAGCACCAAAACACAGTGGTAAGTAGAAGAACCAAACCTGGTCAGAAAAATAAAGCAAGCATTGAACTTCAATGTAGCAGAGCTCTCTCTACAGAGATCTGTGTGTGGATCTGCTAGTGGAGAATCCAAGAACAAATGCAGTAGCTTCAGATCATTTATAATTTTCTCTTACCAGTGCCAGCATTAAAACGCAGAAGTAGAGAGAAGAGACATGCATAAACTAAAAAACATGAAGAAAACTGAAACTTCAACAGAGCAGAACTCCCTCTATTTGTGCTTGTTTGTTGCACCACCAGTGAGGAATCGAAGAGGAGACATAAGAGTTTCAGATTCATCAGTGTTTCTTTGAGTAGAGAGAATGCATGATTCCACGCGTCTGCAGCGGTGGTGCTGTGCGCTACCAAGATTACCTAGCTGTTGGGAGATTCCAACAATCCTCAAACAACCATAACAACATCGAAAGATTGACATGAAGCTATTGTAAGGATTGCCGAAGGAATCGAGCAAGCTATGAAGATGGGAAAGATTGAAGGTTATACCATGGGTGCCAAAACAATGATGAGAGATGAATCAGAAGATGATCCTGAAGGTGAGAAACCTTAGTTATTTTGCCTAGTCAGAACTTGTTATGCTACTGCTCAAATGTCTTTGCCAAGATGGATATACCTTGTCCACTCAAGTCTGTCTACTAGCATCTGTTATGCCTCAGACTTGTCGTCCTGACTCTGTCAAATCCCATGTAACCACTGTTTCATAGGTGGTATAATCTAGACAAGAGATGGGAATATCATGGCGGGGTCTTGGGCCATTCATTTGAATAGTTGTAAAAATTTCAAGAATCGAGATCGGATGATGGTGAGCAAGAAGCGAGTTAAGTTTGTGAAAGATGATGTCATCAACCATATTATCACAAGAACATCCTCAGATTGACAAAAGATCGAAAATGTGTGGCAAAGCACAAATATTGCTAGAAAAGCTAATCCAAGAATAGTGTTGAATTGTCAATCATTTTGTTGTGGAGTTTTGCCCTTTTGCATTTTGTTTTGAGATCACATCTCATCCTTTAACAAAACATGTATTTTTTCTCTGTCTCTTTGTCGTTTTGAAGTCAGAAGATGTTTAACATTTCATTTTTGACAAAATATTTTGATCGAACTCCAACACGCGATTTAGGCTAATCAATCTTGAAGATTAAAAGTATTTTGATTGCAGAAATGACAAGATAAACAATATGAGGTGACCACACAATTTTGAACTCACATATGAAATTGAACCACACACCGTGTAGCTAAATTTTAGCAGTATGCATAATGACATGTAGTGGATTCAGTAGTTATGGACTCGCGAATCATGATTCTTACAAGTCCAAATCATTCCACTGGATGAGGTCTAAATTTATCGGTTCTAACCGACCTTGCTTGAAATGAGAAAAGGCCATCTTTGATATCCCCTCACTTTCTAAAGATATTTATCCTTTGCAAGCCCATTTTTAGCCTGATAGAATATTTCTTTTCAAAAGAAACCTTGACCAGGATCATACCCCACACTAGGGACAAATAAAAGATTTTTGTTAGCAAAGATGAAGACAATGTTAGAATCAATGGATAAGGGCAAGGCTAAGAACAAAAGTCCAACAATTGAGAAAAGGCTAAAAGAAAAAAGACATAAACTGGGGGCATGTAAGAAAACTTTGAGGAAGGCTATGAGAAAGCCAAAAAGAAAAAGAGTAGAAATTGCCAACACTTAAAGGCAAGTCAAAGATTAAGGAAGGAGAACGCCTATCAAGCCTAGGAAGGGTAAAATAAGTTTTAATCAAGGAAAGAGACAGCAAATGCCAAAAGTCAATACCAGAAAAAAATACTAAGTTACAAACATTGTCTTTTGGTATCAATGATAAAGCCTCTAATGATTAGATTGGTTATTCATCAAGGAAGAAGTTGGATTTGCTTTATGACCTATGTTAAGAGAATTCTGATAATTGCAGTTAACAAGGTTATATATCACTTTCTCTACAAAGACAACGAGAGGAAAAGAGATTGATGAATAATTGATGTTGATCTTAGGTTCTTGAAACCCTCAAACACCTTTTTGAGCTTGTGAATTTCTGTTTTTTTCATAGCCATGAACCATAGCCTGCATTACATGCTTTAAAAGCCCTTTTTGATCAAGTAAGCAATCTCAACCGATAAATGGCGTCTCAAAACTGGAAGAGCTTTTCTATAAGGATCATGACTTCATGAATTAAGCTATTGGTTATTATGCATGCTGATAAAATTGGTACTACGAAAAAGAAACAGTCTTTCTTGATAAAGCCTCAAGTTTTGACTTGAACATCTTGTTTCTTGAAATCCACAGAAGGTCACCTCATCACAGACCAGCAAAAGATATACCCAAAATCAGAGTTTAAAGTGGATACAAAGAACCATGAAAAAAAAAAGCCATTTTAATCTTGCAACGGGTCAATTTTTGTTTTCAAAATGCAAGACATTCAAAGGATTACATATTTTAAATGACGTGTGTTGGGTCTTTGACTAGAAAGCTTGATTTTCAAAAGATCTTTTTCAAAACTGACATCTCTCTAATTTCATTTCAACAATTAGACTTGAATAGACATGACCTTTGAAATATGAAATTTGATTCCAGAACAAAAAAAAATTGTCGAACAAGAAGAACATCAAATTTAATTTGCAAAATCCTCGACAGAAATGACATCAACTCTTTTCAACACTCCTTGAAAAGTTGAGCCACCTGGGGGCAATACAGTGGACCCTGAAAAGAAAAAACAAGCAGTATTCAGATCAGCTAGAGGGCAAAGAAAAATGATTAAATGAAGAATCGGTGAACGAAGGACAATGTGGTTCAAAGAAAGATAATCAATGAACAAACACATTCAGATCACACCGGGGGCAATATTCTTCAAAAACATTCTGTGATCTAGTAAACTCCAGCAGTAATTGAAAACAACGCTGCACTTGAGGGACAACTTCGTATCTTCATCTTGGGGTTATCCTTTGAAACATGGCTATAACAGATGTTATCGCATAGTTGCATTTGAATGAATGTTAGAAAGATGCACACCACCAAGACTGACTGTGGGACCATCTGTTTTAGAGCTCAAAGACGCACTTTATCGCATGAATATGGGTGATAAAATAAACATCATTGATGACGCCGATGCACTTCCTTTCACAATCTGATTAGACGAGTTGAGGGGAATCCCTTGAGAAGAACATTGAGCATTCAACAAAGAGCCTTTTTCTGAAGCTATGAGATGCATGTTTGGATAACTCGACGTTTCCAAGAAGACTGGTGATAACATATACTTGAAGAGTATTGTTTCAACTTGAGGCAAGTTCATGACTGATTGACAATCTTGATGGGTGTTGGCACGATGCGCACAATCAATGAGAGAACAATTCTCAAGATAATCCAGAAGATGAATGATCGGTTAAGCTCATTCATGATGAATCAAGCAACACCACACTTAGGGGCACACTCATACTTGATGAAAAACGAGAGCAGTAATCATCACGGACAGCCCAATATAGGCATGACACTTACAGTTGAGTGGATGGCTAGCATACGAATAAGCTGGTAAATCAGAAGGACAAAGAAGGCATTGGAATGCAAACAAAGGCACCTTATGACGATGAAACATCAAAGAAGGGGGACCTATATTTCAAATCAGGTAAGAATGCATGCATGTCATCTAACCTCAAAACATTGCATAATTGTTTTTGAATTGTTACAGGAAAAATCCTCAATGAGGTCCAGCAAGATTGTGGAAAAAGAAAAAAGCATTGCGTTGATGATAACAAAGAATCGGTTTTGATCATGGAATAAGAAGAAGATGAGATAAACCCTACCACTAGGAAAATCTTAAAGAAATGAAAAGATCAACCTTGCAATTGGGAAGCCCCGAGTTTTCAACCCCCGCGATCAGGAATTATCAGGTCAACCATGCAATCAGGAAGCATCGAGTTTTCAAACCCTGTGATCAAGAATTATCAAGAAGCACCAAGTTTTCCAGCCCTTCTCCTGTCATCTCTTCAGGACTTCGCCAGGTAAGTCCTATTTTTTCACACTTGACACTCCATGTTTTTTCCATCTGGGTAGGTCACCCATTACAATGAGACCACACTTCACATTCTTTTCATCTAGGTAGGTCACCCATTACAATGAGATCACACTTCACGTTTTTCCCATCTGGATAGGTCACCCATTACAATGAGACCGCACTTCACATTCTTTTCATCTGGGTAGGTCACCCATTACAATGAGACTTCACTTCACATTCTTTTCATCTGGGTAGGTCACCCATTACAATGAGACCACACTTCACGTTTTTCCCATCTGGATAGGTCACCCATTATAATGAGACCGCACTTCACTTTCTTTTTATCTGGGTAGGTCACCCATTACAATAAGACCGCACTTCATATTTTTTCCATCTGAGTAGGTCACTCATTACAACAAGACCGTTTTTCACATTCTTTCCACCTGGGTAGGTCGCCCATTACAATGAGACCCCATTTTACACATTTTCTTTGGTTTTGGTTAAAGGAGGTCGCCAGATGGGATCTCAGGTAGCTTTGGTTAAAGGGAATCGCCAGATGGGATTTCAGGTTGACCGAGCTACACACATTCTTTGGTTTTGGTTAAAAGAGGTCGCCAAATGGGATCTCAAGTGGCTTTGGTTAAAGGGAATCGCCATATAGGATTTCAGGTTGACCGAGCTACACACATTCTTTGGTTTTGGTTAAAAGAGGTCGCCAGATGAGATCTCAGGTGGTTTGGTTAAAAGGAATTGCCAGATGGGATTTCAGGTTGACCAAGCTACACACATTCTTTGGTTTTGGTTTAAAGAGGTCGCCAGAAGGGATCTAAAGGGAATCACTAGATGGGATTTCAGGTTGACCGAGCCACACACATTCTTTGGTTTTGGTTAAAAGAGGTCGCCAGATGGGATCTTAGGTGGCTTTGGTTAAAGGGAATTGTCAGATGAGATTTCAGTTTGACCGAGCTACACACATTCTTTGGTTTTGGTTAAAGGAGGTCGCTAGATGGGATCTCAGGTTAACGGAAAAGAAAAAGAAAAAAAAGAGAGAGAGAGAAAAGAAAGAAAAGAGAAGGAAAAGAGAAAGAAACAGAAAAAAAAAAGTAATGTCTTTAGATGAGTGGATATTCAGCAAGTTAGGAAGACAAGAAGACAAGTTTTCTTTACAAAGCTTACTATGCAAAACATTAAGGAGTTTTCTTCAGCCTTCCTTTCCTCCACAGACCGGCCAAGACACTCCCTCACTCTCCTCTCAGTTAGTCTTCGCTGTCAGCAACAACATCCCCCACGGACCCAAATCAGTCTGTCGCCCCTTCCTCCCCACTGCTAACAGCAGCTCATTGCAGAGAAGATAGAGAAATAAGAAGGGAGGCCGAAGGACATTAAAGAAGGAGCAGAAAATCGAGACTCCAAGGGCGTCGATCTCCCAACCATGGCAGCGGTGGACGACACCGCTGGAGTAGAAATAAAGTAGGAGGAAGAAAGTCGTTGATCCAGCCATCCACACGTCTGGTCTGGCGGTGGTGCGTGCAACGAAACCCGGCTCCAGATTCGGTAGATCTAAAGAAAGAGAGGAGCAAATCAGAAGAAAGAGAAGGAAAATCTAAAATCAACTGTTTGTTGTGTTTTTTTGTGTTATGCAGGTCACCACCGGCGAGGAAGGGAATAAGCCGTTTCAGACCCCCTTGGTTGCCTGGATTTTCTTGCGGCGGCGCGTGAACCCACGCACCGCCAGTGGCGGTGGCGTGTGGAGGAGACGCGTCGCCACTGTTCCGGTGGTGCAGAAGGCCTTCCTTGTAATTCCAGATTATTTTGGGGCTATTTTTGTAATTTTAAAATTGTTTAATGTATTTTTTGTTTAGTTTTGAATTTTTATAATTTGTAGTGTGCAAATGTGGATGATAAAAATTGCAAAGAATAAAGAAGAATTTAATGTTTTGATTGCTCACGGTTAAGGATTATAAACTTATACGTAAGTCGTATTCCTAATATCTGATGAAAAGACAATTTTTAAAACTTCTTTAACACATCAAAGCCACAAAGCAACTTACCTCAGGTAGGGTGTGTTAGGGGTGCTAATACCTTCTCTAACCACAACCAGTCCCTTACCCGTGAATCTCTAACAAGACCAGTACATCCGAGTTTCCTAGTAATCCTTAATGAAATACTAGGTGGCGACTCCCAAGAACAAAGCAAACGAACGAACGAAAAATCACCAACCGACGCCACGCGGGTGACGTTTGACAAAGGTAGAGACTCTCTCACGAAGGGAGATCTACCTTGAACTATAGACTAGACCAATAAATAGAAACTTGACCCAGAAAAACAATCAAACAATAATGCAACTTACCTTAGATAGGGTGCACTAGGGTGATGCGTCTTACCCTTGTACAAATAGTCACTTACCTAGACTCTTGTAGATCATAGGTTCCTAGTAATCATAATACTAGGTTGTGACTCTTGAACTTTAATCATAATTTTATGATTAAACCCAAACCCATTTCTTTTCCCAACAACAATCTTTTGGCAACTTCAACGTTTTGGTATGTTCTTCTCAACTGATATGTATTTTTTTTTTCTTCCAACATTTCTTTTAGTTTTTTTTATATTTTCTCTTTTCCCTTTTTGTTTATATTTTAGATTTTTTGTTTATGTGGGGCCTAAAAAATGGATAAAAGAGGAATAATTAAAGATGTACTGGTGAAAGTGGGCAAGTTCATCTTTCCAGTAGACTTCATCATACTGAATATGGAAGAGGATAATGAGATTCCTATCTTGCTTGTGGCTAGCCATTCTTGGCCACTGGAGGTGCGTTAATTAATGTGAAGAAAGGGGAGTTGCGGTTAAGGATGAATGAAGAGGAGGTGATTTTCAATATGTTCAAAGCCATCAAACAACCAGATATGGGGGAGTATGGGGGAGAGCTGCTTCAGCATTCAAGTGGTGGACTCCTTAATTAACGACAAAGTCAAGCATCCAAATGACCCGTTGCAAGCATGTTTGGTAAATAATGTAATGGAGGAGGATGCTGAGATAACATAATATACATGTTGGATGGACTCTTTTGAACCTAACCGCAGAAGATACTTTAAAGATTTGGGACAAGCACTACCAAAAATAAAATCAACCATTAAACAAACACCGGTTATGGAATTGCAACCTCTACCAGAGCACCTTCGGTATGCATATCTTGGAGAAGCTTCCACTTATCCTGTGATAGTCTCTGCAAAGCTGTCCAAAAAAGAGGAAGAAAAATTGCTGAGGGTGTTGAGAAAACATAAGGCAGCTCTCAGGTGGGTATTGGCAGATATCAAAGGCATCAGTCCCTTCATTTGCACGCATAAAAGTTTGTTAGAGGATGAAGTCAAGCCAATAGTAGAGCATCAGAGAAGGCTTAACCCTATCGCACGTCCCCGCCCGACGTCGATGGTGATTTTCATTTGTTTGTTTGTTATAAGGAGTCGCCATCTAATATTTGTTCACGGGTAAGGGACTGGTTGTGGCTAGGGAAGGGATATCAGCCGTGAGATGTGCCCCCCTGTTTGAAGCAGCTCCACTATTCTTTACAGTTAACGTCTTTACTGCCAAAACCATTATTGATGAAAAAGGCAATGAACAGTTGTTAAGGAAACGACACCGTTTCAAAATTCAAAATGAATATTTCCAATTCGGTCATTGGATTGTTTTGCAATTTTGTAATCAAGCCCCCAGATAAATTGTAATTGGATCCCGTATTTTAACGTCATTTACAAGACAGTCTTTGGTTTTGGATTCATGTGATTTGACCCTTAATTGATCAATAAACTTCTAATTTCTTCAATTTAGCCCCTGACTTGGTCAATTTCAGCCCCTCTATTTATAAATCTTTTCCAGTTTTGTCCTTGGTTTTGGATTTTATCAATCAAGTCCCTAATTCGCCATCAAACTTCAATAATTATGCAATTGAGCCCCTGATTTGACCAAATCAACTCTCCAAAATTGTAATGACCCTAGAACTTTAATTTCTTCCAATAAAAGCCTAAATTGACTTAAAAATTAATTTTTCTTGCAATCAAAACCTTCATAAATTCAATTAAACCTTAGATAAAATTTAATTGAGTCCATAAACATCTGAATTTGGATATTTTTTTCAAATTGAATTTTCTTTGTCAATAGGGCTCTCACCAGTCAACGATATACTATCAAATTTCAATATTTGCATTTTGAATCTTTTCAACCTATTTTTGGCCTTTTTTTTTGGCGCCCCTCTAAATTCTGTCTTCTTCCTTTTCTTTTCTTTTTTTTTAAACCTGAAATTCCATCTAGCGATTTCCTTTAACAAAGCGAACATCTGTATTGCGGTTGGGCTAACCTAAGATCCTCTTTGGCAATCCCCTTTAACTAGAACCAAAATCATCTGCGTGGTTGAGCTAACTTGAGATCCCTCTTATCGATCGCCTTTAACTAGAACCAATGTTTGTGTGTGGTTGGGCTAACCTGAGATCACTTATGGCAATCCCCTTTAACTAGAACCAAAATCTTCTTCGTGGTTGGGCTAACCTGAGATCCCTCATAGCGATCCCTTTAACCAGAACCAATGTCTTGTGTATGGTTGGGCTAACCTAAGATCCCTTCCAGCGATCCCCTTTAACCAG
>Ga0307513_10010293_pt1 | contig 11738 bp, 4 predicted proteins | sample 15_EM_MG_FD_202174 | JGI IMG/M metagenome (GOLD analysis project Ga0307513, IMG submission 202174) | Populus trichocarpa ectomycorrhiza microbial communities from riparian zone in the Pacific Northwest, United States - 15_EM | ecosystem: Host-associated > Plants > Roots > Unclassified | place... | reverse complement strand
GGACGTTCAGGACGTTCAGGACGCACAGGACGCAAAGGCGGACGTTTAGGACGTACGGAACGAATGGGGCGGACGCACGCCGTCCGGACGCGGGCCCTATCCGTCTGGAGTAAACATTTTTTTTGCTGATGGATGCAGGAAATATTGAAGCATCGGAGGCAGGCATAAAAATAGTAAGTGGACGCTGATACTCCAACATCACCCACGCCGCCGGGGGTGATTACTAAATCTGACAGATACGCGCGAGACACTCTGCAGTAAGATCTCAGTTTGTTTACGACGTAAAGGACAACATTGGAAGATTGTACGATCTCCTACAAGACCTGACAGCGATTGCGCGCAGAGTGGACTACCTCCTTGAGAGGGATAGATTTGTGTGCTCCCCGATAGGGTATCAGGTGTGTGCGCTAAGTCGTGAGCCCGGCCACAACTAATGCGTATGAACTTGACCCAGCAAGTAACGAATCGATTCCTCCCGCCCCAGATCCCCGAGGCAATATGGGGAAAGTACTTTAAGGGCAAGAAAATGTGTGGGATTTCCGAACCCAATTTTCTTGATCTCATTAATGGCACCATGGTTTGCTTAACCTGTGCCATACTCTGCCATACTCTGCGAGCATGGCAAACAGGAGTCCATCTTGAAACATGCGACTTCAGGCCGGAGGCCGTAGGAGGTGAGCCTGACCCCGAACCCGGTGTTCTCTCGTTCCGGCTCGGATGCTAACACGATGTTGAGCTCGGAAGACCTTTTTGGCCGGCAGTGCCGGACGTGGGCCTCTTTCCCAGACGGGGTACAGACTATGATCCTCAAGAACATTCGCGAGACCATCAAAGCAAAAATCAAGAAGGAGCACAGGGTGCAGGAAGATCGCTGTGAAGGGTTTACTGACGATTGGGCTGCAGTCGCTGCAGAGGTAGAGAGTCAGATGTTGAGTCGGGCCCCTGCACGCGCGACTCCACAGATTCAGAGTCAAACCCCCAGCAACCCAGATATTGGGGCCCTGGCGGCCCCCCGCGTAACGGAATCGATTCACAAGAAACAGTCACCTCTTTCGATTTCAGCCAGACGGCAACGCGAGTCCTCAGCTTTCTCAATTCCGATCCACAGACCCCGGACGGCTTACAGGAGGTGGCTGTGGGGCTAACTTTTGACAATACCGTGACTCCTACTACTTTGCGACAACTCGCGCTCAGCATTGGAGATCTAAAGTCCCTATAGGACGCTGCTGTGCATAGCGAGCCGTTGGATATAGAGCAGGAGCATTGTGGGAGCAATGATGCGTGCATTTAGGACATTGAGCATGTGTATGTAGAGTAGCAGTAATGAATAATATTGGGATGCGGTTTCTCTCCCATGTGGGAAATGGTACTCGGAGGAGCCTAGTGTTAATATGAGGATGTCAAGCCAACTCAAGGAATTCAGAGCATTAGGAATAAGAGAATAGTATTAGACTTAGTTCACGATATATCCGAGAACATAAGGCGACATCTGATAGAGTCACGATTGGGTCAGGACGCGGCATGTATAGGGGATAAGATCAGGAAGAAGTAGCGAGACGTCATGAATAGAGAGAGCAGGATCGTGTGATCCGGACGAGGGAGCCAGGAGCAGAAAAGATCGGGACGAGAGGTGGGAAGATGCACGAAGCCCTGATGTTCGGTCAGAAGGAACCGGCGTCAGAGCGGGAGAGTATTAGATCAGGCGGCTTCAGGGCGGGAGACCCTTAGATCAGACGGCGTCAGGGCGGAAGACCCTTAGATCAGGCATAGCCAGGAGGGACTAGCGCAGCACCAGACGCAGTCAGGATGCACAGGACGTAGGGGTCCATGTCCTGATTGCCTCAGGACGTAATACGACTATAGCTGACGCAGGATGGCTTTTTGCTGATGCTCCCTTTTAGCCCAAACCAGTATCTCAAAACATGTGTATTCTTGCTTCTCCCTAAAACCTTCTAATCCATCCATTGCATGCACATGCCTGGTGACAACCATATTAGCGCCATCCACCATGCTATACTGATTCCATCAGCAGGCCTTATAACATCATTCTTATTACGGATGCATAAGTAGCTGCATTGGTAAGTGAAAGGAGCCAACAAAAAACAAGATAATATTATAATGGGAAGAAGCACAACTATGTTCCCACAATGACACCTTATCCCACACATGCACTGTGAGGCGGTTATCCAGATCCCAGCAACTATTACAAGTGGCTCTATAAGCATCTGAGAAACTTTGTTAGCAAGCAATGGTTCTTCCTACCTGACAAACATGGTTAGAAATACCACAGGCGTGGTATGGTTGACTACCTTCAAGTTGCACTTTTTTTGTTTTAAATTCCCTCCAGCAACCTAGCCTACAGTACTAATACTGTGCAATGATTTCCTTTTTTTATCCAGACTCCAGCCTGGTTCATTAGCTTCGCTGCCTGTTGACAAGCTCGATAATATGTAGTATATAGTAGGCCCGAGGATTTTGTAACAAATACATGAAGTACTCAGGCTGGTAAACTAAATATTAGGTGATCCTTGTGATCTATATATTTTGGAATATCTTCTCCGAAGATATCCTGCAGGATTATCCTAAACTCGTGTGGTCTGATAAAAACAATAGGAAGTATTGGTAGAACTGTTACCTGAAACAATTCAGTAATGACTTTATGATCTTCAGAGGTGCAGTAAACAGGTAAACTGGCCTTTAACTCTCCAATTAAGGGTACACTTAGCTTGGCTTGCTCATCGAGCTCTTGTAATATTAGAGTCAAATGGTTTAGATTTTTTTATGATGCGTCTATAATGTTGATTATCTTTGGCTCATCAGTTTGATCGCTGCTATTGCCAGTGGTAGTGTAATTTTCAGACTTTGACTCTGCACCTAGATCATTCTTTGATTATGTTTCTGTAAATAACAGTATGATAACAATTTTGGTGTAGCCTTCTGCCATAGTTAGTATTCGTTACAGGGCCTCTGAAGTCTTGAAATACATGGGCCCCTAGCTCAATTCCAAACTGGGCCCGCTAAATGTCGCAGGTCAGAGCATATTCTTTTAGGGTTGGTGGCCTCTGCCTGTAGCCTGGCCTGTTCCCTAGACGGCTTCTGTTAAAATGGGTGGGGAGAAATAGGGCACTGTCCAGGAAATGAGCAGGGGCTCACTCCAGCCAGGGGCGAGGCAGGAACCACTCCCTAAATAATCCCCATGGCCTCTTGTATGGTCCGAGCCTCGCAAGTGAAAATCTGCTCCATCCCACCCCGCAACGAACTCTAGCCTTAGTCATGTATCTTTCATTAGGTGCTCCCAACCCTTTGTCGATCCAGCCTCACACACTATGACAGAGAACTTCATATGGAGTAACATAGTGAAGGCATCATGGTGCTTCTTTGATGCACCAGTCCAGTCACCTTGGAAGATTCTAAAAGCTAAATACAGTTAGCCAGATTCTGGATAGGATTTGTTGATTACTTACAAGTTCATGAACCCACTGTAAATAACATACTGGCTTTGTGTAATCCTAGTTTTTCAATGAGGAAACTCTAGAAAGTTTGATTAAAAAAGCATTGTAGGGAGTTATGTGTTGCAGTCAGCATGCATTTTATAATAAAATACTCTGTAAGAAGGCTGTACTCACATCATATGCACATGTCATGAGGTAGTTGTAAGTTTTCACAAATCCAATTCCTTAAGTCAGTTAATAGAACATTTTTCAAATTTAGATCATCTTCTAATGTTTCCAGAAGTTTGAATATCTTTAGCAGTTGTAGTTCACCAGTGTCAAAGCCAAGTTGCAATGGATAAGTTGGGTTTAGTTTATGCTTGGGCCATAGAAGATCAGAGGAGAGAGTGGAGAGAGGCATTGTAATTGGTAGTCTGCAAGGTTTCTTCATTTTCCAAAGGATCGGAGTTGTCCAGGCTTTTTATTGGCCGAAGGAGATCTGATTTTCAGTTAGTTTATGACTGATCTTCTTCTTAATCTAGGTGCCTGAGCTTGGTAGATATCATAATGACAAGGATAGGTTCTACTCTCAGGCTGAGATGCAGTATTACTGCCAGCTTAGCTGCCTCTAGTGGCAATTGGGTTCTCAGTTACCTGAAGCCATGTTCAATTCATTAGACCACATACTACTTCTGGATATGTGAGAAGGAAAATGAATAGGGAAAGAGAAAGCTAGTGGGTCCTAAAAACCATAGCAAAAGGATAGTAAAAGTTTAATAAAGGAGGATTATGGTATGATTGAGGGATAATAAAAAGTGAACTGCGTAAGAATAGAAAAATAGTAGTGAGAGATAACTTGGGGAGAAAGCAAGAACAGGAGGCAGAGGGAGGTAGATGAGAGAGTGAGTTTTAAACTATGGATATATATATACATTTCAGAGATGAGGGTAAAATTGCAGAGTTCGACAATTTTTCAACCTTCTTTACAGGCAGGTTTAGGTCTAGTCCTGGCGCAGCATTTCCACAAAATCAGGTATTCAGTATGAGGAAAGTAAAGATGGTGATAAGGGTGTAAGAGGTAATATACTATTTGCATGGACTTATTATCTGTTGAAGTAAGTATCAAGATCTTGTAACTGTCTGTAATCATGAGGTTTCAGCTGGGGTTTTCACTTCCTGCTACTGATTAAGTTTTTCTGTTTTCTGTGTTGAGGCACTTGATGTCTGGTGTCTTCAAAGGGTTCACATATGGTTCAAGATGTCGATAGCATACACAAAAGAGTTTGTTACAGGGGATCACTTGGCATTTAATTACAAATTTAAATAATATACTGAGGTTGAATTCCTGATGGAAATATAGTTATTTTAGAATTGTTGAGCCAGATAGTTTTTGTATCCTATTATCAAGTGCAAAGCCTGTTTCTAGTTTATGTTATTTTATTATTTGTGATTTATGCACTCTGAACAAATTAGGCCTTTTTTGGATTAGGTATTATTATGAAAACCCTTATTTGAACAACGATTGAACTGAAGTATGTAAATTTTTATGCCATGCTGTCACTAGTCACAAATTCTATATTGTACCCTATAGACGTCTTGAACCATACAATGTTTCTATGATATGCTTTGCGGGGGACTGTGTTGGATAATGGGTTTTGGGTTCACTCTAACAGTAGAGTTGGATTTACATACAGTGTTTTTATGCCTGGATTTCCAGGCATGAAATATTTTATCTCTTATCCAGATATATGCCACACAACTTGAAAGGAATCACATTTTCTAGCTGAGCTATCACAACCTGTTAATCTAGGATATACCACCAGTGCATCAGGTTGGAAATTCATTGAGGTTGTCAAACTAAAGGAAGAAAGATAGTAGGATAAGATACTGCAGTGTACTACAAGTACAATACCTCACGGCTTCAGGGAAATGCAGATCTCATTGGTCTTGGTTATGCACTGTGCAGTAAGGTACTATCATGAGATGGTTTGTAGTTGCTGATAGGTTACTCATTGTTAGACGTTCGATTTTAGAAATTGTTAGTGGTAAGATGGGGTAAGCTTCCAGAGTACTACCTGAGATTCTTTGATTTTTTCACTCTTTATCCCTTTCTCTCTTATGCTCTCATTTTTCGGGAGGTGTTTTGGGTGGGAGTATGTGGCTGACGGGTTATTCAAGTTATTATATATTGAGAGCCGTACTTGAGTGAACTGCCAAACAGGCCTATGAAGTTGACTCTGTAGTATAGGTAGAGGGGATGGTCGCCTGTTAGCTGCTAGAGAAGGGTGGTAGGTGTGAGAATATGAGGATGCGAGGAGGTTGTGCAGTAGTAAGTTCGGAAAGAGCAGGCATGAGATTGTATTATGGTATAGGCAAGTATTTGTAGAACTACTCAGTTGGGTTATTTTGACAAGGGGAGTTTTGTATAATATATTGTGATTTCAGAGGACAGAGTGGCATTGAAATAACGGTGGAGAGTACTGTTGATATCAGTAAGTAGTGAAGGCAGTGAAATGGTATTTCAATTGAGTTGTGGGTGATTTGAATCAAATGTGTTTAGTGATGTAATTGCGAGTTTGAAAAAAACCAGTCTGCAGTCCAGACGTCTATGATATTACTTTATCTATAATACTTATACTGCTAATTGCGGGCAAAATGTCTTTAAATACTCCAACTTTACCCTGCCTGACCGCCTTATCCACACTGTTTCTACTACTCTTTCCTTCTTTCATTTAGGAATTATATTCCTGTAATTAGAAACAGATTCTGCCACCGACGTGAGTTGATGCCACTTATCACACATCCTACACCCCACTACCAATACAAAGAGGCAGGCAGATTATTCTATCCTTGTAGTTGCTTGGTATTAGCTTGCCTATTGACCAAACAAATCATGCTGAGGCATTGGATTCCGTCCAAATTGTATTTGAAATTGAATAACCCATAACTATATTTCTAGCTATTGGTATTTTCTTCTTGCTTACCCACGCTGTACGAGATATAATGCAACAAAAGTTTCTACATTCTCATTTCGAACCCTGAGCTTTCTTGTAACCAATATTACTGTTATTACTCTCTCTGGACCTAACTCCTAACAAGAGAGTACAATATCCATTCAATAGATCATAACTAATAAACGATATAAAATAGTACCTATAGGGGAACTCGCTTGATGCCCATATATTACTAAGGTAGTTTAGGTCAGCCTGTCTCTGACCAATATCAGTATTTATCCCTTCTCCTGATGGATTGTGGCTCTCAATTTCTTTTCAACTTTCATTTCTCGAAAACCCTGCTATCATACCCCTACTGTGATTCCAATTTATATCCCAACCTCATGCTAGTTAACACCACCAAATTCCAGTTTGGCAAAGGAGAGAGAAGAGAGCAAAAAGGAAAAAAAAAGGAGAAATACACAGAATAACTTTAATGACTGTCTCAACAGAACTAGTCTGTAGTGCAAGAACATATAAGTGTCAACCTCATTTAGAGGGGTTTGCAATCGAATATAACCCACCCTACAGTGGTTCAAATAATATAAAAAAACTGTACAAATGTAGATCAAGTGAAGCAGAACAAAAGTATGGTTTTTTAATTTAGTAGAGGTAAGTAGAGGGAGTGGCATGCGGGTTTCAAATCTTCAGTGTTTGGTGTGAATCTTAGGTCTTGGCATCAAAATACAACGTAAAATTACTGAGTAATCATATAATTTAGAGGTAAGATGGAAAAAAAAAACAAAGTATGCCGCTATAGATGTACCTTTAATGCTCAAAGAGGTTATTTAAGGAAAAGACTGAATTAAAAGGATACCCAGTTTGTTTTTTCTATATTTATTATTGTAAACTCAATTTTATTGGGAATTATTGGAGGGGTTCAAGGTGCTCTACATATTGAATAATAGGTAGATACAATATTCAAGCATTGTACAAAATGATGTGTGTATGCTTGAATTTAGTAAAACCAATATTGATTTGAAAGTTGTTGACATATACTGAGAGAATGATAAGAGCATACCATAAAGGTATTGCTTATAGTACTCTAGACTTTAAAGAAAAGATTACAAAAACCCAGAGTCTTAGACTTTCAAACTGTTGTATTTAATTAATTAATATCATCAGATTCTTATTTCTATAATAATTTACAATTGTTCATTGTCAATCACTACCAGTCTTGGCAATTATTTTGCACAGCCACTGTTGCATTTTGCTGTGCCACATGGTTGATAGTCTTCGCTTCTTGAACCCATACCTGATTGGCAATGCCTTCCCAATACCCTCGCACTCAGCCTAAATCAGTACTGGAATATATATGTATTCCCTCTTCTTCCAAAAGCCTCCCAATCAATCAATCGCATACACATACCTGGTGATGCTAATATTACTGCCATCTACTATGAAAGCCTAATTGTGTTGCCAGTCCTCATGACAGGCATCTTATTACAGACCGATCACCAGATATATGGGTAAGTGACAGGAGCAAACAATAAACAAGACTTAATGCAAAATCTACAACCAGGCCCCTACAACAACACTGCATCTCATCCACCTAGGATCAGAAGGTTATTCCAATGCCAGCAACTTTTACTGGTGGCTTTACAAGTAGTTGAGTAAATTTGTTAGCAAGGAATATCTCTCTACTTGACAAAAATAGTTGGAAATATAACAAGTGGTGTTTGGTTGATGATCTTGTCCCTCTTTCATTTTTGATCCTCTCCGTCAATCTAGTCTCAGGCTCTTATTCTGTGTAAACGTTTATTTTTGCACCCATGCTCCCACAGCTTTCATTAGTTTCTTTAACTGTTAGTAAGCTATAAGGTGTAAGGTGTTTGGTAGAGATCATGTAACAAATACATTGGGTATTGGTAAACTAAATGTTATATGAGATCCTCAGAATCCATACATTATGGAACATCATCTCTAAAGATATTGTGCAGGATTATCTGAAACTCATATCGTCTGGTAAAATCAAACGACAGTAGTGGGAGAACTGTCATCTCAAACAATTCAATAATGTAATTCTAGTCTTCAAAGGTGGGGTCAACATGTAAACCAGCCATTAACTCTCAAATTAACGGTATGCTTAGCTTAGCTTACTTATTGAGCTTGTATAATAGTTTGAGACAAATTGGTTTGGTAGGTTGAATCGTCTATAGTGTCAATCACCTTTTGCTCTTTGGTTAAATGCTCTCATCATGATTGGTGGTGTCATTTTGGAATTTGGACTCTATGTCCTGGTTGCTCCTTGATTTGCTTTTCATAAAGGACAGTATTATAACAATTTTGGTCTACCCTCCTGCACAGAGAAGCCAAAGTCATGTATCCTCTATTAGTTGCTCCATGTTCGCTCTCAGTCCATTCAGCCTCACCGACTATTACAGAGCACTTAGCACCGCTTAACTGAGCGAAGGCATCAGGGTGGGTTTTTGATGCACTATGTCAGTCATTTTGGAAGTTCAAAAATGCTAAATACAGTTAGCTGAATTCTAGATAGAATTTGTCCATTATGTACTAGTTCTTGAACTCACTGTAAATAACTGACTGGTATTTAGTAATGCCACTTTTTCAATTAGGAAGCCACTGAAAGTTTTATTAAAAAAGGATTGTAGGAAGTCAGGTGTCATGGTTGGCATGCATTTTACAATAAAATGCTCTGCCAGAAAGTTGTACTCATATTAAATTCGTTTGTCATCCTGTAGTTCTGAGTTATTGCAGATCCAATTTTGCAAATAATTTACTGAAACACTTTCCAAACTCAAATCATCTGACAATGTTTTCAGAAGTTCTAGTATCTTTAGCCATTCTAGTCCTCAAATACCTAATGTGGGTTTCATGAGATCAACTGGGTTTGGTTTCAAGTTGTTCTGAAGAGGTAGAAGATTAGAGTTGAGAGCTGGGGGAGGGGTTGTAATTGGCAGTATGGAAGTATCTGTTGTTTTCTGATAGAGGTTCACTAACAATCTTGAACTCAAATGTGTTGACAAGTCAAGAGGTTGGGGTATCGATTCTCTACAGAGGTTGCTATGGTTCAACTTAAGTAGTGAAAAATCTGGTCATACATGTGATAGTCCTATGCTCTACATATGCCCTATGCATCCATTCATGCCCTAGAATGTTGTTACGGGGTAGCTAACAGGGTAGGATTCCGAGCTAACTAGGCCAAGGATATTTGAGACAACGGATAATAGTCATGAAGGCTCGTAGGTAATAATTTGATAAAGGTAAAGTAATTAAGTGTAGTCAAATATCAAAGAGTTAGAATATAACTCGATAACTTGTTATATTGTTAAGGTCTCTTCTCCGTTGCTTGATGATTCTTCAACCACCGGGAGAGAGTCCTCTATTTATACTAATGTTCATGCTACTTCGACTTCTCTAGTTAAGAAGTATCTTCTTAACAATTCAGTTCGTCAGAACAAAGTGCGAACACCGTGTGACTCTGAAAACTTGCCCAGTTCAACTTAGAGAATCTCCCGAACTGCTATTTCATCTGAGGGTGTCCCCACTCCACCAGTAGACAGTCTTCAATCTCTTCGTCATGATAGACTATAAAAGAATATGCGGCCCAAATGCCTACATACCAATAGTAGTATGGAATATGGAGTGATCAGTTCCGATATTCAGCTATCAAAGCATTATGCAGCTAATCGCATATGCAACTAGAAAATGAGAGAAGTAGTAATCTCTAAACATCGTTCCAATCAGTTAAACATATCTTGAAACATGCTCTCATTTAGTATTCCGAGTAGTCTTCCAGATGCCTCTGTGAAGCTCCTAACTCCGGGAACTTGGGTTCGGGTATATGGTCATTCTTTGAAGCCATATACCTCGCTCTTTATTAGGTAAGCTATTCCTGCTAGGGTAATAAATGTTCCTGATGTCGGCTCTACTGTTCCTTTATATATGTGAATATTCCTCATGCCTCCACACAACTATTCCTGCTCCATACTGTGCTCCACTACTGGGATTATTATGCCATCACTTTCAACTAGATTAGAGTTGCAGGGTTTTTATGTCAGTCGAAAGAGCTGCTATTTTTAGCCTAAGTATGACTTGTATTCTTCTTAATCTAAGTGCCTGAGCTTAAGTTAAAAAAAAAAAAAGGCCTTGGGGCCAATCAGAAGGACTTCGAAAGAGCTTACTCTTGATACCAGGCACACTACAAAACCGACCAAAATGATGAAAACTCGTTGACGTGAGACCCTATTGCGTGGAGATAGTACATCAAGTTAACATGAGATTACAAAAGATTTACCTTTGACGTATGATACTACTTTAACAACAACCGTTACTGTCAAGAGATCTGATTTTGTGTGGTGCTTGGCGGATTGGCCAGGCCCCTCACAGGCAACCTACAGACTCTGCCCTTGGGATCTGGATCAAATGAGTCAGGGCTGGGTATGGAATAGGAGCTTATGCCTAAAGGCCTTGCTTGAAACATTTTTTGTGAAATCAGCGTAAGGTCAAAAGATAGTTTGGTGTTCCTTGATGTCGCTGTGGGGGGGGGTTGTAGTTTGGCAAACCGGGAGAAGGGGCACATTGGGTATGGAGGAGACAAAGCAGCAAACTCAAACCCTGCTTCAGAGGTATGGCTACCTAAAGTGCATTCAGTGCTGAGCTGCAACCCCCAGCCTATCGCAACGGGCCCTGTGGTGTTTTTCTGTTATGAAACATCTCTTTAGGTAGTATGATCAGAAACTTCAAGCTCATCATTTGATCTCTCTCATAGTTTATGATTAGACAAATCGTGTTCCATATGCGTACGCTAATAAGCAAAGAAGAATACATCTTTAAGAAATAAAAAAAGTGTTTCCCAAATTAAAACTCAAAAACCACCAGGAAGAATTTGGAAGGCAACAAGCATATCATTGGTGCAGAGGGCACTAGCACTATCACCGTCGGGAAGCCAGATATTGGTTGCAGATAGCCAGATCCGAGAGGGTCAATAGAGTTTCCCTGTAACCCCCCCGGAAAATCCCAGGCATTGTACTGCCTGTCAACTTCGGTTGTATCAGTTCTTAGGCTTTGTCGAGACATCACCACCGTGACTATAGTTAAAAGACTTATGGAAGTATTTAAAAGGGAAAATAAGGCTCGTAGCGGAATGGTTGGTTCAATCATATCTTAATACTTGGACCACTTGATGACCTACCGTAAAAACTCGAATAGAAGAAAAATGTGCTCGGACGTTGGAATTTCCCTTCTGAGCTACGCGAGGGGAAAACACCGCAAACTCAGCCCCCAGTTGAGACAAAAGAAAAGGAATATACGAGGCGCCTTACTAGGAGAGGCAACTCCAACGTCCTAGCAC
>Ga0307513_10010292_pt1 | contig 11738 bp, 10 predicted proteins | sample 15_EM_MG_FD_202174 | JGI IMG/M metagenome (GOLD analysis project Ga0307513, IMG submission 202174) | Populus trichocarpa ectomycorrhiza microbial communities from riparian zone in the Pacific Northwest, United States - 15_EM | ecosystem: Host-associated > Plants > Roots > Unclassified | place... | reverse complement strand
CATGACTATACCATCTTGGGCAGCACAACCCGGCTCTCTAGCCAATTAGCAAGAGAAATCAGTTTTGATTGCACTTTCGCTTTGATGTTTTTTCGCTATTTCTTCCACATATAGTATAGTCCAATACTAATTTTACCTACTTCCAACTTGGCAACGGTCTGTATAAGACCAGATTCTACGGTATCTGTATCATACCTTGGCATTTTTTTTGCTTGCGTTTTTCTTCTTTCGGCCTGCTACCCCGGCATAAAAGTTTTGGTGCTACCGGTACTTTCTTGAAGGTGTTACTAAGCGAAATAAAGGAAAAAGGTGAAGAGAGTAGAAAGGGTACCGTAAAAACTTTTACGATTCGCCATCTGAGGATTCCTGGAGACCGAGTCATTAGCCCAAGATAGGTTTAGTTTGGAAAGCTGAGAAGATCAAACAAGGCCAAAGCACTCAGGCTATACCATGTTAGGAAAGTACTAATCCATCTCAAGAAACTTTGTCTCTGAACCCCGAGATTTGCGACCTAACCGAGACTCAACCACCTCTTCCTGAGATGGCGAATCGTAAAAGTTTTTACGGTACGTGTAGACTAGGGGCAAGGAACCTGCAACGTGACGTGACAATCGCAGGGTAGGTCGCGTAGGGCCGCCACCCCCCATGACCCGCCAATCATAAACCAGATAACTCACGTTTCTAACTCACTTCAGACCCATGGCCTCAAAATTACCCATATGCCCCCCCCGAGCAATTGATGATGATGCGTTCCTGGATATTTCACAGGCTAACTATCCCTGTCCTGTACGAGAGTAGTTCTCTGGGTGCCGTTATGGTCGGACTATTATATAATACCCTGGCAAGGATCAGAGGCGTGGCTGGAAAAGAGAAGAGCTGTAAATAATGCTGCGTAATCTGGTGAAACTCGTTTTCTCGCTAAGAGGTCAGAATAAGGTGTGAGTCAAGATTTCTCACAGAGTAACCCTTCCCGGTTAGCTGTGTCCTTGAAATAGAGGACAAATGCTGTGAAAAAGACACCGAGCCTAAATATTTGCGAAAATCCTACCCCTAAAGGCTATTCTTTACTCAAAAAAGCTCGCGTATTTCGCCAAACCTTCTTTCGGCCTCTTAGCATGAAAACGAGTTTCACCAGATTATGCGGTATCTCGCAAAACCCCGCCGAAACACAGAATTTGCTCTCCTTCCACCGTCCTGTTTTTACCGCGGGGTGGCAACTCTTCGCCACACCTTCTTTCCTTGCTGGCGTATTCTAGCTTCTTCGCAGCGAGTGACTAGGAGGGATAGCAGGCATTTTTCTTGTTACTTTGCTTTAACCAGTTCACTTCTCCACCTGCCAAACATCCTTGTTCGTCCGTCAGCTGCCAGTTTTCGTCCTGCCCGCCCTGGAGACTATAGCTGCCGGCAATTCATAGTCGTAGCTAAACGGTGACTAAAATTAGGTTAGGCTCTGGCGAAATCACTTTCAATTCTAGGGCACCTAAGTTGCAGACGTTAACTAGGAGATCAGACTATGCACCTAGAACGAACTAGAAAGATCCCCCGGCAGACCGCATCGGCCCGCAGGCTCTCTGACCTGTTACTCCCCTGGGTGGCCCTTGCGAGAAAGTTCACGACCGCCCCTCTCCTCGATAATCCCTGCAGAACTTGGTGATGCTCTGCCGAACCGCCCTGGATTGGGATTCTGACAAGCCTCCGAGAGTTTAGGTGGCCGCTGTTCCGACTAGAGTGACTGCAGAGTTTCAGATTTTGCCATATGAGTAGAGACACCCCACACCTCTTCAGGGAATGATATACTAAACAAAATACGAGCCACTCCTGCTGTGGAAACTTGGGTGACCGCACAAACTGGAGTAATCGGACCTCATGTTGGGACACTGGAGTTGCCTCTCCTAGTGGGGGTCGGCCGTATTTTCCTTTTTATTTGACTCGGCGGAGGGTTGGAGGACGGTTTTTCTCTATGTTCTTCTCCCCCTAATGCGATCCTAAGGAGGGGGGTCTAGACCCCCGCGCGAGGTCCAACTATTCCAGCTTTTGCGGTGCTTCGTGCCCAGCAACAGAAAATCTATGCAGCCCTCATGTCACCGAGGTTGGTGCAGTCCTGCATCACTGCCGTGAAAAAGAAGTGCTACCCCAGCAAGTGCCGCCAAGGGAATAAAGCCTCAAGCCATTTCAACGAGCAACGCAACTATTGGCACTCTGCCAGTGGCAGCTCATTACTGCCCCACACACCTCCCTTCCGCGACGGACCCTCAGATTTCTGCGATCATGAATAATCACCAGCTAGAGAGCCAAGGCCCGCTATATTATAGGGATGTGTAATACCTGAGATGAAGGAGCGGTAATAGCAAATAGTCAAGATTATTAATTGAAATTATGCCCACATGAATGATAAGAAAGATATAGCCGGCCATATAGCAAAGTGGTTAGGACCGACCGCTAAAGTTACCTTCTAGACCAATACCCCTCAACAAACAATCCAGAAAACAAAGATCTTCAAGGAAACCGCAGAGGAAGAACAAGAACAACGGGAGAACACCTACTGGTCCTAACTAGGATCTGGCTTGAAAAGAAGTAGAGGTCTAAAAGGAACATTTGAGAGGAGAAACAACCCCATACTCCCATTCCTGAGATGTGGTTCACCGAGTGATATTTGATGTTGTCAAAATACAATGTTGGAGGTGAGTGATGAACTCTTTCTGAAAAATGATATCGTTCCTATGATACGCTTTCCACTATGCTGTGGGGCACTCTCGTTTGATTTTGGGTTTACTATCTATTAATTAGGATTTCATCGAGGGAAGTGTGGGTCTGAGGTGGATGAAGGGGGGAAAGCTTTATATTATAGAGGGGTGGAGAGCATAAAAGGGCTAGTATTGTTTCACAGTTAGGTCGATGAGTTCGGCATTTGGGGAAATTATCCCTTGTTTAGGCTTATATTTTACACACTTCATGGCTTGTAACAACTTTAGTAGAGCCGTCAATTTGCAAATGTTTGGACGTATCGGGTATGGATTAGGAAATTCCTGGTTGATAATACCTCCCTCCCCCGGCTTCAACTATCCCTAATGAAAATGACGGTCCTTTTTCTAAGGGTTTGCCCATCCATAGACTCCGCCCTCTCACTGGCCGGCACAAATATAGTGAAAAACGGGCTCCCAGGTGGTGCTGGATCGTAATTCCCCAAGAATTCTACAAGCAGCCTTGTATTCCCCTCCTCCGCTCATACTGTGGATCTCTCGTTCAGCTAGCTAATGAAGCTATCGCTATTTTATTCCGGTTTTATTCCTGCTCTACTCTGAGGATAGGAGAACAAAGGAGAAGTATGATATCAGAAGTGGAATTCTCCAGAGTACCAAACTATAAAAACAGCCTATTCTCTGGGGTGCACTACTTTCCAGTGACCCAGTGACCTTCACGGACAATACAGGCTTGTCTCTTGTCTCTTTCTCGAGATCTCGTAACTAAAATTGTCCTTTGAAGTGTTTTGCGCTCCCGAGGATTCGCGCTCCATCCCATGGTACCGCGGCTATTAGCGCAAATTCCGATATCTATGCAAATAAAAAAAACAAGACAAAAAATATCAGCATCATAGAGCCCCACACGGTTACCCACCGTAGTACTAACCGAATGATACGACGTTGTTTACCTCAGAACGGACGGGATGCGAAATTTTCACCGCTCTGTGGTTGGACAGACTGTTGTGGCGTCTTTTCTTAATAACACTCCATATTAACAACTCTTCCTGTAATCGCGATGGGATTAAGTCCTCGGCAACAGGAGCACCCGCGATCTCCCGCAAAATTCAACCATTGTGATAGCCACAATGGCGACTACAATTGCAACCACAGCTATAATGGCTATTAACACTAAGACCTGTATATTTGTGTCTCTCCTATCTAGGAGCATGGGATTTGTTAATAGGACCTTTCATTTTGACTGTGGCATTGACTTGAGTCGTTGTGGCATCGCTATGGTTCGGAATCATGTTTTATTATAATAACTATAGAGGGAGCGCCGCCGATCCAGGCATATGGCACCCACGGCGGACTGAGTGTTGTGACGAGTTGCGGTTGCCCCCGTTGTCTGAGGACTTCATCTCGCAGTAAGTAAGCACGTGGGTTATTGTAACACAAATAGGAATACCGTAAAAACTCGAACAGCTCCATATGCAGCTAAAGCTTGCCTGCGTGGTCTTAGATGCGGCCTCGCTGGGCATGGTCTCCAGAATGCAGTCTTCACCGTGGTGCCGTAGTGAGGAAACTGGGAGGGTGACGAACAGGGGTGTTGGGAAGGCAAAAAATATTTCTTCAGGGTTAGGGTTATAAACTACTCGCAACTGATCCCTGTTAGTCACCCCCAGTCCCATCCTGCGTACTCGAAGTTTAACTGGAAATCGCGCTAGAGCAGCCAAATAAAGTGTGGCTCAGTAGGCGGTCAGAGTACCCCTACAGGAAGTTCTTTCCCTCGAAAAAGTAAAAAGATTTGGTCGAAACAACGCCTTATGGCGAAGGATCATTGTAAGCGAACCCAAGTGGGTAACTTTCTTACCACAATACGCAAGCGTGATTTGCAAATTTTATTCGGCTGCTCTAGCGCGATTTCCAGTTAAACCAAATAATGCGGTACACGCTGTGCTCAACAGCCTTGGTTACACTTTCTACTTTTTTGTTTGGTCGTAACTTAGGTGTCTCAACCGCCCAGAATCCCTGCCTATGCATACCGATTTTTTCGGGTTCTTGCGGTTAAGTTACTTGCCAACAAAACAAACAGGTGTTGATTGCCCCTACCTGGAATACGGCCATGGCAACGCAGAAAACATGACCGGAAACTCAACATCAGTGCTAAGGTACAATTTTGTGGTTAAGGCACTAACCACATGCGATTTACATAGGGTTGGGGGCTATCCAGACTTTGTTTTTCAGCGAGTATGATATTTGTCCAATGTAGTGCCCTCCCGGGCACAGTAGATGGCCGTAGACTGGTGTGAAATCACGTTGTTTCCCTCCAAAGTTGAATAGATGGCTGCGGAGCGGGGGATTCATAATACATCACCCGAGATACACACTCACCGAACTCGCTGTACCGGTATCCTAGGTCACGTGTTGTATGCTGGACCTGGGATCCTTAGTCATGGAGCTGTCTTGGTTGTCATTGGTAGCAGGTCTCTTGCTTGCGGCTTCTAAAATCTCCCCTCTCTCCCCTCTCGCACACAAGCTTTTTTCTTCTGGTAAACTAAATCAATCAACCCGGTGTTACCACAACTCTTATCTCGCCTTCCCCATCTCTCTTCTTCTCACCTCCAGCAAAGCTGCTCCTAGCATCTTGCGTACCTGATTAGCGGTCGCGTAAGCGCTCTTCTCTGTCTACGGCTTGTTGGGCCCTGTGTGCGGCGTATTATTTCTAACAGAACCATACATTAGAGAAGTTCGGGTATAAACGCCAAAACACACCAAATAATGCACCCTTCAAGACGCCCCAATACCAGAATGCCTAACAGGACTATTATTCCCCGAAAATTTTAAAAAATAAGGTGCTATCCTGAATTTAATATACTGGGCTGGTAGAGCCTCTGGACAATTCTATGTTTGGTTGGCACTTCTTTGGATGGCGGTGGTTGGGTATCTGGGCTTCGTGTGCTTGGTGGCTAGATGTGTGGTCGGGCATCTTTTCGCGGTTTGGTGCTGGAACAGTCTCAACTCTGGTTGGATTATGATGCAAAGTGTAAAGTGAGTGAAAAGTAGATGTCTTGGCATTCGTTTCTAACTATGATACCAGCCAAAAGACTACTGGCCAGAGTGTGCAACATGATTCGTCTTAAAATTTCAGAAAAAATATGTAAATATTTACAAGCCACTCTAGGCAGAAGCTGTGATGCTGGTGAATTACAAGATCTAATTGAGTGAAATGGCCCTGTTTTTGTTTTTTTGCATGCTAAAAGGTAGCACTTTCAGTCTATTTTAGCGTTTACCCCCGAACTTGTCTAACTGCACTATACACCACTCAAGGGCCAAAGAACAAGGTATCACAGAGCAGTTTCTGGGGTCGAAGGGGCCTCTAAGCTTGATCTGGGATTCATCGGAGGGAAGAAAGAGAGGAAAAAAGTCATTTGATTCCTAGAAAATAGAATCTCCACTACTCTCCAAAATAATTCTGATAGCGTAGACAACTACATGGCGGTAGCACTGAGGCAATATCTTCCAATCCACTGACCAAGTCCGTGCTGATGGCACCTGCCCTTCCCTATCTACTCCATCTGTGCCTGCCCACTGTTAGTGAAAGAACTTTATCCCTAGACCGCTTCTAATAATGGGCCGTTGTCACGATGGTAGCATAGGGGAAGACATACCTAGAACTAAGTTATTTTTTCTAGGAGTGCCGAACCAGTATTGGGCCGGACACAGAGGAAAGTTCGCTAAGGACCTGAGTTGCTGTAACCGACGGAGGCAGATCTGCCAATTGCATGATGGGCCTTTCGGAAGGCTCGAGCTTGGCTCTTGCGGGCTGATCGATGATGATTTCGGGCTCTTCTGAGCTATCGGTGGATGTGAAGCAACAGAGGACCTTGAATCCAGCGCAAGAAAACATATTGAATGTGACGTTCATTTGGAGGTTAAACCGGATTTTCTTGAAGTTCGTTCACCCGAAGGATTTTGAGAGTTTTCGTAGGGAGGATGGGATTCCTAGCGAAGGAGAAAGCAATCCCCCGGGAACGTTTGGGGCAAATATAACCAGCGAGCAAAGCAGCAGCCGGTGCCAATTTATTCTGTGGATGGCTCGGAATTCCGGATAGGGTCGATGATGCTGTAGAGTAGCCTATGTATTGGGTTAGACCTAGAAGCAGCGGATAGTCTATGCATTGGAGGGGTGGGGAGGGAAATGGAGGGGAAAGGTGTGAGTAATCGACACGCTATTATTTGGTATTGAGTTGAGGACTAGGAAGATAGGCAAGGGGGAGTAGCAAAAGCTGCTGGTAGAGGATGTGTTTGCGTCTCGTTGTGTGGGCTGTGTGTATGAGTGCGCTGGTGTGCTCTGATAGATTCGAGGGAGAATCTGGGCTCAGCTTTGGCCGTCGCGCGCCACACACAATGCGGCGGCCACAACAGAGCTGGCGGACTGTCAATACTCATGTACCGTAGAAACTCCAATTGATGTCATCGTTTACTAAGTACCATCCAAAGTCTAAAATCAATCCTCATCTCGACCGGATCCAGTTGCGAACGGGCCATAACGACGAGGGTTTTAGAGAAGAACTTTGTATATAATTGCTCAAACTTAGCTCTTTACTTCTACGAACTCTGTTTGAGATGGCGAAAAAAGTAACCACAGATACAGATTTATTCCAGGAAGTTTGTTTCTCATGATATAATAATATATGTGTGGGAGAAAATTTATACGCTAAGAGGGTACTTTGGGTTTATTCGTATCACACCAGTACGAATAAGCAGTATCTAATAGTTGAAGTGTGGGCAGTGGAGTTGAGAAGTGCAGTCAGGGATAATTGCATAGCAAAACGAACGACTATCGTGGAGGCGGCGAATCGAGTTACACGCACTGCTGAGAAGTGTAATTGCTGAGAGTTCAGTCAGGGGATAATTCCACAGCAAAACGGACGACTATCGTGGAGGCAGCGAATCGCAACACACGCATGCCTGAGAAGTGCATGCACTGCCAACCGAGCTACAGCAACCTTGCAACAGGTTGACAGGAGACGCACGGCACACACCCTGAAGATAAAGTATCCCCCCTCACGGGTCAGTAACTTACCTCCTAGGTCAGGTTCTGGGGCGGAAAAGAATTTGCTTTTCCTTTTTCTTTTTTACCCTTCGGCGTTTATTAGTTCCGCTGCTGACCTGCATCCAGAGTTGTATTGTACCAGCGAAACGAAGTGTGAGGGAGGGTAACCGTGCCAAGGTTCCACTAGCGAAAGGAAGTATGAAGGAGGGTAACCGTGTCAAGGTTCCTGTTGCAATTCGTTTCCAAATCTCACAGCCCGCCTCGGGCGTGCTCAGCGTCACCTGCAGCTCAACCTCACTCTCGATTTGTGCAGATTTAAGAATTACAAACGATCACCAAACATTCTCTGATGCTTTAAACTTCCTTCCCGCTTCCTCACATATTTTTTTACTGATTTCGTTTTCATGCGGTGGGACTTTTTGCTTGAAGGTCACGTTGGGCTGTTGGGCGCGCCACAGGCGGGCTGTGAAATTTGGAAACGAACCGCAACAGGAGGAACCTTGGCACGGTTAGAAGGAGAGACTAAAGAAACTGCAACTTGACGTGACAATGGGAGGGTGAATAGGTTTACGGCAGCTATCCCCTGTTGACGCCATGAGCAGCTCCCCAATCATAAACCAAGCGAACTCACATCTGACCCGTAAGGCCTACAAATTAACTTTACCCACTAGCGACACTTCAAACGCTGTGCGAGTGCCAGATGATGATTGCACTCCTAGATATTTTTGCAGGTTAACTACCGGTATCTCCGTCTTATACGAAAATAATTCTCTGGGTACAGTATAATCGAGTATTATACCTTAGCGAGGATCGGAAGGCGTGGCTGGAAGAGAAATTTCTTCAAGAGGTAATAATATCTCGCATAATCTCAGTCCAAACACAGAATTTGCTCTTTCCACAGTTCGGTTTCCACCAAAAGGTAGCAACTCTTCGCCACACCCCCCCCCCTTGCTGATTCTTTCCTATTATGCGGGCAGCGGTTGTGACTTTGGAAATCCACAACCATCTCCCGACACTTTTTTCTGAGGGGACCATGCAAAGCCCCCATAGACCAATCGTGATCGGTACCACCGTCTAACCCCACCGGTAGAAGATAACTTTCGGCGGAAGTTGACACATTTTTGTTTCCTTTTTACTACTTGGCTGCCCGGCCCGAGCGTAGCGGGGCGGGTCGACGGGGCATCCTTTTGCTCGTACTCAGTTACAGTATGGCGGTTTCTCCAGCTTGTTGCTTCGAGTTTTCTATGGTAAAAATACATCTAATACTACAGCCGCACATGATACCTTGTAGAGCCCCCACATACACCGCACCACCCTACAATGCAATGCATCATCCTACACCGGCATCACCCAATCACAAACCTTCATCCAATCCATAACTTACCTCCAGATTAATCCCCGGAGTAATAGAACCCCCAATTGATTCTATCGCCTACTCCCTAATTCGTAAAGCAGCCGGAAATGGGAATGACAAGATCGTGGAATTTTGGCGTAAAGCGCCAGTTCTTGGCATTTTCACGTCAAGATACCTTGTGAGTTGAGGAAAAAAATCTCCCTCAGGTCCCTGTTTCCCCTACTCCTCTATCACCCCACCCTTCTCTCCTCTTCTCCAATAACTCCCCACACACCCCGCCGCCAACTAACTACTCCCTCGCTCACCCCCAGCCCTAATACCCCACCTCCCCTCTTCCTCCTCCCCACCCCGAATATCTCATATTCTCCCTCACTCTGCACTTCTCAAAATCTCCTTTAGCCTTTTAACCCCCCTGATGAGGTGCTTACATCAGGCCTAAAGTACCCGAAAACATGAAAACGTTTTTTCTTTGGTTGGGCGGTTGTGTAACAATAGTCGCGTTTCTAGATACTTATCTCGGGAAGTGGGTATGATACAGTCTTCGTAGCGAGTGACGGGTAGGAATCAGTAATAGGAATTTTTCCTGTTACCCTACTTTGAAGAATCTGCTTCTTCGCCTGCCAAACACCCTGTTCGTCCGCCAGCTGCCGGTTTTGGTCGCGCCCGCCTTGAAGGCTATAGCTCCAACCATTCATGATAGTACCCAAATTGCGGACTAAAATTAGGCTGAGTGCTCCTGCGGACCCGTCCCTAATACCAGAATCGGACGGCAGCGCACCGGGTCTAGGAATCAACACCCCTTCCTTACACTCTTCTACTTCCCCTTCTCATAAAAAGCCAATCATAGTTGCCAACGCCGGGAATACCCCCCTGCTCCTATTGAAAAGAAATTTCGTTCCCTCCGGCGCCGCAAAAGCCGTGATCTGCACCAGGCCAGGAGAGCCTATTGTCAGTGCCAATGGCGATGGGAGACACTCCCTAGTAGAAACACCTGTATCACACCACTAGTATAACTAACTCTTTGTCCACTCATTCGTTCACCCCCCCTCCACTGTCACTTCTTGTTCCACAGCAGCCACCACCCCGAATGATAGCAATTTAGGTTTCGATGAGATTCTTTCTTACCCCTCGCCACAACCCCCAAGGACATCTCTAGATATGCCCCCTTAGATATATCACCCAAATCCTTGAGCTCCCACCCGGATTACTCAATCGAGACACCTTTTAGTCTGTCAGCTGAAGACCTGTCGTCTCCCTACAGCAACAACCCAGTGACACTAGCTCGTCCTCAAATCATGTCCTCCTTGTCGATACCTTCGACTATAAGTGAGCAGGCCCTCCACTACTCGATCCGCCGGTCAAGCGCTCCCACAGATACTGCTGAACGAACCAGAAAGATACCTAGGCAGAGCGCAACGGCCCTCGGGTCATTGCAACTGTTCCTCCCCTGGGTGGCCCTTGCTAGGAAGTACCACTGCCCCTCCCTCTGTAATCCCCGCAGAACCCGGCAGTAGTGCTCTGCCACGCCCCCGGACTGGGGTTTCGGAAAGCCCCTGGAGCCTAGGCGGCTATTATCCTGACTAGCGTAACTGCATAGCTTCAGAATTTGCCATATAGACAGACCTCCCCGCGCCTCTTCAGAGAATCATATACTAAACAAACTACAACCCGCTGCCCCGGTTGCAACTTAGGTTACCGCACAAATTAATGTAGTCAAACCTCATCTTGGGGAGTTAGAGCGCCTCTCCTGATGTGGGTGGTTAGTATTTTCCCTTTTATTTGACTCGGTGGAAGGTTGAAGGACGGCGGTTTTTCTCTATGTTTCTCTTTATGTTTTTCTCCCCTTGGCCCGACCCTAATGAGGGAATCCTAGTGCCCCGCACGAGATCCCGCTGTTCCAGTTTTATGGTGTTCTGTGGGCGTCGACGGAAAATCGTATCACCGACATCTGTACTAGTACAGTCCTACTTCGCTATCATAAAAAAAGATTACTGCCCTAACAAGCAGGGTTCCGAATGGTCGGCGGAAGACTGTACTGGACTAGCTAGTCCAGTCGAAAGTCAAGTCTAGTCTAATGGTGGAAATTAGACCTACTGGACAGTCAGGATTATCGAAACCGACTCGACCAGGACTGGTCCGACCAGGCCTGCCAAGCAATAGAATATGCTATTTTTATCACAATATGTTACGCTCAAATAAAGCTTTTCTTAATAAAACTTATTGTTTCCATGGATTATATGGTGGAGATAGTGCCTCGCTTTGATAAGGGGTGGTGAAAATAGGTTCTCAAGTATCGAACTATTTTTGGTGCCTTAAGTGAGTGATATTACATGACCAACTGCCACAATACGGGTATTCGGTGCGACTTATCCATCGGGTAATTGCATTTCCACCACATGCTATCCTCTCCAGGATGTTCTGTTAACCTGTATTGAGGGCCTGTTGATTTATGCCGTGGCTTTAAAAATCTACTATAGCTGTATATCTATTCCCAGTGAGCGCTGGCCCGGGTGCCACTCCGACTCTCATGCAATCTTTTATGAAGACCGGTCTGGGACCAGTCCAAACCAGACCGGATCACCCAAGTTAGTCGGGTCCAGTCATCGACATCAACCAGGACGGGCAAGTCTGGTCCTGCCTCCAAGAC
>Ga0307513_10010291_pt1 | contig 11739 bp, 8 predicted proteins | sample 15_EM_MG_FD_202174 | JGI IMG/M metagenome (GOLD analysis project Ga0307513, IMG submission 202174) | Populus trichocarpa ectomycorrhiza microbial communities from riparian zone in the Pacific Northwest, United States - 15_EM | ecosystem: Host-associated > Plants > Roots > Unclassified | place... | reverse complement strand
CCTGCGCGCCTACGTTGTCCCGCCCGAGACGCACCGCGCTGTGTGCCATAACCCAAACCTCAACCTCATGGAGTACCATGCGAAGAACGCGGGCATCCGCCGCGCCCGCACGCCGTGGGTCGTCGCCACCAATGGCGATGCGGCCTTTGGGCCGGACACGGCTTATCGCGTCGCCCATACGCCCGTCTCGGAGGAGACGGTCTGGGTGGCGCGTCGCGTGGACGTTAACTGGCGTGGCGCGCGGCGGGAGAGCGTGCGAGCAATCGAATGCCTGAACTACCGGAGGATGCTCTTCGACATCCCGCTCGGGACGGGCGAGTTCCTACTGGCGAGCAAGCGGATGTGGGACAGGGCGCGGGGCTACGACGAGTCGCTGACCAGACACCGCCTCGGCTGTGACGAGCGGGGAACCGCGCAGATGCTTGCCCACGGCGCGCATCTCCGCAAAGCTGGCTTCATCTTCCATCTCGACCATCCCAACACCTTCCGCGACGTGCGGCAACCTCATCACGGCGAGGTTGCCGACGTGCGCAGCGACCTGCCTTACACCAATAGCGACGACTGGGGACTCGGCAACCTGCGCGCCGTGCCCGTGGCCGAGCGGGTGTGGCGGCTGGAACGTTGAATCGCTGCTTCGCTCTGCCCCCCATGCGGGCTGCCCGGCGAGCTGATGCAAAAAAATAGAGAGAAGACGACATGGGTAGTCTGCTTCAGGGATGTTGCAGGAATTGCTCCTCGGGTATAATCCGTTGCGGATTTCCTTATACTCTAATTGCTGAACAACTGACTTGAACCGCGCGAACTATCCGGGCGGCGGGCATGAGCGGAGGCGGAATGATTGGGACTGTGTTGCAGGATATACGTTACGGGCTGCGGATGCTGTTGAAGAATCCCGGCCTTACCACTGTGATGATTCTGACTCTGGCTTTGGGGATAGGCGCGAGCACGGCCATCTTCAGCGTGGTCAACGGCGTCTTGCTCAAGCCGTTGCCCTTCGGGGGTTCGGAACGGATCGTCGGCGTGCGTGAAACCCTCCCGGATGAGGGTAGCATCCCGGTGTCCTACCGCTCGTTCGCCGAATGGCGCGACCGCAATACCGTGTTCGAGCAGATGGCGGCTATTTCCACTTGGGAGCCGAACCTCGAAGGCGTTGACGAGCCGATGCGTGTCAAGGTCATGCGCGTCACGTCCTCCTACTTCACGGTCATGGGGATGCAACCGATTCACGGGCGCGTGTTCATCCCGGAAGAGGATCGCCCCGGCGGGCCGCGGGTCGTCATTATCGGTCATGAGCTGTGGCAGGACCGTTTCGGGGGAAATCCGAACGTCGTCGGCCAGACCCTCCTGCTCGACGGGGCTGACTTCAACATCGTGGGCGTCATGCCCCCGGCCTTGTCAGACCCGGAAGTCGGCTGGTCTGGCATCTGGATGCCCATGAGGGCGGACGACCAGAAAGAGCGAGCCAATCCCGGACGCTATCTTAAGATCAACGCTCGTCTCAAGCCGGGGATCACCGTCGAGCAGGCGCGTTCCGATCTGAACCGGGTAATGGGGCAGCTCAGGCAGGATTTCCCGCAGACTCATGGCAAGTCTTACGGTGTGGACCTCCGCCCGCTGGAGGAGTTCGTGGTCCCGAAGAGTAAGCGAACGGCGCTCTATATTCTCCTCGGCGCGGTCGCCTGCCTCCTGCTCATCGCCTGCTTCAACGTCGCCAACCTGCTGCTAGCGCGGGCGGCACGAAGGGAACGGGAGGTCAGCCTCCGCTCGGCGCTCGGCGCAACAAGAGGGCGCGTGATTCGGCAGTTGATTACGGAGAGCGCCCTGCTCTCGCTGCTAGGCGCGGGGTTCGGACTGCTGCTTGCACATTTCGGTGTCAGGATGCTGCTGGCGGCCAACCCCGAGGCAACACCCCGCTTGGAAAACGTCGGCGTCGATTCGACGGTATTAGGCTTCACGCTGCTGGTCACGCTGTTGACAACTCTGGCCTTCGGCCTCGCCCCGGCTTTCGCCGCGACGAAGATTGACCTCGCCTCAATGTTGAAAGAGGGGGGGCGCGGGGCAGGTGTGGGGCAGCGTCACCAGCGGCTGCGCAACGGGCTGATCATCTCAGAGGTGGCGCTCGCGGTCGTTTTGCTGATTGCATCCGGCCTCCTCATCAGGAGCTACCAGCGCGTCAGCAACGTCGAGCCGGGGTTCAGCCTCGACAATGTCCTGACATTGGAGATGAAGCTGCCCTCGCGGCGTTACCGCGAGCCGCATCAGAAAGTAAACTTCTTCCGCGAACTGTTGGGACGCGTCCGGGCTTTGCCCGGCGTGGTATCGGTCGGCGCGGCGCAGTCGCTGCCGCTGCGGGGACCGATCTACACCGACCCGGTGTTTGTCGAGGGGCAACCTGTCCCGCCTGAGGGGCAGGAGCCTCACATCCGCCAGAACATCGTCACTTCCGACTTCTTCGGCGCGTTGGGGGTTCCGCTTGTCAAAGGCCGGGTTTTCACCGAGCAGGAGACTTGGGAGACGGGCGGCGTGGTGATAGTCAACGAAGCTTTCGCACGAAGATTCTTCGGGAACGAAGATCCCCTGACGAAGCGGATTAGAGCCAGCGCGGAACAGCCGTGGAAAACTGTGGTGGGGGTGGCGGCTGACACCGTGCAGGATGGTTTCGAGGGCAAGACGATTGAGGAGACGTATTACCCTTACGTCAATCCCGGCGGCGACCCGCCCCTCTTGTTCCTGAGCCTCGTGATCCGCACTAGCGTCAAGCCGGAATCGGTGACAGGCGGCGTTCGTGATGAAGTCCGACGCCTCGACCCGAACCTCCCCATCTCGCAAGTGATGACGACGCGAGCTTTGGCCGACAAGGCTATGTCCGGTCGTCGGCTGACGCTGCTCCTGCTCGTTGCCTTCGCCGGGGCGGCGCTGGTGCTGGCGGCGGTGGGCATCTACGGCGTGATGTCATACGCCGTGAGCCAGCGCACCCACGAGATCGGCATCCGCATGGCGCTCGGCGCGCAGGCGCGCGACGTACGCTGGCTCATTCTGGGTAAAGGTCTGCTGTTGACACTAGCGGGCGTGGCCGTCGGCCTTGTGGCCGCGTTCCTGCTGACGCGCGTCATGGCGAGCCTGCTGTACGGCGTAACGGAGACAGACCCTCTGACCTACGCGAGCGTGACCATTCTGCTGACGGCGATAGCCCTGCTGGCTTGCTACCTTCCCACGCGCAGAGCGGTCAAGGTAGACCCGGTGATCGCGTTGCGGCAGGAATGAGCGACCGGAACGAGACGAGGGGCGCGAACGTCGAGACATGGGTGTCGCAGCCGGAACTACGAGCACTGGCTTGCGCGTCTCTTGAGTGACTAATTTTCGCCGGGACGGGTCTTGCAGCCGCCGGGGTGGGTTGGTAGCGCCTACTGGATTCGAACCAATATTTTAGCCCACAGGGGGCTACGTCCTGACCGTTAGACGAAGGCGCCGTTGCGATTCTACATCATAATGCGATGCGTCGGGTCGAGGATCGACTTGACCTGAGAGCGCTCGCGCGTATTCTGATTCAGGACCGCCGTGCAAAGAAACGACGCGGGCGGCTGTAATTGCGGAGCAATCATCATGGAAGACCTCACCCAGTTCAAGACCAGCATCTTCGTTTACCATACGGGTAGCGTAATTTTCAACGAACTGACGAATCAGGCTTTCAGGTGTTCGCCCGAAGACGAGCAACTACTGGCGCGCTTGTCGGTCGCCCCGTCCAGCCTCTCCGCACTCTCAGCCGCCGACCCCGATCCGCGACTGCCGGGGCGCGTCGGCCAACTCGTTGAAGCTCGCCTCCTGGTACCTGTTTCGCACGACGAAAGCGGGCAGTTCGCGCTCCGACGGGTTGATATTGAGACTTGCCGTCAGTGTAATGCGCGCTGTTTGTACTGCCCGCAGAGCGTCGCGCCGAAGACACGGGGCGTGATGACGCCCGAGCTGTTTGCGCATATTCTGTCTGCTCTCGGCGAGGCGCGCCCTCAGTGGGTCGCGCTAAATCACTACGGCGAACCGCTCATCGACCCGCACTTCCGCGAGCGCGTGCAGTTGCTGCGCGAGCGGCAACTCCCCCTCCACCTTTTCACCAACGGAACGTTGTTAAAGGATTCGCTCATCGAGTTTTTGAGCGACGGCGGGATGTTCGCCACCGTCTTCAACTTTCCTTCACTGGACCCGGCGGAGTGGTGCGGCCTCATGCAGATGACGGAGAAGTCTTACTGGAAGGCGCGCCGGGGCATCGAGTCTTACCTCGCCGCTGGCGGCGGACAGTCGCCTGTCTCGATCTCGGTCAATGCGCACACTGACAATCAGTTTGAGCGTGCCGAGCGGATCGCCGAGCACTTCTCAGCTTTTGGCCGCATTGAAGTTTTCCTTGAAGATAGTAATTCGCGTGCCAGTTCGGTCGAAAATTCCCTCGTGCGGATAGACTCCAGAAGCGCTCGCCGACGCTTCGGAGGCTGCGAGCGCATAGTCAACCATCTGCATGTATCATGGGAGGGGAAAGCGTTCCTCTGCTGTCAGGACTACGAACAGCGGGTCGTTCTCGGCGACCTGACGCGGGAGAGCATCGCATCCATCATGAGTTCGGAAACTGCCCGGCGTCTGCGCGCGGAAATTTTCGGTCTGAGTCCAATGAGTCCCGGCAGTTTGTGCCTTAATTGTAACAAGCTGCGCTCAAGCCGTTTTCCCGCCTGACCGCTCAGCACGTAGGAAAAAGAAGCCCGGCGCGCACCTGATTGGGCACGCGCCGGGCTTCTTTTTCGTCGTCTATGAAACACCCGAGATGGAGCGTCCCCGAGACGGCTAAGGTGGCGTAGAGACTCTTAATTAATACCCAACCTTGTTGATCTCTCTGTCATCATGGCCGCAGCAGGACTGCGTCGTGCATCCACGAATCAACGCCGAGGTGTTGCTGATGTCGTCCTTGCTAAGTTTGCGTCCGGGCGTCCGGCTGCTGCTTCCACCGTTATCGTTGAATTTCAACGACTCGTTCGTCTTCAACTCGATCTGTTCTTGCATCATGTATTCTCCTTAAGTTAGTTAGTTCCCGATAGGGCCGTCCAGAACGGGGCCGTCTCCGCAGCAGCACTGCGTGGTGCAGCCGCGAATCAACACCGAGGTGTTGCTGATGTCGTCCTTACTGAGTTTGCGTCCGGGCGTGCGATTGCTGCGTGCGCTGTTATCGTTGAACTTCAACGACTCGTTCGTCTTCAGCTCGATGTGGTCTTGCATCACGTATTCTCCTCGGGCTAGTGGGTCTTGCCGTCAGGTGGCGAGACGGCTCCGCGAAAAGTTTAGTTGTTGAGGTCAGATGCCCGGAGCGTTGCACTCACCGTCATTCTGAAACAAATCCCGTGAGGAATATTATCCAGATTAAGATCAAAGCCCGAGCGCAATGAATATATCCGACCGCGCCGCGCCGGTCAATATAAATTGGGGCTGCGGCTCCGCGTGGCGGATTTGAGCCGCTCAACGGGTGATGCCGAGCCGGCTCAGGATGAACGCGTAATCGAAGGCCAATTCTCTGAGCATGTTATAGCGACCTGCCACGCCCGCGTGGCCGTCGCTGAGGTTGATTTTCAGGAGCAGTGGATTGTCATCGGCCTTAGCCGTACGCAATTTCGCGACGTACTTCGCCGCCTCCCAGTACATGACCTGGCTGTCGTTGAACGATGCCTTGACGAGCATCGGCGGATAGTTCTGCGCCTTGATGTTGTCATAAGGGCTGTAAGATTTAATGTACTCGTAGGCGACCTGTTCATTCGGGTCGCCCCATTCGAGGTACTCGCCGGACGTGAGCGGCAGCGTGCTGTCGAGCATCGTGTTCAGCACGTCGACGAACGGAACCTGTAGGAGGGCGGCGGCGAACAACTCAGGGCGCAGGTTGACGACCGCGCCGATTAACATGCCGCCCGCGCTATCGCCGTGAACTACCAGCCCCTCGGGTGTGGTATAGCCCCCGGCAATGAGATGCTCGGCGACGCGTATGAAATCGGAGAAGGTGTTGTGTTTAGACAGCAGCTTGCCGGCGTCGTGCCACTCTTCGCCCATCTCGCCGCCGCCGCGAACGTGTGCGACGGCGTAGGTCACACCGCGCTCAAGCAGGCTGAGGCGCGCCGACGAGAAGACGAGCGGAGCCGCGACGCCATATGCGCCGTAGCCGTAAAGCAGCATCGGCCCCGATCTGCCCGGGCGCGAGTCCTTCCGGTAGACTAGTGAGACGGGAATACGCGTGATGCCGTCGTGGGCGGTGGCGAAGATGCGCTCGCAGGCGTAAAGAGATGGATCGTAGCCGCCCGCGATCTCCGTCTGCTTCAGAAGCACGCGCCTCCGGGTGTTCATGTCGTAGTCGAAGACGGCGAGCGGCGTCACCGGCGAGTGATAGCCAAAGCGGAGGGAGGTAGTATCGAATTCCGCGTTGACGCCGAGCGCGACACCATAGATCGGGTCGGCGAATTCGATGCGATGTGAATCGCCGCCCGGCAAGTTGACGACGCGGAGATGCGGTAGTCCCTCCTCGCGCTCCAACAGCAGGCAATGGCGGGCGAAGACCTCGACGCCTTCCAGTTTCACTGCCGCGCGGTGCGGCCAGAATTCTTTCCAACGCTCACCGGGCTGGCCTGCGACGGGCGTGATCATGACCCGAAAGTTTTTCGCCTCGCGGTCGGTTCTGATGAAGAATAGTCCGCCGTGATGCTCTGCGTAATACCTGTGACCGGGCGCGCGCGCGGCGATCAGGGTGGGGGGAGCTTCGACCTGCTCCACAGCTATGAAGCGAACCTCCGTTGTATTTTTGCTCGTGGAGGTGATGAAGATGAATTGCCGGTCGCGCGAGCGCGACAACTCAATTTCGTAAAGGGGGTCGGTTTCCTCATAAACCGGTTCGCCCGCTCTGCCCTGCGGCGTGGAGCGAAAGAGGCGGTCGGCGCGTCTGGTGGCGGCGTCTTCCAACGTGTAGAAGAACGTTTCGCCGCTGGCCCAGACAACCGAGCGCACCCTCTCTATCGGCTCGCCGATCAGCCTGCCCGTTCGCAGGTCTTTAACGTAGAGAATATTTCGCCCGTCGCCCGTGCGGTCGAGAGCGTAGGCGAGCAGATTGGAGTCTTCGCTGACGACGTAGGCGTCGAGCCGCAGATAGCTGCAACCCTCCGCCAGTTCGTTGAGGTCGAGGATGATCTCCTCGCCGGCGTCGGGCTGCTCGCGCCGACGGCAGTAGATCGCGTACTGCTTCCCGTGCTCGACGCGCGCATAGTAATCGTAGCCGTTCGAGCGGTAGGGGACGGACGAGTCATCCGCTTTCAGACGCCCGACCATCTCCTCAAAGAGTGTCTGTTGAAATTCCTGCGTCGGGGCCGTCAGCACTGCTGTGTAGGCATTCTCCGCTTCCAGATAGGCGAGCACCTCGGGGTTCGTGCGGTCGCGGAGCCACGAATAGGGATCGACGTAGCGGTCGCCGAAGCTGATTCGCTCCTCCGGCTCACTTTTGGCGGTGGGTGGCGCGGGCGGGTCGGTCAGTGCCCGTGCCTCGCCCGTCTGTTCATTCAGCGGCTCAAGCATAGATCTATTCTCTGCGTCTGCGTCCTTCAACTCGTCTCGCGCGAGACGAGCCTCTCGCCCGACGTTCGCACGTCATCGGCATAAGTGCCGTAGAAGTAGCCGGCGCGATAGTTTTTAACGCAGCTTGTGAAGTTCATCTGTTCACGCGCCGCCTGACTCTGCCCGCCGAAGCTGCGAGAGGCATCACCATGTGTGAGATGAGTGACCGCACCCGCGCGCCGATGTTCGAGGCCAAGCAGAAACTGTAAACGCAGCAAAAGGTCGAGGTCTTCCCATCCCCAGCCTTCCAAATCGGAGTTCATCCCATCCGCTTCGAGGAAGTGTCGCCGCGAGAGCATGACGAGGCCGGGACCACTCCGACTCCCGTCGTCGAAGCGTACGCGGTTGGTTTCCACCTGCGCCCGCCGACCGCCTTTGGCGACGAATTGCACGACGTGTGCGAACTCTTCCAGATGGTTCTCTTCGCCACTGTCATCCTGCGGTTGTGATTCGTGTACGCGGTCGGCGGTCACAAAACATGTTTCATCGAGGGCGTCGAGCGCCGACGAGATGAACTCCGCGCCGAGCACGATGTCCGTATCGAGGAAGAAGAGTCGCTCGGCACGGGCAGCGAAAACGCCGAGATTGAGAGCCAGCGACTTGTTGAATCCCTCGCTCTCGATTTCCACGCAGCGCAGGCCGCCGAAATTGACCCCGGCAAAGGCTTCGCCGAGTTGTAAGCCGTCGCCGCCGCAGTTAACCACCACGACCTCTATCTCAGGCCGGTCCAACACGCGCCGGTTCTCCCGTAGCGAGACTTTAATCTCCGGGCGGTTGTACCAGGGAATAATTACCGACAGCTCGGGTTCGACGCTCATAATCCATCAACGAGATTGCCGCGCCCCGTTCGCGGGCCGGCGGTTTGATTGCCTATGAAATTAGCTGCTGCAAATAAGCAAGCCGTCTTCGACGAAGCGGGCGAGGCGCGCCCGTTCAAGCTCATCGTCAAGGGGGTGTTCGACGGCGACAACCTCGCCGTAGCGCGCGGCCACGCCGAGTTCAAACTCGTCGAGGCTGAAGACAGCAGGCCATGCCGGATCGTCCAAGCGGTGCAGTCCCGGACCTGCGGGCAGCAGGGGTGCGGCGAGCCGGAGGCGCGAGTTCAGGTCAGGCTTCGGGCAGGGACCGCTCACGTAATCAGATACGGCGTTTTGGAAGTGCTCCCACGGCTGCGCGAGTGGCGGCAGCAAACCGTGCGGTTCGGGTGTGGGTCGTGGCGCGGCCATCGTAACCGGGCGCGCCTCGCCCGCGCGATGTGCGCCGACCGCCTCTCTGATGGCCGAGACGAGGTGGCTCGTGCAGACCGCCTCCGTGTAATGGTCGCGCACCCGCCTGACGGCGGCTTCTGACATGCGCGCGCGCAGACCCGCATCAGAAAGCAATCGCTCCGCATCTTCGAGTCCGCCGAGCAGGTCCATTCTGATCCCGCTCCGCGTCACCCATGTTGGCATCAGAAAGCCCGTCTCCCCTGAGACGACGGAGTCCTTCAGGCCGCCATAGGCAGCACCAATAACGGGCGTGCCGCTCGCCATCGCCTCTACAGGGACATAACCGAAGTTCTCATCGAGCGCGTTGGTCGGGTGGATCAAAACATCCATCGCGCCGTAGCACATCGCCAACTCCTCGTCCGAGAGCCGCGCCGGGAGATAAATCAGATCATCGGTCAGACCGAGACTTCGGACGAGTTCGCCAATGTAATCGGGATAACCCTCGGTCACGTAGTTGAGGACGGGATAGTCCACCCAGTAATTGCCGATCACAAGACCGGTCACAGTTCGTGGCGCGAGCCGCCGCTTTAGTTCGGCGAGCAGACGCAGAAACTGGTGCAGGTTCCGTTGTGGCAGCAGACGCCCAACGAAGCCGACGACCAAATCGACCCTCTCGACAGGCAGAATCTCCCGGCACTCCGCCATGTCGCGAGGATGGAACAGCTCTGTGTTAACGGGCAGCGGCAGGAGGCAGAATCGCGGGGTGCGGTCCTGAAAGAAGCGGCGCAGTATCTCGATGTCAGACGTACAGTTGACGATGAGAACATCGGTGGTTTCCAGCCGCCCCAAGTGTGTTTGCAGGAACTCCTGTGAGACGACAGGGCTTCCGTGCATCGCGTAGAGCACGGGACAGTCGGGGTGGACATCGAAGCCCCAGCAACGCCGCCCGTAGAAGGAGAGCAGGGCGTCGAAGCGCGTGTTGAAGTCGCCCTCCGTGTCGTCGTCCACCACCCGGACATTGAACTCACCTGAGAGGGCGCGGTCGTAGAAACGGCGCGTGCGCTCAACGCTCGGCCACTTGTGCGGGCTGAACCCTTCGACTCCGATCTCCATCTTTCTCGACTCCGATTTCTATCTTCGAGCTACTGAAGCCTTCGTGCGCGGGTTAGTTGGCGGCGAGGCCCTGCCGGGCCGACGCCTCGGAGACGATGGCGCGCGCCGCCTCGTCGAGTTCCGTGAACGTCTCTTCGATGAGTGTCTGCATCCCGGCGGCGATTTGTTCCGGTGCGGCGGCCTCGTCGAACAGGACTATGAGCCGTCCGCGCCCGCTCGACCACTTCGGCTCCCACTCGACGCGCCGTCCCGGCAGACGCGCGGCTATCCGCCCGACCAGCGGGCGCAGACGCTCGGCCAGAGGGCGCACGTCGTCGCTTTCGAGGTGCAATTCCGCGCCGACCCGTCCGCCGTAGTCGATCAATTCGTAGTGGACAGCGCGCGGCCACCACGGCGGCCCAATGCGGCGGAAGTGGTCGGCCAAGCCCCGCGCGGTCAGGTGTGGCGGGGGTGTTGTCGCTCCGTATTGGGCGATGACGTTCAAGAATTCAGGCCGCGCCCCGGCTGAGAACCCGGCCACTTCATAGACGCCCGCGACGCGCGGGTAAGCCTGCTGCGACGCGACGAGTATCAGTTCTTCGTCGGGCGTGTAGGCGTCGAAATCCACTGTGTAACGCGTGAGGTCAGTGCGGGCGAGCGCAGCATCCCCGGCGTTTAAGCCTTCCACCAGCGATAAGAGGGTGATGGCGCGTCGGTAGTGGCCGAGGTGTAGGAAGCATTCATCGAAACATAGGTCGGGCAGATAGGGCGGGAGCGTCCGGTTTAGCTCGTTGACGACGAAGGCCATCACGGCGCGGTGCTCGGGCGCGATGTGATAATCAAGGCTGGCGGCGAAGTCGGCCAACTCGATGATGTGCCCCGCGTAATAACAATGGTTCTCAATGTAGTTGCCGACGATCAGCGTGTCACGCAGTTCGAGGATGAGATCGCCATCCTCGGCGGGCCTCCCCATCTCGGTCAGCCGCCGGGACTCTTCGAGGATGAGGCCGACGAGCAGCAGCATGTCGAGCTGGCCTTTGAGGAATCCTTGCGCGGCTTCGCGATACCCGGCGAATTCCTGCACCCGCGCGGCCATCGCGCACAGCCCCTCGGTGAGGTGGAACTTGCGACACACGTCGAAGCTCCCATAGTGATGCGCCTCGACGGCCATTTCCATCAGCCCATGCACATCATGCGACTCGCCCTTCAGCGTGAAGGGCTGGCCGTCGGCGCGAGGTTCCACGTAGGCCAGTGCGAACAGGAGGTGTCCCAACTCGTGCCCCTCGCGCGTGCCGAGTTCCCGGCTGTTCCGCATCAACTCTCGCAGCGTCACACCGGATGGCAAGGGGGCGTCCGCATCGACGCCCGCCATGACCGCGTAAGCAAAACTCTGCCACGGGTGGAATTCGCCTTCCGGGTTGCACTGAAGGACGAAGGGGTTGCCGCCGCCGTCGCGGTGGACGAAGCTCTGGACGTATTCCATCATCCGCCGGCCACGAAACCACCCGTCGCCCCAGCCGTTCAGCACGTGACTCAAGTGGGGCAAGCTGTCACGCTCAATAATGCGCCCCACGTTGCGGTGCATCAGTTCGGCCAGTTGTTCCGCGACCGCAGCACTCAGCGAGTCGTCAAGAGCTACGGGCGTCTCGCGCATGTGTTGGCGGAATCGCTCCAGTGCCTCTGCCACACGGTCAGAGAGGTCGAGCGGCCACCAGAAAGGAGTTTCGGGCGAGGGTGTGTGCGGCATGGGACTCCTCTTCTGCGACATAGGTTTGAGAGTGTTTCTGAGGCTTGGGCGTAAACTTAAAGGGCAGACTGA
>Ga0307513_10010290_pt1 | contig 11739 bp, 9 predicted proteins | sample 15_EM_MG_FD_202174 | JGI IMG/M metagenome (GOLD analysis project Ga0307513, IMG submission 202174) | Populus trichocarpa ectomycorrhiza microbial communities from riparian zone in the Pacific Northwest, United States - 15_EM | ecosystem: Host-associated > Plants > Roots > Unclassified | place... | reverse complement strand
ATGAATAAAATCTTATTAAACACGAAAGATGTTAACTTGACCTACTACTGTATTAGGGGCAAGTAGCCTTGCACCACTGGTCATGAAACACGAGTTGGAATTTAATGCAAAGAGGGGTTTTTTTTTTTTGTTTTTAATCTGCAATTGTTATATGATTAACTACTGTTTTTATTGAAGAAAACAAAAACTTGAGTCATTATAATCTGTTTGAACAGACATTTCAATAATTAATCGTTGGCATAACCTGGTCATAATTAGAACAAATCAATGAACGGGATAGCTACTGCTCTTCGTGGGACTAATTTAAATCACACACTTGTGGAGGACAAAAATGCAGCTCGGTATTCATGATACAAGCCAATAAATCGAACTAGCAATTCATTGACCCCACAAGCAAAAATCACGAACCCAATTGGCCTTCGAAAGTAGGTGATACCAAAATATTTATGGCCCCAGCAAATACTCAACTGTGTTTGAAAATTATAGCTTATGAATATATAGCGAATCACAAGGGATATTCAGCTCGAAAATCCTGCCAAATTGCTCCTGGAATAAGTAGACTTTCTAGTGAAAGACAATGATTAAAGTTTGCTTAGTGGAGGCATCAATTAATTGATTAATTAATTAATTAATTTACCATTGCATAGATAAGAGATGACACAGTGAACGTCCAGTATCGACCCAGGTAAGTATCTGCTATGTAGGCGCCGAGTATTGGTGTGATCCACACTGCTCCTGACCAGTTATTCACATTCCTCACCGATGCAACCGTCTCTTCATGGAGTTGGGTGGTCAGGTAATTCACCAAGTTTGAAGCCACTCCATAGAAAGCCATCCTTTCAAATGCCTCATAGCCTGCCAGTCAAATACTTAACATGAAACCAAACTGTACGTGTTGAATTCTCAAGCAAGTTACATAAAAATACAGGTAAAGAACTTCGATGATGAGCAAAAACAAAAGAAACTGGTAAGAAAAATCCTGTAACGAATAAAGGTTTGTGATTATAACTATTAGCTAGATAATATTTAAAAGCAAAAAGTAAGATATATTCGGTTTTCCTTGTGATCTCTATGTACTTGGTTGTAATCAGTGACAGATTCGATTCTCCATCATACGCAGCCATTAATTTTGCTAAAGCTATCGACGACAAAGAAGTTAAAGTGGGCAAACAACTTTGAACATTACCTGGAAAGAGAAGAAGGTGTTTCAATGAAGACACGTTAATGATCAATTTAAACAGAAGGGTTGCGAACTGGAAGAGGAAGCTTACCAACCAGAAAAGCACACGCTTTCCATTTCCCAGTTCTGGAGGCTTGGACAGGACGCCCACGGAGATCTACAGTGCCATCTTGGGTGCAGCATTTGGTATCCATCAAAGAAACTTATCGATTGGAGGTTGACAGCAGCGAGAACAGAAGATATCGTAAGAGCAAGAGTGTTCAGGGTTAGTAGAGCTTGTAGCACTTTATATAGGCCAAATTGGCCAATTGCTCCCTTTGTTCCGAGAAATAAAGCGCGCATAATACCGTCACATTAATGTTTTATTTGAACAGTGCTAACCCAAGAATGCCCCGAGCCCTACTTCCGAGAAAAATAAACTCGGAGCACTTAACCATGAAATTAGCAGCAGGCATCTTGGCGTATGGCTTCTCGATCTCATAAAAGTTGGGTCTGTTATAATAATTATTTATCTATGCTTCGATAGGATATGGTTTCATATTCTCGGAAGTGGGTTGGGGGCATTCTTGACTTAGCATTGCTACAATAAAAAGATAATGTGTGGATATGATGCATAAGTCCATACAATGAGTGCTAGTAGTATAAAGTATTTCTTTTTTGAAAATTCTACGCAAGTTATGCATTTACAGGTTAGGAATGTTGGGTATGTTGGGTTGTGCCGGCAGGTCAAACAAATATTTTCAAGTAACTAACAAGATCCATAAATAAGTAAGGTAGTTATAAAATATTTCAGTCAAATTGCTACTTTGTTTTTTATTGTCATGAATGAAAGCAAGAAACCATGGTTCCTAATTTTTTTTTTATCTCATGATTAATTAACTTATCAATGTTGGTAATGGGCTACAATAATGTAAATGGATTGTTGAACTTGGTGATGTCTAAGAATCATATGTAACACAAGTTTCTTATTAGATTTAGGAGACATCTTTGTATGAGAAATGAATATTTAGAGATTGTGTTGCGTATTTGTATTATTTTTTTTTGTTTGCAAGAGTGATGAAGAAGAAGATAAGAATGTTCGAATGTAAGAAATATTTTTTTGCTAACCTTGTGATTCATGGACATTTTGTTTTCGGATAAGAGTAAATGTATAGAAGGGATAAAAACTATACAAAAGTATGAAATGGCTTATCCTAAGAAGTACAAAGTCCTAGTACCTAGGTCAAACTGACCAAAAGCAACCGGAAAAGAAGCAAAAGTTAAAAGAAAATCAAAAGTGAAAATAACAAACTGCCAAACAAACAGCTGGTTGACCGGTCGACCAATTATTTATACAAAAACCTAGAAAATAGTCGACCGGTTCATCAAGATCAGACAACCAGTTGACTGGTTTTTGCAAAATAGTATAACTGAGAAGCAATAAAATCTCAAGGCATTGGAAGGCGTTAGATTGACCTGGGGGTAATTGAGATCTGATATCTTGGTTCAAGCTCAATCAAACAGGATTGAACGAGCTCAAAATTCTCCTCGCATACATTCTAATAGGGTCGATAGATCTAATGGAAGACTCAATTATTCCTCTCATACCAGGTGAAGTAAATCGTGGCTGAGAGAACTAATTGAGCAAGTAGATGCAAACATTCCTTTTTCAATTACGTGTATGCCTACTATAGTAGAGGTCACCATGTCATGAAAGGCCAGTCCAAAAGGGTTCTGCTTGTGATAACACCCAAAATTGCAGTAGAAAAGGAGCACTAAAAGAACAAGTGATCATGTGTCTGAACATATGACCCACAAATGATATATACCAAAGAGGGAATGATCTGGAAAGCATGCAGCCTGTCCATGGTGCGAAGATGACTTGTAGAAGTGAGTTAGAGGATAAATGAGTAAGTGTCTTAGGATGAATACTAGAAACCAGAGAAAATGGTGCTTAAAATTTATAGGTCCAGACTATTTAAGAATCTCGTATGCCGAGTCAATGGAGAACCTTCTTGAAGAATGATCTTTTAAGATATAATGATCTGGAAAGGCACTCATGGGGTAAAAATGAGTTGAATCCCAAATAAGCTGGAGCTCCAGACTACCCGATAGGAAAGCCCAAGTACCCTCCTCTATAATGTTTGAGACCTTGGCATCCCGAGGTTACCTAGTAGATGATAGCACCCTGAAAGCCAAGAGGTCGTAGAACTGTTGCCCATCTGGCAACCAATAATATGACCACAAAGAAGTATTAGACTCATCACCAATGCAGGAGACAAACTTCCCTCTACACCAATGTCTGCTAATAAGAATCTTCCTTTATAAACAAGAGGACACTAAAGGAGGTCGGACATGCCATAAATATCTACCTCTAAGAAGAACACTATGGCCTTTAAGATTGATGATTTGTCTTAAAGGAGTCTCCAAATGTGTTTTAGAATAGCTACTCTATTCCAAGTTTGAACCCTCTTAATTCCTAGGCCACCTTTCTTAAGCGGATAACAAACATATGCCTAGGTGACCTTAGCCCCTAAGTGTGAGAAAGAACATCATTTCTAAAGAAAGGCAATGAGGATACCCTTAATCCTCTTAATAATAGAGCAAGAAAGAATAAACATGGAGGACCAATATACCTGAACGGAGAAGAGAGCGAATTTGATCAGTTAAAGACGTCCAACATAAATAAAAGAAGTTGAGGTCCACAACTTGATCATGAAGAGAATATGCTCTACCAAAGACATACAGACGATGTGCGTCGGTTTAGTATATATCAATAGGACACCCATATATCTGATCGATAGGGAACCCCGCCTAAAACCCAAAAGAGTCTACAAAGAGGTCCTAAGCTTATCATCAACTCTTGATAAAAAGACATGGCTTTTCTCTGAATTTGTAACAAGTCTTGACAACCCTGTAAAATCATCCAAAGCCCTCTTTATAATCCTGACCGAGTCCATGTCTACTTGATAGAAAATCATAAGGTCATCTACACAGCACAAATGAGTAATGACAGTCCTCTAACATCGTTGGTGATATCTAAACCTTGGGTTCTACGAAGCCTCTATAAGTATACCTCCTAGTTCCTCTATAGCGAAAACAAACAAGTAAGGAGATAAAGGGTCGCCCTATCGAAGACCTCTAGAAGATGGTAAAAAGCCATAACTCTCCCTATTTATGGCCACAGAGAAAATAACTATAGACATGCATACCTTAATCCATTAATAATGGCACCACAGACTCTAATCACCCTTAAGACTATAAGGATAAATTACTAATTAAGCATATCGAAAGCTTTTTTTATGTTTATTTTCAAAGCACATTTAGGTATAGGACTAACTAAGTGATAATTATGCATAAGCTACCGAGTCAACAAGATAACATCCGATATTTTCCTACCTGGAACAAAGGCAGTTTGAGTAGGACCAATAACATCTAGAAAAATCTCCTTCAACCTACTTACAATGACTTTAGATATGCATTTATACATTACGTTACAACTTGAGATAAGTCTAAAGTTATTCATAGTGGTGGGTGCCTCGATCTTAGGAACCAAAGCAATCATAGTAGAATTAACACACTTAGGTAGAGTATTGGTATCAAAGAAGTACCTCACAACAACAATGAAGTATCTACCAATAATTTCCCAACTTCTCTTAAATAACAAGGAGGTATATCCATTTGGACTAGGGGTCTTTTCATCCGAGATGAAAAATAAAGTATCTTTGATCTCATCAGTTGTGATACATGATTCCAAAAAGGGGGTTATGTCAGGTGGAATTCTTTTATAGAAGAAACGAGAAGCATCCTCTGAAGTGATAATTGAGGGTGTAAAAAGTTGCCTCTGAAAGTAACAGACTACCAACTAACCCAGACCTTGTTGATCCTGTCTGATTGGTTATCTGATGGATTTTATTCTTGACATGTCTATGGAGTGATATGTGGAAGAAATTAGTGTTTCTGTCTCCCAAGTTTAACCATTAAATATAAGATCTCTACTTGTAAAAAGCTTTCTCATCCTTATTTAATTGAAAAAACTCCCTAAAAAGCTTTTTCTCTACCCACTGATACTCATCAGATTGAGGAGAATCATCATGAAGAGTCTGTGTTGCGGCCTATTTAGTCTTTGCCTCAATTACACAACTAGAGATGTGACTAGTGTGTAAGTGATGCAAAGCCTTTAACTTAGGCTTCAACAATCCAAGTCTCTTTGTAAACCTGTACATAAGATTACCATCCATAAGAGCCTGCCAAGTATCCGTTACTAAAACCAAGAAATCATCCTTGTCAACCCATAGATTCAATAACTTAAAATATGCTTTTAGCTTTGGAAGAGGACCAACAGAGTGAAAGACCATAACATTGTGATCTGAAGAATCTTTAGGTGAGAATTTAGAACAAGTAGACAACCAAATAGAGAACCAACATGAGTTACCAAAGATCCAATCTGGCTTCTCAAGAATAGTACACCTATTATGTTGACCATTGTGCCAAGTGTATTTCAGGCTAGAATAAAGAACTCTAACCAATTCCACTGTCTATACATAACTGCCAAAATCATCCATGTCACAATGCCAACTAGGATCACCCCACACTTATAGTAGAACTCAACGTAGCATTAAAGTCTCCTAAAGTAAGCCATGGTATAGATTAAGATGCAGTAACTCGACACCTCAGGTATTCCTAAAGGTCCTGAAACCTTAGAGGTGTATTGGAGGCATACATAAAAGTGACAACAAAGGAGCACCCAACAATCAAGCTCTATACCTCACAGGTTATCCATTGTGTAGAAGAACGTAATAAAACAACATTCTATACCATCGGATCTTATCTAACCAGAATACGACAATTAATATTAATTGATACATTAGAAAAACATATGCCATAAAAAAGGATTTAAAGCTGCCTCAACCCTTATATGATTAGATGCAATCTTAGTCTCATGTATACCTACTAAGCTAAGATTAGGATTATTAATGTGATCATTTACTGCTTTATATTTTGATGAGTCATTAAGACCTCGAATATTCCAACTTCCTATATTATACATGGATATAGGAAATATAATATAAAAAATAAAGGAAAATAATCAGAGGACCTTAAGCCCTTTGTTTTTTTTACCTTTTTCGTACTTTATTTGGTTTCATGAGTACTAGAAGGATCAGGTTTACTTGTTTCACTTGGCTGAGAAGGTGTCGAGGTAGAATTCAAAGAACCTTGATCGGTGATAAAGCACTAACTTTACTATTGCTAGTGAAGGTAGCATGATTGTTCTCCAACATATTTTGATTTTAGTGAGTACGTGTTGGTCCTTCTCAAGAGTTAATATGTCATGATTCGAGTAAGCTTTTGACCCCTTATCATCATTCAACATATCCCTCTCAACATCAGTAGGTTCGACTGCTTCATAAGAATTTGTGGTTTTAACCGGTTGACTGGTTGCTCTCATGTCTCAACTGGCCAACCGGTTCCAAGGATAATACCTCTCGGGGCCTCTATTACGTTTAATCGGTTGTCTAGTTCCTGACAAGTCTGAACTGGTCGACCAATTCCACCTGATATGTCTATTTGGATTATTGATTTTGTTGCAGCAGCAACAATTAAAGGGGATTTAACCCTATCAACAATGATAATTGGTAAGCTACAATCTTAAAGAGCATTCCCTTTTTTTTTTTTTATCTTGATCATGTCTTCTACCGATAAGGTTGGGGCTTTAACTATTGCCTTGCATGAGTGACTAAAAACTTCACAAATCTCACATACTCTTGGCTTTCATTTGTTATCAATTATCACTGTGATATGATTCATAGATAACCTACATCGTAGTTGAAAAATATGGACCATAGGTAATGAAACATCCAATTCAACAATACTCTAACATAGTTAAGTCGGGTGCCACCAAGTGTTTGTTCATCACACTCGCAACCATACCTAGGTATGTCTCATTCCAAATTGAAAAAGGCAGACCCTAGAGGCGAACCTATACAGACACTTTCAAAATCTTGTTTTTGTCAAGAATAAAATATGGGTGTTATAGTTGGAGAATAAGGAATTTCCCACCATTATATCTATGGTCCCTTCTCCATAACTGAGTTAGCATCATCCTTATTTTGAAATGAAAAACCAAGAAACCTTGTGGTGTTGTCATTACACTCTCAAGGCCATAATTCTTCCATACTCGAAAAGTAATAGAATTGGCAGCATGATAGGGCACCTTCTAAAAAAAATGACATTTCCAAGAAGAAACCCACCAGACATTGGTTCTATTTTGATGCTCTTTCATCAATGATATTATCCGAAATATCCAAGATGGTGTCAATCTCTTACCGTGGAAAAGAGGCTATCTTAGCATGGGTTGTAGAGTTGGAGACCTTCACTTTATCAACCCATGAAGTGTTAGGGGCAGGGTTGTGGGTGGTGGTGTTCTTGTGAGCTAAGGTGGCAACTTGGGTGGGGGTAAGTTACGTTTTTTTGAGTGTTTGTTTAAGGGTAGTCTTGGTGTTTGGAGGAGGTTGAGGGATGGTTTTGGTGGTGGCAGTGGTGTTTGATGTGTTGTGGGTGATATTAGAGGGTTTTTGGGTGGTTATAGTGTGGTTGGCATTTGGCTGTGTGGGTAACTAGTCAACTGTTTTGTGGGTTTTTTTGAATCGGTCGACCAGTTCCTGGTAGTCATGTCTGGGTAGTAAGTTCAAAGAGGCAATGCTTTCAATACGATCAACACTAGACAAAATCCAACAGTCTAGTTCAGGGTATGCAAGTATAACATAACTTATACAAAAATAAAAATAATCCAACAATTAGATTAGTCGTGATCTACAAAAGAGCAATCTGACCTGAAATTTGAAAGTGTCCAGATTGAGAAGAAAAAGATTTTTCAAACTTGTTAGTCTTTTCTCCACCATTCAGAACCAATAGGACATCTAGGCAAACCTCCTTTAGAAAAATAGAGCAGATCCAATAGTGAACGGGGGCAAAACAAGTCGACGACTATAACTGCCTTGAACTCAATTTTCCCTGAAATGTTATAACAAAAATATCTTTCAAATAGTACCAAATAAACAAAATTTGTCTGATCATTGTTTATTATAGGGTGTGGCGCTCAACATATCTAAAAATGAGTGAAATCCAACGGTGAAGTTATAGCTTTGGCAGCACCATCTTTCTGTAATCTCCATTTCAAACCTTCACTCTTTAGAAGCCCTTTTCAAATATGGTTCATGGAAGTTTTATATAGCCATGAACCACACCAACACGCATAGTGATAAGGGTAAAAATGAAAAAAAAGTATAATACAATACTATTATACATGATTTAATAGCAATTATTTGGGTTTATTGATTTTAATGGGTGCTGGTGTACTATTCAAGAAAAAAAAAAGCTTATCATGTGTGCCATTCATTTGGCATAAACGTTGATGTATTTAGGGTTAAGTGTGTTCTATTCGACCTTGGGTCCCTTAGGGTAAGTGTGCCTGGATGCATAACACCATAAGCTTAGAAGGGGATCTCGAACCCATCATAAAATCTCATAATTTATGAGCTAGTTAGATGAATTAGGCTGTAATGAAGTTGTACCACCCTAGTTGGGCTTCTAGATAGTTGTGTCATCTAAGTTGGACCTAAAGTTGTATTAAGTCGTAGCATGAACGGACCTAAAAAGAGATGAAACGTATTTGAGTTTGGTGAACTCAGGTGCACTTTTTATCCAATCAATTTTTAGGTTCGAGCCAACCTTATGCTCTACATTTTGGGTATAGATTGTGCCTTGTGTTATGCATCTTTGAATTGGGGTTATGCCTCATGCTCTATACCTTTAGGCCTATGCTGTGGGCAAAAATTTTGAACCTATCAATTGTCCCAATGTTTTTATAATGAAACAATATAAAGACTTTGTTTTTTTTCTTAATGTTCATGATTATGCTTGCCCTATATACGATTACTTACACAGTTGCCTTGTTATTTAATTATCTTATCGCTTTGTTGTTTAATTTTCATGTCATTTTATTATTTAATTGAATTTATGATAGATCATGCAGGGAGTCTAAAAGGATAGCATATAGGTGTGTGAGATGAAGTCGAAGGCTTGGTGTCCCATAAAAATCATGCCATTAGTTTTATTTTTGCCACGTGTCCAAGTAGTGAGGCTTATGGATGAAGATTATAGGACAACATTAAATTCAACTTTAGTTGTATATAATTCCTCTAACTCACCTACAATTGTCACTTTTTACACTTGCGAAACATATTTTTTATCTTTCTTTGTGTTGAGTGATTTTTTATGACACCAATAGTTAAAGAACTTTAAAACCTCATAAATATCCATCAAACCTATAAAACCCTTTATAAAGGTCATTTTCTTTATTTTCAAAGTACTAAAAAGTTTTTATGAAAGAATGTTGCATTATTATGGAAAAATTATTATGGATATTGGTTTTGCTGTCTTGGTAGTGGGTTTTTTTTTTTTTTGCTAGAATTTGTTGAGCTAAAATCAAGTAAGGTCAATATTCTCTTTCTTTTACAACAACTTTAAGCATGTTAGATCTAAGCAGAGTAACCAGTGGATTTAGGGCTTCTCTGAGTGGGGATGCCCGAAGAGACCATGAGAGTGAAGATGAGGCTAGAGAGCCTAGAGCCCTTCTGTTGGTTAATGAGAAAATTGAGACAAAAAACAATGGTTTTTACTTTGCGTGTTTGATTCTTGCAGGATTTGCTAAGAAAAGCAGCGGTGACAGAAGTGAAAAGAAATAGAGCTGGAGGGGTTTAGGAACCCTTGTTAAACTAGATGGCTTTTAGGAACTGTTGGAGGATGATTTACTCAACATTAATCTATAACACAAGTGGCACTGATTTTGACCTGATTGTTAAGTGGGTATTTAGATTGATTATAATTTAGAGTGAAGATAAAAAGAAAACAACCTTGGGGAACACATATGACACAATCAAATGATTCATGTATTCTCCCAAGTGCAGGAGTGTTAATGTAATATATAACCCGATAAGATCGGGGTCGATCACTAAAAACAACAATAGGTAAGCCAACAAAATAAAATCTAAATTTCTCACATGCAAATACTACTACAAGTAATTCATTTTCAATGGTAAAGTATTTAAATCATATAAGGTTTCTTATCTTTTATTTTCCTAAGACAGTACCCATAGCATAATCACTAACATCACACATTATTTATCCTAAAACACCACCTATGACATAATACCCCCTGTTACCATGAAATGAAAATTTCCCAAATCAGCACAAGATTCTTCTCTTCACACTAACTCAAAACCTTTTCCAAGTTAGTTAAACAATTATGAAATGAATCACCAAAAATAGAAAAATCATCCATGAAAATCTCAAGAAAACATTCAACCATATCACTAATACTAAGCATGCATATTTGAAACATGGATGACACATTACATAATCCAAAAGACATTATTTGATATACAAAAGTACCAAATAGACATGTGAAAGTAGTTTTATTTTGATCTGCAAAGGCAATTTCAATTTGGTTGTAACTTAAATAACCATTTAGGAAACAATAAGATTCATGACCGATTAGTACTTAAAAGTGCATTTTTATCAAGGTTTTATATCATCATTTTGCACTTGAAGTATCAATAACTCCTTAACTAAAACATGTTTTATAATAACATATCTAATAATATAAGATACCTTTAATTTATGGTAAATGTTCATCTTAAATGCAGGCCTATCACATAAATAAAAGAATTGATTGATGAGTTGAAGTACTGAAATTGAAAGGACAAAGAGATGGCCAAACTTAGAAAAGAGATGTTGGTGCAGTCCAAACTGGAACATTGTTCGGTAATCGGGCTATATCTGGAGCTGTAGATCTCGGATTTAGGTCTACTTTATATGGATGGAAAGGTAAGACATAGGCCTACAACTTTCATGCGGAGCCCAAGATTTAATAAGGCCGTTTTCGAGTCCAAATTGTAGCAACAATGAAGAAGCCCGAATCTGTCCTGCAACCCAGACACTGTTCAGTGTTCAGCCCATATCTCGAGTTCTAGAAGTCCAAATGATCTCAAATTTTTATCCTGGAAAGATGAGACAATTCCCTAGAACTTTCATGATTTAAGTTTGTTCAAATTATGACGTCATCAATGACGTTTTTGGCAGACAAGAAGATAAGAATTGTCACCAAGTCAAGATGTGGCCACCCACTCATCAATTAGTCAACAAATCAATAGTTCCGAATTTTGGCCTATAAAAGGAGGCATTTGCCATGTATTTAGGCATCTTGGTGTTCAGATCAAGATCATGCTCTTGCTCTCTCTTTTGTAATACTTAAGTTTTGTTTATATTAATCTCTTGTTTATGCCTTTCATTTCCTTTTCTTTACTTAGTTAACTTCTTTCTCATTTATGTTCTTATCTTGTTTATTTATGTTTCTTTCTTTTATTATGTGTAGCTAAGTTAATTATGTCAATGTGAAAAGGGTACACTAATGGTGTAAGAATAAGTATAATATAAACTTAACATGGACCTTAATGTTGGATACTAACATGCTTTATATTTGTTATCTTGTTCACTTTTAATACTTTGCTTGTTAAATG
>Ga0307513_10010289_pt1 | contig 11740 bp, 12 predicted proteins | sample 15_EM_MG_FD_202174 | JGI IMG/M metagenome (GOLD analysis project Ga0307513, IMG submission 202174) | Populus trichocarpa ectomycorrhiza microbial communities from riparian zone in the Pacific Northwest, United States - 15_EM | ecosystem: Host-associated > Plants > Roots > Unclassified | place... | reverse complement strand
TTTATAAAATGGATTAATAAAATGATTTTCAACTGGTAAAAATGATTTTATGGCTTCTCTTAGAAAGGTAAAACACATCAAATTAAACCTTTCTAAGAGAAGGGCCATAGGGGGTCACTGAAGTGTCTCAGTGTTTTGTAAGAAGACAGTCCTGGCAACAAACAGATGTGCCATGACCGCAGTCCTTGCATCAGAATAATTCCTTCTCAGAGCCATGTGCACATGAGTTATTTGGCACGAGCCCATCATGACGAAGAAGCTCATCCAGCGTAGAATCACGGAAAGCGAGCCACTGAGAAAGATTGGACTAACAGGTAATCAGATAGGTGTTTTTCATAGTAGGAACCACATACCTTCGCTGTGTTTTCACGTTTCCATTTCCGTACTGATGGCTGCAGTTCGAAGGAGCCTGAGGGTGGTAGAAAGTCATCTCCGGCCATTAGCTTGGGTTTGACGAGGGAAACATCATCCACTTGAAGACTGGGTTGAAGAGCTGGATCCGGAGTCGAGTCTTCTCGTGTGCGCTTAGATTCTGTAATCGTTATATGACCTTTATCCTCATTGTGCTTAATTGTCGTAGTCCATGACACATTGCGCCCACTGGGTCCTGCTTCGGAGGGGTGGTGCGGTGCTAGATGGATTTCAGGTAGCTTTCGAGCTCGCTTTGCAGGCTTTCTCCCCCCTGACATGGAGTAGTGGTATAAGATGAAGACTAAGTTGCAATGTCACAGGAAAGGAATGAAATATGATTTGCTTCACTTGAGTTCAGTAAGAAAACGTAGAACACCGGCCCGGGTTGCGAGCGCTAATGTTATCTCTTCATGCGTGCCCCTCTCAAGATCTGGGCAAGATGTTCGTGCTCATGGTAGAATAATAGCGTCGCCCCAGGCAAGCTTGTTTGTAAAGAAGAAGTTGATATTCGACCCAGGAGCGAATGCAGAGTGCTAAACGGGTTGGACACTAGACCGATGACCGCCTAGTATGATAGGAGAATGAATGTGAACATACAGTGAGACTCCCAAGAATACTCAATTAAAGGATTTAATTTTCTCATCTCGAGATCAGATCTCGTGTAGTCCATTTCCAGCTGGCTAACCCCAAAGACGGACGCCGACTTATAATCAAGCTTGGCAAAAGGATCTGGCATTCACCTCAAACAAACTCATTATTCCTCCCATCGAGAATCTCAGAAATTAGATCTCATATGTGCCACTGTACGACTTCCCTTCACTTATTTAGTTAGCTAGTGTTTTAACCGTAAGACTTGTTTTATACCTTGGTGTCAACAAGTCTTTAAGCGATCGAGCTCTCATCAATGGAATCTCTCATACCAATTGTCATTCCAAAATCACCTGTCTCAGCAGTTTACGCATGTAGGTTCATTTGCTGTCTTTCCTATCTCCGCTTTGGATATGCTCGATGCTCGTTTGAATCTCAACTTTTAACACCATAATTTCAAGTCGTCCTAGGGTCCGAAATTGTTTCCTCCTACTCCAATCCCACACCTTATTTGAATGGACATTTTATCAGCCTCATGAAACTCTTATTCCAGATTGTTGGACATCTTATGGCAATTCCAACATGATCTATCGGCTTCAAATAACTCTCTATTTGACAAAGCGAGATACATGAGACGAAAACATAACTATCAAACTAATGTCCTAAAGTCGAAAATTGACCACTGTAACTACATAACAAAACTGAAGTTACTTTTGAAAGAATGGTCAAAGATGCGTATTCTAAGAGAATTACACATCTTCAGCAGATTCAATGGGACCGAAGACTCTTTCATCATCGAATGGGAGCCTTACAACTCTAACCCATCCCCGGGCATGGGCCTCAAAGTAGTCGGTACATGCATCTTCATAGGTGTCGAATCCTTGGAAAGAGGCATGCGAGCCAAGCCCCTCAACCATCGGCTTAGCCAAGTTCCTAAGCCGTTGATATATTAGATCAACACAGACGGGGGAATATAGAAATCGTACCAGCTTGAGTATATACCAGTACGTCTTCCAACCACGATACTGTAATGCTTCTTTTTACAGTTGGGGGTTTGTGGGCTGGAAATATTGAAGGTGGTATTGAACCGGGTTGGGGTGCTTGGTATGCCACGTGGCTGAAACGAGGAGGTTGGTGCAGTGCGCGGTTGACTAGGGCTGGTCGGGGCTATGTGTGGTTGAGTACCTTGCCTGGTAGGGGTGCTTGGAACAAGTGGTGCTTGGCCCGGGGTTGGGGTGGATGGAACATTTTCTAGACTGGCGTAGGTAGGAGGGGATGGGAGCCCATCTTGTAAAGTGCCTGCATGTCCATCGACTGGGGTCAGAGGCAGGGATTCAAAGTAGGCAAAGTAGTCGATCTCGGTTGGAGAGGATGGCGGCACAGTTCCGACAACCTGACCGGAGGCATTGGCCTCGAGCTGTTCATAGTGCTTCTGAACCATGGTGAGTGTGTTTTCCGCAGCTTGACATTGGAGACGGGCCAAAAAGAGACTTGGGTCTGGGATGTTAGGATTATATGCGGACTGTTCTTCAACGCGGTGGTATATTTCCAAGGCAGAGCGGTATTCCGCAGCTGCGATTTCGAGATCGTAAGCTTTCTGGTTTTTCTCCTGCGAGGATATTTGCATTTCTGAGACGCACAAATCAGCTTTCATTGCCGTCAGAGGACATGAGACAAAAAATGTACCTGACTTGTTGTTTTGACAAGGCATAAAAAGCGAAGAGAGTGTTGGGGGTTTATAAACACAGAAATCAAAACTCAGACAACTCAGCCAATTTACGAGGTCTTTACTCTCCCCCCACATTCCACAAGGAATCCATATCATTCCAGGTGGATTCCACCCATTCCACATGGAATATGTTTTGGGTGATATCCCAGCCATTTTGGTGATTCCATTCCACCCATATTCCACATGGAATGCTATGGATTCCACATAGACCATTAATAGTATTTATAGTGATATTAATACATTGAATGAAAAATAAAAATGCAACATATGTGAATTGAACCCAGGTGCTGACAAAGACACAGCGCTAAAGCCAACTGCGCCACAAAGGCATTGTTATTATACCAAATTAACGCTTGATATACCTACTTTCGGTCCAGCGGCCCGCATTGTCCCAACTCTGGAAACCTGTCGCAATCGTGACACATCACTTCTTTCTCTCCCACCACCATCACCACCTACCACTGTCGATTGCCACCGCCGCTGACGACAACTGCCCATCGTCGCTGCCCACACCCGAGGTAAGTACCCCACCCATACCCCCCCTCACCCTCGCTTGCTGAATACCACCAACCATACAGGACACGGCTGCCATGTCACGGTGGTGACAAGCGCCAATGACAACCACTGCCCATCGTTGATCACTGCCGCCCACAGCCAAAGTAAGTACCCTGCCCATACCCCCCTCGCGTGCTAAATACCACTAACCGTACAGGACGCGGCTGCCATGTCACCAGCAGTGATGAGCACCCGCACGTTCAACCCACCGCCTGTTTGATGGCTACCCCCCTCGCCACCGCCACGCCACCAGCATCCACGAGCCCTACCAGCCCCACGAGCACCCAGAAAATGGCGTACACAGGACCGAACGCCGACGACAAGGCATAGGGGGTGTCCAATGCAGATAACCACGAAGGGAGGACCGAGGTAGGCCCCCCAGCCCATTCTGCGCTTATCCAGAATGCTAACCCCTCAACTAGCACCCAGACCATGACCCCAGCCCCACCTCATATGCAGCAAGCCCACCAAGAGGACAATGAACGCTGCAGGTGCAAAACGGCGGCAGCAGCCGCAGTGGGTAACAACAGCGGCAACAGGCTAACAACAGCGGCAACAAGCTAACAACAGCGGCGAGGGATTAACAACAGCGGCGACTGGTTAGTGGCAGCGGCGGAGGATTAACAACAATGGCAGCGGCGGGTCAGTAGCAGCAACTGCGGGTTAGCAACAGTACCAGGCGGTTAACGACAGCGCCGGAGTGTAGCAAAGACGGCGGCGGCGAATGCAACGACAGAACGGTGAATGGCTGGTAAGTACCCCTCCCTTTCCCCTTTCCCCCTGTGACGGTCTTGTATATCCATCATTTAGTAGTACTATTACCTGCTGTATTTAGTGTATACAATTAATATATATTATTTCTTCATTGATCTTTATGTTCCATCTCAATTTGACTTGAAGAAATATTAAGTATGTTCCACATGGAATCCATGTGGAATCCATGTCAAGGGGGTGTCACGTGTTGACTTCCCGACATGGGGTTGGTTAGTTAGTCCCCCCTGGATGCCCACTATTTTTTTTTCCTACCCATGTGAAAAATACTGATAAGATCTTGATAAGATAACTCATGTTGGCCCACTGCACACCAAAATGGATGATTGTGTTGGTGGGCCAGGAAGTAGCACTTTCATGAACAATGGGAGTCAGCTACAATGCAATGAAGCTGGCCCATTTGGCAGAAATGGACATATAAGTGTAGTTGTAGTGTACAGAATAAGTACCATTTTTTTCTACTACACATGCCATGCCCCAGAAGATGACTAAACACCCTGCATCTGAGACATCCCCACCTAACAAAGCAGGAACAGTAAGCACCAATAGTTCCATATATCAGTCGCAAAGGCAGAGATTGACAGGAAAGTAAACGTTATCCAGTGCAAGAAGGCAGACTGCGAAACAAAATGGGTAAGTAAATTTTACAATGGCATTAGATGTTGACTGACCTTGTTTCAGTACCATTTAGAATGTATTGGCCTCAAGAGAGCTGTGGGGAGTTGGGTATACCCAGCCTGCAAGGGGATATTTGAGCCAAAAAAACAGTGTCAATTAAGAAATGAGAGAAACAGATTACATGGACAATTATATAATATTACCATATATAGAATATTATTCCCACCCCAGTTAGTTAGTCCAGGCCTCGAGCCAGTAAAAAAAAATCTGACCCTATGTCAGAAAATTTATTACTGTCACCCCCTTGATCCATGTGGAATCATTCCATATGGAATGGACATGGATTCCATGTGGAATAGACCTGGAATCCATGTGGAATCCATGGAATATATCCATTCCATATGGATTCCATATGGAATGTGGGGGGATGGTAAAGTAAACCTTACAGGCGTGATAATTTAGCTGATGATATACATTAATCTTCCAGGCAGTGGAGCGAATGTACGTTGATATTAGTTTGTGAGAATGAAGTACAATCTAACTACTTCACTTGCTCGTATCACTCAAGGAGGCGAAATGTAAGTTCCGGTTCAACTTGTTGGTTTCCACATCGAGGTTGAGATGTTCTTTAGGCAATGACACCACAGGAAAAAGCCAGGTTATAGACACCGGTCACCAATAAATTAGGACACCCACCTAGTGCACTACTCACCGTTACTGATAAATCGATTGTCAAGTACAATGAGGTGTTTACCAATCGATTTGGCTATGTAACAGTGTTCAAGTAGAGCATCTCTTAGCTATATAGTAAAACATGTTCTGAAAACGATCAGATCGAAGGCGATATTTTCTCCAATATTTCTCTGGCTCCAAATCTCCAGGTGCAGAAGGTATTGCTAATGGTGATTAGGAAATAACCACTGGAAGGGCAAAGAGTGACATTTCATCTATCCTTTCCGCATCATTTACATGGAGTAGAAGTGGAAACCGTCAACTGTTAGCCCGGCGATGTTAGCGCACAGGAGGGGTGCTTCAACGGCACCCAGATCGAGAGAAACTGTTCACCAAATTGAGAGACATCGGCAATGGTCTCTCCGATCCTCCTTCTTGAACAACAATCCTGTCGTGACAAAATTTACCAAACACGAGTCATGATAACGAGGGCGAAAACAGGTTCTTGAAGATAGAAAATAAGGAAGCGACGAGTTTGATCAACTTGTGGAATTTTGCGTTCTAGTCGGTCGCAAACGTCTTGCCAGTGTTCGGATGGTGAGGTATGCGCAACCGGGTTTCACAATAGGTGAGGTGAAGGCCTTTAAGGACAGAGGGAGGTATGAGCCAAACAAGAATGAGACATAATTATCCTGTCGGCTAGTGTCATGTGAGAGTCCCTTCAAAGAAAATGAAGTGTCGCACAATTGAACAGAATTCATATCGATCCTAGGCTAAACCTGTCCAATAACATGCCTGTATATCGACCCAGCGAAAAATATGCCTAGGTCAGAGGGAAGTGCAACGTCATCGTCCCCAGGGTGCCACATTCGCATGCACTGAAACATGTAAAAACGGGCCAAAGAATGGAGGCTCCGAAAAAAGCACAGAAAGCCAAATGCGAAAGAACCCACAACGCGTGGGTGATGGGAAGATTTACGCACCTGATGGCACTTAACCCGACCTCAGGCATCAATCAATAAACGACAGAGGATACGACGAAGGTAAGGATGGAACCGTATGTGGCATTGGGCAGAAAATGGATTGGATTGGAAAGTTTTATCATGATTGATCATATTATTTGAGGACGAAGGGCATAATAGGTGTGGGTCTCCAAACAATGAGGGGTGAAATCGTCAGAATGTACTCGTTGCGGGATGAACAGGTTCGTGGAGATAGCTAGGAGGTATATAATTGGGGATGGGTCGGGAAAAACAGTTGTGATCGTCCGTTCCGGGGGGTAGTGGGTTTCTGGAGTTTAAAGGAAGTCTTTCTGTCGAATAGTGGGAGTTCGCAGAGGGTATGGAGTCGGGGAGAATGAGCGTCGACGATAGTAGCACAGAATAGTGGTGATTGCCACAAGTTAGGGGCAGGGTATGTCGCATCTCTGAAGGAATAATGTCAATTTCTGAGTAGTAGGAGCGAGTTGCAAGAATGCACTTACAGTTGATTGCGATCAAGATTGGTTTGGACCACCGGCCTGTTAGAGAACGGGCGAATGTTAGTGAAAACTAATTTCTGTCCACGTATTGCGCACCTGTACTGTCCCCTCAGATATCAATATTGCGACAATGGTCACTGTTCAATGTTCAATGCCTGGCCCATCGATGTCGTCCTCAACATGAGGAAAAAGAAATGGACTGATGCCATCATCAAACTGTTCTCGCCCATGACGGTACCGAGAGTACTTTCCCATTAATGCATTTCCATGAATAACAATTTGTTCATGTTAGAAAATCTCGCATTATAAGATCTGTCCGGAACGCATGCGGAAGTCGTGGGGCCGTTTGAGCAACAAGAAGATGCACCACTGCATAAGGTGCCACACTCACAATCACGACCTCAGAGCATGCATCCTCCCTGGGGAGTCGACTGTCAGGCTACCACTTCCGCAGGGGATGTTATTGGCTATGGAGTCACATTCTCTCCGTCTAGCGGCGCCTCCTCGTGGGTTTGTTTTCAGAGACCCCAATGTCTGCATTTTCCTTTGCGCATGTCTCCCAGGAGCCTATTTATTCTTCTCCTTTCAAGAAACATTCTTTCCAATTTCTGCCCATGTTCTTCCATTTTTACAATCCATCCGCGTCACCCAGCAATTATATTCCTGTTAGGCACTCACGAAACCTGACCCGGCTCGGAGTAATTGCTCCGTGCCTCGATATCGATCCAGTACAATCACGCCTAAGCTTTTACGGCGTAAGCAAACGTACGTATGAACAAGTTCGAATCGTCAACGTTACCTATACTCATCGTGCGTATAACGTCAACGGTAGTGTCCCCGTACCCAAGCTCAGACACGGCCGGTAAGAAGATTCCGGCACCCAACCTTCAGTTTCAACAGCACATGGGACATGCTCTCCGCGATACGACATGCTCTCCGCGATACGCCAAAGCTAAAACGCAGGCAGATTATTCAGCTCCTTCTGTCATAATCAGCCACCAGTGGGTAATAGACCCAAGGAAACAAACCCAGTACAAGGTCCAGCAGGAGACGCCAATGAAGAAGCCAAGGCAAAAGATTCGTCAAAAGGCACATGGAGAGCTCTTAGCAGTGAATGGGCACCGTTAATGACGGGTTCACCCCGAACTGGTAAGACCTGCATCTGGTGATCCTCTGCTTTTGGCTGTCTCATGTACGCGTGGCGGAGCTCACCTATGGTGGCCCCTTTTCAACAGGGGATGGCTAAACGGGATGATTCCACAATATATGAAGAGGTCGCAGGCAGTGAAGAGAAAATAAATTCCTTGAACGTGGCGAAGGTATTGCAGAAAACAGGTTGGGTTATGAGGCACAGGTTCCCTAATGGTTTGATAGGCGCCATCGCATCGCAGAACAGCGATATCCATATCACAGAGTCCCAATTTTCTTTCCGAGAAGACGGTTGAAACAGGAAAAAGGGAGATAAGCGCAAAAAAAAGGTGGTTTGTGTGTGTGGTCAACAACAACCCCAGCTCGACGAATCTCAGACAGCGAAGTGATCTCTATTCTGGTTTATCACAAGCTCATTCGAGGACAGCGCATACCGAGCCTCCACGAATGCGCGTGTAAGACGACGAAATCAACCGCGCTGTCAGTCCGATGGATGGTTCGAGGAAGTGGAGGTCTGAACTACAAACCAGTGCAGGGGAAAGGGGAAAGTGACAAGAATGCCGAGAAGAATGATGATGTAACGAACCCTCAAGAACCTCCAAGGGGACTTTAAATGCAAAATCGGCATGATATAGGGGCATACAGGCACCGTCTTGACTCCATTTCCCAAGATGGGTTGATAAATGGCGCCTGTGACGATGAATTGTTGGCAGCGGAAAGTGATATTAAGCAAAATATTCTTGGGCGACAAAAGGGGAAACACGGAGAGTGTGTCCAGGGATGAACAGACGGTCGACGGTACAGCGGCAAGAATAAGAAAGATGCAATCGGTGAGGATGGATAAAAGGTGGTATGACATACCGTGTAACGAACATAAGGACTGAAAGACTATCATTTCAACACATAAAATATGAGAATGGAGCCCACATCAGTCAGACCATCTATCGCCTTTTACGTTCATTATTATCTCTACGAAATGAGAGGACTGGAACGCTGACTAGTTCATATCACCGTCATAGAGAAATTATGACATAGGCTGAAGAGGTCTGGCCATCCATGACACCATATTTCTACCCAAAATTCGATGTTAGCAGCGGATGATGGACTGAAAAAAAAAAGTAAAAGTGGAAAGCAAAAAAAAAAAAAAAAAAGGAAGAAGAAACGGAACTGGAGATAAATGGGATTCACGAGTGATAAGATGAACGTACGAGGTAAAACTGCGGACAAAAATGCACATCCAATACGAAACATGAAATTCAAGCATGAGAAAGACAGAATACAACTCCATAGTTGCGCAAGTACAGTACGACTGTGTGGTACGTCACTGGGAGCATAAAAAAACGAAATAGTGAGTGGACAACAAAGTGGGCACCAAAACTGCCAAGACATCACGACCTCATGATGATATGCTACTGATGTTCATCTTTACAGAACCGACCACAAATGTGGTCGTCTGTGCCATAGATGAGGTCCATGATCATAGCCACAAGGTCGTCATTCTATACCAGACCCAAGCGAAAGTTGGTGTGGTACAAACCAGACAATAAAATAGGTTTAAACAGGGAAGGTTGAGGGGGGGATGGAGATGCGTCTCATAAAACGCCACATAGCACGAGCATCCCGCAGATGTACCCTTCCCAGTAAAGCAGGGATAGGTCATCCCACTGCAAGCTGATAGATTGTTTGAAGGCAGGTATGGAAAAGGAATACCCGCATTCAGAACTTGAAATACCCTCGACAAGAAAGACGAACAAGATAACAAGAACTCAGTAATCCCTGAGTATATGCAACTCCAAAACAGAAGCTGAGGGGTAGGGCGCATCTAGAGAAAACCCGAAGAATGTACCGGGACAAATTCCAACAAGAAAAAACGTACGAAGAATAATTGCGAGACGCCCAACGAAACTCGAAATCCTGGTCGAGACCTTTCGGAGGTTTGAGATCAGCCAGATATCCAATATATATATGGTATGCCCAGCGGTAAATCACACCATACTTGGTTACGAAGGTATCTCTCGAGCTTGAGTCGTTTTGAGGCCAGAAATCCGTAGAGTAGAGTGGAAGAAAATCTGCCTCAATAGATAAAAATACAGCGAGAGATGTACCTCAAGGTAGATGAGTGAGATTGGATGACGGGAGGGAATAAAGCAGGAAGAATATTAATGGAAACGACGAAGCACCCATACAATGCACGGACCACAGAAGCTCCCTTTCTTGGGTATTATTGTGCAAAAGTAGACAACCGAGTTACTTAAGTGAGAACGGCAGCTGGCTAACATCCACGGGATAACCGATACATGCTGTGATATAGCTGCATCAGGATTCAGTACACTAAAGATAATATACGCAAGTAAGGATGAACGAACTCCAAGGTCTGTATGGTATGTACATGACTCATATTTATTTATTGAACGCCTGCAGCACCTCCTCGCCAGATCAGGCGAGCGCAATTTGTGAGGTCGTCAGTCTATCGAGGCAGGACTAAAAAGATCGATCTGCGTTATGTTGCATTCAGCGTCTGCGATCAAGTATACCGGAGATGTTCACCCGAGAAGTATACAACTTCTGGAATATCGATCCGACTCCGATATCCCAACACATTCCACGAACAAATTATCGATCCTGGCAAGGATCTCACCAGGGTAGCATACCGAGTAAAAAGCAGGACAAGAAACAGTGCGACGCCATCATTCTCAAATCCATGAATAATGCGATATCCACGCCCATAGAGAAAACTCGAGGCTAGTTGCTAGTAACGTCAAACCTATGAACAACATGATCATCCCCCAACAAGCTCGGAAAGCGACCTGCACAAACCCCTCCTCCATGTCACAAGAAAATGATCTGTGAGGCTCACTTTATGATCTGTTTGGAACAGACCAAAGAGGAGAACTACTGCGAGCTCGTCGGCATTGGCGGGTAGTCACAGAAACATCATGTAGGAAGGAGGGGTTCAAGGAACACTCGCTGAGCTCTTAACACTTTCGTTGGAAGCCACGACATCGCATAAAATGAGAGACATAAAATAGATTTACGCACCTCACTGGCGTGGCAGCTGCAATCCACAGAGCGTGAACCGTTGCAGTAGCCTTGTCAAAACCAATGTAGGAGCCAGGGTAACGGTCGACATGACCTGTAGGGAAGAGAGCTGAGAGGTATCGGTGCAGTCGTGCGGGATCGCTATATGAAATAGAACATACCGCGTTGTCTGCTTATGCTCGCCCATAGAATCCGCCCAATAAAATCATCTATAAAAACCTTCTAGCCCATATCGCTCCATCCACCTCTTTTCCTGGAGCCGTCTTTTTTTCGTGATCCATGCGCAAGGCAAGGGGTTTGATGAACGAAGAGGAAGGATGAAGTTTCGGACAAATCAGGGTGTGGCGTTGACTAACTGAGTGGAATTGTCCTACCAGCTTAGTCGTAACCAATGGGATGATCAACATACTGAGAATTCCTGTACTGTGTCACGAAAGTAGGGTGACTGGCCCAAGTCAGATACGTAGGCCGAAGCAAGACAAACGACAAGAAACACGCAGCTCAGAATCCGTAAGTAGCTGCAACTGTTTGCCATGTCACCATACACGCACAATGGGCCCAACATTCCACACTCCATCCATCTGGAATGGCGTCAGGGAGAACATCAGGAAAATGCACTTTGTCCTTGGGATGCCCTGGGATGTCCTAGGATGTCCTAAAGCGCGTTAGAGACATAAAGACATCAAAGATTCAAAGCTACACAAGTTGCTCTGGGAGCGCTCCCAGAG
>Ga0307513_10010288_pt1 | contig 11742 bp, 9 predicted proteins | sample 15_EM_MG_FD_202174 | JGI IMG/M metagenome (GOLD analysis project Ga0307513, IMG submission 202174) | Populus trichocarpa ectomycorrhiza microbial communities from riparian zone in the Pacific Northwest, United States - 15_EM | ecosystem: Host-associated > Plants > Roots > Unclassified | place... | reverse complement strand
AAGAGATTTGTGTCTCGACCCCTATTTTTGCAACTGACCTCGAAAGGCGAATCTATACAATCAGTCGGACAAAGGACCTCCACCGCTGCTTCTGGGTGTTTCCGAACCATATGGAGAAGGCGTATTGGATCTCCTGGCCTGTACCCATTGGGCGGATGCCGTCAAAGAGCTTGATTGTGGTGCTGCTCTGGGACGGATGAAATTCGAGAGGTGATGAATCAATATTGACAAACACCTAAGAGCAACGTGGTAAACCATATTGTGATATTCCTCATCTGCATGCAGTGGGCACGATGTGTTTCGCCGTGTAAGTGTTTTCGTGGTTCTGGCCACAGACTGCGGGGGAACGGCTTTCAGCAGGCTTCCAGCAGACAAATCAGTTGTCCCGAACGAGTTTCCGTTTCTGGCTCTCTCTCTGGCGGTGGTGCATTGTTCTGGAAGCGAGATAGCAGCGCCACATATCATTCGGGTTCCAAACGGCAGGCGGAGGCGCGTGATTAGAGGACGCATGGGTGATTACGTCGCTTACGCTGTAGTATTAAAATCCCCCGACTTATCTGGTCGAAAAAAAGTTCAATGTGGATGTAATACGTACTTCTGACATTCAAAAAAGACCACTTCTGCCTTTGGCGCCCGATAACATCGCTCCGTGGGATCACCGTATGTGTTTGCTGACAGTTAACATTAATAAGACGCCGGATTGTTGCCATAGCCGTTGTGAGTTTGGGCTTGCCTTGACTGCTTCAACCTCCGGGGATTTCGGGGCCATGTGAGTTACACCGAATGAGGGACAAAATCGTCCATGTTCTTCATGGTGCAGAGTGAGGCCTCCAGACAGAGTCCACGACTCCACCGTGGACTGTCAAACAAAATGGTTACACTAGCACCCATATTCAGTATTTAGAAGTAAAATTCCCTCGAGTCCGTCCCGGCGTACCGGCTGCAACTCCTGCGGGGACCCAGGACCCACACTGGGGCATAACTGTACTAGCTATGCCAACCCAGTCCTTCAGACATAGGTTTCACATATTGCTAAGCGCGCCCTCGCTTTGGGCGCGTGTCAGGAAAGCCTCAGGGCGCGTAGCTGCTGATAGCGCTGCCGATGCCGATGGAGCGGAGGAAGAAACCCCCGGAGAGGATATGCCGGAGGATGAGGTGAGCGGCCAAAGTCTCGTCTCTACCCGTTGTATGAGGTGCGGCCAGAGTGGTAGAGAAAGGGCTCCTGGGCCTAGCTGCCAACCACAACCATCAGTTTTCGATTGCTGCTTCGATCGCTGCTCGTGCACTGTGTAAAATCCGAAACTAGAAAGAAGTTTAATTCACCAACCCAATTGACCGTACGGCCACTGGCGCCCTGCCGGCGCCCCGCCGATGCGAGAGCAATGCCGAACGTACTGACTTCTCGAACGGCCCACTCTGGTCTCAAATGCACGTAGGTATAAAGGGCGGCCAGGCTCTTCGCCTCTCAAGTCGCAATTTACTTTGATTTCTCGCTTCCTCATGCCCCCGACAACCTCCCCGCGATCCCTTGTCCTCGTGACCGGTCAGTGGAGATCACCTATTCATGCATAGTCGTGGCGCATCAGCTTCCGCGTCCTTCGGATGCTTGCAAGCCCTCGGTCCTCCGGTCCAGTACGTGCCATACTAACAGCTCCTCAGGTGCCTCAGGCTTTCTTGGTGCCTGGATCGTACACACACTTCTGGAGAGAAAGTACAGAGTCCGAGCTGCAGTCCGCTCCTCTGATACTGCGAATGAGTTGAAAGCTCTCTTCAAGCAGCATGCCGACCATCTTGAATTTGCTGTTGTCGAAGACATCTTCAAGGTGTGTGGTCTTTACATATGCTCAGGAGGGCTGGCCAACCTTGAATAGCCTGGCGCCTTCGATGGCGCCGTCCATGGCGTCGATGCCGTAATCCACACTGCCGCTCCAATCTCGAATCAAGAAACAGATTGCCCACCCGACTGTATGCATTACTCTACCTTCGTTGCATTGAGTATAAAATAACACATTCACTAGACTGCATTGCGCCAGCCGCGGAGGGCACATTGCGTTTGCTCGATAGCTGTCATGGATGCGGGTATGTCTTAGCTAATACTTAATACGACTGCTCACTCGCAACATAGCAGCTCGATCAAACGGATCGTAGTAACCTCGTTCGTCGGAACAGTTCAGGAGCCCAAGTCTGAACCCCATATCTATACAGAGGCATGGCCTTTATCCCTCTTCTACCGATGATATGCCATTGACTCTCTTTGATAGTCCGAATGGAATGAGACTGTCCCCGATCTAGTGGAACTTTCCGGTCGTGCGGCACCAAACTTTCTTAAGTTCGTCGCGAGCAAGATTCTGCAGGAACAATACGTCTGGGAATTCATTCAGAGCAGATCGGAGGTCAATTTTGATGTTGTGACTCTTCTGCCGTCATTCCTCCTTGGGGTATGTGGTTTCGAGTTGAGAGGGTGCCGTTACTGATTCATTCCCAGCCGGCCCTCTATAAAGTACTATTTCTCTTGTGGGCTAGATTCCATCCATTGCTCACCTTCACTTTCAGCGACCTGTAGGGTTCGGAGGTTCGAATCATTTACTACTCGACGGCTTCACGAGCCTGCGCACGGGAAAAGACATACTTGGGTCATTCAATTTTGTTGATGTTCGCTGCGCCGCAGAATGCCACGTTGAAGCCTTGGTCCGCCCCAGCGCAGGTGGGAACCGTATCTTACTCCCTGGTCATCGTGTTTCCTGGCAGGAGATCTGTGAGTCGCCCGAATCTGGAGGAACCATTTACTGAAGTCCAGTCAGACACCATCTACAATGACCACGAGCGACCAATCGGTTCCCTCCAAATTGATCAATCGGTCCTGCACTCGGCAACAAACCAGCTTGTTCCTCGCCAAGTACAGTACAGCACTGAGAAGAGTGAAAAAATACTCGGTGTCAAGTACCGATCGATCGATGTCACAATCCAGGATACTCTGCGCTTCGCCGTGGAATTGGGATGGAAATGAGCGCCGCCCCCCACAAGACCAGGTCCTGTGTATCTACGGTGACTACTCTCATTTTGTGATATAATAGTGAATGTAGGTTTGCATAGCTTCCCGCCGCAATTGGACCTCACTGCATCGCCCGCCTTGGACCGTATGTACGCACAACTTACCATGTTAATGAGAAGGGCTGCTACCAACCCCCTCTTTTGCGAAAAACTCAATGGTCGTTTAGCGCTTCAGGTTCTAACTCCACCGTCTTCTCATTGCGCGTGAAGATTAGTACCACCACCTCGAGCGCTGCCTCCCCTGCTCCGGTGCGGCATGCTGGTGCACGTGGACCACTTCCCCGTCATCGGCCGTCAGAACGCCTAACTACTTAAGGACCGCCAGATTTCAAATCGGCAATTGCTCATGATCATCCTTCATCTAGAATTATTCCACTTCGAAGTTCGCAGATACCGACCCTTAAGCTCAACGGTCTCATGCGAAATACGGGAAAACAAGCTTGGAGGACGACCCTGATTATCAATATTACCCCGACTATACCGATCTACCTGAAGTTGTTCTCTACGACCCTCTCGACGAATACCACAGGCGACTAGTTACACTCAACTCCAGACCTGCATCGAACGATACACACGTCTCTTTCCCGTTCGGTCACATGGAGCAGAAACGCACATCCAGGGTTTGGATGATTCGGAAGTCGATTGACGCTCATAGGATCAATCGAAGCGTATGTACATGGTAACGTTCCAAGAATGTCTGTTCCAGTGCTAATCTTACCAGAGACCATGGAATCAGGAGCAGAAGGGAGTACAGGAGTGTTTGGTCTTCACAGGCAGGAAAGCGAGGCGATCCCTCAGTGTCGGAGCGGGAAGGGTTTCAAATGGTGGTTTTCATCACCACCATTATTATTATTATTATTACCACCCCCAATAGACGCCCAAAAATTCCACGTGGAGACCTCAACAACGTCTGACGTAAACGCATGCGCAAAAAGCGGCCAGTGTGCTGACGGCCATGGGGGTTGGTGCTCGTTTCGAGAGTCGGTGAGGTTTCCATGATCGAATGGGAGGACCAGTTGTCCGTATTGGCTTGCAAGCCGAATGTCTTGTGGCTTTCGTACCGAGAGACTGGCTGTGGTAATGTCTGTCCGAGTTGCCCCTTGTCAGCACTGAGAGGCACATCTGAGGTGAGGGGGCGATACCTGACCTCCGCTGGAGGACCATGCGTTCTGGGAGCTTGCACGAAAGGGAAGGTTCGCCAGGGTTGAGTGAGAAGAGGACGATGCATGTTACCAATGGCGAAAGGCTGCACTGTAGAGATGTAATTCAAGGAGTCTTGCCTAACATCCGTTCCCCATGCATATTCCTGCCACGACGAATCCGACCATTTGTCTGGGTTCTTTGTGTCCTTTCCAGGCTTTGCACCAAATAACCTGTCTCTTGCCTCTTGCTCCGGTCCGTCGGGCAGGTGTAATGCATTCCGTGTGTCCGATGCGGTGGACTGAATTGTTTCGGCCCGATCTTTGCGCAGACTCTGCATAGGACACGATTAGGCGTGAAAGGACGTCGAGGAAATCTCACGAACCTCATAAAGAACCAGGGCAGCATTGACCTGTGACTTATCACGGATTGCACGGAGAACGACGGAAAGTACCATGCCATCTTCCATTGCTTGAGCCGCCCCTTGCGCTACATATGGCAACATTGGATGGCATGCGTCACCAAGAAGGGCAGTTGTACCTTCTACCCACGTCGGTCTATAATGGGAGTTTGTTCTGGGATCTAACGACGATGGGTAAAATGCTTACAAGGGACGATGTCCGAGGAGCCTGGATTCCATGAGGGTGTCCTCGTTGACGAGGCTCAGTAGCTTACGAACGGCTAGCGGTAATGAGTGAGTAGCCTCAACGAAAGCTCTGGGGACCTCTCACGTTCGCACCAGTCCTCAAACTGTTCGAGCATTTCGCGCTTGGTACCTTTGGTTATCCAGCTCTCTGTGGTATTGCCTGTGTCTGGGTGACAAACCACGACGTTATAGAACTATAAGCTGGGTGGTTAGATCGACGACCTGATATGCGCGTATATAAAACTCACCTGACCACCGCGAATCGGGTAGGTCATAAGATGCCTCCCTGGACCCATCCACCGTATGCCGAGGTTCTCATTTACAAAGTACATCAGATCCGGGTGAGCTTCAAGGCTCGCTCGGGGTATGATTGCTCGGTATGCAGAATCGCCCGTTGGTACAGCTAGAAAAACAAGTCTTGTGAGTATATGATGAGGGCACAACCTTGTTTAATATACACACTTTCATCGCTCATATTCCGAAGAGCCAAAATCTTAGATCGGGCAATCGATTTGATCCCTGTGGGGAGCAATCAGGACGAAGAACAGCTAGAGCCACCACCCTCTGCATCATTGTACTGGACGGGCGAATGCGGGACATACCATCCCCAGCCAGAATCACGTCGCTCTTGACTTTGTGGCCATCCTCAAAGACTACAGTACTCTTTGAAAACTCGATGTCCCTGACCCGCCTCCCTGTGTGAATAGGAATTCCGTGCTTCTGGAGCGCCCTCAGGAGTACGGATTGCAGATCGGCGCGATGCACTACCCAAGATGGGAACCCGTACCGCTGTTCCGCTGTTGTGGGCTGCCAGCCGAGGGAGGTATCATCCTTCCATCCTGTGGGGGTTCAGATTCGTTGGTGATTAAGCGGTTACAATAACTGACGACGTAGGGAAACCCCTGAAAGAGAGAGTGCGCAAGGTCTCAGGTCCTCCAATAGTCCGAGCCAGTTTAGGATGCGCCCCATGTTTGGTGCACATTGTATGCCCGCGCCTACTTCGCGCAACGTGGTGGCGCCCTCGTAGACTTCGATCAGTTGGAAACCAGCTTTACGAAGGGCAAGGGCGGTTGAGAGACCCGCTACACCCGCGCCTATGATGCATATTCGCAAAGAGCGGGTGATTTCCTTGGATGGTCTATGGAAGGATTCCGGCATATCACAGGAATTGTGCGTCAGTGGCATATCCGAGGAGGGTGCAAACGAGGCGTTGCGGGGCAGGTAGTGAGGTGGGTTATAAGGCGCAAGACTCTGTGCAACTGGCGCCAGAGGATAGGGGTCATTCATATACTATAGCTCCGAAATGCTACGGTCGCGAGGATTCGCTACGGGATAGAAAGACCATGCGTAAGATTAGAAAGAGGCGTGTGGATAGACGGAGGTCAGGTGGCTGGCGTTGGCCAAATGGAACGGAGGCCTACCACAGATTGAGCGGGGTGTCGGTGCTTCGAAGCCAGTTTTTGCAGGTTAGCGGGATGGGCGGCCCTGCGAATGGTACTTATAGAAGCACCCGAAATGACGGGTGAATTGAATCTTACGCCAGTCTAGACAAGGCGAACCCCGCGCCTATTTGGATCTGTGACAAATATAGAGAGAAGAGAGAAGTAGTGGTTCTTAGAATCCAAGGTGGTTGGAAGTCCAACTGCCAAGTTAGATGGTAAAGTGTTGAGGGTACACAATCTAGGATCAATACGGAATGTCATCAGCGTATTGGTAATATACGTGTAATAGCGATCAGGACGGCGTGGTGCTGACGTGTCGTTCACCATATGGACTTTTTTTATTTAACTCGCCCGATCTGATTTATGCTCACACATGTCGGGTATTTAATTGCTTTGTACGAGGCTCAAAGTCGCTTCGGCTGAGAACGGTGTATCGCGGCAAATAGTTAATTGCTTCGATGAATGAAGGGACCTTTGGATAAGCTTCTTGTGGTGCTTGCGAAGCTGTAAAGGACGGAGGGCGGGACGTGAATGAGTTGTACCGTAGCGATCGGTAGAATTGGGGGCGAGAGACGGAAGAGAGCGCGTCCATCGCCGTCATGTCGAGGCAGAAGCGTGTGATCACACGATGGCAGCGAACGCATTGAGAGGGGAGCGGCTGCTTGCGGTCTCTCCCGGGTGTAAGAATTCACCACGATAGTAATGGCCTGGCGAGCAGTCGGACTCAACCCGCTTTCTCCGCACCTCATCTTGGGCACTCGAGCACTCGGATCCGGGGCCGCTCAGGCCGTACAAAGCTATTCAATCAACCCTCCTCAGAGGGGGTCACTGCTCAGGTTCAGGTTTTGACCCTGTATTTAAATGGGGCGCTGCTCAGGATGCCTCACTGGTCCGTCCCGCCCCGCAGTGCAGCCACTCTCTTATGTGCCCTCTCGCTTGTGCGAATATTGTTTATGTGAACATACCCATGTCCTCCTTTCTTACTGCGCCTTGTTGCGCCCAATTGGCATGTGTGCAAAACCTGAGCACGTTGGACCTGAGCGCGCTCACTTTAGGATATACATACAGAGGGTACAGGAGGGGATCTGCGCAATTTTTCGGGCCGAAATGAGGCCCCGATCATATTGTGTGATACTTTGACACAGGCCGCCCTCTGAAGTGACTACGTGGTGACGTTTCAAGATGATGAATGTATTTATTTCGAATATATCTGAATATATCTACGCGCGCGGCGGCTCCAGAAGGCGTGTGTTACCTGCTGCATTGGCGATAGCTGGCGACCCTCTAAACGTCGCTGATAGGGCTGGAAAATAAATAAGTTGTTCGTTCGCTCTAATACAGCGCGCGCGATGAAAGGTACGCGTCGACCCGATATGGTAACCCGGGTGGTTGGACCCGACCAAGGGCCAACTCCCCCCGACCTCTCCTCTGGCTCTCTTCTCCAACAGAGGAGATAGAGAGGGAGCCTGGTATACGCAATTTCTTTTTTTTCGCACTCTACACCTCACCGTGCTAGCGGCAATACGACAAAGTTTCAGGGGGGTTGCAGATTTCTTGATTTCCGCATACGTACTCATTGTATATGTAGCTAGTATGAATTCTTTTCTTTTCTATCAACCTACAATCGCTTCCAGGGTGAGAACAAGCGTGAAACCGAGCAATACGGGGAACGCGAATCGGCGATCCTGGGGTCAGTCCTCACAGTCCAGAATTGCATATAACACTCACACCCAAGTCACCTATGTCACCTATGTGAGTGTTATATACAGTTATAGACTGTGGGGACTGACCCCACGATCGCTGATTCACGCTCCCTGAATCGCTCGGTTTCACGCTTGTTCTCACTCTGGAAGCGATTGTAGGGCCAGAAATCTGGTGTCCCTCATGTAATTTCTGGCAATTTACAGGATGACCGAGCGTGTTGCGTATCACACGCGACCACATGCTTACATGGTCCCCCTGGTGTGCAGTGCGGGACGGGTGTGATTGAACACGCTCAGCCAAGGCAGGAGTGCGCAGGCTCAGCGCCGGTTATGGGAACATGCACAGTAGACCACCCCTTTACATGTCAAAAGTGGTTGCCCGAGGTGTTATCTGGACCAAAATAGAAGCACCAAGAAGCCAATATCACCGAATTCAATGTAGTCGATGCGATCACCCGGTGTAGGAAAGGAATGATTTGCAACAGGACTGGACAACGTGCGTTCAGAATTTCGATTTGGGGGTGTGAGTGCGAATACTGGGAGCTCTCTTCTGTCGGACAGGCAAATCTATATGATCCATTTGCGACCATCAAGGACAAATTAAGTCTACTCCACGTCGTAGACCAGACACACTCCCTCATCACCGGCGCTCAGCAGCACATCCTTACCGCCTGCTCCCCATCCAATGGTGGCGGAGTTGATCAAACTATGATGGCCGGTGTGCTCTCGTAACAACAAACCACTGCGCGCATCCCAAGTCTTCAAGCTGCGATCCGCCGAAGCGGACGTGATTAAGTGGGCCTTTGGAGCGGTGTGTGGGACTAGACTAGTAATGGTATCCTAACGACGACCCGTTATCAGTTTCTTCACAACAAAAAAGGGGAGTGGTTTTCTCGACTTACGGAGTGTGCCACGGAGATTCTTAGTCGCATGGTCGTAAGGTCCCATATGCAGACTCTCCCATCAGTCCCCCCTGTGACGACGACCCCTGCATTAGTTGAACCTCCGCCGAGCTCCAAGAATTCAATAGCTTCAATACTTTCCCCCTCGCTGTGACCTTCGAGTGTTCCTAGCACCTCGCCCTTACTAATATTGACCACCCGCACCTCCCCGTTGGCACCGCCGACCACCGCAACTGTCCCGGCCGTGTTCACAGCCAAAGCAGTGATCCCGTTGACCGTGCCAAAGCGGGCATCCTCAGCAGAGAGTTTCCATATGGGTGCAGCAGAGCGAGGATCCCACAGAATAAGCGAGCCATCCTCAGATGCCGTGAGTAGTCGCTTCCCATCTGGAGTGAACGTTCCGGCCTGAACGGGCCCCGCATGCCCAGAGAAGACTTGCATAGATTGTCCGGACGGGACTGAAGATAATTTGATCAGTGACAACTTTAAATACGTGTGAATTGGTGCTCTGGTGTCAGGAGCGTGAGATATATAGGTGACTGATTGCCAACTCGTGTGGAGATCAGCAGTGTTGCAACCATAACAGAGTAGATTCCTCCGTGGCTGTGGCCGTGGCCGTGGCCAAGGTGATCGGCACTAGATCAATCCTGAATAGAGCACGGACTTACGCTGCCACATCCAAATGGTGGAATCGTTCGCCCCAGCAATCACCACATTCCCCTTTGGATGCCACTTCAGCCACTATACCGAGTACAAGGTCGTCAGTTAACCCGCCATTTCATGACGGAACCACATACTACGAGCTCATCTGGTCCCAAGACTTCGACCAAGAACTCCCAGTTCTTCCATCCCTCCCCAGTTCGTTTCCAGACCCGAGTTTTGCCGTCCATCCCACCTGTTGCAACAAGAGTGCCATCGGAATTGAATGCTACGCAATTTACGCTATCTGAATGGCCTGCTAAAGCTTGTATCGTCTCCCCTGTAGTAAGGTCCCACAGATATCCCATGTCGTCTTCACCACCAGAGACCGCAAGAGGTTGAGTTGGGTGCGCTGCGATCGCGAACACGGATCTTGAATGGGCTCCAAAACGAAGAATGGATGTATCTGCTACGGCGACGTCGTCCTCTTCCGTGCCGCCTTCCTCGCCATCGCCCGCATCTTGGTCATCATCACCCATCGTATAGTCGCCACCTTCATCGATGATAATCTCGTGGACGTCATTTTCGTCCATGAACTGTTCTTCCTCGTCCTCGTGGACTGAAGGTGAGCCTAGCCGCTGCGTCATCTGGTTTTTTGGATGTTGGCAAGGAAAGATGAGATTGTTCCTGAAAGTCCAAAGAGGAGAATTAGGATATATATACTAGTTTATAACGTGTGAGTAAGCATGGATTTGCAAGCAGACACATCCGAGCGGCGACTTACCAAGACGAAAGGGTTTGAGTTGTGCTGAATAGGAACCAATCAGCGTGAAGACTACGCGCAAACACAAAAATATGAAGACAGCTTCTGGCTATTCGTCAAGGCAGATGGATCTCCGAAGACTGACGTACGTAATGAAATTTCGTACAGAAGCTCCAAGGGACCAAGGAGTTGTTATCTTCTGCACGCAAAGGAAGCGAGGAGCTCCGAGCAACACTGAGAACTACTAGGTTTTAGATGCACTTGGGCTGCTCAAACGTGGCTTCGATTCGTTGACGCAAATCGCTGAAATAGCGTTCGTGAAGTACAAACTTTGAGTAATATATTTTCCAGATGAACCACGTCGAGGAATGGACTGGTCCTGCAACAATCCCCTCTCAAATCGTCGATTGGCTCTAGAGCTCGTCCTTGACCTTTTCCTTGACCTCCTCCGCCTTCTGCTTGAGGAACGAGCTCAGTACATTGACCTTAGCCTTAATCTCGTCAAGCTTGTCTGAAGCAAGAGTTCTCTTTTGGAGGATTCCGGACAACCTGCCAATGTAATATATTAATTGGCCGGCCACGAGCGAGTACTGAGAAGAACGGACCGCTTATGTTCCTTCTCGACCCACGCCTCACCATCCGTCAGCGACTTCTCGAGCGCACGAACGTACCACGCGCCAGCCTTCGTGGTATCCTCTTTGAGTTTGGACACCTCAGCCTTCACAGACGCAACGATCTCTTGCCTCTTGTCTTCGGCGACAGCGAAGAACTCGAGGACATGGCTCTCGAGCTGCGGGACTAAACCAGCCAAATCGTTCAGACCACCCCCGACAGCTCGGTTCGTACCGCAGTGCTCGTTCAAAAACTCGACGAAATCGACCTCCGAACGTCCACCTTCGTATGGGGTGGGTGTCTTCTTTCTCTTACTGGCGTCCGACTGGCTGGATTCCGGCGGTTCTGACGAGCGAGGGAAGAACTTGATGGTGGGGTATGAGGTAACTTCATACTCTCCCGCAATTCCCTTGTTATGTGCAGCGTCTGCATCCATAATTGCAATTACACACTGCAGGACCAGTAAATTATATGGAAGGACGCGAGACTGAAAGACATACGTGCGTTTCGGGCTTGAAGTTTCGTGCAACTGGGTGGAGAGGTCAGAGACTGTTCCAAAAGGTTGTCCAGGGAACCGAAAAGCTAACCAATTTCGAGGGTGGGCTTCATTGTTTTGCAGTGCCCGCACCACGGTGCCGTAAACGCTACTAGGACGTCTTTTGTAGGATCCTATCAAGAGGTTTAAGTTCACACCACTCCCAAGACGAGGCCACCAACTAACCATTACGACGTCATTGAAGTTGTCGACATCGAGGACAGTGACGGCCGATGGCGGAGGTGGTTTGATCTTAGCTTTGACACCAGACTTCCGGGCTACGCTGCAAGGGTATAAATAGATATTTGT
>Ga0307513_10010287_pt1 | contig 11743 bp, 2 predicted proteins | sample 15_EM_MG_FD_202174 | JGI IMG/M metagenome (GOLD analysis project Ga0307513, IMG submission 202174) | Populus trichocarpa ectomycorrhiza microbial communities from riparian zone in the Pacific Northwest, United States - 15_EM | ecosystem: Host-associated > Plants > Roots > Unclassified | place... | reverse complement strand
CGGCCAGTTCGGCGGCGATCGCCGGATCGTCGAGCAGCACGCGCGGCGTCTCGCCCACCAAGCGCGCCGACACTGCGGCGGTGGACAGCAGCATCGTCGGGCGGGCGTCGTCGAGCATCGCGGCGAGGCGGTCGTCCGGGTAGTCCAACTCCAGCGGGAGGTAGGCGGCACCCGTGCGCAGTACGGCGAACAGGGCGACGACCATGTCCAGGGAGCGGGGCAGGCCGAGGGCGACGACCCGTTCCGGGGCGGCTCCCCTCGCGATGAGCAGCCGCGCCATCTGGTTGATGCGGGTGTCGAGTTCGGCGTAGGTGAGGGTGCGGTCGCCGAAGACGACGGCCGTCGAGTCGGGGGTGGCTGCGGCCTGGGCGGCCAGCAGGTCGGCGATCGTCTCCGTGAGGTCGGGGACGCGTCCGGCGGCGCGCTCGTGCCCCAACTCGTCGTGTTCGGCGGGGAGTAGCGGCTTCAGGCCGCCCACCGGGGCGTCGAGGTCCTGGGTGAGGCGGTCCAGGAGGAGAGTGAAGCGGTCGAGCAGGTCCTGGGCCTGGGGGCGGGCGATGACGTCGGCCCGGTGGGTCAGGGTGACCTGGATGGAACGGCCCGGGGTGACAACGAGGTTGACCGGGTAGTGGGTCGCGTCGACGTTGGCGACGGCCGTGGCTCCGTGGCGGTCGCTCAGCTCGGCGAGCCGCTCCTCGGTGTCGTTGTTGCGCAGCACGAACAGGGTGTCGAAGAGGCGTCGGTGCCCGGTCTCGGCCTGGAGCACGCCCAGGCCCAGGTACTCGTACGGCATGACGGCGAGCCGCTCGTCCTGGACGCGGCGCAGCAGCCCGAGGACCGGCTCGGCCGGGTCGTAGGCGATGCGGGCGGGGACGGTGTTGAGGAACATGCCGATGACGTTCTCGATGTCCGGCACCTCGCTCGGCCGGCCGGCGACGGTCGTACCGAAGACGACGTCGGTACGGCCGGTCGCGCTGGCCAGGGTGAGTCCCCAGGCCGCGTTGAGCACGGTGTTGAGGGTCAGCCCGTGCTGCCGTCCGATGGCGCGCAGCCGCTCGCCCACCTCGTCCGGGACGAGGGTGTCGAGGCTGGCCGGGATGTCCGGTTCCAGTCCCTGGTCGGCGGCTGCGAGCAGGGTGGGCTCGTCGAGTCCGCCGAGGGCGCGGCGCCAGGCGCCGGTGGCGACGGCCGTGTCCTGGACCTCCAACCAGGTCAGGTAGTCACGGTAGTTGCCGGGCACGGGCAGGGTGCTCGCGTCGCCGCCGTTCTCGTACAGGGCGAAGAGCTGGTCGAGGAAGATCCAGGCGGACCAGCCGTCCCAGAGGAGCAGATGGCGCCCGACGACCAGCCGGTCGCCCCGGTCCGCGCCGAGGCGGACGAGGAGGATACGGAAGAGCAGCGGCCGGGTGAGGTCGAAGCGGCGGGAGCGCTCGGCGTCGGTCAACTCCCGCAGCCGTATGTCCTGTTCGGCCTCCGGCAGCCCGGAGAGGTCGACCTCTTCGAGCGGGATCTCGGGGTCGCGCACGATGAACTGCACCGGCTGGCGCAGGCCCTCGCTGGTGAACCCGGCGCGCAGGCTGGGGTTGCGGGACAGCAACACCCGTACGGCGGCGCGGAGTCGGTCGGTGTCGAGGGGTTCGGCGAGGTCGAAGGACTCGTGGACGGTGTAGACGTCGAGGGCGCTGTCGTCGTACGTGGAGTGGAAGAACAGGCCTTCCTGGAGCGGGGCCAGCGGCCAGATGTCCTCGACGGGGTCGGGGCTGAGCCGGTGGACGCGCTCGGTCTCCTCGGCCGTGAGGGTGAACGAGGAGCGCAGGGCGGCCACTTCGGCCACGGGCGCCGCCGCTGCCGCGAGGGCGGCCGGGGTGCGGTGCTCGAAGACGTCACGCGGATTGAGGTCCAGGCCGGCCCGGCGGGCACGGCTGGAGACGCCGATGGAGGTGATGCTGTCGCCGCCGAGCATGAAGAAGTCGTCGTCGATACCGACCTCTTCGAGCTTCAGTACGGCCGCGAAGATCCCGGTGAGGGCGTGCTCCCGCTCGTTGCGCGGGGCGCGCGTCTCCGCTCGTACCGCCTGCGGGGCGGGCAGCGCGGCCCGGTCGAGCTTGCCGCTCGGGGTGAGCGGGAGGGCGTCGAGAACGACGTAGGCGGCCGGGATGACGGCGGCGGGCAGTTCCTCGCCGAGCGCGGCCTGGAGTTCGGCGGGCGGCGGGACCTCGGCGTCGCGGGCCGGGACGACGTACGCGACCAGCTGACCACCGTTGACGGTGACGGCGGACTGGGCGACCGTCGGCTGACGGGTCAACGCGGCCTCGATCTCGCCGAGTTCGATCCTGTTGCCCCGGATCTTCACCTGACGGTCGGTACGGCCGAGGTACTCGATCACCCCGTCGGCCCGGCGGCGCACGAGGTCACCGGTGCGGTACATACGCTCGCCGGGCCCACCGTACGGGTCGGCGACGAACCGCTCGGCGGTCAGCTCCGGCCGGGCGTGATAGCCGCGCGCCAGCTGAACACCCGTCAAGTAAAGGTCGCCGGGGACCCCTTCGGGCGCGGGACGCAGGCAGGAGTCCAGGACACGCAGGCCCGTGTTCCACACCGGACGCCCGATGGGCACGGTGGTCCCGGGCGTGCCGTCGTACGGGTGGTAGGTGACATCGACGGCCGCCTCGGTGGGGCCGTACAGGTTGTGCAGCGGTACGCCCGTCAGCTCGCGCCAGTGGGAGGCGGCGGCGCCGGGCAGGGCCTCGCCGCTGCTGAAGACGTTGCGCAGGGACGCGGCCCAGGTCGGGTCGTCGGTGATCTCGTCGGACTGGAGGAAGGCCTCCAGCATCGACGGCACGAAGTGCATCGTGGTGATGCCCTGCTCGCGGATCAGACCGGCGAGATAGGCGGGGTCGCGGTGCCCGTCCGGGCGGGCCAGAACCACGGCGGCACCCTCGCACAGCGCCCAGAAGAACTCCCACACGCTGACGTCGAAGCTGGCCGGGGTCTTCTGCAACACCCGGTCGGTGGCGGTCAGTTGGTAGGCACCCTGCATCCACGCCAGCCGGTTGACGATGGCCCGGTGGGTGACGACGACGCCCTTGGGGCGGCCGGTGGAGCCGGAGGTGTAGATCAGGTAGGCCGGGTCGTCGGGGTGGGCGGGGAGCGGTTCGGGGCCGACCTCCTCGGACGGGGTGTCGAGCAGCAGAAGGGCGTGCCCCGAGGGGAGTTGGGGAGCCGTCGCCGAGGTGGTGACCACCGTGCCGGCACCGGAGTCAGCGAGCATGTGCGCCACCCGGTCGGCCGGGTAGTCCACATCGACCGGCAGGTAGGCGGCGCCCGACTTCAGCACGCCGAGCAGCGCGACCATCAGCTCGGCCGAGCGGGGTACGGCGACGGCGACGACTGTGCCGGGACGCGCGCCCCGGGCTGTCAGCCGACGCGCCAACTCTCCGGCTCTGGTGTCGAGTTCTGAGTAGGTGAGCGTCTCGCCCTCGTACACGACTGCCGTGGCCTGCGGACTGCGGTCCGCCTGAGCCTCGAAGGCCGCCGCGAGGGTCGTGCCGGGGATGTCCCGGTGTTCGCCCGCCGGGTGGGCGGCGAGGAGGTCCTCGGCCGACAGCAGGTCCACGTCGGCGGCGGCCTGCCCCGGGTCGGCGGCCAGGGCGTGCAGGATGCGGGAGAGACGGTCCGCGATCCGGCGTACGGCGTCGGCGTCGAGCCGCTGGGCGTGGTGCTTGAGCCGCAGGTCGAGGCGTCGGCCGGGCTTGACGATCAGGGCGAGCGGATAGTGGACGGCGTCGTGGAACTCGTGGCCCGTGAGGCGGAGGGTGCCGGTCGGGTCGGCGAGGTCGGTCGCGGCCGGGTAGTTCTCGAAGACGACGAGGGTGTCGAAGAGTTCACCGGCGCCCGCGAGGCCCGCGACGCGCTGGAGTTCGGCGAGACCGAGGTGCTGGTGGTCCAGCAGCTGGGACTGCTCGTCCTGGAGTCGGCCGAGGAGACCGGCGAGGGTGTCGGAGGGCTCCCAACGGAAGCGCGTCGGGAGGGTGTTGATGAACAGGCCGATCATCGACTCGATGCCCTCGACCTCGGCGTCACGCCCCGAGACAGTTGTACCGAACACCACGTCCTGGCGTGCCGTGAGCCGGCCGATGAGCAGTCCCCAGGCGCCCTGGACGACCGTGCCCAGGGTCACGCCGTTCTCCCGTGCCCGCGCGGCCAGCCGGGCGGTGACCTGCTCCGACAGTTCCAGGCGGATCTGCGCGGGCTCGACGGGCGTACCGTCGGCCGGGGTCTCGACCAGGCGGGTGGGCTCCTCGACCCCGGCAAGAGCCGTACGCCAGGCCGTGCGCGCGGCCTCGCGGTCGGCGGTGGCCAGGCGGCGCAGGTAGGTGCTGTAGGGCGCGGGCTCCGGCAGCGCGGCCGGGATCTCCCCGTAGGAGGACATCAATTCGCGGTGCAGGACCGGCAATGACCAGCCGTCGGCCACGATGTGATGGAACGTCAGGAGCAGTCGGCTGCGGTGTTCGTCGAGGCGGATGAGCGCGCAGCGCAGCAGGGGTGGGTTGGCGAGGTCGAAGCGGCGGGCGCGTTCGGCGGCGGCGACCGCGTCGGCCAGCGGGACGCGGGCGGGGCCGTCGTGGACGGTCAGGTCGACTTCCCGCCAGGGCAGTTCGAGGTCCCCGGCGATGAGCTGCACGGGCTGCCCGTCCGGGCGGCGGCGGAAGCAGGCGCGCAGCGGGGCATGCCTGTCCAGGACGCGCTGGGCGGCCTTGCGCAGGGCTTCGCCGTCGACCGGGCCGGTGAGTTCGAGGGCCTGCTGGACGACGTACGCGTCCAAGTCCGCGCCGTCGACGAGGGAGTGGAAGTAGAAGCCCTCCTGGAGGGGGCTCAGCGGCAGTGCCTCCTCCACGGTGACCGGGAACTCGCCCTGGATCTCGGCGAGTTCCATCGAGTCGAGGACGACCAGCGGGGCGTTCGACTCCGCGTCCTCCTGGACCACTTCCCCTGCCGCTGCGGCGAGCGCGGCGACCGTGCGGTGTTTGAAGACGTCCCGGGAGCTGAGGCGCAGGCCCGCGCGGCGGGCGTGGACGAGGAGTTGGATGGCGGTGATGCTGTCGCCGCCGAGAGCGAAGAAGTCGTCGTCGATGGTGGCCGAGCGCAGGCCGAGGACGTCGGCGTAGGCCGCGCAGAGGAGTTCCTCGCGGGCGTCCCGGGGCGGGCGGCCCGCGCTGAGGGCGCCGTAGTCGGGGGTCGGGAGTGCGGCGCTGTCGAGCTTGCCGCTGGGGGTGACCGGGAGGCGGTCCAGGGGGACGACGGCCGCGGGGACCATGTACTCGGGGAGTTGGTCGGCCGCGTACGAACGCAGCGCCCGCATCAGGGCGTTGATGTCCCGGAAGGGTGCCGGGCGGTTGGCGTGCGGGGCGGTGCCGGAGAGACGGTAGAGGCCGGTGAGCGGGGTGTCGCCGAGGGCGAAGACGACGTCGAGGCTGCCGTCGTCGGCGGTGCCGTTCCAGGTGACGGCGGTCCGGTGGCCGGAGCGGGCACCGAGGGCGTGGAAGACCTCGGGGTCCGGGGCGTCCGCCGTACGGCTGCTGTCGTCCAGGGCGGACAGCGCGGCCAGGTCCTCGGCGAGCCGGGCGTTGGGCACACCGGTGACGCGGAGGAGCGCGGGCCCGTCGGCCAGGAGGGCTTCGAGTGCCTCGGGCCCGCTCCAGACGACCTCCGTACCGGCGACCGGCTCCGCAGCCGCCGTCTGCTTGCTGAGGACGACGTCGTAGCGGTACCGGGTCAGTTCGTTGTGGTGGGCGCCGCGCTTGACGTGGATCTCGGCGTCGAAGCCGTCGAGGGCCGCGAAGTAGTCGGGGTCCAGCAGGAGTTCGCCCTCCCAGGCGACCGATCGCTCGACGGCGGCCCGCAGGGCCTGCTTGTCCTCCGCGTCGCCGGGACGGCGGCTCTCGACGGCCGCGCGCAGGCAGCGCAGCAGCCGGGCGTTGCGGACATCGCCGATGAACAGCCGCCCGCCGGGGGCGAGAAGCGTGCCGACCGCGCGGACGACATCGGTCAGGTAGTCGGCGCTCGGGAAGTACTGGGCGACGGAGTTGATGACGACGGTGTCGAAGTGGGCGGCCGGAAGTCCGCTCACGTCGTGGGCAGGCTGGGCCGACAGCCGTACGCGGTCGGTGAGTTCGGGGACCGCGTCGATCTGGGTGCGCAGGGCGCGTACGGCCTCCTCGGAGAGGTCGGTGCCCCAGTACTCGGCACAGTCGGGCGCGATGCGGGAGAGGATCAGACCGCTGCCGACGCCGATCTCCAGCACGCGGCGGGGGGCGAGGTCGGTGATGCGGGCGACGGTCGCCGCGCGCCATTCGCGCATCTCCTCGACGGGGATGGGCAGCCCGTCGTACATGCTGTTCCAGCCCGCGAAGTTCTCGCGCAGGCCCGCCGGTCCGTCCGTGCCGCCCTCCGATCCGGCGGCGGAGTAGAGCAGTTCGTGCAGGTCCTTCCACTCCTGGACCTGGTCGGCGGTGTCGTGGCCGGCCGCGTCGCTGTCCAGCGCGGGCACGACGTACGCGGCGAGGCGGCGGTCGCCGGGGCGGTCCTCGCGTACGACGACCGCGGCCTGGTCGACCGCCGGGTGGGCGCGCAGGACGGACTCGATCTCGCCGGGCTCGATACGGAAGCCGCGGATCTTCACCTGGGAGTCTGCCCGGCCCAGGAAGACCAAGCGGCCGTCGGCCTGCCAGCGGACCAAGTCGCCGGTGCGGTAGAGGCGTTCGCCCGGTGCGCCGAACGGGTCGGCGACGAACCGCTCGGCGGTCAGGTCGGGGCGGCCGAGGTAGCCACGGGCGAGCCCGGCGCCACCGAGGTACAACTCGCCAGGGACACCGGCCGGGACGGGCTTCAGGCGGGTGTCGAGGACGTACGCGCGCGTGCCGGGGTCCGGGATGCCGATGGGGACGATGGAGCCAGCAGGGATGTCGGGGTCGCACAGGCCGAGGGTGGAGTTGGTGGTGGCCTCGGTGGGGCCGTACGCGTTGAACATCATCCTGCCGCGCGCGTACCGCCCGACCAGTTCGGGCGAGACGCGTTCGGTGCCCGCGAGCAGGGTGGCGGGCGGGAGTTCGACGTCCTCGGGCATCGCGGCCAGGAGGGCGGGCGGCAGGATCATGAACGTGATGCCGTGCGCGTGGGCGTAGTCGGCGAGCGGCGCGGCGGGCACCCGAAGTTCGCTCGGTACGACGACAAGCCGGCCGCCGGAGAGCAGGCCGAGGCACAGGTCCCAGAAGGCCACGTCGAAGCTGGGCGAGGCGAACTGGAGCACCCGGCTGTGCGGGCCGATCCCGAACCGCTCGCTCTGCGTGGCGACCAGCTTGGCGACGCCCGCGTGGGTGAGGACGACGCCCTTGGGGCGGCCGGTGGAGCCGGAGGTGTAGATGACGTAGGCGGCGTTGGTGATCGTCAGCGAGGCCGAGTCGGCGCCCGCGGGCTGTTGCCCCTCCAACTCCCGTACGGTGTCGGGCGCGTCGAGGACCAGGATCTCCGTGCCGTCGTTCGCCGGGATGTCCGCGGCGACCTCGGCGGTGGTGACCAGGCAGACGGGGTGGGCGTCGGCGAGCATGTAGGAGATGCGGTCGGCCGGGTAGTCGGTGTCGACGGGCAGATAAGCGGCGCCGGACTTCAGCACCGCGACCTCGGCGACGATCAGCTCCGCCGAACGGGGCACCGCGAGGGCGACCACACGCTCGGGTCCGGCGCCCCGGGCGATCAGGACGGCGGCCAACCGGCCCGCGCGGTCGTCGAGTTCGGCGTAGGTGAGCGAGATGTCCTCGAAGACCAGCGCGATCTCGTCCGGGCGCTGCCGTACCTGGTCGGCGAACATCTCCGGCCAGGTGCGCAGCGGGACGGCGTGGTCGGTGTCGTTCCAGTCGCGCAGGACGCGGCCGTGCTCCTCGGCGTCGAGCAGCGCCAACTCGCCGACGGGGGCGTGCGGGTGGGCGAGGGCGTCGGCGAGCAGGGTCGTGTAGTGGTCGGCCATGCGCTCGGCGGTCGCGGCCTCGAAGAGGTCTTCGCGGTACGTCACGCGCAGTTCACCGGCGTGGACTTCGAGGGCGAGGTCGAGGGCGAGGTCGGGGTCGAGCCGGTCCTCGCCGGCCGGCACGTCACCGATCGCCGCGCTGAATGCCGTGTTGAACAGCAGTCCGCCGCCCCGGGTGGGCTCCGGCCTCAACCAGTCGACCAGCGTGGCGTGTTCGACCCGGTGGGCACGGGTCTCCGCGCGCGCGTCGGTCACCTGCCGCGCAAGGTCCGTGAAGGACGCGCCGCCGTCGACAGTGATCCGCAGCGGCAGACCCTCGTACCCGAAAGTGATGTCGTGACCGCCGCTGTAGCGGTGCAGGAGGGCGGCGTACGCGGCCAGCAGAATCGATTCGCTGACTGCCTCCACCTCCATCACCGTCAGCGGGCGGCGAAGCGTGTGCCGTTCACCGGTGGGGCGCAGTGGGTACGGGAAGTCGACCGGAAGAGCGGTCTCCTGCGGGAGCGGTTCGAGCAGCCGTCGCCAGAAGGCCGAGAGCGCGCCTTCCGCGTCGTCGTCGATACCGGGCACACGTACTTCGAAACCGGACACAGGCGACCGTGCCTCCAGGGTGTACGGACCGGCTCAGCCGGAGGACCGCGGGCCATACTAAGGTAAGCATTACCTAACCAAAAGACCCCAGTCCCGGCGGACCCTCTTCCCACCACTACTATTAAGGTCTGCCTAACCTAAGGGAGTTACCCGTTGGAGACCGCACGGTGACGCGGGGCAGAAGGGTTCGCCCCGTTCTTCTTGTGGCGGTGCTGGGCGCCGTCCTGCTCGGACTGTGTCTTCTGTCACTCGCCCTCGGCGCGGCCAGTATTCCGCCCGATCAGGTGGTGCGAGCGCTGTTCGGTGACGCGCCCAGCCGGTTCGTCGACAACGTCATCTGGTCGGCACGGGTTCCTCGTACGACTCTCGGACTGGCGGCCGGGGCGGCGCTCGGTCTGTCGGGCGCGCTCATGCAGGCACTGACCCGCAACCCGCTCGCGGACCCGGGAATCCTTGGCGTGAGCGCCGGTGCCTCGTTCGCGATCGTGCTGGCCGTCGGAGCCTTCGGATTCGGGTCGTTCTACGGGTACGTGTGGTTCGCGTTCGCGGGTGCGATGGCGGCCAGCGTCCTCGTGTACTTCCTGGGCAGGCTCGGACGCTCCGGGCTCACCCCGGTCAAACTGGCGCTCTCCGGCATCGCGGTGACCTCCCTCCTCTCCTCCCTGACCAGCGCGATCGTGCTGACCGACGCCGACGCGCTCAACCGCTACCGCTTCTGGTCGGCGGGTTCGATGGCCGACCAGGACGGCGACACCGTCCTGCGGATCCTGCCCTTCCTCGCCGTGGGCGCGCTGCTGGCCTTCGCCAGCGCTCCCGCCCTCAACAGCATGGCCCTGGGCGACGACGTGGCGGCCTCGCTCGGCCGACGGCTCGGCCTGGTCCGGCTCCAGGGCGTCACCGCGGTCACCCTGCTGACCGGGGCCGCCGTCGCGGTCATCGGCCCGGTCGTCTTCATCGGGCTCGTCGTCCCGCATGTCGCCCGGGTGCTGGCCCAGTTGGCGGGGATCGGCCCCGACCAGCGCTGGTTGCTGCCGATGTCCGCCGTACTCGCGCCGAGTCTGCTGCTCGCGGCGGACATCATCGGGCGGCTGATCGCCCGGCCCATCGAGGTCCAGGCCGGGGTGATCGTCGCCTTCATCGGCGGGCCGTTCTTCATCGCCCTGGTGCGGCGGCGGAAACTGGCGGAGGTGTGAGGATGACGAACCCCAAGTCCGCCGAGTCCATTGCGTTGACGGCCGTTTCCCCTCAGCGGGAAGAGGGTCTTCCCGTACGCGTCCAGCGCACCTACCGGCTGGCCGTGCCCCCGGTCTCCGGAATTCTCCGCCCCCGCCTCGTGGCGGTCGGCGCGCTGCTCGCCGTGGGCACGTTCCTCCTCTTCTGCTGGAGTCTGACGATCGGCGACTACCCGATCGCCTTCGGAGACGTCGTACGCGCCCTGGTCGGCTCCGGTGACCCCGGCACCGTGCTTGTCGTCCAGGAACTGCGGCTGCCGCGCGCCCTGGTGGGGCTGCTGGCCGGGATCGCGTTCGGGGTATCCGGCGGACTGTTCCAGACCATGACCCGCAATCCGCTGGCCAGCCCCGACATGATCGGCCTCACCCAGGGCGCGGGCACGTTCGTGGTCGCGGGCATCGTCCTGGGCTGGGACGGCGGCCTCGGCACCCAGACGCTCGGTCTGCTCGGCGCGCTGACCACGGCGCTCCTCGTGTACGCGCTGGCCTGGCGGCGTGGGACCACCGGCTACCGGATCATCCTGGTCGGGATCGGCGTCGCCTGGATCTGTACGAGCGCCACCGACTACCTCGTCGCCAAGGGCGGCCGGTTCCAGGCGCAGGCCGCGCTGGGCTGGCTGGTCGGCAACCTCAACGGCCGTACGTGGTCGGACGTCGGCCCGCTCGCGATCGCCCTGGCCGTCCTCCTCCCGACGGCACTGCTGCTCGGCCGCCTGCTGCGCACCCTGCAACTCGGGGACGACGTGGCGACGGGCCTCGGCACCCGCGTCCAGCCCGTACGCCTCGCCATCCTGCTCTCCGGCGTCGGCCTGATCGCCTTCGCGACGGCCTCCGCCGGACCGGTCGCCTTCGTGGCGCTGGCCGCCCCGCAGATCGCCCAGCGCCTCGCGCGCACCGCCTGGCCGCCCACGGTCGCCTCGGGTCTCACCGGGGCACTGATGGTGCTCGGCAGCGATCTGATCGCCCGTACGCTCATCTCCGGCACGGAACTCCCGGTCGGTGTCGTCACCGGCGTGCTCGGCGCGCCCATCCTGCTCTGGCTGCTCGTCCGCGCCAACCGCGCGGGTTCAGGAGGCTGATCCCCATGTCGACGGACCCCACGGACGTCCAGTCCACGGCCGAGGTCACGACCACCACCGAGGACATCATGCCGACCGATCCCCTGCCCACGACTTCGGAACCGGTCGCCGACCCGGACCTGAGAGCGACGGGACTACGGCTGTCGTACGACAACCGGGTGGTCGTGGACGGCCTGGACCTGGCGGTGCCGCCGGGCCGGATCACGGCCATCGTCGGCGCCAACGCATGCGGCAAATCAACACTGTTGCGTGCCCTGGCCCGGCTGCTCACCCCCCGAGAGGGCGCGGTCCACCTGGACGGCCGGGCTCTGCACTCCATCCCCACAAGGGAGTTGGCGCAGCGCCTGGGCATCCTGCCCCAAAGTCCGGTGGCGCCCGAGGGGTTGACGGTCATCGACCTCGTCAACCGGGGCCGGTCGCCGCACCAGACCTGGTGGCGGCAGTGGTCGAAGGCGGACGAACAGGCCGTGCACGAGGCGCTCGCCGCGACCAACATGACCGACCTCGCGGACCGTCCGGTGGACGAGCTGTCCGGCGGTCAGCGGCAGCGGGCGTGGATCGCGATGGCGGTCGCCCAGGGCACGCCGGTACTCCTGCTCGACGAACCGACGACGTATCTCGACCTGGCCCACCAGATCGACGTGCTGGACCTGATCACGGACCTCAACCGGCGCGAGAACCGCACGGTGGTGATGGTCCTGCACGACCTCAACCAGGCCTGCCGGTACGCCGATCACGTCGTCGCCATGAAGTCGGGCCGGATCGTGGCGGAGGGGCCGCCGGCGGAGGTCATCACGGCGGAGACGGTGGAGGACGTC
>Ga0307513_10010286_pt1 | contig 11744 bp, 5 predicted proteins | sample 15_EM_MG_FD_202174 | JGI IMG/M metagenome (GOLD analysis project Ga0307513, IMG submission 202174) | Populus trichocarpa ectomycorrhiza microbial communities from riparian zone in the Pacific Northwest, United States - 15_EM | ecosystem: Host-associated > Plants > Roots > Unclassified | place... | reverse complement strand
ACGCAAGACCAAATTTAAAATACTTACTTCTTCTGGTAGTCTGCAGCCGCTAATGGCTAACAAAGATGATGATTTGTCATGCTCCATGAATTCTGGCATTCCTAAAGGCATCATCTGCAACACTCAAACAATCCTTGCAGCTGGCATTCCGGATAATGGCAAAGCATCTGAGATGGAAGGAATGTTACAAGCAGGACAGACTCTGGGCTTTGGCAATACAACTGAATTGATGACTTTTGAAAATGACATTGACCACCAGATTGATAGGGAGATTGCAGACTGGACAGCGAACTAGAGGCTGCAAATCTCCATCTATCATGGTATGATTTTCATCTCTATTCCTATATGGATTTTCTTTTGGAATTGTTGTGGTCTGGACATGTCTGCCAAACGGTTTTCTATCAAGAAGATGTTGTTACATAATACTGTTGACATTTGTTTTATCTTGAAAACTAAGAAGAGATCTTGTACATCTGGTTTTGTGAATGGAATTTGGAATGGTAATGGGTTAGGGGGTTAAGTGGTTGACGGTTGATTCAGTTAATTGTGCTGGTAGAATACTAGTTGTCGCACCTAACATTGAGGCGACCATAAAAAAATCAAAAAGAAAAGAACAAATTTCTGGTATCTTGTTTTTAGATGGGAAAATGTCTTGTTTAATGAGTCGTCACCTAGTATTATGGTCACTAGGAACCCTAACCGGTCAACAGAGATTCTATGGTACGGAACTGGTTGTGGCTAGAGAATGTATTAACACCCCTGGCGCATCTTACCTGAGGTAAGTTGCATTGCTGGTTTTGTATTAAATTGCTAAAGATCTGTTGGTTTATGCTATGATGGTTTGCTTGTAATATTCCTGACTCTGACGTCAGTAAATATTCAAATAAATAAATAAAATAAAATAAATTTAAATCAGTATTTTTATTTCTAACTCTCGTATCAGTTAATAAACAAATAAAATAAATTTATTTTTATACATGCATATATATATTTTTATTTTTTTTTATTTTTATGTGAAGCTGAGCCCAACTCAACCCATATAAGCTGGACTAGACTTGGCCAACCCGGCCCGTTCACTGTCCCAAGCTAGTGACCGGCTGGGCAAAGCAACATGCGTGTAATAATTCACGCCTGTTGCTAAACTGTTCAAGTAAAATTCACTTGAACAGTGTAATGTTGATTAAATAAAGCAAAGCGGGAGGGGATGAAGAGAAACTTACATGTGGTCCCTTGCTCTTGAGGATGAACATGAAGTTGAGCGCTTTTCTAGTTATTCCTCTGTTCTGCTCCTTCTCCTCTCCGTGTCTGCTTGGTGCTGGAGTTAGATGACAAAGACAATGGCGCAGATGTGTTGATTGGACAAAGCTAACTCTCCTTCTCTGTTAGTTTTTTTTTTTGTGTGTGAAAAGCCCTCTGTTTATGTGCTCTCCTCTGTTTTTTTCTTCTTTTTTTTTTTTCGGTCTTCTGTCTCTCTCTTTCTCTCTCTTTTTAGTCCAGTCTCCTCCTGTTTTCCTTTGCGTCTGTCTGTTCGGGGGTGGGGGTGGGGGAAGGTGGTGCAACCAGAGTCGCGGCTACCACTGGTTTGGAAGAAGACGATGATTAAGGTGTAGTGGCTGGCCAAAATTTCCTCTCCACTTCTGTTTCGTTCCCTCATTTTCTCTTCTTGTGGCCTTCTCTGGCTTTTATAAAGCCAAAGGATGCCTCTGTTCATGTGTTTGTGCCTCACGATCGTGAGGTACGAACGCCTTAAAGAAACAGGGGAATAATAATCATGCGATTGCAGGACTGTTCAACGTGGTCTCTGGAAGATAATGGGCAGCTGAGGAGAGGTTCATGGGAGACGTGGTCCCAAATGGTTTGGTTTCCTATTGAATTGGTCCCTGGTCTGAAGAAGGTGATGAACAGTTGTTCAAAATGGCGCCGTTTGTATCTTGGAAATGGCTATTTTTCACTTTGGTCCCTAAACATTTTAAACTTAACAATTGGGATCTTAATCAGTAATAATCAATTTCTAATTGTGCCCTTGGATTAATTTCAATTGAATCCCTGAGTTATAGTGCCATTTACACAACAATCATGGGTTTCTAGACTATACAATTTGGTCATTGGACTATAATTTCTTGCAATTTTGCCTTGAATCAGCTCCAAACTTTGTTGTTTCTTCAATTAAACCCCTGATTTCTTTAATTAATCAAATCAAAGTTTAATTAAGTCCATAAACTTATTAATTCTTCAATTAAACTCCTGATTTCATTAATTAAACTAATCCAAATGTTAATTAAATTCCCAAACTTATTAATTCTTTAATTTCTGACCAATTGACTCTCAAATTTGATAATTTCATCCTTGAACTTAGAATTTATGTTGTCTTAACCCCATTCTCAACTATATTCATTTTTTTTATTCAAAAATTGGGTTATGACACTAGTCATATGGAATGATGAATCATTTAAGGTTGATTCCATTGAGCATAGTGGGCAATGGATAACAATTCGGGGAACACATATTCAAACAAAAATTTCTTGTTCAGTAGCAAGTGTTTATGTATGGTGTTTAATCAAGGAAAGATGATTATTGTGGGAGGAAATCATCACCGCTACCTTTTAGGTACCATTGTTTTTAGATGATGATTTCAAAAAAACTTTGTATCAGAATGATAAAAGTACTTACAACCTAAATCAATTAAGAGCAAAGGAATTTAGAGACTTTATTAGTGAGTGTAACTTACTAGAGTATATTTTAATTGGTCATCAATACACTCGCTTTTAAGAACAGTCGATAAGCCATATTGATAGAGCTTTTGGTACTCCACAATGTCATTTGCAATTTTCAGAACTAGCATTTTATTGATATCCTAGAGGCTTGTCAAACCACTATTAACTATTATTGGGAATGTAGAATCAATATTTGGGGTGAAGGCCATTTTGATTTCTCAAGTATTGGTTGAACCACGCTTTATTTTTTGAGAAACTCAAACTTTCCTGGACTGAAGCCTGTGTTAAGCATGCTAGCAAATTCAGATTGGTAAGGAAGCTTAATTATTTGGCATAAAAAATTCAAAAAAAGAACAAAAACTCTTTTGGCAATTAGGATAAAAGGCCTTTTCATATTCAAAACCGACTCCAGCAGCTATAAAAGGAAGGGGAGAAATGTTCTCTAAGTCAGTAGGAGATCTCTGAATGGCATGAACTTAGCTCTGAATAGTGGATAATGAGTAAACATGTTGAAGCCATTTGGAGGCAAAAGACTTAGTGTAAATTGGGAGATAAAAACAACAAATTCTTCCACTTAACAGTAAATATCAGAAGAGAAAGAAAAAGCATAACAAAGATTCTATCTAACAGGGTTACACTCACTACACCATATGAAATTAAGGCTACTACTGCTGCTATTTAATTTTCAAATATGTTCAAACAGTCAGGTTCAACAAAGCCACAGATGGGTTTGGCTAGGTTTAACAAACTCTCTCATACATAATTTGTTAGGTTGGAACAACCGGTGACAATAGATGAAGTCAGAAGAGCAATGTGGGATTGTGATGACTCAAATGCTCTTGGGCCTGGTGGATTCACATTTAGTTTCTACAAGACGATTTGGTTGTTAATTGGGAATAAGGTATTTCATATGGTGTCTGAATTTTTCAGAATAAGAAAACTACCAAAGGGTGTTAACATTTCCTATGTTACATTGGTGCCTAAAAACACACCCAAAAAAATTCATGGAGTTCAAGCCAATCAGTTTGATTCATGATTTGTACAATATTGTTGAAAAGTTGCTCTCGTCTAAGCTACACATTGTCATGACTACTTTTATCAATCCTTATCAAACAACTTTCATTTCAGGAAGGAAAATTTTAAATGGGTTCATTCATAATAACTAATAAGGTTATTCATTATATCAAGAAAGGTGGTTAGAATGGGTTTCTGTTGAAAGTTGACTTCAACAACGCCTTTGATTCAATTATTTGCACTTACTTAGAAGAAGTGATGATGTATATGGGATTTGGAGATAAATGATTAACATTGGTTCATGAATGTATTTCAGAATCATAAATGACAATTCTCATTAATAGCTTTCCAATCCAAGAATTTCAGCCTTATTATGGTTTACGCTAAGGTGATCCATTATCACCATTGTTGTTTAACATTGTTGTTGAAGACCTATTAGTTCTTTTTTAAAGGGCTTTGGCAGAACAATACTTTTAGGGCATTGGGTTTAGAAATGGTCAATCAGTCACCTCCAATATGTAGACGACACTTTGGTGTTTATGCTAAATGAGTATAACTCTTTAGTTCATGCTAAAATGATCCTAAGGTGGTTCAAGTTGACATCAAGACTGAAAGTTAACTTCCATAAGAGCTCTCTAGTTGGTATTAATCTTGATGAAGATTATACGACTGGTATGACCAATGTAATTTATTGTAAATAAGACACATTTCCAATTAGATACTTGGGACTATCTATGAGTGCAAATCCAAAACGAATTTCAATTTGGAAGCTAATTGTTAATAAATTTCGCACTAGATTAGGAAAATGGAAGGGAAGCTTTCTAAGTTTAGCAGGATGTGTCTGCCTTGTTTAGACTATTCTCTACTCCCTGCCATTATATTATATGTTAGTGTTTATGTCGTCGTAGGGGGTTACCAAGGTGTTTACATCAATTCAACAAAGGTTTTATGGGGTGGTGTTTCATATGAAAATAAACTGTGCAAGGTGGCTTGAAGTGTTGTAATCAGGTCAAAAAACAAAGGTGGTTTGGGATTGCGGTCTTTACGAGGGAATAACAAAGCACTGTTGTTCAAGTGGCTTTAACGTTTAGGGAATAATCATCTAGATGAGTGATAGGATTTTATTAACTTAATATACTATCTTACTTTTGAAAATGGACTTCCTCTGTTCACTAAACTGTTGTTAGACACATGAAGAGGAATTTATTTAATCATCAATTTAGACCCACCAATATTGCCATCCTTGAAGAATGGCTGTAACTACACAATTGGTAATGGGAAGACAATCCAGTTCTGGAATGACAAGTGGACAGTAGTTGGCACTCTTAACACATGTTTGTCATCATTATAAGCAATTTCAACTTAACCTTTCATATGCTTAGCTGCAATGCCAGAGAACACATTAGGATCTAGTGTGTGGAATTTTGCTTGGATAAGGCCACTTCTACCTTTTGAGGAGTTACAACTTAACAGCTACGTGTTTTATTGCCATTGGTCAGCATGAATACAACCAAGGAAGATTCAAAGATACGAGAATATTTTGGTGATGGATTTTATATAGTTCAGTCTGCTAGTAATTTAATTGACCTTCTAGAATTTCCAGGTTCATTTTCATTTACAAACTTGCTATGGAAAAGTATTGCACCTCTTAAGATTAAAATGTTTATATGGTTGGTTTTGTAAGATAGAGTTCGTACAAGAAGTCTCTTGCAACGTAGGAATTTACTTCAACCAAATCAAGCTTTGTTTCCTCTATGTCAAATTAAAACAGAGCATGTGCATCATTTATTCTTACATTGTCATGTTTCATGGATGTTTTGGAATCATTTCATAGCCTGGCTTGGATTCACTTGGTGTATGCTCAATTCGGTGGAGAAGGGACTACGACAGTTTACTATACTGGCTACAGGTAAATTTCAACAAAAAACCCTGACTCTGCTAACATATGGTATCTTGTGGACTCCATGAACTACTCGAAACAATTATATTTTTTAGGATGAGGTGATGAACTAGACTAAAATGTTTGAATTCACACTTCACAATCCCTCGGTTTGGTTAAAATCAATGGTACCAATGTTTCCATTCACATTAAATGATCTTTTTGAAGGACTTGAAGGAATACTAAAATGGATAAACTAGTGCAACATCTGTAGCCTTACATTTTTATTTTCTTTTTAAAACTGTTATCTTTTCTATCATGTATATCTTTTTTTTTCTTGTATGTCTCCTTTAAATATTTTTCAGGTAGAACTTCATATACTTAATGGAGTTTTGTAATCATCAATAAAATTCAATTACATACTAACAAGAAGCTAACATGGTCGAAATGATACAAGTCTTGATCAAACATGTGAAAATCATTTTGGCATAATTCGACACAACATTGAGAATTGTCATATCTTCAAGGATAAACTCCTCCTTTAGATTGCATTAGTTCCAACACTAATGCTAAAGTGTAAATGAGTTGACTTTGAAAGCCTCAGATATTTGAGTTGGGATACTTGAGGTGAATAAGAGGCAAATATTATAACATTGCTTTTTCCATTTAAATTTGATGAATAAGGTCTTTGAGACCATATTTTCTACAATTTGTTTTTCACGTGTTTTTGGAATTTCATTATATTTTCAATAAAGTATATTTTCATATGTCATATTGTTGTTTTGAAATCTTGAATGCTCTTATGAAAGTATTTTGGTATCTTATTTCAATCATAGTTTACAAACAACATTATAAAAAAAATTGACTGCAGTGGTTTCGTGAACTTAGAAGTTTAAATATATAGTAAATGTATTAATCTAATTTTTTTATATAATTAAACAAGTTTTCAATATATTTTTACATTTCTAGTCTTTATTGTTTATATAATTTCCTACTTATGTCTATGTTGTTACCAATTTTTTAGTCTCCATACAAAAAGGAGAAAATACAAAAAAGTCAAAAAATATATTCGGAAGAAAATAAAAAAAAAATAATAGTAGTGAGAAGAGGATGCGAGAGCTCCTAGAAAATAGCAAAAAATTGGTTGGGGAGGTTTAAAACATATGAAGATTGAAATTTAACAATATATTTTTTACTGATGAGAGTCTGTTGATAAATAAAATTCAATTTGAGAAAGAAAAGTTCAAAATCAGATATAGAGGGTTTGATTGTAAGAAAATTGATTTTTAAGTTCAAGGGTCAAATTATAATTTTTAAAAGCTGTTTCGGTCAAATCAGGGGCATAATTGCATAAATATTGAAGTTTGATGGCTAATTAGAGATTTGATTGAAGAAATCCGAAACCAAGTACCAGACTGGAAAATGCATGTACGTAGAGGGACTGGAATTCACTGAATCAGGAGTCAAATTGAAGAAATTGAAAGTTTGTTGATCAATTGAGAGTCAAAATGCACAAATTCAAAACCAAGGATCAAAGTGACAAAGGTGGCCAACTTCCAGGCTGACATTTGAATTTGGCAGGGATGCATTGAATTGATTTTTAAAATTAAAATTACAATTGAGGACTTGATTGTACAAATCACAAATTGAGGACTGATTTGAAAATTTACATGTTTTGGCGCCATTTCCATTTAAATAAAACAATGCATTTTGATCAAAACGAAGCCATTTCACTCACTGTTCACAGGAAAAAAAATCCAAAACGGTGTCGTTTTGAACGGCACTGTGTATCTTCTTCTTCCATGACGCTCAGAAGGTAAGGGAAGAAGGTTTTTCTTCCCCTTCTTTGCAGCACCCGTTTCACCCTCTCTCTCCCCTCCCTACTTGCCTAAAAACCCGAACCAATACCCCCACATGCCCTGTCATTATGATGAAAAAAAGAGAGGGTAGCTATGCCCTGCGAGCGGCTTCGGGGCGGTTATACATAGACCGCCTCATGCCACCTTACCCTGCACCATGACTGGATAGGGCAAGGTGGCTCCCTCTCCTCCCGCACTTAAAAATACCAGATGAATACCAGAAGAAAACTTGGAGGATAGAGGATATGACATTTTTTAAAGGATAAAAGAGAGGAGAGGGGGACGAAAAAAAACAAAGGGCGACCAAAGAAAAAAGAGAGGGAATTTTTTGAGCAGAGGAGATGAAAAAAACAAAGAGACAGAAGGGGAGGTCCAGAGATAGAAAACAAAGAAAAAACAGAAAAAAAAAAGATAGCAAAGAGACTAAAACATAAGAGAAACAAAAAGGAAGATAAACAGGGGGAATAGAGAAAGGGAAGGGAAGAAAAAAGAAAAAAGAAGAATAAAAGGGAAGGAAAACAGAGAAACAGAGATGAGTAGAAGAAAACAAAGGAAAATCACAAAGAAAAAAAAAAAGAAACATCGACCAAGCAGCTTTCAATGCATCGCCACATCGCTTGGAAGAAGAACCACCGCAAAGCCACCGTCCGCAGCACCAGTCTACCACCATCGCCACCAGCAGCACCACCACGAGACACTGCTGGTTTGTCTTCCCCCGCCCTTCTCCTCCTTCATTTTCTTCCTATGCTTCGCCATCTCCACTATTCTGCAAAATGAACAGTAGAGAGTGAATTAATTTACTCTTTACGTTGCATGTGAACAGTGAAGAGCTGCTCCATCGTTCATTGGGTTGGACTAGTACTGGCCAGTCAGAAATGGTTGGATTGGGTCCGGCTCAATTCAAAAAAGAAAAGAAATATCTTTGGGCCGACACTGGCCCAACACTTTTCTAGCTTGATGTGGCCAAACATCTTTGGGTCAACCTCAGCCCATCCCCAACTCCTATAGACAGAGCTTGACCTAGTTTCTTTTGGGTTGAATGTCGGCCCAGCCAGGGTGGGCTCAACCCATATATTTGAGCCAGCCTATCACATTATAATATAATATTATTATATTATATATTTTTAAAAAATATGAAATTCCAAAAAAAATCCAAAAACCCTTTTAAAAAATTTATGATTTTCTAGCGTATTTTTCTACCAATTTTGATTAATATTATTTTGTATTTTTATACTGTAAAGATACAAATCTAGTATTAAAATACTTGGTTTTCTCCAAAACAAAAAAAAATTATAAAACAACAAAAAAATCTTTGTTGTCTTCATGCATACGGTCAAGTCTCTCAAATATATAAATTTTCATATAACAAAAAAATTCAAAAAATATGTATTAGTATGCATTTTTTACTTTAATAACCATTTTATTAAAGTCATGAGAACTAGGCCAATATTTAAAAAATACCAATAAAATTATATTTTTTGTTTTCTTTTAAAAGTAAGATGTATTCATAATATTATATAAAAGTTATTTTTTTGTTGACATTGTAACGATTAGGTTTTACCCGATAAGATAAGGATCTTCTTACTGAGGATGACTTTTCTTAAATCTTAGACAGATCAACAATTAGAAAGCACATTAACACCTTAGTTTTTTATCAGATAATTAAACACTATAGTTTACCTTAGGTATGATATATTTGGGATGCTAATTCCTTCCCTTTTTGCAACCAATCCCCGTGCCCGATATCTGAAAGTAGTTAGGGTTCCTAGTGATCAAAATACTAGGTGACGACTCTCATTCCCTCTTTGCACCGATAAAAGACAAGAATTTCTTGTCTCCTCTATTTTCTCGATTTTCCAGATACTAGACCAATAATGGACTCATTCGTCACGACACCGTACATGTGTGACAATCTATTATATTTTTATATAACTTTAATATGCCATTTAGTCAGGTTTTATCATTCAAATTGAAATGATTATATTTTTCGTAAAAATGCTCTTGAGTTGTATTAAAAATTGTTTTAATTTCTTAAAAACACTTAAAGTTTTTATTCTTAATATTTTAATGGTTAAGAAATTTTGAAAGAAAATATACTAGTTTTTATATAACTTAGGGGTATTTTTTAAATGAAAATATAATTATATCAATTTGAATAAAAAACTTGACAGAAAAACATATTAAATAATTGGTTATATTACAAAAACATGATTCATACAATTAAAATTATAAGGAAGATTTGACTAATTATATAATAAAAATAGATCATTAAACCATTTATCTTCTAATTTATTTGACTAGGAGAAATGTTAGGTATACCACATACACAAATTTATTGTTAAATAATACTATATTATGATTACTATCATATATTATTTTATAGTCTATTTTTATAGTCTATTTTATATATGAAATTAAATTTAATTTCATCTATGATTTAAATTCAGTTAATAACATATTACAATTTTTATGTTTGTAATAAAGTATTAAATCACATAATTAAATTTAATTATACTATTTAAAATATACGTGAAATTTAATTGAATTAGTAATCATGACTATTTTACCATTAATTCAGAAATCATTTCTTTTTATTAATGTGGAAAAAATAATTGTGACACATTGTGAAAGGAAATCAAACACTTGAGGAATAACCTTTGGATGCCAATGGTCATATATGCCTAATGTCTGCAGAGCAATTCTATAATGGAAAGTTAAGTGGTGGAGATACTGAAAATGGGCACCGGCAATATGGTGTTCAAGAGTAGAAAAAAGGAACAAAGCAAAAACATTTGGAGAGAGGGCAAAAAGACTGTTGAAGAAGGGGAGTAACCCTTTCTTGACCAGGAGCCTCAAATTTTCTATTAGACTAAAGAAAAAAAACGTTCTAAAGATTTAACATTGCGATGCGTTACCTGAAATCCTGATTGGGAGCGAGGGAGAACCCAACTTTAGCATGATGAAAGTGCCTTCACCACCGAAATAATCATTGAGAGTTTTATTTAGAATTATTTTAGCAAATAAAAGGGTTTCATTTCTGATTTGTTTTTTATTTTTTATGATTTGATTTCATTTAGAATTCAAATCAATACCATTAAAAGAGTTTTAAACACAAAAATTGATTTAATCCTTGAAATTAAATTAAATTTTAAAAATTTCAAATAATTTGATAAACAAATTCTTGCATGTTTTGTTGATTATATCATCTTTATTAATGAGTTATTTACGAAAGTATGGAGGAACTGACGAGCAGAGAATGTTAAGATGCTGTTTGTTTTTGCATTTCAAAAATACTTTTAAAAAAATTTGAAAGTTTTTTTTATTTTTTTCTTTACTTCAAATTAATTGTTAGGTGTTTTCACGTCGTTTTGATGTGCTGATATTAAAAATAATTTTTAAAAAATAAAATAAAAATTATTTTAATGTATTTTCGAGTAAAAAAATACTTTGAAAAGCAACCGCTGTCATACTCTCAAACACCAACTAAGACCCAGCAAAATAATCTTAAGGAACATATTGAAGAAATAATTTTTTTTCTTTTAATCAAGCAATTAAACCCTACTAAATTCAAGAGCATTGAAAGAATGTAGAAGAGGCCTCTGGTCCCCGTTTACCAGGCAATTAGTGGGAAAAGTCTGAAAGCATCCATGGATCCCATTTTTTCAGCCCATTTTAATCAAATTAACACTCTAGATGTCAATACAGATACAGTGGCGACCTAAGAAGCCCATCTTCACAAAACACAAATATTTGCAATTTTTTCTTTTGTCATGGCATTGAGAGTAAGAGCTCAGTTAACTAATACAACTTCAGTCACAGCATAGACAGAGGGACTAATCCTATATGTCCTACTTCATATGAAGAAGGTTAGGAGTACGAACTCTCCCTCCTTTTACAGGGCATGCCATAACCTACGTAAATAGAAAAAAAAAACTAATACAGTTTCAAACCAATTTCTTCATTAATCATATCAAGATGAAGATTATGTTAAGAATAAAACAAAAACCTTGATGGTTAAGATATTGAAGATTACTATATGATTTGGCTTTCTTGTTTCTTTTCTTAATTTTCTTAAATATTAAAAAACAAATTGACGGTAAGCTAAAATGTTCTACCCTTGCATGTCGAAGCAGGCAAGCAGCCCATCGCAGATATGGGAAATGCCTTTTATCTGCATGGCCCCTTAATTTCATAACGGAGGACTAGCTAAATGTTTTGCTTGATGGTCCTTGGGTAATTCCTCAACCTTGCATCAATGGCAGCCAATACTCCATGGAT
>Ga0307513_10010285_pt1 | contig 11744 bp, 3 predicted proteins | sample 15_EM_MG_FD_202174 | JGI IMG/M metagenome (GOLD analysis project Ga0307513, IMG submission 202174) | Populus trichocarpa ectomycorrhiza microbial communities from riparian zone in the Pacific Northwest, United States - 15_EM | ecosystem: Host-associated > Plants > Roots > Unclassified | place... | reverse complement strand
CAAACTAGTCCATCTTTACTAGCCATCCATAGTGCCACCATCACTCCTACCAAGCCACTAGAAAAAACCATGTTCTCCTCTTCTCTTCCCATCAGAAAAAAGCTAAATAATCATAGCAGTCTAAAATCTTAAAAGCACATCCCTGATTTGACCTAATAACACCCATCAACCAAACACCATCATCTTTGCCATACCTAGAACAATACCTCCCATTCATATATTTTTCTTGATTAAACCTGCAGGATATCCAAATAGCATCATCAACTCTAACCTCTTCCACCTACAATCAACCATAAATTCTAGGCCTAAAGGAGTAATAAAGGTTTTAAGAAACAGATAAATAAGTTGATTCAACACATATGGCTATCAATTCAATACAGAAATGGTGTATGTAATATAGCCATAAAGGAGTAATAAAGCATTACAAAATAAGGCTTATATGATCCTTTTCCAGCTGATGAAATGAGTTATGCACTAGATGTTTGCATTTTTAACAAATCCAAAGTCCTTGAATTTGTCAAATATATAGGGTCTTAATTTATAGAGACCCATCTTAAAGTGTACTAAAATAAATTGACTAAAGTCTTTCATAATGATAAACTATTGATCTATTATTTTTATACAATCTTGGTTGGAATTATTCTTAGCTAGTACATATGGTTTAATGGCTCCAAAACAAAATAATAGAAATATTTAGTCAACATCTATTTAAAACAATTTAAACTCAACTTTGATGTGACTTGGAGTAGGTTTGACCTTTAAAGAATGGAGAAAATAAAAAATAAATTTATCAAGGAATATTCTCTGAGGTTAAGCAAAGTAGCAATATAAACACACCCTTCTTTACTCTAAGAAAAGCTCACCTTTATTTTCATTAACACTTTAAGGCTCTGTATTATGAATACTCAATATGTAATTCATCATCCCATTTTATAGATCTGGTGACCAGAGTAGAAATGGTTGATCAAGGTCCAAAATCAGGAAGGATTGGGAATCCAACAATGAGTTTCGGTACCATATTAAAAGACAAATCAAAATATGGCCTTAAATTAGGAATCTTTACCACAAACACTCTAATTAGTCACCTCAACATCTTATCCTACCATCTTAATTATCATTGAGTTTCATGGAATCAACATATTTTCAAGTTTCATTGCCCAAGATTGACATACCTCTTTTGCTCAACGTTATTTACCAACAAATACAACCATATTATTTGATAGTTTTACCAACATTTACCTGGTATATTACCCACATTTTATATATATAATGCCTTAATAATCTTTGTTTTATGTTTTGAAGGTACTTTTGGATGTAAGATTTAAAAATAAGTAAATTGGAGATAAAATTCAGACCATATGCCAACTTGTGTTGAATATTGACAGATTTGACCTCTGATCGATGCTTTATGTAGAACTTGAGTTGTAGAGGCTGAAGTTAAGTCATTCCAGTGGCATTAGAAAGCTAACATCCATACATTTCTATACAAATATGGATAGAAAAATGTTTTTTTTTTTTAAGAAGAAAGAGCATGGAAATCATAGCCTTCAAAGACAAGTCTTGTAATCTCCCAGTTTTGACATTCAACCATTTGACTTGAATATCTTGAGTTAGAGAAGTTCATTTGATACAAACTTAATTTTTTTGGATTCCTGACTCAAAGACCTATCAACCTACCAAATTTCAGCAAAAAAAAAAATCTCATATGAGAGAGATATGAGTTTTTTAAGATAACCCATAAATTCTGTCAGCAGATAGGTTCTGTGAAGAAACAAGTCCAACTTACTTCCTAAGCATCCAAACTAACATGACAATTATTTCTCCATATGGAAAAGGTCTTTATTTGAAAAATTTAACTTCTCTAAGTCCAAAGTCAAAGCTTGAAGATTTTATGCAAGACTATTTTTTCTTCTTTTTAGGAAAATAATTATTGTAATACTTAAATGTACATTGTCTACTTTGAAAAGGACAATTATTATTTTAAAGGATATAAATGGATTGGAGGGATGTGGAGATTAGGGTTTCCTATCAAATAAAACGATAGAGAAAAAGAAAGAGAAGGGGGTGGCCAGAGATTATTTTCTCTTAATAAGTTTCAGTTTATTTATTTTACTTTGATTATTTTATTTTGTTTACTATAGCATAGCTTAGATAACCTCAAAACCTTCCAACTTTGAATCATTTAGTATAAAGAACTAAACTAAATTTTTCTCATGGGATCGACCCCTTACTTGCTTTATACTATCTTATTTGTTTAAGTTAGAGTAATTAATTTGTGTGATCGCAACATCGCAACACCAACACTCTTTAAAACTAGACACATTACTCCATTGCTCGACAAATCTTGTATAATCATCATATCCTAGGTTTTACGATACAAATATGGAATACGAATATCATGATGGGATCTTGGGTCATTCAATTAAAAGCTAAAAAAAATTCAAACATAAAGTCCAAAAGTTGGTAACCAACGACCATATTGTATTTATGGAGGAAAATGGTGCACATCATATCATCATTATTCCACTATCAACATTAGATACAAGACCAATATGATGAAAATAACATATAAGGAATGTCGTCAAACCTAAAAATGTATAATGGAATAAGTTGGTGTGAAAATAGAAGTGTTGCGCTCGCAACTTATTTTTGTGATTGAACTTTAAGATCATTTTATCTTTTTTGTTTAAAAATATCAAAACTTTAAATTGTTTTACACTTATTTTAGTTCAAACCATATCTTTTAGTGTAGTTTTCATGTTTTATGTCTTATTATTGTTTTAAAACCAATAGATGTTTATTTAAAACTAACTTGTCAAATTTATACAAAATTGGTCAAATTCTGAGACATGTCATGCAAATGTTAGGGAGCAACCCTTCTTTTTGAATCATAAAATCTTTTTTTTTTACCCTTGATAAACTTTAAAAGGTTGTGACTAGATTATCTCTTTTTTTAATCTTAAAGTGCATAAGTCTTAAAAGGATGAAGTCTATCTTCAAACCCTCTTTTAAAACTGTATAATACCCTTTTCACTTGAAACAAACCTTAAAAAGAGAAATATCTTAAAATAAGCCTCATATGTAAGCAAATGATTTGATGAGGTATTGGTTATGGTATTAGCATCCATATTATGTCATACCTAAGGTAATATTGTGTTTTATAACCGCTTGTCTATCTAATGGTTAAATTTGGTACACCTTAGTAGAGTGAACAAAAGATTAGAGGTCAAATCTAGCAATTCTAGAGTTAAAACATAAAAATAAAAGAAACTGTTTTTTTATTTAATATCAGGAATATGTCTTACGTATAAATTCATAATCTCGTATATTAAAAAAATTTAGTGTTTTTTGATATAGGTCAAGTTCTAATGGATAATCATAAACTAGTTATGATTCCTGTTGACTGATTTTTGTATTTTTAGAAGTATGATAAAAATACAATTTTGTTTTCATCAAAATATGCATGAAAATTTTTATAATTTGGTTGTATGAACACAAACAAAAACATATTTTTGTACTTCTGAAATCAAGAATTTTTTTTAATGTTTTATTTTTATTTTTTTGAAATTTTGGAGAAAAGTAGGTATTTTTTAATATCGGGTTCGTATCTTACAGTGTAAGTCTACTGCCTGATATTGAGTAAAGTTGTTGGAAAAACACACGAGTAACCTATAAATAATTCTAAAATAGTCCCTGAATTTTTTCAATATTTTTAAAAATTATTTGCGACTTGTTTGAAAAAAACACAAAAAAAGAGAGAACAAACTTCGCTAGAAAATCAATAGGGCATAACTAAAAATAAGAGGCTTAAAAATTGTCTTAAGATTGTTTTTGATAAACATGCCTTAAGAACACAAAAAACATTTTTTTTTTCAAGAATGGGCTTAGCCTAGCCACATGGGCTAGGCTTCCTAGCCCAAGGCCCAAGCCCAATAACATAACCTATAACGTAAACAAAATGAAGATCAAAGAAGAGGTTTTTGTTTGAAATTCATGAAGAACATATTGAAGAAACCCAACAACGTGAATCTAATTTCAGACCAAATCATGTCAAATTAAGGGCACCAAGGTATGTAAAAACAACATTCAAACAAGATTTTGGAGCTGGATTAACAAGATAATCAACCAAACATCATGATTATTTGATTTTATGTGAAGAATAAAATGAAAGAATCGAAGATCAATAACCATAAAAACAATGTTTTTAAACCATAAAAACCCTTGATTAATGATTAAAAAGCATGCATGTATATATAAGAACCATCAATCAACCAAAACGACTTGGAAAACAAGAACCTAAAGCAATGTTCAACAGATGAACATCAACTGAAAACCCATAAAAACCAAGGAAACCCAAAATTGCACAAAGAGCAAAGAAAATAGGCTAAACCTAACAACCAAAGCTTAAACATGCTCCAAATAATTTACTTCAACCATCAAAACAACAAGGAACAAAAAATCAAAAGAAACAAAAGTCTACATACTGACAAAAAACCAAAAAAACACATTTCAACATTATTTCATTGGCTATTTTTCACATCCTTAACCATAAATAACATGCATTTGGCTTAAGCAATCATAACCAATCACTAACAATGGTCTAAGAACATCATAAACAAACTACTATAATAACTTTATTGATTATCTTGAACATCAAAACATGTTAAAACATGTGTTAAGTTACCATTTATCATGTTAATAATAATTCTAAACATCAAACTAATTTTGATTAATTTTGTAATACAATAAAAAATAATTTAGGATTTTTGTTTTTTACACTATAAGAGTGTGTTTTTTTCCCTAGTTTTTCTTTCCTTCCTTTTCATGGCCTTTGGTATGGGTTTTGAAAGGGTAATAGGGATCATTCATAGGTCATGAGTTGGACCACCCTCACCTTTTAATGTTGAATAATGAATCCAAGCCATCCATTGAGGTTGAGGATCATCCTTTACAGTGTTTCAGAGTTGACAATGAAAGTATACTAGCAGACATAATTGGTTAGGGTGTGGGTTTTGTCCTTTTGTAACAACGCATTCAAGGTTGCAAAGGAGTTGTTGTTCTATCTTGGTATTAGTACAAAATACAAGGTGTAAGGGGGTATGTTTCTTACTTGTTTGGAGAAGAGATAAAGGAGAAATAGACTCTGCAAGGTGGTAGCAGAACAAGGCTCTTTTCAGGACTTTTTGGGGGAAGAAGATCAGTAGTGGCCAGACGACAAGTCATCTAGCCCTCTTTTTATCCTTTTTTCAGGGCTTTTTGATTTGTCCAAGACTAATCAAACATCATTGTTTTGAACAAAAACAAATTGTTTTGATAACCTTAGGTTAATTAGATTTTAATTTGAGATTTGACTAAAATTCAATTTAGTCTCTAATCTCTTGATTTCTTTTAATTGCCTTTCAACTTTTAATTTCATGTAATTTTACCCCTATCAAACTTAATTACCAACCCAGTTCAGTGTTTTTTTTCCATTTTTGTCTTCAGTTTTTTTATTTATGCAAGTTGAGCCTTAATTGACCATTTAACTTTTAATTTTATTCAATTTGGCCCTTGATTTCGTCGATTGTAGTCCCTACATCCAAGCTTCTTTTGCACTTTGGTCCTGAGTTTTGAATTTATTCAATCACGTCCCTAATTGCCTATCAAACTTTAAGAATTATGCAATTAAGCCTCTTATCTGATTAAATTAGCTTTTCAAAATTACAATTCAACTTAAGACATCAATTTCTTCTAACTAAAGCTCAAATTAAACTCAAAAACTAATTTTTCTTGAAATTAAGTCATCAATAAATTCAATTAAACCTTGAAAATGTCAATTGAGTTTATAAACCTCTAACTTTACAATTTCTTGTCAATAAGGCCTTCATCAATCACAATTGAATAATCAATTTTTCCAACTTTATATATCTCGATACTCCTCAACTAGTCTTTGGTAATTTTCTGGGTGTTCTTCATGTTTCCTCCACTGATATATATTTTTTATTTTTTTTCTCAAGTGTTTCAATTTTTTTGTATTTGTTTCTTGATTTTTTTGTTTTTTTTCTCTTTCCTAATTTTTTCGTATATTTATATGGGGCTCTAAAATGGGTAGCAACTAATATACATATAAATCATGATCTCATTGCTTCTTCTCTAAGGTTAACTATGTTGTTTTTCTAATTAATGATGATTTTTTTTAATAAGACTAAGACTTATCAACATGATCAAAGTTGATTTTCAGATGAACAAAGGTCATATTTGGTGTATCCTCCATGAATAAGATATATCCTTTAGGGTCTTGTTTTAGTATAAAATATCTTTCTTGGATATGTAACCCAAACTTGAATCACCCTTTATATTTAGGGCATGTTTTGAAAGTGTTTAGATGATCAATGAAATTAATCAAATAGAAAAAAATAAAAATATGAAAGGGACATAAAAGTATTATAAAAGTGAGCAAGAAAATGACTAGAAAAAAAAAAAGCTCTCTAAAGCATCCCTAATGATAATGAAAAGTTTAGAATTAAAGACAAGATATCAATGACAAAGTGTGAGATCTAAGTTGGAGAATTCAGATTATAGTGAGATTAATTGTTAAAATGAAAAAAATAAAAGCGTCAAGCCTAAAAGATCTCCATTTATGAATAAGTGATGTACTCCCTTTAAACCATTAAATATATTTTGAGCCTTACACACACACACACACACCACATTCTTTTATAAAGTATGAATCTTAGCTTACATTACATTCTTTGGAAGCCTTTTCTAATCAAAACAATTGTTTATGATGATAAGTTTTTAGCCTCCAAAAAAAGAAAAAAGTATTGTCAAGAAAAAAACATGACTTGTTTATATGTTTCATATCATTATTTCTGACATTGTATCATGTTTTTTTTTACCAATAAATAGGAAAGATTAACACAACATAAAGTAAGGTGTCTTTCTTTTTTAAGAAAGTAAAAACTATCCTTTTGGAATCCAATGTTGTTTTCCCAAAATAACCTTCCATTTATCAAAGAATCCATCTGATCCATTCATTTTTAATAAATAGCCAAAATTTTGGGATAGCCTTTTTTTTCAGAATCTCAACCAACACCCATTTTCATACACCAACAAAAACATCTAAAATTGTATTATAGCACTTGAATGACATGTTTTGGTTCTTTGGCCAAGAAATATAAATGTTTACTTGATGAAAAATACTTTCAAATTTACATCTCATTGATTTTATTTTAATATTTGGACCTACATGAACATAATCATTAAGATTTATAGCTTGGTTTCAAAATAAGAAAGATGATTTTATAAAAAATGTATTATAACAAAATAAGAAAAAGTTCATAACAAAAAAGATGATGATGCATGTGCGTCTTGTGATGGCTAATGAAAAAGATGAACACAACTAGACCAATTAGGAGCAATTTATTTTAAAAAGATCAACTATGATGAGAATAGCTAAATGATGATATAGTGAGCTCTATTATAGATGGAGTTGATAGTTTCTTCATTATGATGGTGAAAAATGAGAAGTATTGAACAAATACTCTCAAACGTCATCTACTTTTTCAAAATAGCCTTTCATATTGAAGGATTTATCTAAGCCATTCATTAAAAAAAAAAGCCAAGATTTTGGGATGACCTTTCTTTTTCATAATCCTAACCAACTATCATTTCATCATATACCAATATAAACTTGCAAAATTACATCATATTATTTAAATGACATGTTCGGGGTCTTTGACCAAGAAATATAAATGTCCACTTGATGAAAAATACTTTCAAATTTATATATCAATGATTTCATCGTAATAATTGGAACTATAAAAATACAATTATTAAAATTTATGACTTGGTCTCAAAACAAGAAAGATGATTTCATAAAAAATGTATTCTAACAAAATTTTCTCATTAACTAAATTTGTAAAGTTCATAAAAAAAATGATGATGATGATGATTCATGTGTGCTTTATGATGGCTACTTAAAAAGATGCACATAACTAGATCAACTAGAGAATTCAAAGAGATAATTTACAAATATAATAACTAAATGATTATTTGATGAACTCCATTACAAATTAAGGAGACAATCTCTTCATATTAATGATTAAAAATGAGAAGAAATGAACATATACTCTTAGACTACATTTGAGGCAATGATAAGTAGAGTTAAAGTGGGCCAAGCTAAAATAATGGATTTGCCATGCTCAATCGATTAAAAATGGATAACATAGAAAGAAAAACTCGTTGTGAGGATTGAAAGTATAGATGTCAGTTAAACAATTCAAGCAAGCAACAATACATTTTCAAATTTAGAAGTCTATAAATATACAAATGACATTAAGAAAGATTGGGCTTTCAAAATGTTCAAATTGTAGTTTCCTTTCCATCATAGGAGGTGTCATCAAATTGGTTGCTACTATAGAGAAGGAACCATAATCCTAATCTCCTCCCATTAGCTTTGTATTAATGGGAAGATGAGATTAGGGAAGTTCTCAAATTGACATTGTTCTACCCTATAATTTGAGGAAGGAATCCAAGTCTCATCCAATTAATCCATGTTAAGGGGTAGATTAGATTTGTTAAGTTTCTAACTTTCTTTTCTACAATAAATTTCTTGTTTCTCTTTTGAAGTTTAGGTTGTTTACCTCTCAATTTGACTATTTTCAAGCTTATTAGAAACAATAGAATTTTTAAGTGAAACCCTTCAGGAAGAGGAAAATTTCTTTCAAATAGAATTTTATTTCAAATGAAACCCTTTAATCTGATGATAATTTTTTTCAAATATAAATTTTCTTTCGAATAGCATTTTTAATTCAAGTAATGCTCATTAATCAAATGACAATTTTTCTTTCAAATAGTATTTTATTGTAATTTTATTTCAAATAACATTTAAAGTGGAGCACTTCAATTAAATGACAATATTCTTTTAGAAATCATTTTTATTTCAAATAAAGCCCACTAATATGATAGCAATCATTTCATTTCAAAGCAAAGCTCTAACAAATCTTATGGCAATGTTATTTCAAATAGCACTTTTTTATTTCAACTCCTCAACTATTTTCTTTTACTTACAAATTTACAATATAAAGTCAAATAAAGATGAATTTTTCAATGTTTTTGTATAATATAGTATTGTAAAGAGAGGAAAGATGTCATAACTCATTTTCGACCCCCACCCCCCGTTTTTTCAACATGTTTTTTTTTTAAATTAAAATGGCATGTTAAAAAAACAAGATTTTTTAAATCTTATGGAGAAAAATTTCATCTTTTTTTCCTAAGACTTACTTGGATCATAACACATAAATGTATTCAATATAATATGGTATAACTTATGGCTTCTTTAAAAAAGAGAAGAAGAGTTTCTTATGCAGGAGTAGACATAAATATGATAACAAAAACTAATATAACAATGTTGGGTAGTAAGATGATAAGCAAGAAAAAAAATGGTCAAATAATATAATAACAAATCAGATAAATAAGAAAAAAAACTAAAGAGAGATGTTCTTCCATAAAATAGAGATTCAAGCAAAATTGAAATTATGAGAAGATATCTAAAAAATCTCATTCAAAAGGGAAAGAATTTAGAAATCTTTCAATATTTTTTTTTCATTTTTAATAGGAACTCTAAAACTATAAATTAGGTAAAAAGTACACAATAAAGACATCAAAAATACATTAGCCAACTTAGGGATACTCAAAGAAAAAAAAAGATGAATAAAAATAAAAAGAATAAAAAAATAAAAGAATCAACCATAAGACTTGCTCCCTCTCTGCTTACACTAAAACCTAACCCCTGCCTAGTTATTTTCCTAGTTATTTTCATTATATTGTTGAAATCCGGTGATACTAGTGGCAATTGAACTAACAACTTGCCAACCACGCCCACCACCCCACATCCTTTGAGCCATCATAAACCACCACAATACCAGCGTCAATCTTACCCTCCTCTCATATCACATTCTTTCTCCTTGCTTACCAAACTGGATCAACCACAACCATCAAATGAAACCGAACTAGCCCCTCCTTACTAGCCATCCACAACACCATCACTTTTATTGAACCACTAACAAAACCACAACCTCATTTTCTTCTTTATTTGAATAAAAAATGAGCCATAGTAGCCCATGATTTGAAAGGCATAGCCCTGATTTAACCTAATATCAATTATCGATGAAACACCATCATCTTTGCCATATCCAAGATAACACATCTCACCTATTTGTTCTTCTCAACTAAACAAACATGCATGTTCTCCAAATAGCACCATCAAGTGCAACCTCTCTCACCCAGAATCAACCATAAATTCTAGACCTATTCCATGAGAATGAACCCCTAAAATAGTCCATAATCTTATCCATAATCTCAAAACCCAGTCTTTAAAATATGTTATTTCTATGTTTTTTTATCAGTTCAGCGTGGAGTACACATGTCATCACTACTCAAATCATCCTTACACACCAGCTTGTGATAGCCACACGCCATATCTTTGGCAGATCATTTCTAATAGTTTTCAATTGACCTTCGTGGTGGTTTTTAGTTGTGATGAACGAACCCTAATGCATTGAATTATTTATTTCAAATAATTCTTAACATGTTATTAGTTTTTTAGTTGTGATGAATATGTGTTTGTTTTGATTGACACGTGTATTTATTTTTGTTGTTTTAGGTTCAGCATGACAACTGCTTTAGATTTCTTATAACTTAAAATTAGCCCAAGATTTGTAATTTCTATTTAGGTTTTTTCTTGGATGTCATATTATGGGTAAATCATCTTCATGTTTTCATATTTTTTGCTTCTTTCAATGATTTATATTTGTCTTGTAACTTAAAATTCAGTTTAGAAATTATAAATTTTAATAGGTTTTTTCTTGGATGTTATTAAAAGTAAACGAATCAACTTTGTATGTAAGTATTGATTTTCGTGTTCTCGTCTTTCTTTAATTTGATATAGTTTGTATCTTTCTTGTAATTCAAAATCAACACATGAAATGTAAATCCTAATTAAATCTTTTCTCTAAAGTTGCATTAAGAGTATGCAAGTTTATTTCCATTAATCTATTTTAATGTTCTTGACCCTTTTGATATAAAAAGTGAATTTGGATTGGGTCAATGTGATCCTATATAGACCCATTATGAATGAGTGTTGGCCTCTAATTCCATTTCAAACATAATTAAAGACGATGGACCAAAGCCTAATTAATCATTACCAACCCCTAGGGTCCAATTCACATATTTCAAAGTGAGAATTAAGTCACTACAAGATTTCACAGTTTTACCGACGGAAAAATTCCGTCGGTGTGTGATTAGAAGTTCATCGGTGATTTTTTTACTGACGTCATCACCGACGGATTACGTCCGTCGGCTTTCCCTTCGTCGGTGATTCTCCATTCCGTCGCTATATCGGTCGGAAAAACAAAAAAACCATTTGCCGATGGTTTTACAGACGGAATTTGCGCGCCAAAAAAAAAAGATTCCCGCTTGAAATATACCGACGGATTTTTAGTCCGTCGGTATATTGTGATTGACCGACGGAAAATAACCGTCGGTAAATCTGTCGGTGAGTGTATGAAATACCGACAGAATATGGTCGTCTGTAAAGTCGTCGGTAATTGTGGAAGCTACTGTTAAATGCCGACGAATTAATTCCGTCGGTAAGTCTGTCGGTGAGTGTTTAAAATACCGACCGAATTCATCCGTCGGTAAAATCCTTGGTAATAGTTTTTTTCTTAATTTGTTTTTAAAAAATTATTTAGGATATATAATAT
>Ga0307513_10010284_pt1 | contig 11745 bp, 16 predicted proteins | sample 15_EM_MG_FD_202174 | JGI IMG/M metagenome (GOLD analysis project Ga0307513, IMG submission 202174) | Populus trichocarpa ectomycorrhiza microbial communities from riparian zone in the Pacific Northwest, United States - 15_EM | ecosystem: Host-associated > Plants > Roots > Unclassified | place... | reverse complement strand
GATGAAGCCAGTGCCGGTGGTGTAGGTCGGCATCGCGCCGAGCACATCGACGAACGGCGCCTCGAGGCCGATCTCTTCGTGCGCCTCGCGCAAGGCCGTGGCCGCGGCATCCGTATCGCCCGGATCAACGCGGCCGCCCGGGAAGCTGATCTGGCCCGGATGGTCGGTCAGGTGCTCGGTGCGCTGCGTCAGCAGCACGGTGATCTCGGCGCGCGGCACCAGCGCGATCAGCACCGACGCGTGTGCCGGGGCGCGATCGGTGAAGCGGCGCTCGGTCTTGATCTCGGGCGTCCAGACCGGTGGCGTCAGAAAACGCTGGCGCAGCGCATCGCCGTGCAGCACCGCGGGCGTCAGTGCGGGCAGGTGATCGTCGATGCCGACGACGGGCAGTTTTTGCGGATCGAAGCTCAGGGCCATGGGGATTCGGCGAAAGGCAAAAGGCCGCCCAACGGGACGGCCTCGAGGCGAGCAAATCAGGCCAGCTTTTGCAGCGCCAAGCGCTGCGAAGTCGGCTCACCCTCGGCAGGGCGACATCCGGCCACAGCCGGATGCACTGACTTCGTCAGGCCAACTTTTCCTTGATGCGCGCCGACTTGCCCGAGCGGCTGCGCAGGTAGTACAGCTTGGCGCGACGCACATCGCCGCGGCGCTTGACCTCGATCGACGCGATCAGCGGGCTGTACAGCTGGAACGTACGCTCCACGCCTTCGCCGCTGGATATCTTGCGCACGATGAAGCTGGAGTTCAGGCTGCGATTGCGCTTCGCGATCACGACGCCTTCAAAGGCCTGCAGGCGCTTGCGCGTGCCTTCGACGACCTTGACGCTGACGATCACGGTGTCGCCGGGCGCGAACTCGGGGATGGTTTTGTTCAGGCGCGAGATTTCTTCGCGCTCGAGGGTCTGGATCAGATCCATGGTTTCTCCAAAGTGATCATGCCAACGCGTTGATGGAGTTGGGCGGAGCGGCGACCGCAGTCAGCAGATGCATCTGCCGACTCGCCTGTGCTCACTGCGGGGCAGAGGATCGAAAAGCCTTTGATTATGTCACAAGCGAAGCCAGATACCGCTCGTCGGCCGCGCTGAGCCGCCCTGCCGCCCGCGCCGCGGCGATCAGATCGGGGCGCTTGCGGGCCGTCAACGCCAGCGACTGCTCGCGCCGCCAGCGCGCGATGTCGGCGTGGTGGCCGGACATCAGCACCGCGGGGACCGCCCGTTCGCCATCGCCCGAGGTCAGCCGTTCCGGGCGGCTGTAGTGCGGGCAATCGAGCAGCCCGTCGGAGAAGCTGTCCTGCTGGTGCGATTGCGCGTCGCCGAGCACGCCTTCCTGCAGGCGCGCGACCGCGTCCAGCAGCGCCAACGCGGGCAACTCGCCGCCCGACAGCACGAAGTCCCCCAGACTCAGTTCCGCGTCGACGTGGCGCTCGATGAAGCGCTGGTCGATGCCCTCGTAGCGCCCGCACAGCAACACCGCGCCAGGCGATGCTGCGAACTCGTTGACGACGGCCTGGTCGATCGGCCGCCCGGTCGGCGTGAAATGCACGACCGGCGCGTTCGCGGCATCGCCACGTGCCGCGCGCACGGCCGCGAGCGCGCGCTCCAGCGGCTCGACCAACATCACCATGCCCGGCCCGCCGCCGTAGGGACGATCGTCGACGCGGCGATAGGCGTTGTCGGCGAAGTCGCGCAGCGGCCACAGCCTGACCTCGACCTGTCCGGATTCGAACGCGCGTCGCGTGATGCCCTGCGTCAGGTGCGGCGCGAACAGTTCAGGGAACAGCGTGATGACGTCGAAGCGCATGACCGTTCGCCGCTCAGTAGTCCAGGCCCCAGTCGACGACGATCCGGCGCTGTTCCAGGCTGACCTCGTCGACATAAGTGGCGACGAAGGGGATCAGCCGTTCGGCCTCCTGGGCGCTGACGCCGACCGGCACGCCCTCGGGCGCGACGCGCAGCACGCTGTGCGGGCCGGTGTCGATCAGCCCGGCGACACTGCCGAGGCGGTCGCCGGCGCGATTGACGACATTCAGGCCGATCAGGTCGACCCAGTAGAACTCGTCCGGCCCGGCGCTCGGGAAGCTGGCGCGGCCGATGAACACGCGCGCGCCGCGCAGGGCCTCGGCCGCGTTGCGATCCGGAACCTCCTGCGCCAGCGCCACGACGACATCGCCGTGGTCCTTGACTTGGCTGATCTTCAGCAGCGAAGGAATGGCTGCGGCGCCCGCGGGCCGCAACGGCCCGGTCTTCTCGGACGGCAGCAGGAACCAGCGGCGCGACGAGAACAGCGCCTGCGGGTCGCCCGCGAAGGGCTGAACCTTGATCCAGCCCTTCAGGCCCCAGGCATCGACGATGCGACCGACCTCGATCGCGTCCTCGGGCCACGCGGAGTCGGCGCCGACGGGGCGAGCGGCAGCGCTCACCGCCTGCGACCCGCCGTGGGCGTCAGGCCGCGGCCTTGGCCTGCGCGACCAGGCGCTGAACCGTCGGCGAGAGCTGCGCGCCGGTGCTGGCCCAGTGCTCGATGCGGTCGAACGCGACGCGCAGCGGCTGCTCGCCACCCGAGGCGACCGGGTTGTAGAAGCCGACGCGCTCGATGAAGCGGCCATCGCGGCGGGTGCGCGAATCGGCGACGACGATGTTGAAGAACGGGCGCTTCTTGGCGCCGCCGCGGGAGAGTCGAATCACGACCATGATGGTTCCTTCATGTGTACAGAGCATCCACCGCACCAGGACACCGGAACCTCGAGCGAAGGTCAGTGAACGCTCGGGGTCACGCAGGCATTAGCAGATCGAAATTCATCGTTGCTGTAGATACGCCGGCCACTCGGCCGACCACCAACGAAACCGCGCATTATAAACTCACTGACCGCGTCACAGGACAAGTCATGAGCAGCCCCGATTTGCTGATCCGCCCCAGCACCCCCGCCGACCTGCCCGCGATCACCGCGATCTATGGCTGGAACGTGCTGAACGGCACCGGCACCTTCGAGCTCGACGCCCCGGATGAGGTCGAGATGTCGCGTCGCCGCGACGATGTGCTGGGCAAAGGCCTGCCCTGGCTGATCGTCGAGCGCGCCGGCTTGGTGCAAGGCTATGCCTACGCGAACCACTTCCGCCCGCGGCCGGCCTACCGTTTCTGCGTCGAGGATTCGCTCTACCTGGCGGCCGACGCCCAGGGCCAGGGCCTCGGCCGCCTGCTGCTGGTCGAACTGATGGCGCGCTGCGAGGCCGCCGGCGCACGCCAGATGCTGGCGGTGATCGGCGATTCGGCCAACCTCGGCTCGGTCGGCGTGCACCGCACGCTCGGCTTCGAGCACATCGGCGTGATGAAGGCGGCGGGCTGGAAATTCGAGCGCTGGCTCGACGTCGTCGTGATGCAGAAGGCGCTCGGCCCCGGCGCCGCCACCGACCCCGTGGACGCCGCATGACGACTGCCCGTCAAGCCTACAAGTCGAAGACGCTGGCGACCTGGATCGCGCTGCTCGGCGGCACGGTCGGTCTGCACCGCTTCTACCTGCACGGCTTTCGCGACCGCTGGGGCTGGCTGTTCATCTGGCCCAGCCTGGTCGGGCTGTACGGCGTGCAGCGCATGCGCCATCTGGGCGGCGACGACCATCTGGCCTGGGTGCTGATCCCGGTCCTGGGCGTCATGCTGTCGATCGCGATGCTGACCGCGATCGTCTACGGCCTGACGCCCGACGAGCAGTGGAACGCCCGCTTCAACCCGGGGGGCCCGCAGCACCAGATGAACTGGGCGACGGTGATCGGCGTCGCCGCGGCGCTGATCGTCGGCGGCGGCGTGCTGATGGCCACGCTCGCGTTCAGCGCGCAGCGCTACTTCGAGTATCAAGCCGAAGTGGCTCAGGGCAAGACCGCGAGCCCGATCCAGTAAAACACGCCGGCCACGAAGGCCGAGGCCGGGATCGTGAAGATCCAGGCCCAGACGATGTTGCCGGCCACGCCCCAGCGCACCGCGGCGGCGCGCTGCACCGAGCCGACGCCGACAATCGCACCGGTGATCGTGTGCGTGGTCGACACCGGGATACCCAGCGCGGTGGCCAGGAACAAGGTGATCGCGCCGCCCGCCTCGGCGCAGAAACCGCCGACCGGCTTGAGCTTGGTGATCTTCTGCCCCATCGTCTTGACGATGCGCCAGCCGCCGAACATCGTGCCGGCGCCGATCGCGAGGTAGCAGCACCAGATCACCCAGCTCGGCGGCATCTTGTCGACGCCGCTCGAGTAGCCGGTCGCGATCAGCAGCATCCAGATGATGCCGATGGTCTTCTGCGCGTCGTTGCCGCCGTGGCCCAGGCTGTACAGCCCGGCCGAGATCAGCTGCAGGCGCCGGAACATGTTGTCGACGCGCAGCGGCGAGGTTCGCCGGCACAGGTTCGCCACCAGCACCATCAGCAGCGAGCCGAGCAGAAAGCCCAGCAGCGGCGACAGGAAGATGAACAGCACGGTCTTCCAGATCCCGGCCGCGATCAGCGAGCCCGCGCCGGCCTTCGCGATCACCGCGCCGACGATGCCACCGATCAGCGCATGCGACGAGCTCGACGGGATACCCCACCACCAGGTGATGACGTTCCAGAAGATCGCGCCGATCAGCGCGCCGAACACCACGTGATGATCGACCACGCCCGGCAGCACGATGCCCTTGCCAACGGTCGCCGCGACATTCAGGTGGAAGATCAGGATCGCGACCACGTTGAAGAACGCCGCGAACACGATCGCCTGCTGCGGCTTGAGCACGCCCGTGGAGACGACCGTGGCGATCGCGTTCGCGGCGTCGTGGAAGCCGTTCATGAAGTCGAACGCGACCGCCAGCACGACCAGCAGCGCGACGACCCAGAACGCAGTCTGGACTGAACCCATGCGTCAGGTGATCACGAGTTCTCGAGGACCACGCCCTCGATCAGGTTCGCCACGTCCTCGCAGCGGTCCGAGATCGATTCCAGCAGTTCGTAGATCGCCTTCAGCTTGATCAGCTCGCGCACATCCTTTTCTTCGCGGAACAGCTTGGACATCGCCGAGCGCATCACGCGGTCGGCGTCCGACTCGAGCTTGTCGATTTCTTCGCAGGTCTTGATCGCCGCCTCGGCCGCCTCGGCCTGACTGATCCTGGGCAGCAGCGAGACCGCGTGCTGCACCCGCTCGCAGCACTTCGCGCTGATGTCGCCGAGCCGAAGGATGTCCTCGTTCATCGCGCGCACGTCGTAGAGCGACATCGTCTCGGACGCATCCTGCAGCAGGTCGAGGATGTCGTCCATCGCGTTGATCAGGCCGTGAATCTGCTCGCGATCGATCGGCGTGATGAAGGTCTTGTGCAGCAGCCGGTTCACCTCGGCAGTGATGCGGTCGGCCTGGCGTTCGGCGGTGCCGACCTCGTTCGCGTATTTGTCGCGCAGGCTGGGGTCGGCGTAGTTCTGGATCAGCTGGATGAAGGCGCGCGCGCCCGCGACGATGAAGTCGCCGTGCTGATTGAACAGCTCGAAAAAATTGCCTTCACGCGGCAGCAGTTTGCCGAACAGCATCGGTGGGCCCTCTCCCTGATTTCCGCGGAAGTCACGGAACCGTCATCGGATCGTCACGGCGGGAGTGTAAGTGCGCGTCGCGCGCGGCGGCTCCGACTCAGCTGAACGGGATCTCCACGTGCGAGTTGAAAAACTCGCGCCGGCCGCGGAACACCGCCAGCCGCTCGAGCAACACCGCGAAATCGGCGTCGTGATCGACCGGGTTGAAGTGCTCGGTGCCGAGCGCGAACACCGGCGCGCCGTCGTAGCCGTGAAAGTATTCGATGTAGGCGTCGCACAGGCGTTGCAGGTAGTCGGGTGCGATGCCCTGCTCCATCGGGATCGCGCGCCGGCGGATGCGCTGCAAAAGCGTCGCCGGCGGCGCCTGCAGCCACACGACGAGGTCGGGCTCGCGCACCTGCGGCGCGACCTGGGCGTACATCTGGCCATAGAGCCGGAACTCGTCGTCGCTGAGGTTCAGGCGGGCGAACAGCGCGTCCTTGGCGAACAGGAAGTCGCTGACCACGGCGCTGGCGAACATGCCCGGCTGCGCCGCCGCGTGCATCTGCTTGACGCGCTGGAACAGGAACGCGAGCTGGGTCTGGAACGCGTAGCCCGGCATGTCCTCGTAGAAGCGGCTCAGGAACGGGTTCTCGAGCGGCTGCTCCAGCAGCGTGTCGGCGCCCAGGTGCGCGGCCAGCTTGCGCGCCAGCGTGCTCTTGCCGACGCCGATCGGACCCTCGATCGCGATGTGGCGAAAGCGCTCCAGGCCAGGGGGCGTCGCCATCAGCCGCGGAAGATGAAGTAGACCGCACCGACCATGCACAGGCCGGCCCAGACGAAGTCGAGCTTGAACGGCTGGTCCATGTAGACCATCGCAAACGGCACGAACACCGCGAGCGTGATCACCTCCTGCGTGATCTTGAGCTGCGCCAGGCTGATGCCGGCGCTGAAACCGATGCGGTTGCCCGGCACCTGCAGCAGGTACTCGAACAGCGCGATGCCCCAGCTGGCCAGCGCCGCGAGATACCAGGGCTTGTCGGCCAGGTTCTTCAGGTGGCCGTACCACGCGAAGGTCATGAAGACGTTCGATGCGGCGAGCAGCAGCACCGTTTGCAGCGAGGCGGGAATCGCGTTCATGCCGGGAGTTTATCGATGCGCTGCGCGGCGACACGCGGCAGCAGGTCGGCGATCGGGCCGAGGCCGGGGACCAGGGCCAACGGCGCGATCTCGGCGAGCGGACGCAACACGAACGCGCGCTCATGCAGGCGCGGGTGCGGCAGCGTCAGCGCCTTCGTGGCGATGCGGCGGTCGCCGTAGAGCAGCAGGTCGAGGTCGAGCGTGCGCGGCGCGTTGCGGTACGGGCGCTCGCGACCGTGCGCACGCTCGATGCGCTGCAGCGCGCCGAGCAGCGCGCGCGGCGCGAGCCGCGTGTCGAGGCGTACGACGGCGTTCAGATAGTCCGGGCCACTGGAATCGATCGGCGCCGTGCGGTAGATCGACGAGGCCGCGCGCAGCGCCGTCCCGGGCAGGCACGCGAGCGCGACGAACGCGGCGTCGAGCGTCGCGCGCGCATCGCCGAGGTTGGCGCCGAGCGCGACGAACGCCGTTTCACTCGATGGCCGCATACACGCCCTGGCGGAACAGCTCGCGCACGTCGTCGAGCAGCCCGGGCGCCTGCGTCAGGATCAGCGCGAACATCGCCTCCGCGGGGTCGACGAAGAACGCTGTGCCGGCCGCGCCGCTCCAGCCGTAGCTGCCGACCGAACCCGGTTCGGTGTGCTCGCCGACCGCGGTCTTCACCGCGAAGCCCAGGCCGAAGCCATGGCCCGGCGGTAGCAGATCGTTCGCGCGCGGGATCGCGCCCAGATGGTCCGCCGTCATGAACTCGACCGTCTTGCGGCCGAGCAGGCGCACGCCGTCCAGCCGGCCGCCGCCGAGCAGCATGCGCAGGAAGCGCGCGTAGTCGGCAGCGGTCGACATCAGGCCACCGCCACCGCTTTGCGCCGCGCTCGGCACGCGCGGGTCGAACACCGGCACCAGCGGCACGCCCTCGGCCGGATCGGCCAAGGGCTCGGCGATGCGCGCGTGCTGATCCGGCGACACCGCGAAACCGGTGTCGACCATGCCGAGCGGCTCGAAGATCGCGGCCTTCAAGTGCTCGCCGAGCGGCGCATCGGCCAGCACTTCGACGAGGCGACCGAGCACGTCGGTCGCGCGGCTGTAGTCCCAGACGCTGCCGGGTTCGTGCATCAGCGGCAGGCCCTCCAGCAGCTCCACATGCTGCGCGTTCGTGCGCTGGCGCGAATAGAGCTTCGCGTCGGCGTAGCGCTGCCGCACCGCCGACGGCTCGTGAAACTCGTAGGTCAGCCCGGCGGTGTGGCGCAGCAGGTCGTGCACGGTGGGGGCGCGCTTCGGCGCCGCGCCGTCGACGCCGACCACCGCACCCGCGAACGCCGGCAGGTACTTCGCAACGGGCTCGCGCAGCAGCACACGGCCCTGCTCGGCGAGTTGCATCAGCGCGACCGAGACGATCGGCTTGGTCATCGAGTAGATGCGAAAGATCGAATCGCGGCGCATCGCGACGCATCCTGCTGGCCGATCGCGTCGAACAGGCCGAGCACACCGCGGCGCTCGACCAGCACGACCGCGCCGGCGATGTGGCCGGTAGCGATCCATCGGTTCAGCGCCGTGGTCAGCTGCGCCAGCGCGCACGCGTCGAGGCCAGCGGACGCGGGATCGCTCATAGCCCGGCCCGTTCGGACTAGATGTCGCGCGACGGGTTCGAGGCCACCGGCTCGACCGGCACCGTGGCCTCGCCCGCGTCGGCATCACCCGCCGGCTTGCGCCGGCGCCGCCGCCGCTTGCGGGCCGGCTCGGCGTCGCCGCTCGGCGGGTCGTCGGTGATCGCTTCCGGCACGCCCGGAGCGGCGGCCTCGGTCGCGCGCGGCTTGCTGCTGCGCACGCGCCGCGGCGCGCCTTGTGTTCGCGCCGCATCGAGCAGCCGGCACCGGCCGTCGTCGTCGGCGAGCGAGAAGTCTTCCCACCAGTTCGCGAGCTCGGCGTCGATCTCGCCCGCATCGCCGCGCAGGCGCAGAAAGTCGAAGCCGGCACGGAAGCGCGGCTGCTCGATCAGCGTCGCGACGCTGTTGCCCTGGCGGCGCTCGAAGCGCGTCTGCATCAGCCAGATCTCGCGCATGTCGGCGGCCAGCTTGCCGCGGCCGGAGATGTCGCCGATGCGCGCGTCGAACACCGTGTCGACCGCCTGTTGCAGTGCCGGGAACGGCGGCTCGCCCTGGGCCTTGAGCTTGCTCCAGCCGTCGAGCACGTCGTGCCACAGCATGCAGGCGAGCATGAAGCTCGGCGCGACCGGCTTGCCCTCGCCGACGCGGCGGTCGGTGTCGGCGAGCGCGAGCTGCACGAACTTTTCGCGGCCGTCGTGGCGCTGTGCCTCGTCGAGCGCGACGTCGAGCACCGGGAACACGCCGCGGTGCAGGCCCTGCTTGCGCAGCTCCTGGATGCTCGCCAGCGCATGGCCGGTCTGCAGCAGCTTGATCATCTCGTCGAAGGTGCGCGAGGCCGGCACGTTGTCGAGCAGCGCGGCCATCGCCTTGATCGGCGCGCGCGTCTTCGGCTCGATCTCGAAGCCGAGCTTGGCCGCGAAGCGCACGACGCGGATGATGCGCACCGGGTCTTCGCGGTAGCGCGTGGCCGGGTCGCCGATCATGCGCAGCAGCTTCTTCTTCACGTCCTTGATGCCGCCGTGGTAGTCGACGACGATCTCGCGCACCGGGTCGTAGTACATCGCGTTGATCGTGAAGTCGCGCCGCGCGGCGTCGTCGATCTGCGGGCCCCAGACGTTGTCGCGCAGCACCCGGCCCTCGGCATCGACGACGTGGCTCTTGCCGGCCAGATCGCTTCTCGAGGTCTTCTCGTTGCCGCTGACCTGCTCGGCCGCGGCCGCATCGACCATCGCGCGGAAGGTCGAGACCTCGATCACCTCGGACAGGCCGCGATCCTGCCGGCCGCGCCCAAACACCACGTGGACGATGCGAAAGCGCCGGCCGATGATGAACGCGCGCCGGAACAGGCCTTTGACCTGCTCCGGCGTGGCGTTCGTCGCGACGTCGAAGTCCTTGGGTCGCAGCCCGACCAGCAGATCGCGCACCGCGCCGCCGACGATGTAGGCCTCGTAGCCCGCGTCGGCGAGCGTGCTGACGACCTTGACCGCGCGCTCGTCGACCAGCGACGGGTCGATCTGGTGCTCGCTCTTCGGTACCTCGACGCGCCGGCCCGCGGGTGCGGCGCCGCCGTCCTTCCCGGCCATCGCGCCGGGCCCCTTGCCGAGCAGCTTGTCGATGAATTTCTTGATCATTCGCGATGACTTCAATCGTTGCGGTTCAGTCGAACAGTTTCAGGACGCGCCAGCCGCGCGCCTCGGCGACGGCCTGCAGTGCCGGGGTCGGGTTGGTGGCCACGGGATCGGTCGCGCGCTCCAGCAGCGGCAGGTCGTTCACCGAATCGCTGTAGACGCTGATGCGGCCGAATCGCTCCCAGGCCAGCCCCTGTCGCGCCAGCCACTCCTGCACCCGCGTGACCTTGCCGTCGCGGTAACTGGGCGTGCCGGCGATGCGGCCCGTGATGGTACCCCCGGCGCCGCGTTCGAGCCGCACCGCGATCAGATCGGCGATGCCGAAGGCCTGTGCGATCGGCGTGGTGATGAAGTCGTTGGTCGCGGTCACGAGGGCGATCAGGTCGCCGCGCGACCGGTGTTCGCGCACCAGTTCCAGCGCCCGCGGCCGCAGCCCGGGCGCGATGACCTCGGCCATGAACCGGTGCTGTGCCGCGGCGGCCTGCGCGGGCGTGCGTGCGCGCAGCGGCTCGGTCGCGAACGCGATGTACTCGTGGATGTCGAGCCGGCCGGCCTTGTACTGCGCGTAGAACGCGTCGTTGCGGCGCGCAAACTCGGTCGCATCGACCCAGCCCAGGCGCGTGATGAACTCGCCCCAGGCGTGGTCGGAGTCGATCGGCAGCAAGGTGTCGTCGAGGTCGAACAGGCACAGGTTAGCCGGCGACGCGGCGTTCATGCCGCGCCCTCCTCGATCAGCATCTGTTTCAACAAGGGCACGGTGATCGTGCGCTTGGTCGCGAGCGAGAACTCGTCGAGCCGGTCGAGCCGGGCCATCAGGTGCTTCAGGTCGCGGGCGAAGCGGGTCAGCAGGTAGTCCATCACCTCATCGGAGAGGAAGATGCCGCGCCGATCGGCTTCGCGGCGCAGGGTCGCACGCGCCTCCGGCTCGCCGAGCGGCCCGATCGCGAAGACGTGACCCCAGCCCAGGCGCGTGCGCAGGTCCTCGCGCACGGTCAGGTCGACCGGCGGCACGCGCCCCGCGGCGACGACCGGCGTGCCCTGGGTCGCGGCCTCGACGAAGAGCGCGAAGGCGGCGTGCTGCTGGCCGGCGTCGAGCGCCTCGCAGTCGTCGATCACGACCAGCGCCCAGTCCTCGTCGAACGGCCAGGGCGCGGCATCGGCGGCGCTGAACCAGCCGGCGTGCGTGCCCTGCGCCTCGAAACGCTCGACCAGCGCCTGCAGCAGGTGGGTCTTGCCGGCGCCGCTGGGGCCCCACAGATAGACCGGCGCGGCCTGCGGCGCCAGCGCCCGCAGGTGCGTGATCGCCAGCGCATTCGCCGCCGGCACGAAGTTGTCGAAGGTGCGCGCGGTCTCGGTGCCGAGGGCCAGCGGGATCTGCCTCATCCGCGGAACAGCTCGCTTTCGACATAGGCTTCGTGCAGCCGCCGCGCCGCGACGACGAGCACGGCACTGACCGGCAACGCGATCAGCACGCCGACAAAACCGAACAGGTGACCGAACGCGAGCAGCGCGAAGATCACCGTCAACGCGCTCATGCCGATGCGCTCGCCGACCAGCCTGGGCACGAGCACGAAGGCCTCGAGCAGCTGGCCGATGCCGTACACCACGGCCACGCCGATCACGCCGTGCCAGCCGGCGAACTGCAGCACGCCGGAGATCAGCGCCAGCGTCAGCCCGAGGCCGAAGCCGACGTACGGGATGAATACCGCCAGCCCGGTGAACACGCCCACCGGCACCGCCAGATCGAAGCCGAACAGCGTCAACCCGACGCTGTAGAAGACGGCGAGCGACAGCATCACCAGCAGCTGGCCGCGCAGGTACTGGCCGAGCGTGGCGTCGCACTCGTCGAAGAAGCGGTGGGT
>Ga0307513_10010283_pt1 | contig 11745 bp, 10 predicted proteins | sample 15_EM_MG_FD_202174 | JGI IMG/M metagenome (GOLD analysis project Ga0307513, IMG submission 202174) | Populus trichocarpa ectomycorrhiza microbial communities from riparian zone in the Pacific Northwest, United States - 15_EM | ecosystem: Host-associated > Plants > Roots > Unclassified | place... | reverse complement strand
GCCGCCGCCGTCCTGGCCGGGCGTGACATCGACGGGCTCTCGATCCCCCTGGTCACCGCCAACGATCCGCGCCGCGCCTATGCCCTGGCGGCGGGCGCCTTCTTCGGCAAGCAGCCCAGGACCTGCGCCGCGGTCACCGGCACCAACGGCAAGACCTCGGTGGCCGGCTTCTGCCGCCAGATGTTCGCGAACGCCGGCTTCAGGGCCGCCAGCATGGGGACGCTGGGCGTGCGCGTCTCGGGCCCGGGCATGACCGACGAACAGATCACCCCGCCGGGCCTGACCACGCCGGACGCCGCCGACGTCGCCGCCCTGTTGGCCCAGACGGCTGCTGCGGGCGTCACCCACCTGGCGCTGGAAGCCTCCTCGCACGGCATCGACCAGCGCCGGCTGGACGCGGTGAAGCTGACCGCCGCGGGCTTCCTGAACCTGACCCAGGACCACCTGGACTATCACGGCACCATGGGCGCCTACCGCGCCGCCAAGCTGCGCCTGTTCGAGGCCCTGCTGCCGCGCGGCGGCACGGCCGTCCTGAACGGCGACTCGGACAGCTATCCGGCCTTCGCCGCCGCCGCCGTCAGCTCCGGCCAGTCGATCATGAGCGTCGGCGAGAAGAGCCAGGGCCTGCGGCTGGTCGAGCGCACCCTGCTGCCGGACGGCCAGCGGCTGAACATCTTCTTCCACGGCCGCCACTACGATGTGCGCCTGCCGCTGGCCGGCGCCTTCCAGGCGTCCAACGCCCTGGTCGCCGCCGGCCTCTGCATCGCCGCGGGCCTGAGCGTCGAGCAGGCCCTGGCCGGGCTGGAGACCCTCGAAGGCGCGCCCGGCCGTCTGCAGCGGGTCGGCGCGGGGCCGCGCGGCGGCGAGGCCTATGTCGACTACGCCCATACGCCCGACGGCTTGCAGACGGTGCTCTCGGCTCTTCGTCCCCACGTGCGCGGCAAGCTCATCGTGGTGTTCGGCGCCGGCGGCGACCGCGATCGTACGAAGCGTCCCCTGATGGGCAGGATCGCCGCGGAGCTGGCCGACATCGCCATCGTCACCGACGACAATCCCCGCAGCGAAGACCCGGCCGCGATCCGCGCCGAGGTGATGGCGGGCGTCACCGGCCTTAAGGAGGTCGGCGACCGCCGGCAAGCGATCCGCGCGGCGGTGCAGCTGCTGGGCGACGGCGACATTCTCGTGGTGGCCGGCAAGGGCCACGAGCAGGGCCAGACCGTCGGCGACGTCGTGCACCCCTTCGACGACGTGACCGAGACAGCCGCCGCCCTGGAGCTGGTGCATGGCTGAGCCGCTCTGGACGTCTGAGGAGATAGCCCAGGCGACCGGCGGTAAACTCGCGGGCGCGCCGTTTTCGGCCGCCGGCGTTTCCATCGACACCCGCACCCTCGAAAAAGGCGACCTGTTCGTGGCGCTGGGCGGCGTGCGCGACGGCCACGAGTTCGTCGACATGGCCATGGGCAAGGGCGCGGCCGGCGTCCTGGCCTCGCAGCCCCTCGCCGCCCCGGCGGTCATGGTCGGCGACACCCTCAAGGCGCTGGAGACGCTGGGCGTGGCGGCGCGGCTCCGCGCGCCCCAGGCCAGGCGCGGCGCGGTCACCGGCTCGGTCGGCAAGACCAGCGTGACCCAGGCGATCATGGCGGGCCTGATGCTGGCCGGCCGGGCCCACTCGTCGGTGAAATCCTACAACAACCACATCGGCGTGCCGCTCACCCTGGCGCGCATGCCGCGCGACACCGAGCGGGCGGTCTTCGAGATCGGCATGAACCACGCCGACGAGATTACGCCGCTGGCGCGCATGGTCATGCCGCATGCGGCCGTGGTGACCACCGTCGGCCCCGTCCACACTGAGAACTTCCCCGATGGCGAGGCCGGCGTCGCGCGCGCCAAGGCCGAGGTGTTCGGGGGCCTGCAACCCGGCGGCGTGGCGGTGCTGAACGCCGACAACGCCTGGTTCGACATGCTGAAGGCCGAGGCCCTGACGGCCGGCGCGACCGTCCGCAGCTTCGGGACCGCAGAGGGTTGCGACGCTCGCCTGATCGACTTCCAGGGTGCAGCCGGCCACGCCGTCGTCCAGGCGCGCTTCCACGGCAAGGGCCTCGACTTCCCGATCCTGCAGACCGGCCTGCACTGGGGCCTGAATTCCATGGCCGTGCTGCTGATGCTGGAGGCGCTGGACGTCGATCTCGGCGACGGCCTGGCGGCGCTGGGCGGGTTCGAGCCGCTGGACGGCCGCGGCGCGGAGACGGCCGTGCATCTGGCCGGCGGGGCTTTCACCCTGATCGACGAGAGCTACAACGCCAACCCGATCTCCATGGCCTCGGCCATCGCCACGCTGGGCGCGCGCAAGGCGGGCGGGCGGCGGATCGTCGCGTTCACCGACATGCTGGAGCTGGGCCCGGAAGCCTCCGCCTACCACGCCGCCCTCGCCGAGCCGCTGGCCGAGGCCAGGGTCGACCTGGTGTTCTGCGCCGGCCCGCTGATGAAATCCCTGTGGGACGCCCTTCCTCCGACTCGGCGCGGCGGTTACGCCGAGACCGCGGCCGAACTTGCGCCGCAGGTCAGCCGGACCGCAGAGCCCGGCGACCTCGTGATGGTGAAGGGCTCGAATGGATCGAAGGCAGGCGCCGTGGCCGCGGCGCTGCGCGCGCTCGATCGCGAGCCCGGGGAGCAGGGCTGATGTTCTATTGGCTGTATGAGCAGCTGTCGGCCGGCGGGCACGTCCCGGTCCTCAACCTCTTGAAATATCTTACGTTCAGAACGGGCATGTCGCTGTTCACCGCCCAGATCGTGGTGGTGGCCATGGGCTCCCGCTTCATCCGCTGGATGCAGGCCAAGCAGGGCAAGGGCCAGCCGATCCGCGCCGAGGGCATCCAGCGCCACATTATCGAGAAAGCCGGTACGCCGACCATGGGCGGGGTGATGATCCTGGCCGGCCTCTTCGTCGGCACCCTGCTCTGGGCCGACCTCTCCAACGTCTACATCTGGGCGGTGCTGCTGGTGACCGCAGGCTATGGCCTGCTGGGCTTCTCTGACGACTACGCCAAGGTCACCAAACAGACCACGGACGGCATCTCCGGCAAGACGCGGCTGGCGCTGGAAGCCGGCATCGCCATGGCCGCGATCAGCCTGATCATCCTCTTCGCGGCCAAGCCGCCCGAGGCGCCCGACCTGCTCACGTCGGTGAGCTTCCCGATCTTCAAACAGGCGCTCGTCAACCTGAACTGGTTCTACCTGCTGTTCGGCGGGTTCGTGATCGTGGGTGCGGCCAATGCGGTGAACTTCACCGACGGCCTCGACGGGCTGGCCACGGTGCCGGTGATGATCGCCGCAGCCGCCTACGGCCTGATCGCCTATCTGGTCGGCAACTTCGTCTTCGCCAACTACCTGCAGCTCCACTTCGTCCCCGGCGTCGGCGAGGTGGCGGTCTATTGCGGGGCGATGATCGGGGCCGGCCTGGGCTTCCTCTGGTACAACGCCCCGCCGGCGCGGATCTTCATGGGCGACACCGGCTCCCTGGCGCTGGGCGGGGGCATCGGCGCGGTGGCCGTCGCCACCCGCCACGAGATCGTGCTGGGCGTCATCGGCGGCCTCTTCGTGGCCGAGACCCTGTCGGTGATGATCCAGGTCGCCTGGTTCAAGCGCACGGGCAAGCGGGTGTTCCTGATGGCCCCGATCCACCACCACTTCGAGAAGCTGGGCTGGTCGGAATCGACCGTGGTGATCCGCTTCTGGATCGTCTCGATCATGCTGGCGCTGCTCGGCCTCGCCACCCTGAAGCTGCGGTAGGGGAGGGTTCGCTGACGCCATGATCCCGGTCCGCGGCTTCGAGGGAAAGACGGTCGCCGTGTTCGGCCTGGCCCGCACCGGCCTCACGGCCGCGCGCGCGCTCGTGGCCGGCGGCGCCCAGGTCGCGCTCTGGGACGACAATCCGAAATCCCGCGACGCCGCCCAGACCGAGGGCTTCGAACTCACCGACCTCAGCCAGGCCGACTGGTCCGGCTTCGCCGCTCTGATGCTGTCGCCCGGCGTGCCACTGACCCATCCGGCGCCGCACTGGACGGTGGAGCGGGCGCACGCGGCGGGCGTCGAGATCGTCGGCGACATGGAGCTCTTCGCCCGCACGGTGAACGCCGCGCCGGAGCACAAGCGCCCGAAGATCGTCGCCATCACCGGCACCAACGGCAAGTCGACCACCACCGCGCTGGTTGGCCACATCTGCGCCATGGCTGGCCGCGACGTGCGGATCGGCGGCAACATCGGCCTGGGCGTGCTGGGCCTCGAGGACATGCACGGCGGCGCGGTCTACGTCCTGGAGATGAGCTCCTACCAGCTCGACCTCACGTCCAGCCTGCATGCGGACGTCACCATCCTCCTCAACCTCTCGCCCGACCACCTGGAGCGGCACGGCGGCATGGAGGGCTATGTCGCCGCCAAACGCCGGATCCTGGCCAACCAGGGCAAGGGCGACACCGCGGTGATCGGGGTCGACGATCCCTGGGGCCAGCAGATCTGCACCGAGATCACCTCCGCCAACCGCCGCACCATCGTGCCGATCTCGGCCAACAAGGCCATGGGCCGCGGCGTCTACGCCCTGAACGGCCTGCTCTACGACGCCACCGGAGAACGGGCAACCGAGGTCGCCGACCTCAACCGCGCCCGCTCGCTGCCCGGCCGCCACAACTGGCAGAACGCCGCGGCCGCCTACGCCGCCGCCAAGGGCCTGGGCATCCCCGCCGCCGAGGCCGCCGAGCACCTGATGAGCTTCCCGGGCCTGGCGCACCGCATGGAGCCGGTGGCCCAGCTCGGCCGGGTGAAGTTCGTCAACGACAGCAAGGCCACCAACACCGACGCCGCGCGCCAGGCGCTGTCGAGCTATCCGAAGGTCTACTGGATCGCCGGCGGTCAGCCGAAGACCGGCGGCATTGAGGCCCTGGCCGACCTCTTCCCGCGCGTGGTCAAGGCCTATCTGATCGGCGAGGGCGCGCGCAGCTTTGCCGAGACGCTGATGGGCAAGGCGCCGATCGTCGAGGCCGGGACCATGGATGTGGCCGTCGCCAACGCCTATGCCGACGCCGCGGCCACCAACCAGGACGCCATCGTCCTGCTCTCGCCCGCCGCCGCCTCCTTCGACCAGTACGCCGATTTCGAGGCCCGCGGCGAAGCCTTCCGCTCCGCCGTCCAGCGGCTCGCGCACGCTGAGAGGGGCGCGGCGTGACTCAGAGGCGCCGCCCCGAGCGCCGGATCCTCCCCCAGGGCGAAGCCCGATTGAGGGGGAGGTGGCTCGGCGCGATAGCGACGAGACGGAGGGGGTTGCAACCCACTCCCTACGCCATTGCTACAAGCGATTTCCTGGACAGCCGCGGTGGGCCGTTGGACCGTGCGCAACTGAAGCCGCCAGGGCTTCAACCCCCTCCGTCTCGCGGCTGCGCCGCGATCCACCTCCCCCTCAATCGGGCTTCGCCCTGGGGGAGGATCTGCACTTCATCGCTCGCCGTCGGGGGGCCACGATGACCACGCCGAGCCAGGCTCACGCCTTCGCCCGTTCCGACCGGACCGCCATCGGCGTCTGGTGGTGGACGGTGGACCGCTGGATGCTGGGCGTCGTCGCGCTCTTGATCGCCATCGGCGTGGTGATGTCCTTCGCCGCCAGTCCCGCCGCGGCCGTACGCATGAACATCGGCGACCCATTCCACTTCGCGGTGCGCCAGTGCGTGTTCGCGGCCGGGGCCGCGGTGATCCTGATCGGTACGTCGATGCTGGAAGTGAAGTCGCTCCGACGCAGCGCCTTCGCCATCTGGATCGTGGCTATCGCCATCATGATCGCCCTGCCGTTCATCGGCCACAACGCCAAGGGCGCGACCCGCTGGCTGGAGTTCGGCGGCTTCACCTTCCAGCCCTCGGAATACATGAAGCCGGCGCTGATCATCCTGGTCGCCTGGATGTTCGCCGAGGGCCAGAAGGGCGAGGGCGTGCCCGGCGTCTCCATCGCCTTCGTGCTCTATTTCATCTCCATCGGCCTGTTGCTGATCCAGCCGGACGTGGGCCAGACCGTGCTGATCACCATCGCCTTCGGGGCGGCGTTCTGGATGGCGGGGGTGCCGATAAGCTGGGTCATGGGGCTCGGCGCGGTGGCGATCGCCGGCCTGTCGTCGACCTATTTCCTGTTCCCGCACGTGGCCAGCCGCGTCGACCGCTTCCTGTCGCCGGACAAGGCCGACACCCACCAGGTGGACGCCGCGGCCATCGCCCAGGCGGCCGGCGGCCTCTTCGGCCGCGGCCCGGGCGAGGGCGTCATGAAGCGCCACGTCCCCGACCTGCACACCGACTTCATCTATTCGGTCGGGGCGGAGGAATACGGCCTGGTGTTCTCCCTGTTGCTGATCTCGCTTTTCGCCTTCGTGGTGGTCCGCGGCCTCTATCGCGCCATGAAGCTGAACGATCCCTTCGAGCAGGTGGCCGCGGCCGGGCTCTTCGTCCTGGTCGGCCAGCAGGCCTTCATCAATGTGGCGGTGAACCTCAACATGATCCCGACCAAGGGCATGACCCTGCCGTTCATCAGCTATGGCGGCTCATCGATGCTGGCCATGGGCCTGACGCTGGGCATGGCGCTGGCGCTCACCCGCCGCCGCCCCGGCGCCTACAGCGCCAACGAGGGCCTCTCCAAGGCCGGCACGTACACCTGATGCGCAAGGTCGCCGTCGTCGCCGCCGGGGGCACCGGCGGGCATCTCTTCCCGGCCCAGGCCCTGGCCGAGGCGCTGATCGCGCGGGGCTGGTCGATCGTGCTGGCCTCCGACGAGCGGGTGGCCGGGCTGTCGCAGGACTTCCCGGCCGAGCGGCGCATCGGCCTCTCCGCCGCGACCTACCGCCCCGGCGACCCGATCGGCATGCTCCGGGCCGGGATCGCGGTGATGCATGGGGCGAGCCAGGCGCGCGCCGCCTACCGCGACATCGGGCCCAACGTCGTGGTGGGTTTCGGCGGCTATCCCTCCGCGCCGGCCCTGGTGGGCGCGATCCTCGACCGCCGGCCCACCGTCATCCATGAGCAGAACGCGGTGATGGGCCGGGCCAACCGGATGCTGGCCAGCCACGTGCGCACCGTCGCCTGCGCCTTCCCGATGCTGCTGAAAGCGCCGCCCAAGGTGGCGGCCCGGGCCTTCCGTGTCGGCAATCCGGTCCGGCCGCCGATCCGGGCGCTGGCCGACCTGCCCTACGAGCCGCCGACCGAGAGCGGGCCGATCCGCCTGCTGGTCACCGGCGGCAGCCAGGGCGCGCGCCTGCTCTCCGAACTGGTCCCCCAGGCCGTCGCCGCCCTGCCGGAGGCGCTGCGCGGCCGCCTGGTCGTCCAGCAGCAGACCCGGGCTGAGTCCATGGAGGGCGCGCGGCGCACCTACCGCAACGCCATGGTCGAGGCCGAGGTCGCCCCGTTCTTCCGCGACATGGCCGGCCGCCTGGCCGTCGCCCACCTGGTGATCGGCCGCTCCGGCGCGGGGTCGGTCTGTGAGTTTGCGGTGGCCGGCAAGCCCGCCATCCTGGTGCCGTTGGCCATCGCGCTCGACGACGACCAGGGCCAGAACGCCAGGTTCCTCGCCGACGCCGGCGGCGCGGAGATCGCCCGCGAGAGCCAACTCACCGTGGCCAGTCTCGCGGGCGCGCTGGAGACGCTGCTGACCAATCCCGCCAGGCTCGCCCGCATGGCCGCCGCCGCCCGCTCGGTCGCCATCCCCGACGCCGCCGAGCGCCTGGCCGATGTGGTGGAGCAGACGGCGCGAAGTTAGGGCCCCAATCATCTGAACCGGGAAGGGTCTAGCCTCAGCCCCCGAAGTCGTCGCGAAAGCGTTCGATCTGATGCATCCGTTCGGGCAGAACGGTGACGATCCCGATGGCGCCATCGCCCAGGATTTTCCAATAGATCAGGTGCTTCTCATAACGGCAGAGATAGCTGTCCACGCCGAAGGCCGCCGGGACTGGCCGCCAGGGGAAGCGGCGCATGGCGATCGCCTCGAAGCGGGCGAACAGGCCCTGTATGTAGCGTTCGGCCTGGGCCTCGCCCCAGGTCTCCTCGGTGTGGCGGTAGATCTCGTCAATCCGATGGACGGCCGCGGCCTGGACCCGAATGCCGTTCATGCGGCCGAGCGGCGTTTTCCGCGTTTGATCACCGTGTCGGCGTCGAGGGAAGCGTAACTATCGTCCGGGGCGGCGAAGGCGCGGTGCAACTCCGCCTTCAGGCGTTCGAAGGCCTCTATGTCGGCCCGCTCCATGTCTCGCCGGATCAGGTCGCGGACATACTCGCTGACATTCTCATAGGCGCCTTCATCGCCGACATTGGCCGTGACGAAGTCACCAAGCATGCCGCCGACCCGCACATTAAGTGTCATCGCCTTCGGCATCAGGACCTCCGCTGGCTCGCTGTCCACAGGATATGGATAATTGTGGACGCATTCAATGGCTACGTGCGTACGAGCGCGGCCTCGTGATGTGTTGCCATACCGATCCCGCCGAGCGCCTGGCCGATGTGGTGGAGCAGACGGCCCGAAGCTAGGGATCAGACCGCTGCCCGATCCGAATTGAGAAGCTCAGGACTGCTACTAGCGATGTGCGCGGCGGATGGATTCCTGTTCGATACCGGCCTCGTTGCACTGGTACAGGTCAATGGCGTCAGGCTCATTGAACACGCGCTTGAAGGTGCCCGTAACCAACACGAATCGGTGGTTTAGCTCTGCGCTTCTCAGCAGGAGTTGGTCGCCGTCTGACAGGGTGATGACGCCAGCGCCGTTTCCGGTTCGACTTCGCATTGCCCGCATCGAATCGTAGATGCACCTAGAGTTGGTACCCAGATCGATGACGCCCCCGATCGTCACAACCTTCCCATCCAGTGACGACGATTGAGCGATTGCCTCGGAAGGGGTGATGTAGCCCCGCGGTCGCGCGTGTGTAGGAACCGAAACCGCGCACACCAAGGCGACCAGCATCATGCGAAACCAGATCATGCGCCTAGCGTAGAGCTGGCGCCCGTGTCGGCAAGTGCGAAAGTCGAGGCTGGCTTCCCCATTCCGGCGCGCCGCGAAAAGCGCTAGCACCGGACCATGACCCGACGTCCCGTACCCTTCGAGCTCGGCCCCGTGCATTTCATCGGCATCGGCGGCATCGGCATGAGCGGCATCGCCGAGATCATGATCCGCATCGGCTACACGGTGCAGGGTTCCGACGCCAAGGCCAGCGCCAACACCGAGCGGCTGCAGAAGCTGGGCGCGAAGATCTTCATCGGCCACGACGGCGCCCATGTGGAGGGCGCTTCGGCCGTCGTCTATTCCACCGCGGTGAAGCACGACAATCCGGAGATGCAGGCCGGCCGCGAGCGGCGCCTGCCGCTGGTGCGCCGCGCCGAGATGCTGGCTGAGCTGATGAGGTTGCAGTTCTCGGTGGCTGTGGGCGGCACGCACGGCAAGACCACCACCACCTCGATGGTCGCGGCCCTGCTGGACGCCGGCGGCCTCGACCCGACCGTGGTCAACGGCGGGATCATCAACGCCTACGGCACCAACGCCAAGGTCGGCGCCGGCGACTGGATCGTGGTCGAGGCCGACGAGAGCGACGGCACCTTCCTGAAGCTGAAGTCGACGGTGGCCATCGTCACCAACATCGACCCCGAGCACCTGGACCACTACGGCGAGTTCGACGCGGTGAAGAAGGCCTTCCGCGATTTTGTTGAAAACATACCGTTCTATGGGTTTGCGGCGGTCTGCATCGACCACCCCGAGGTCCAGGCCATGGCCGCCCGGGTCGAGAACCGCCGCCTGGTCACCTACGGCGTCAATCCGCAGGCCGAGGTCCGCGCCGAGAACATCACGCAAGGGCCGGACGGCGCGCGCTTCGACGTGGTGATCCGGCTGCATGACGGCGAGCCGATGCGCTGGGATGGCCTGCACCTGCCGATGGCCGGGCACCACAACACCCTCAACGCACTTGCCGCCATCGCCGTCGCCCGCGAGCTCAGCGTCAGCGAGGCGGACATCCGCAAGGGCCTGGTCGGGTTCGAGGGCGTGAAGCGCCGCTTCACCACCACCGGCGTGGCGAACGGCGTGCGGATCATCGATGACTACGGCCACCATCCGGTGGAGATCGCCTCGGTGCTGAAGGCTGCCCGCGCCGTCACGGAAGGCCGGGTCATCGCCATCGTCCAGCCTCACAGGTACTCGCGGCTCTCCGACCTGTTCGACGAATTCTGCGCCTGCTTCAACGACGCCGACGTGGTGATCGTGGCCGACGTCTATGCGGCCGGCGAGGCGCCGCTGCCGGGCTTCGACAAGGATAGCCTGGTCGAGGGCCTGCGCCGCTACGGCCACCGCCGCGTCCTGCCGCTGGAGAACCCCGCGGCGCTGGCGGGCCTGGTCCGCACCGAGGCCAGGCCCGGCGACGTCGTCGTCCTGCTGGGCGCCGGCGACATCACCGGCTGGGCCTATGCGCTGCCGGCCGAACTCACGGCGCTCGCCGCCGAATGACCCTCCTTCGCCAAGGCTTCGGAGGGTTCACCCAATGCTTCAAAGCTCCCGAAGGGAGCGCAGTAGCATGAGCTGGCGCGACGAGCTGCCGGCGGTGCGCGGCCAGCTCCTGCGCGACGAGGCGCTGGCGCCCTTCACCTGGTTCCGGGTCGGCGGTCCGGCCGAGCTGATCTTCCTGCCCGAGGACGAGGACGACCTCGCCGCCTTCCTGCAGGGCCTCGATCCGGCCGTGCCGGTCACGCCGCTGGGCGTCGGCTCCAACACGCTCGTCCGCGACGGCGGGGTCGAGGGCGTGGTGATCCGCCTCGGCCGGGGCTTCAACAAGGTCGAGCCGCGGGGCGGCGCCCGCATCTTCGCCGGCGCCGGCGTGCCGGACGCGATCCTGGCGCGCGAAGCCGGCAAGGCCGGGATCGCCGGCCTGGAGTTCTACCGCGGCGTGCCGGGCTCGATCGGCGGGGCGCTGATGATGAACGCCGGCTGCTACGGCGCGGAGACCAAGGACGTGCTGGTCGAGGCCTATGCACTCACCCGCGCCGGCGCGCGGCTGACGCTCTCCAACGCCGACCTGGGCTACAGCTACCGCAGGTCGGCCCGCGCCGCCGCCGAGCCGCTGATCTTCACCGGCGCGCTGTTCGAAGGCGCGCCCGACGAGCCCACCGCCATTGAGGCGCGCATGGCCGAGATCACGTCGCGCCGCGAAACCACCCAGCCGATCCGCGAGAAGACCGGCGGCTCGACGTTCAAGAACCCGCCCGGCCACGCCTCCTGGAAGCTGGTCGACGAGGCCGGCTGGCGCGGCAAGCTCTTCAGTGTGAGCGGGAAAGGCGGGGGGGCGATGTTCTCGCCGCTGCATTCGAACTTCCTGATCAATACCGGCGAGGCCACCGCCGCCGACCTCGAGGGCCTGGGCGAGGCGGTGCGGGCGGACGTCCTGGCGAAGACCGGTGTCCAGCTCGACTGGGAGATCAAGCGGATCGGCAAGGCCTGACCCCTTCCTTTCCCGCAAGCGGGAAAGGAAGGCTGCACGCCGCCTCGATGGCGAACCCTGGCCAGCCGCCAGCCTTGACGAGAATCCTTCCCGGGCGCACGCGGTTTTCATGCGTTTTTCTTCCCCGGCGACCGCCCCATGAGCCTTCCCCTGTCCGGACGCCACGTCGCGGTCCTTTTGGGCGGGCTCTCGTCGGAGCGCGAGGTCAGCCTGGTCTCCGGTCGCGAATGCGCCGACGCCCTGGAACGCCTGG
>Ga0307513_10010282_pt1 | contig 11746 bp, 11 predicted proteins | sample 15_EM_MG_FD_202174 | JGI IMG/M metagenome (GOLD analysis project Ga0307513, IMG submission 202174) | Populus trichocarpa ectomycorrhiza microbial communities from riparian zone in the Pacific Northwest, United States - 15_EM | ecosystem: Host-associated > Plants > Roots > Unclassified | place... | reverse complement strand
CCGGCTGGACGCCACCGGCCGCAAGGACGCCATGCGGCAGATCCGCGCCTCGGAGTGGTACGACGCCGCCAGGCCGCCCACCGTCAAGGAGAGCCCGCACGCCCGCGGGATCTTCGGATTGGGGCGCTGAGCATGCGCCTGATCTTCGCGGGTACGCCCGCCGTCGCCCTCCCCGCCCTGGACGCCATCGCCGCGTCCAGCCACGACCTGGTCGCGGTCCTCACCCGCCCGGACGCCCCGGCCGGCCGCGGCCGCCACCTGGTCCGGTCGCCGGCCGGCGCGTGGGCCGACGAGCACGGCATCGAGGTGCTCACGCCGCAGCGCCCGCGCGAGCCCGAGTTCCTGGACCGCCTGCGCGACATCGCACCGGACTGCGTGCCGGTCGTCGCGTACGGCGCGCTCGTGCCGCCCGCGGCGCTGGAGATCCCCAAGCACGGCTGGGTGAACCTGCACTTCTCGCTGCTGCCGGCCTGGCGCGGCGCGGCGCCCGTGCAGCACGCGGTGCTGCACGGTGACGAGGTGACCGGCGCGAGCGTGTTCGAGCTGGAGGCCGGCCTGGACACCGGCCCGGTCTACGGCACGCTGACCGAGGACATCCGGCCCGCCGACACCGCCGGTGACCTGCTCGAACGGCTCGCCGCCGAGGGGGCCGCCCTGCTCGTGGCGGTGCTGGACGCGATCGACGCGGGCACCGCCCGCGCGCATCCGCAGCCGGCCGACGGCATCACGCTGGCCCCGAAGATCACCGTCGAGGACGCCCGGATCCGCTGGCCGGACCCGGCGTTCGCGGTGGACCGGCGGATCCGTGCCTGCACGCCCGCGCCGGGCGCGTGGACCACGTTCCGGGACGACCGCGTGAAGCTCGGCCCGGTCCGCCCGGTGGCCAACGGGCCGCGGCTGGAGCCCGGCGACATGCTGGTGGAACGCACCCAGGTGCTGGTGGGCACCGCGACCACGCCGGTGGTCCTGGGCGAGGTCAGGGCCGCCGGCAAGAAGGCCATGGCAGCCGTGGATTGGGCGCGTGGCCTGCGCATCCAGCCGGGGGAGAAGCTGCAGTGACGGACCCGCATCGCGCCGACCGGCCGCACGGCTCGGGGCGCCCGCGCCGGCCCGGCGGTCCGGGATACAACCGGGACGACCGTACGGGGCGGGGTCCGCGGGCCGGTCGCCCGCCGTCCGACCCGGCCCGGCAGGCGGCGTACGAGGCGATCGCGGCGGTGCACCGCGACGACGCGTACGCGAATCTGGTCCTCGCCGAGATCCTGCGCGACATGCGGCTGCACGGCCGCGACGCCGCGTTCGCCACCGAGCTCACCTACGGGACGCTGCGGGCACTCGGCACCCTCGACCTCATCGTCGCCGCGGCGGCCGGGCGCGAGGTGGCCCGGATCGACCCGCCCGCCCGGGACGCGTTGCGCCTCGGCGCCTACCAGCTGCTGTATACCCGGGTTCCGGCGCACGCGGCGGTCAACCAGACCGTCGACCTGGTCCGTTCGGTGGCGCCCGGCGCGGCCGGTTTCGCCAACGCGGTGATGCGGGAGATCTCCGACAGCGGCGATCTGGACGCCTGGCTGACCAGGCTCGCGCCGGCGTACGCCGACGACCCGGTGGGCAACCTCGCGGTGCTGCACAACCACCCGCAGTGGATCATCCGGGCCTTTTCCGAGGTGCTCGGCGGCGACCTGGAGGAGACCGCGCGGCTGCTGATCGAGGACAACCATCCGGCCGCCGTGCACCTGTGCGCCCGCCCGGGCCGGGCCGACGCGGTGGACCTGGCCGACGAGGTCGGCGGCGTGCCGGGCGCGTTCTCGCCGTACGCGGTCTACCTGAGCGGCGGCTCGCCGGGTGATCTGGCGGCCATCGTCGACGGGCGCGCCCACGTCCAGGACGAGGGCTCCCAGTTGGTCGCGGCGGCGCTGCTGGCGGCACCGGTCGAGGGCCAGGACACCCGCTGGCTCGACCTGTGCGCGGGGCCTGGCGGCAAGGCCGGCCTGCTCGGTGCGATCGCCGCCCAGCGCAAGGCCGAGGTGATCGCCGTGGAGGTCGCCGAGCACCGCGCCCGCCTGGTCGAGCACGCGACCGAAGGGCTGCCGGTGACCGTGCTGCCGATGGACGGCCGGACCGTCGGGCGCGACCCCGACCTGCCCGAAGAGGGCTTCGACCGGGTGCTCGTGGACGCGCCCTGCACGGGTCTCGGCTCGTTGCGCCGCCGGCCCGAGGCGCGCTGGCGGCGTACCCCGGCCGACCTGCCGCCGCTGACCAAGCTGCAGCGCGAGCTGCTGGTCGCGGCGCTGCGCGCGGTCCGGCCGGGCGGCGTGGTGGCGTACGTGACGTGTTCGCCGCACATGGTGGAGACGCAGGTGACGGTCTCCGAGGGGGCCCGCCGCAGCGGCGTCGAGGTGGATTTCGTGGACGCCCGCCCGCTGCTGCCGCCGGGTATGCCGGGACTCGGTTCCGGCCCCACCGTGCAGCTGTGGCCGCACCGGCACGGCACCGACGCGATGTTCCTGGCGGTGCTGCGCCGCACCGGCTGATCGGGGGCCTTTGTTCACCTCTTCGGCCAAGATGGTCGGGTATAAAGGGGCGTATGGATGTCATTGGGGCGGGATTCGGCCGGACCGGAACGTTGAGCCTGAAAACCGCGCTGGAACAGCTCGGCTTCGGGCCCTGCATGCACATGGTCTCGGTGCTGGAGGACAGCGAGCGGGTCGCGCTGTTCCAGCGGGCCGCCGAGAACGACGCCGGCAGCCTGGAACGGGCTCTGGACGGCTGCCGTTCCACGGTGGACTGGCCCGGCACGTTCTTCTGGCACGACCTGGTCGCCAAATACCCCGACGCCAAGGTCATCTTGACCGTCCGCGACCCGCAGAAGTGGTACGACAGCGCGTACCGCACGATCTTCCAGGCGGCTAACGCGCGGCGGGACGCCACTGAGGTTCCACCCGGCGTCGGCGCCGTGATGGACATGGTGCACGCGGTGGTCTGGGACGGCACGTTCGGCGGCCGGTTCGACGACCGTGACCACGCGGTGCGGACGTTCGAGGAGCACAACGCCGAGGTGCGCCGGACCGTACCGGCCGAGCGACTGCTGGAGTTCCAGGTCAGCCAGGGCTGGGAGCCGCTCTGCGGGTTCCTCGGCCGCCCGGTGCCCGACCTCCCGTTCCCCCGGCTCAACGACAGCGCCGAGTTCGAGCAGCGGGTCGCCGGCTTCCACGCCCAGGCCCAGCGCTAGGCGTAGTGGATGGGCAGCTTCTTGACCCCGACGCCCTGGTACGAGCCGCGTATCGTCTCGTCGGCCAGCCAGAGGTAGCACTGCACCGCCCGGTCGCCCAGGTCCCACGCGCCTCGGGCCGGCGCCAGCGAGAGCCAGCCCACCCGGTACCGCAGGTCGCCGTCGTCGGGCACCCCGGTGAAGCGGGCGATCACCGAGAGGCAGCCCTTGCCGAGCCCTGGGCCGTCGGACAACTGCGCCAGCGTGCCGTCCGGCGCGGTCCACAGCCCGGCGAACTCGGCGTGGTGCGCCTTGGCACAGTCGATCGGCGTCATCGCCCGCACGTCCTCGCCGCTGACCCGCGGGTTGTAGCAGCGCAGCCGCATCGGCGCCGGGCCGGACAGCACATTCTTCAGGCTTCCGGTACGGCCGGCCGGGCCGCCGCCGTCCGCGGCCAGCTCGGCGATGTCGCAGCGGAACCACCGGGCGCCGCCGGCCCAGCCGACCCGTCCGGGCAATACCGGCTGGACCGTGAGCCGGCCGGTGTGCCAGTCCGCGCCCGCGAACTTGGCGGCCTCCCGCGAGCAATGCGCGTACGCCGTGGTCTGGGCCGTGTCGGCGAAGCCGTCGTTGGCATCCGCCGCGGCGGACGCCCCGGTCAGGTTGCCGACGAAGAACGTCTCCGTGAGATGGCGCTCCCGGCAGTCGGTCGGTGCGTAGTTCGCCAGCGAGGCGTTCTGCTGCATGCTGTCGAAGCACGTGCCGGCGGTCGGCCGCCACTGGGTCGGCGCCGGCGGCGGTCCCCAGCCGTTGGTCAGGTCACCGTCGCCCCCGGCGGGCGGGCCGGTGCAGCCGGCGGTCGCGCCCAGCACGGCCACGCACGCGGTCGCGGCGAGCCACCGTCGCACCTCTGCCTCCCCACCGCCGGCGAGCGGCAACTGTATCGATACGCGTGGTCGACGCATCGACCGGCTCAGCGTACGTTCGCCGAGCCACCGGGCGCACCCGCCGGAGACTGGGTCACGATCGGCGGCCTAGGTCATACACTTTCTGCCGTGGAGTCATCGCCGATCATCGCCCCGAGCATCCTGGCCGCGGACTTCGCCCGCCTGGGCGAGGAGGTACGGGCCGTCGAGGGCGCGGCCGACTGGGTGCACATCGACGTCATGGACAACCATTTCGTCCCGAACCTGACGATCGGGCTTCCGGTCGTGCAGAGCCTGCGCAAAGTGACCGCCATCCCGTTCGACGTGCACCTGATGATCACCGACCCGGAGCGGTGGGCACCCCGGTACGCCGAGGCCGGCGCGTTCAACGTGACGTTTCACGCCGAAGTCTGCGAGAACCCGGTGAAGCTGGCCAAGACGCTGCGGGCCGCCGGGTCGAAGGCGGGGCTGGCGATCGACCGGGACACGCCGGTCGAGCCGTACCTCGAGATCCTGCCCTATGTGGACACCCTGCTGATCATGACGATCAAGGCCGGCTTCGGCGGGCAGGTCTTCCTGCCCGAGATGCTGCAGAAGGTGCGCGACGTGCGGCGCCGGGTCACGGCCAAGAACCTCGAGGTACGGATCGAGGTGGACGGCGGCATCGCGGCCGACACCATCGAGCAGGCCGCCGAGGCGGGGGCGGACGCGTTCGTGGCGGGCACCGCCGTCTACCGGGCCGACGACCCGGCCGAGGCGGTCCGCCGCCTGCGCGCCTTGGCCCAACGATCGGCGATCACGGCATGACCGAGTGCACCGAGCGCAGCGAGGGCCGCGAGGGCATGCCTGAGGCAGGCACGGCATGACCGAGTGCACCGAGCGCAGCGAGGGCCGCGAGGGCATGCCTGAGGCAGGCAGGGTATGACCGAGTGCACCGAGCGCAGCGAGGGCCGCGAGGGCATGCCTGAGGCAGGCAGGGTATGACCGAGTGCACCGAGCGCAGCGAGGGCCGCGAGGGCATGCCTAGGACGGCACGGCGTGACTAGCCGCGGGGCGAGTCAGCATGGCAGGGCGGAGACGGGGAGATCGTGAGCACGGGTGTGGTGCGGCAGAAGTCCGACGAGATCAACCGGGAACCCGACGAGCGACCCGACGTCATCCTGGTGGTGGACGACGACGAGGACATCGCGAGTTTCGTCGAGTTCAACCTCAAGGTGCACGGCTTCGACGTGATCAAGGCCAAGGACGGCCGGGACGCGCTCGCCGTGATGGAGAAGAGCCGGCCCGACCTGGCCGTCATCGACTGGATGATGCCGAACATGGACGGCGTCGAGCTGACCCGGCGGCTACGTGCCGAGCCGCTCACGTCCGCCCTGCCGGTGATCATGCTGACCGCCAAGAGCATGACCGTGGACAAGGTGGTCGGTCTCACCGCGGGAGTCGACGACTACCTGGTCAAGCCGTTCGACACCGCGGAGCTGATCGCCCGGGTCTCCTCCACGCTGCGGCGCAACAAGGAGTTCCGCGAGGTGTCGCCGCTGACCGGACTGCCCGGCAACGCCCGGGTGCGCCGCGAGATCGTGGACCGGATGAAGGCCAGCAACGACTACTCGGTCGGCTACATCGACATCGACCGGTTCAAGAGCGTCAACGACGTGTACGGCTTCGACCGCGGCGACGAGTTCATCACCGCGCTGGCCCGCAGCCTGCACCGCGCGGTGGCGACCTCGGGGCAGCCGCCGGTCTTCCTCGGCCACATCGGCGGGGACGACTTCGTCTTCATCTGCACGCCCGATCAGGTGCTGCCGCTCACCAAGCGCGCGGTGACCGACTTCGAGCAGTCCGCCGATCAGCTGTACGACGCCGAGGACGCCCAGCGCGGCTACATCGAGGTGCCCGACCGGCGCGGCAACAAGCAGCGCGCACACCTGGTCACGTTGTCGATCGGGGTGGCCGAGTCGAAGTCCACCGGCCGGAAGTTCACCGATCCCCGGATCGTGGTGGCGGTGGCGTCGGAGATGAAGAAGGTCGCCAAGAGCCAGCCCGGCTCGTACGTGGCGATCGACCGCCGGCGCAGCGAAGTCATCGATCCCGACATGTGACGTGAGTCGCGGGGTGGGTGCCGTCGTGCGATTCCCGTGCAAGACTCGACGGTGACCCACCACGCGCTGGCGGGACTCGGTGAAATTCCGAACCGGCGGTGATCCTCGGCGCAAGCCGAGGTAAGCCCGCGACCCGGACGTCTGACACACGACGCCCGGTGGACCTGGTGAAACTCCAGGGCCGACGGTTGATCGAGCGGCGGAACGTCGCCGCCCGGTCAGATAGTCCGGATGGGAGACAGCGCGCGGAACTGGATCGATGGCGCGTCTCGACGTGCCCTCGCATCGGGGCGGCGGTCGCCGTTCCCGGGTGTCCGGTTCCCGACTTCTCCGCCCTCGCAGCGCGTGTCCGTACCGCGCGAGAGGGACGCCGTTCATGGTGACCGAGGACGAGGCGATGCGCCGCGCTGTCGCGCTGGCCGCCCGTGGACTCGGCACGACCAGCCCCAACCCGGTTGTCGGCTGCCTGCTGCTCGGCGCGGACGGCGTGGTCGTGGGTGAGGGCTTCCACGCGTACGCGGGCGGGCCGCACGCCGAGATCGTGGCGCTGGCCCAGGCCGGCGAGCGGGCCCGGGGCGGGACCGCGGTGGTCACCCTCGAACCCTGCAACCACACCGGGCGTACCGGGCCGTGCGCGCGGGCGCTGATCGGAGCCGGCATCACCCGCGTGGTGATCGCGGTGGACGATCCGACGCCGGTGGCGGCCGGGGGCGCGGCCACGCTGCGGGCGGCGGGCGTCCAGGTGGAGACCGGGGTACGCCGGGCCGAGGCGGAGGCCGGCAACGTGGCCTGGCTGACCGCGGTGCGCCGGGCTCGGCCGTACGTGACCTGGAAGTTCGCCGCGACGCTGGACGGGCGTTCGGCCGCCGCCGACCGGACCAGCCAGTGGGTCACCGCGGCGCCGGCCCGGGGCGATGTGCACCGGCTGCGCAGCACGGTCGACGCGATCGTCGCCGGGGTCGGCACGGTCCTCGCCGACGACCCGCAACTGACCGTGCGTGATCTGCGCGACGGCAGCCTGGCGATCAAGCAGCCCCTGCGTGTGGTTGTGGACACCAACGGCCGTACCCCCGAAAAAGCCCGCGTGCGCGACGTCGCCGCACCCACCTGGATCGCGACGGCGGCCGAGGTCGGCGCCGGCGCCGACGGCCGGGTCGACCTGTCCGCCCTGCTCGCCGCGCTCTACGGCCGGGGGGTCCGGAACGTGCTGCTGGAAGGCGGCCCGACGCTGGCCGGCGCGTTCCTGGCGGCCGGGTTGGTCGATCTGGTGATCGGGTACGTCGCGCCGAAGCTGCTCGGCGCGGGCCTGCCCGCCCTGGTCGACGCGGGCGTCACCACCATCGGCGAGGCGATCGACCTGGACTTCATCGACATCGCCCGGATCGGACCCGACCTGCGGTTCACCGCATCGCTGCGGCAGAAGCCGTCCGACCACCCCACCCACCACCCTAGATCGAATTGGAGTGCATCCTGATGTTCACCGGCATCGTCGAGGAACTGGGTGAGGTCGTCTACCTCACCGACGCCGGGGGCGACTCGGCGGTCATCGCCGTCCGGGGGCCCGTCGTCACGTCCGACGCGCACCACGGGGACTCGATCTCGGTCAACGGCGTCTGCCTGACCGTCATCGACAACGTCGACGGCGTGTTCACCGCGGACGTGATGGGCGAGAGCCTGCGGCGCTCGTCGCTGGGCCTGCTGCGCCCCGGCAGCGCGGTCAACCTGGAGCGGGCCGCCACCGTCGGCTCCCGCCTCGGCGGCCACCTGGTCCAGGGCCACGTGGACGGCGTCGGCAAGGTCATCGCCCGCGAACCCGCGGACGAGTGGGAGGTGCTGCGGTTCTCGCTGCCACCGGAGCTCGCCCGGTACGTGGTGGAGAAGGGATCGATCACCGTCGACGGCGTCTCGCTCACCGTCATGGCGGTCACCGACGACACGTTCAGCGTCGGCCTGATCCCCACCACGCTCAAGCTGACCGTCCTCGGTGCCAAGGCCATCGGCGATCCGGTGAACCTCGAGGTCGACGTCATCGCCAAGTACGTCGAGAAGATGCTGGGAGGCCGTCATGCTTGACGACATCGATCGCGCCATCAAGGACATCGCCGCGGGTAAGGCGGTCATCGTGGTGGACGACGAGGACCGCGAGAACGAGGGCGACCTCATCTTCGCGGCCGAGCACGCCACCACCGAGATGGTCGCGTTCATGCGCCGGTGGACCTCCGGCTACATCTGCGTGCCGCTCACCGAGGACGAGGCCGACCGGCTCGACCTGCCGCCGATGTTCCACCCCAATCAAGACCGCCGGGGTACGGCGTACGCGGTGACCGTGGACGCGCGGTCGGGTGTCTCCACCGGCATCTCGGCGGCCGACCGGGCGCACACGATCCGGCTGCTGGCGTCGGCGGACACCGGGCCGGGCGACCTGGCCCGGCCGGGTCACGTAGTGCCGCTGCGCGCCAAGGCGGGTGGCGTGCTGCGCCGTCCCGGGCACACCGAGGCGGCGATCGACCTGGCCGTGCTGGCCGGGCTGCGGCCGGCCGGCGTGCTGTGCGAGCTGGTCAACGACGACGGCACCATGAAGCGGCTGCCCGACCTGGAGCGGTTCGCCGTCGAGCACGACGTCGCGCTGATCAGCATCGCCGAGCTCATCGCGTACCGGCGGCGGCACGAGAAGCAGGTCGAGCGGGTGGTCGAGACGCGGCTGCCGACCGAGCACGGCGTCTTCACCGCGGTCGGCTACCGGGCCGCCACGGATGCCGCCGAGCACGTCGCGCTGGTCTACGGCGACCTGGGCGACGGCGCGGACGTGCTGGTCCGGGTGCACTCCGAGTGCCTGACCGGGGACGTCTTCGGCTCGGTGCGCTGCGACTGCGGTCCCCAGCTGGACGCGGCGCTGCAGCGGGTCGCTGCGGTGGGTCGCGGGGTCGTCCTGTACATGCGCGGCCACGAGGGACGGGGGATCGGGCTGTTGCACAAGCTGCAGGCCTACCAGTTGCAGGACCGCGGCCTGGACACCGTCGACGCGAACCTGGAGCTGGGCCTGCCAGCCGACGCCCGCGACTACGGCACCGGCGCGCAGATCCTGTACGACCTGGGCGTGCGGTCGATGCGGCTGCTCACCAACAACCCGGCCAAGCGGGCCGGGCTGGAGGGGTACGGCCTGACCATCACCGGCCGGGAGGCGCTGCCGGTGCGGCTGCACCCGGAGAACGTCCGCTACCTGCGGACGAAACGGGATCGGATGGGGCACCTGTTCGAGGCGTTGGGCTGATTCCGGGTCCCGGGTAGGCGAGGATGACTCACAAAGGGGGCAACGCATGGCCGGCTTCGGAGATCCGCATCTGATGGTCGTCGACGCGGCCGGGCTGCGGCTCGGCATCGTCGGCTCACGGTGGCATTCCAGCCTGGTCGACCACATGGTCGAACGGGCCCAGCAGGCCGCGAAGGCGTGCGGCGTGGACGACGTCCTGGTCACCCGGGTGGCCGGCTCGGTGGAGCTGCCGATCGTGGCCCAGGCGCTGGCCAAGCGCTGCGACGCGGTGGTCGCGCTCGGGGTGGTGATCCGTGGCGAGACCGCACACTTCGACTACGTCTGCGACGCGGTGACGACCGGCCTGATCCGGGTCTCCCTGGACGAGCAGACCCCGGTGGCGCACGGCGTGCTCACGGTCGAGTCCCTGGGCCAGGCCAAGGACCGGGCCGGCCTGGAGGACTCGATCGAAGACAAGGGCTGGCAGAGCACGGTAGCCGTCCTCGACGCCGCCCTGGCCATCCGCTCCCTCCCCGGCCACACCTAGCCCCGCCGACCACGTCGGCGACGGCCGTTTGCGTCGATCTTGGAGTTTTGGCCCCCCGCAAAAGGCGCAATGTGCTCGTATCGGCAGCCACAACTCCAAGATCGCCCGCGACCGGGGGCGGTGGGTGGGTGTCAGAGGCGGCCGGCGTCGATGATGCGGGACAGGAACTGGCGGGTTCGGGGCTCGGTGGGGGTGCCCAGGACCTGGGCGGGTGGGCCGCTCTCCAGGACTCGGCCGTTGTCCAGGAAGACGACCTTGTCGGCCACCTGGCGGGCGAAGGCCATCTCGTGGGTCGCCAGCACCATCGTCATGCCGTCGCCCTTGAGGTCGCGGATCATGGTGAGCACCTCGCCGACCAGTTCCGGGTCGAGGGCGGACGTGACCTCGTCCAGCAGCAGCAGGCGGGGGCTGTTGACCAGCGCCCGGACGATCGCCACCCGCTGCTGCTGGCCGCCGGAGAGCCGGTCCGGATAGCTGTTGGCCTGGTCGGCCAGGCCGACCCGGGTGAGCCACTGGATCGCCTGGTCGGTCGCCTCGGCCGCGGCCCGGCGATGCACCCGGGTCGGCGCCAGCGTGATGTTGCCCAGCACCGTCATGTGCGGAAACAGGTTGAAGGACTGGAAGACCATGCCGATCCGCCGGCGCACCAGGTCCGGGTCGGCGCGCGGGTCGGTGATGTCCTCGCCGTCCAGGCGAATGGTGCCGTCGTCGATCTCGGTGAGCAGGTTGACGCAGCGCAGCAGCGTCGACTTGCCCGACCCGGACGCGCCGATCAACGCCACCACCTCGTGCTCGGCCACGTCCAGCGTGAGGTCGTCGAGGACCACGTTCGCGCCGAACGTCTTGCGCAGGTTGCGGACGGCGAGCAGCATCAGGCCCCCGCGTTCTGGCGCCGCGCGGCGCGCAGCGTCACCGCGTCGGTCACGGCGATGAGCGGCAGGGCGAGGAGCACGAACAACACCGCCGCCACCACGTACGGGGTGTAGTTGAAGTACTGCGCGGTGGCGATCTGCGCGGCGCGGACGGCGTCGATCGGACCGGCCAGCGAGATCAGCCCGACGTCCTTCTGCAGTGCCACGGTGTCGTTGAGCAGCGGCGGCGCCACCCGCCGTACGGCCTGGGGCAGCACCACGTGGCGCATGGTCTGCCGGTAGGTGAGCCCCAACGACCGGGCCGCCGCGAGCTGGCTCGGGTGCACCGACTCGATGCCGGCCCGGAACACCTCGGCCAGGTACGCGCCGTACGTGATGACCAGCGCGGCCCCGCCCAGCACGTACACGTCGGGAGTGCCGCGCAGCCGCAGCCCGGGAATGCCGAACGCGAACAGGTAGATCACGATGATCAGCGGGATGCCGCGGAACGTGTAGGTGTAGCCGCCGGCCAGCGCCCGGACCGGAAAGAACACCGGGCCGCGCAGCGTACGCAGGACCGCGACGAGCAGGCCGAGCGCCAGCGCCAGCAGCGCGCACACGACGAGCATCCGGATGTTGAGCCAGAGCCCTTCCAGGATGGCCGGGAACGACGCGCGGGCGATCCGCCAGTTGAAGAACGTGTCCTGCACCCGGTCCCAGCCGGGCGCACCGGTGACCCCGACGATCAGCAGGACGCCGATCACCGCGGTGGAGAGCGCCGCGACCAGCACCGAGCGGACCGTCTGCCGTCGCCGGTAGGCGGTCCGCTCCAGCTGGATGCCGCTCGGCCGATAGGAAC
>Ga0307513_10010281_pt1 | contig 11748 bp, 10 predicted proteins | sample 15_EM_MG_FD_202174 | JGI IMG/M metagenome (GOLD analysis project Ga0307513, IMG submission 202174) | Populus trichocarpa ectomycorrhiza microbial communities from riparian zone in the Pacific Northwest, United States - 15_EM | ecosystem: Host-associated > Plants > Roots > Unclassified | place... | reverse complement strand
TCGCACGACAGCGGCTTGACGATGCTTGCGGGCCGGTGAGCGGCTTCGCCCTCGCGCGGCGATGCAGAGGCAAACATGGGCCGCCCCACGGTGCTGCATACGCTCTCTATCCATTGCAGGGTCGAGCGCCGGCCTGGGTGTGGCAGCAGCGCCCAGGCGGCTGCAACGAAGGCCAGTACAGCAAAGCCTGCGCCCAGGTGGCGGCGCCCCAAGCGCCACACACTCACTGGGTCACCACCTCGCGCATCCACGTCACCCGCCCCCATCATCAAGGGCACCCGCGCAGAATCCACGGCTCCGGTAGTGCCCGCTAAAAATACCTTCTCGCTCATCGTATTTCTTTCTCCAGAAAGTTCACGGGTACAGCTTAGGTTTTCGATGTCCCAGTGCAAAGATCCAAGAATGGAGAAAATGACTAGTCCATGATGGACTTGACCCAATCTTTCACGCAGCAAATTGCAAAACTCGACCGCGGCACGCGCACCCCGCTGTCCAGGCAGATCTACGAGCGTTTCCGGACGGCCATCGCGCAAGGCACGCTACGTCCCGGCGACCGCGTGGCGTCCGCACGCAGCCTGGCCAGCGAACTCGGCGTGGCCCGTGGCACGATCGAAGTCGCCTACAGCCAACTGGCGGGCGAAGGTTATTTGCTGCCGCAGGGGCAGGCCGGCACGGTGGTCTCGCCCGCGCTGCCACGGCATCGGCCGCCGCGTCGCGGGCCGCGGCATGCCGACGCACCACCGTTAGGCGAGGTACTCACCCAGCCCCTGGCGCCGCCACCTCTGCAGATGGGTATTCCGGCGCTGGATGCCTTTCCACGCAAGCTCTGGGCACGCCTGGCGACACGCCGCGTCCGGGCGACGTCTGCGGTCGACCTGTCTTATGGCGATCCATCGGGCCATCCGCCACTGCGAGAGGCCATCGCGGCATACCTGCTCGTGTCACGCGGCGTGGCATGCCATCCATCGCAGGTTTTTGTGACGGGCGGCTACCGGGCTTCACTTGCGCTCGTCACCCACACCTTGCTCAGGAAGGACGAGCGCGTATGGGTGGAAGACCCTGGCTTCGCGCCGACGCACGACGTGTTGCGCCGCGCGGGCCAGCACATCGTTCCCGTGCCGGTAGACGCCGAGGGTTTGGTCGTGGCACGCGGCATCCGCAAGGCAGCCAAGGCACGGATGGCGATCGTCACGCCCTCGCACCAGGCGCCGCTCGGCGTATCGATGACACTCGCACGCCGGCTACAGCTTCTCGCCTGGGCTTCGCAGGCGAATGCCTGGATTGTGGAAGACGACTACGACGGCGAATACCGCTACGCCGGACCGCCGCTGCCCGCCCTCAAGAGCCTCGACCACAAGAACCGGGTACTGTACGCGGGCAGCTTCTCGAAAGTGCTCTACCCCGGGCTGGCGCTGGGTTACCTGGTCGTGCCCGAAGCACTGCGCAAGCCATTTCAGGAGAACGCCTTGGCTTGGTCGAACGGCAGCCCCCAGCTCACGCAAGCCATCGTGGCCGACTTCCTGCGCGATGGTCATTTCTCACGCCATCTGAAGAAGATGCGGCTGCTGTACGGACGACGCCGTGCGATGCTGGCGGCCGCTCTGCTCAACGCCTTCGGCGATGCGGTGCGCATCGACCTGCAGAGCGGCGGCATGCACCTGATTGCGCGCTTCGATCAGAGCCGGGAAGACGACGTGGCACTGGCCCAACGCGCGCAGCGGGCTGGACTGAACTGCCAGCCTCTGTCGGTGCGCGGTGTCGCCGGCCCGGCCGAAAACGGTCTGCTGATGGGTTTTACCAACGTGGCCTCCAGGGCACAGGCTCAGCAGCTTGCGACCAGACTGCGTAAGGCGATTGAGTGAAAAGTGCCCGACAACACGGCGCAGGAAGCGATCGTTGCCTTTCCCTTGGCCGACAAATTAAAAATCATCAGTAGCACGCCTTTAGAAACGGGCAAAGAAACCGCCTGCAACCCACCGCCCCCTTCAACTCCGAAACCGCTTCCTCGTCAACGCCAAAGCCGCCCAGAACGCCACCACCGTGGTCACCACCAACACCACTCCATGCCGCCAGGGATGCGCCGGCCACTGGTCCATGAACAAGGGCCGCACCAGCTCCACGGCATTGGTCAGCGGCAGCCAGTCGGAGATGGCCCGCACCACCGGAGGCAACTGCTCGCGCGGGAAGAACACGCCGCTCAGGAACATCATCGGCGTGAGCACCAGGGTGAAGTAATAGGTGAAGAAGTCGTAGCCCTTGGCCAGCGCGTTGAAGATCAGGGCGATGCTCGAGAACATGATGCCCACGCCCAGCAGCACCGGCCAGGCGACCAGCAGCTTGGGGCTGTGGCTGATGCCCAGGGCCAGCATCACGCAGAGGATGGCGCTCACGGTGAACAGGGCCTTGAACGCGGCCCAGAGCATTTCGGCCAGCACCACGTTGTCCAGGCTCACCGGCGCGTTCATGATGCCGTCCCAGGTCTTTTGCACATGCATGCGCGAGAAGGCCGAATACAGGGCTTCGAACGAGGCGGCGTTCATGGCGCTCATGCAGATCGAGCCGCTGGCGAGGAACAGGATGTAGGGCACCTTGGTGTTTGCATCTCCGCCGACACTGACCTCACCGACCAGCGCGCCCATGCCGTAGCCGAAGGCCACCAGCCACATCAGCGGCTCGGCGATGTTGCCGACCAGGCTCGGGATGGCGAGCTTGCGCCAGACCAGCAGGTTGCGCATGAAGACGGGCCACCAGCGGCCGGACAAGGACGGCGCTCTCCAGATCGACGGTGCCATGGAAGCGGTGGATGTGGTCATGCGTCTTCCCGGATCTGGCGGCCGGTGAGTTTGAGGAACAGGTCTTCCAGGTTCGCCGGCCGGTGCAGCGTGCGCAGGTGGCCGAGTGCGGCGGCGGCGGTGAGCGCGGCCAGCACTTCACGAGCCGAGCGGGTGTAGAAGAACACGGTCTCGCCGCTGACCTCCACACGGGCGGCCAGCGCACGCAGGGCGGCATGTTCGGCGTCGTGCGCCAGGGCCAGGGCGCCCTGGCCGTAGACCTCGACCACCTCGGGCTCCAGGTGCTGTGCGATGAGTTCGCGCGGGCGGCCTTCGGCGATTTTCTTGCCGTGGTCGAGCACCAGCAGGCGCGAACACAGGCGCTCGGCCTCGTCCATGAAATGGGTGGTGAGCAAGATGGCCTTGCCCTGCTGCAACAGCCGCTGCAGGCGTTCCCACATCAGGTGGCGGGCCTGTGGGTCGAGGCCGGTAGTAGGTTCGTCGAGCAGCAGCAACTGCGGGTCGTTGACCAATGCGCGGGCCAGGCTCAGGCGCCGGCGCATGCCGCCCGAGAGTTCACCGGGCTTCGCGTTCTGCTTGCTGGCCAGTGCGGCGAATTCGAGCAGCTGCGGGATGCGCGCGCGCACATCGGCGTCACGCAGGCCGAAGTAGCTGCCGAACACGCGCAGATTCTCGGTGCAGGTGAAGTCGGGGTCGAGGGTGTCGAACTGCGTCACCACGCCGAGCTGGGCCTTGATGGCGAGTTCGTCGCGCGGCATGGCGAGGCCGAAGGCATGGACTTCGCCGCTGTCGGGCACGGTCTGGCCGAGGCACATGCGGATGGTGGTGGTCTTGCCCGCGCCGTTGGGGCCGATCACCCCCAGGCATTCGCCCGGCGCGATGGAGAAGGAGAGGTCGTCCACCACGGTGTTGTCGCCATACCGTTTGTTCAGGTGCCGAGCCTCGAAGAGGGCTTGTTGCATGGGGGCATTGTGCTTGCCACCAGCCCACCCCGCGCTTTGCGGGGCCATATCGATCGCCGCTCTCAAGGCGCGGCGCAAACGAAGCTGGCGGCCTGGTTCACGTCACCGGTGCCGCCGTAACGCGGCCAGGCCGGGTAGTCGCACAGCGGCCGGGTGCGGCCGGGCACACCCATGGTGTCGGCCACCACTTGGGCCTGCGGCGGCTGGCCCCGCTCCACCCAGGCTTCGAGTGTGCCCAGCGAGTCCCACGCGGCGTTGAATACCGTGCTCAGCGCGTGGCCGTAGCCGGGGATCTCGTAGTAGCGTGCGAACTCGCGCACCTTGGCCGCACCCATGGTGGCCTGCAGGCGTTCGTAGTACTGCTCGGTGGCGCGGGTGCTGACCAGCACGTCGGCCATGCCGTGGGCCATCAGCAGCTTGCCACCGCGCGCCTGAAAGGCCGAAAGATCGGTGCGGTTGATGTCCTGCAGGCCGGTGAGTGTGCTGATGCGGGCCTGCCACGGGCCGGGGTTCTGCGGGTCGAGGCTCAGGCTGTCGTAGGCCGGGTTGCGCGTCACGAAGTACTTCACCCATTGGTCCCAGAACACGCTGCCGTAGGGCGCGGGGTTGGCGCCGGTGGGCATGGGCTGGGCCGGCTGCGCGGTGCCGAGCGCGAGGAAGGTCACGCGGGCCTGCAAGGGGTTGCTGCCGATGAGGCCGAGGTCCGAGCCCCAGGTGTTGAAGCCGGGGTATTGGGTTTCGCCGCTGGCCAACGGGTAGCTGAAGGTGATCGGCGTGTTGAAGGTGTTGAGCGCGCCGATCTGCGCGTCCGACAGGCAGCTGTCGCCCGACTCGGCACCGCCGGGGCAGCGCAGCGGCTGGCCGCGCACGGTGGCCGTGGCGGGGTTGAACTGCGCGTTGCAAGCACGCGGGTTGCTGATGAGGCCGTCGGCCACGCCGTCGAGCCCGTCGCAGGCCTGCATGGCCGCGTCATACAACTGGCGGCGCTTGGCCTGGCTCGGGTAGGCGCCGGGCGCGGCAAAGGCGCGGGTGATGCGGCCGAACTGCAGGTCGAGGCTGGCGGCGTTCCAGGCGGGGTAGAGCGCCACCACGCCGTCCCAGTCTTGCGGCCATTTCTGGGCCACGGCCAGCGCCTCGCGCCCACCGGTGGAGCCGCCGACGAAGTACATGCGGTCGGGCAACTTCACCGCGTAGTGCCGGCCGATGAGGGCCACGGCCACATCGCGCACCTTCTTCAGCGCGTCGCCCGAAAAGTTGCGCACGGCCTCGTCGTTCAGGCCGAACGATCCGTCCTGGCTGGCGAGTGCATTGGCCTGATGGCCCGAGTCGCTGGAGAAGGTGGCGTAACCACGTGCCAGCGGCACGGCCACGTTGCTGGGGCCGGCGGGGATGTTGCCGTTGCTGGCCGGCACGGCGCCGTTGTAGCCGCCGCCGCCGAGCATCAGGCCCTTGTGATTCCACGCGACGGGCAGGTTCAGCACCAGCTTGATCTTCGGCGCCTGCGGGTCGACGGGCAGGATGTCGGCGCTGAGCTTGCAATACGCAGCGGTCGCGCCGGTGGCCGCCGTGCCGCTGCCCGCAGGCGCCACCACTTCTGCGGCGGTGACCGTGGCGCCCTGGGTCGGCAGGCCGATGGCGCCGGCCGGCACGTTGGCGCCCTGCAACGCGGCGCAGGGCACGGGCTGGGGTGTGGTGGCGCAGCCGGCGAGCAGCGCCGCTGCGGCCAGGGACGTACTGCATGCGATCCAGAGAATGGGCTTCATGGCGATTTTCAACGGTGTCTCCTCGTCTTGTGGATTGGCGCCAGTGTCTGGGTGGCGCTTCGGTGCGTCAAGCTGGAATACCTCAAGGCGGTGGAGGCGTGAAGACACATGCGAATCTCCAGTGCGTCACGACGGCCGGCAGCAGAAAGTCGCGGCAATGGATTACAGTGCCCGGTCTTTCTTTTTTCCACACATCGTCATGACCACCCTCGGCACACCCCTTTCCCCCAACGCAACCAAAGTCATGCTGCTCGGCTCCGGCGAGCTGGGCAAGGAGGTGCTGATCGCACTGCAGCGCCTGGGCGTGGAGACCATCGCCGTCGACCGCTACGAAAACGCGCCCGGCCAGCAGGTGGCGCACCATGCACGCACCATCACCATGAGCGACCCGGCGCAGCTGAAGGCGCTGATCGAGGCCGAACGCCCGATGCTGGTGGTGCCCGAGATCGAAGCCATCGCCACGCCGATGCTCGAAGAGCTGGAAGCCGCCGGCACGGTGCGCGTGATCCCCACCGCCCGCGCCGCCCGCCTCACGATGGACCGCGAAGGCATCCGCCGCCTGGCCGCCGAAACGCTGGGCCTGCCGACCAGCCCCTATGTGTTCTGCGACTCGCTGGCCGAGCTGCAGGCCGCCATCAACAACACCACCGGCTACCCCTGCGTGGTCAAGCCGGTGATGAGCTCCTCGGGCAAGGGGCAGAGCAAGATCGACGGCCCGGCCGACGTGCAGAAGGCCTGGGACTACGCCATGGCTGGCGGCCGCGTGAGCCACGGCCGCGTCATCGTCGAAGGTTTCATCAACTTCGACTACGAGATCACCCAGCTCACCGTGCGCGCGGTGGGTGCCGACGGCCAGATCGAAACCCATTTCTGCGAGCCCATCGGCCACATCCAGGTCAGCGGCGACTATGTGGAGAGCTGGCAGCCGCACCCGATGCTGCCGGCCGCGCTGGAGAAATCGCGCCAGATCGCCAAGGCCGTGACCGACAACCTCGGCGGCCAGGGCCTGTTTGGCGTGGAACTGTTCGTGAAGGGTGAAAACGTCTGGTTCAGTGAAGTCAGCCCCCGCCCGCACGACACCGGCATGGTCACCATGGCCACGCAATGGCAAAACGAGTTCGAGCTGCATGCGCGCGCCATCCTCGGCCTGCCGGTCAACACCGCCCTCAAGAGCCCCGGCGCCAGCGCCGTGATCTACGGCGGTGCGGACGCCAAGGGCATGGTGTTCGACGGCGTGGCCGATGCGCTGCGTGTGCCGAACACCGACGTCCGCCTGTTCGGCAAGCCCGAAAGCTTCAAGAAGCGCCGCATGGGCGTGGCGCTGGCCTTCGACGCGGATGTGGAGAAGGCGCGCACGAATGCCAAGCTGGCCGCTTCGAAGGTGAAGCCGCGGGTGGTTTGAGGCTGCGCGGCTGGATCAAGCCCTCACGATGGCCAGGCCCTGCGCGGCGAACGCGGCCGTGGCTTTTTCGGCGGTGCCGCTCTCCACGATGAGGCCGGTGGCTTCGCTGCAGGCGGCGATCACGTAGGGCGAGGCGGCGTTCAGTTTCTCGGCCGAGGCCAGCACCCAGGTTTCGGCCGCGTGGGCCATCATGGCGCGTTTGACCAACGCCTCTTCCATGTCGCCGGTGCTCAGGCCCACGCTGGCGCTGACGCCCGAGGCGCCCATGAAGAACAGATCGGCATGCACCCGGCCGATGGCCTCGATCGCGGCGGCGCCCACCGCCACCACCGAATGTTTGTAGAAGCGGCCGCCGACCAGCAGCACTTCGACCAGCGGGTGGTCGACCAGCGCCAGCGCGATGGTCGGGCTGTGTGTGACCACGGTGGCGCGCAGGCTGTGCGGCAGCTGCAGCGCCAGTTGCTGGCAGCTCGTGCCGCCGTCGATGAACACCACCTGCCCCGGCTGCACCATGGCCGCGGCGGCGCGGGCAATGGCCTGCTTGCCGCTGACCTGCAGGCCGCTGCGCGCCGCGAAATTGGCCGCCGCGGGCGACGCCGGCAGCGCGCCGCCGTGCACGCGCTGCAGCAGCCCGGCGGCGGCCAGCGCGCGCAGGTCGCGGCGGATGGTGTCTTCGGACAGCCCCAGGCTTTCGCTCAGGGTGGCGGCGACGATGCGGCCGTCGTGCCGCAGCTTGTCGAGGATCAGTTGTTTGCGTTGCTGGGTGAGCATGACGGCATCTTAAATCGTGCACATACACCTGCACGTTATTTCTTGATATTGCACGAATATGCATGAAAAGCGTAAAATCTGGGCCATGCCTGCTTTTCAAGGAGCTTAACCGTGCAGATTGCTGAAAACACCAGTACCGACCACATCCGCGTCGTCGACGTGCAGGTGCTGTCGAACGACTGGTACGTGCTGAAGAAAAACACCTTTGACCTGCGCCGGCGCGACGGCCGGTGGCAGCGCCAGAGCCGCGAGACCTACGACCGCGGCAACGGCGCAACCATCCTGCTGTACAACCGCGAGCGGCGCACCGTGGTGCTGACGCGGCAGTTCCGCTTTCCGGCCTATGTGAACGGCACGCCCGACGGCCGCCTGATCGAAACCTGCGCCGGCCTGCTCGACCAGGATGACCCGACCACCTGCATCCGCCGCGAGGTGGAGGAGGAAACCGGCTTTCGCATCCACGCCGTGCGCAAGGTGTTCGAGGCCTACATGAGCCCGGGCTCGGTGACGGAGCGGATCTTCTTCTTCGTCGGCGAATACACGGCGGCCGACAAGGTTTCGGCCGGCGGCGGCGAAGCGCACGAGGGCGAAGACATCGAGGTGCTGGAACTGTCGTTGGACCGCGCGCTGGAGATGGTGGCCAGCGGTGAGATCTGTGACGGCAAGACCATCATGCTGCTGCAACACGCCAAGCTGAACGGGCTGGTGGACTGACACGCCGCCCTCACCCTAGCCCTCTCCCCAAAGGGGCGAGGGGACAAGAGGCTCAGATCACCGTGGCGCCCAGGCCGCCTTCGGACAACACCATCCGCCCGCGCCCGCCGTTCTTGGCCTGGTAGAGCGCCAGATCGGCGCGTGCCAGCAGTCCGGCCAGCGTGGCGTCGCCGTCTTTCAGCACGGCCACGCCGGCACTGAAATCCATGGAAAAACCGAGCTCCTTCTGCGCCACTTCACGCAGCCGGCCACGCAGACGCTGGTCGAAGCCGGTGCTGGCCGACTTGTGGGTGTTGGACAGCACGATGCAGAACTCCTCGCCGCCCAGGCGCCCCACCAGGTCACCGGTGCGCCGGGTTTCGCGCAGCAGCCGGGCGAACAGTTTCAGCGCCTGGTCGCCGACCTCGTGGCCGTGGGTGTCGTTGATGCGCTTGAAGTGGTCCAGGTCGAGCATGATCATGGTCAGCGGCTGCTGGTAGCGCTGGGCGTTGGCGAACATGGACTCGGCCCGATCGGTCCAGCCACGGCGGTTGAACAGGCCGGTCAGGCCGTCGGTCATGGCCAGGGTGCGCAGCTTGCCTTCGGCTTCTTCACGCCAGGCCACCAGCACGGCCACGGTGACCAGCACCAGGGTCACATTGGCGCCGGCGGCCATGGCCAGGTTCACCGGGTGCGACGACTGGAAATGCAGATAGTTGTCGGACATGAATACACCGACCACACCGCGCGCGGTGGTCAGCCCGGCCATCGCCACCATGCAGCCGAACAGCAGCCAGCGCCAGGGCCGCGTGCTCTGGCGCAACGGCATCAGCGTGCCCCGCGCCACGATGAGCATGGCCAGGGCCACGGTGAAGCTACCCCAGCCGGAGCGGAAGGCGCCGTTGAACGCGCCCCCCAACAAATAACCCAGCGGTGCCACCACCACCAGCGCACGCAGCCAGCGCTCGCCCGGGCGGTGCCCGAGCCAGCCGCTGAGCGCGCGCAGCATGAGCCATTGGCTGATGCCGATGAAGGCAACCGCCAGGGTCATCATCACCAGCTCGAAACCGAAGCCCCCGGCCACCACCGCCCACCAGGCGATGGACTGCGCCAGCAGGCTGAGCTGGGCGCAGCGGGCGGCAATGCTGATGCGCCGGCCCATGATCAGGGGCAGCGCCGCGGAAACCATGAGCAGGTTGACCGCTGTCATCACCAGCAGGGTGAGAATGTCGAGCTGCATCGTTGGGCCCATCCCGTTGGATTGTTGTTTTTCGGCTTACTGGAAAGCCACCTCGGCGAAGCTGCGTAATTTGCGGCTGTGCAATTGATCTATCCCCTGGGCGCGCAGCAACTCGATGGCCCGGATGCCGATGCGCAGATGCTGGTCCACCCGCTCGCGGTAGAAATGGTTGGCCATGCCGGGCAGCTTGATTTCGCCGTGCAGGGGTTTGTCGCTCACGCACAACAGGGTGCCATAAGGCACGCGAAAACGGAAGCCGTTGGCGGCGATGGTGGCGCTTTCCATGTCGAGCGCCACCGCCCGGCTCTGGCTGAAGCGGCGCTGCGGCTGGTTGTTGGGCAGCAGCTCCCAGTTGCGGTTGTCGGTGCTGGCCACGGTGCCGGTGCGCATGATGTTCTTCAGCGCCGTGCCCTGCATCTGGGTGACGTCGGCCACGGCCGCTTCCAGTGCCACCTGGATCTCGGCCAGCGCCGGAATCGGCACCCACAGCGGCAGTTCCTCGTCGAGCACATGGTCCTCGCGCACATAGCCGTGCGCCAACACATAGTCGCCAAGCTGCTGGCTGTTGCGCAGGCCGGCACAATGGCCGAGCATGATCCAGGCATGCGGACGCAGCACGGCGATATGGTCGGTGATGTTCTTCGCGTTGGCCGGGCCCACGCCGATGTTGACCATGGTGATGCCGGCATTGTCGGCGCGCACCAGGTGGTAGGCCGGCATCTGCGGCAGGCGCGGCGGCGGCACACCGAGCGCGTCGAGCGCCTCGGCCGGCAGGCCGGTGCGGCGCGTGACCACATTGCCCGGCTCGATGAAGGCGATGTATTCGCTGTGCGGGTCGGCCATGGCCTCATGGCCCATGCGCACGAACTCGTCGATGTAGAACTGGTAGTTGGTGAACAGCACGAAGTTCTGGAACCACTCGGGCGCGGTGCCGGTGTAGTGGCGCAGCCGGTGCAGCGAATAGTCGACACGCGGCGCGGTGAACAGCGACAGCGGCTGTGGTTCGCCGGGCTTGGGTTCGTAGGTGCCGTTGGCAATGCCGTCGTCCATGGCGCCGAGGTCGGGCAGGTCGAACACGTCGCGCATCAGCATGCGGCGCTCGGCGCTCATGCTGCCTTCCACGTGGTCATGCTCGGCAAACGAGAAATGCACCGGGATGGGCTGGGTGCTGGTGCCCACTTCCAGCTCGACCTGGTGGTTTTGCAGCAGCAGGCGGAACTGCTCGAGGTAGTAGGGGCCGTACAGGTCGGGCCGCGTCAGCGTGGTCTCGAAGCGCCCCGGACCGGCCACGAAGCCGTAGCTCAGGTGCGCGCTTTCCACCGGGGCGCTGGAGGCACGCGCCACCGTCTCGGTGTGCACGCGCACAAACGGGTAGCAGGCGCGCACATGCCCGGGCAGGGTGTCGCCGGCCACGAAACGCTGCATCGCATTGCGCAGGTGCTCGATCTGCAACTGATAGATGTGCTGCACCTGGGCCAGGGCGGCGGCGGCATCGGTAAAACGGCTGGGCGCGATAAAAGCGGGAAGGTAAGGCATGCCATGTATTGTGCAACGCCGCAAGAATCCCAAACTGGTAAATATGGCCCCGGTTGCGGTGTGTTCCTACAACAGGCATCGCGGCGCGCCCACAGCGGGCGGGCCCACGGCGGCGGATCATCGAACTCGGCAAGAGGCACAAGAGATGCCCGACCGAATCCATACAACCACCGCAAGGACGCCCGCATGCGCAATCCAGCTGCCTCCAATCCCTTCGCGCTGATGCTCGCTCCCCGGCAAGTGAAAAAGGCGATGCGCCGCTCCGAATCGCTGCGCCAGCTGCAGCAGCGCGCCTACCATCTGATGGACAAACCCCGGCCCAACGCCGATGCGGAACTCGCCGCCTTCGACGCCGCGCTCGACGCGGCCTCACCCTGGCATGTGCCCGCGCCGGCACAACAGGCGGAGCAGGAAATGGCGCTGCAGTAAGCCGGCTCTCGCGCTCTATTCCCCAGGCGGTACCGGTTCGCGCATCGTCACGAACTCCTCGGCCATCGTCGGATGGATGCCGATGGTGTTGTCGAACACCTGCTTGGTGGCGCCCGCCTTCATGGCCACCGCAAAGCCTTGCACCACCTCGCCGGCATCG
>Ga0307513_10010280_pt1 | contig 11748 bp, 5 predicted proteins | sample 15_EM_MG_FD_202174 | JGI IMG/M metagenome (GOLD analysis project Ga0307513, IMG submission 202174) | Populus trichocarpa ectomycorrhiza microbial communities from riparian zone in the Pacific Northwest, United States - 15_EM | ecosystem: Host-associated > Plants > Roots > Unclassified | place... | reverse complement strand
TATATATATATATATATATATATATATATATATATATCAGCTCGCTAACCCTCTCCATCTTTACAATCACCCATCTCGCACACTAGCTCTCTCTCTACACATACCAAGACATACATTTGATTCCCAAAAAATCTCAGGTTTCCTTCGTGTCAGAAATGGGGTCTAAAGGAGAGGCTCGATACTTGACAATAATAGTACTCCTTGTTACCATTATTTTGTTATCATGTTCTAACCTACCTGTGATAGAGGGGCAACGATCTCGATGCACATATGACCCCAAAGATGGTAAGTGCAAATTCGGTGAACCAGCTGCAGCTCAAAGGTTTGATGGGGGGAGGAGTTAGGAGAGGTGGTTTGACCTAATCGTATGATGAATGAGTAATCGTTTATCCTTGTATTAGCCAAGAAGGCATGCATGGCTACTTAATTTATCCATGGTCATTATTTATGTGTCCTCCTTCGCTAGCTGGTTTAGGTTACTAATTATACTAGCTATTGCCATGTTTTCTTTTCCCATGCTTTTTGGCATTTGTACCCATTAATTCTTTCACCTTGCTTTGATTTGCCAATGTTATGCTATTAATAAAGTTTCTTCACTTATCTAAAAGAAAAAAAACCTAGCTAATTGTGTATTTATACTTTTTTTTTTTTTTGAGAAGTCGACATATATACTTCAATGCATGGTTGGTTATTAATATCGTCATACATGTATTAGGAATTGAATCTTTAAGCATTTAGTACAAACCCAGAGGCCAGCACATTAATTTGTTGTGTATTTTGGTTTTGGGCATCCCAAAATGCTTTTTTCCTCATACCTTTCAAAGAAATGGCTACGCATCCCCTCTTGCGAGAGAGGTCCACGAGATAGATTGAACTATTTTATCATTGGAATTAAAAAAAAATATGGATTTTACATTTTGGGTCAAATCAAATTGTGTATACTAATAAAATATATATATATATATATATTAAAAAATAATATAAATAATATTTTAAAATTTTATTTAACAACTTAAGTTTATATTAACATCAATTAAATATCTAGATGACATAAGGTATTAAATTAGTCATCTAAGATTAGACGTGCATAACAAGAAAATTCATCTCTATATATGATAGTGACTCAGGGACAAATTTGTTCTCACATTGGATTTAAAGACGAAACTCATCTCCCTTTAAGGAAAATTCATGGTGACTAATTTCATTCCTTATTTAAGGAAATAAAAACTAATTTCATATCCAAATTAAGTCTTTAATCCTAGTGATTAGAATTTCAAATCTTATCACTCTTGTTCTTTTTAATTAGATTAAAAATTATTAGCAAGATAGTAATAGCCCTTATTCTCTCTAATTAAATTAAAAAATAAATATAAGATATATATCCATAAGATATGTAAATTTGTACTTGAAGAAGTGTGCCAAAAAATTATATCGTAAATTCTTTCCTGAAAAATAGCCTACAAGGAAGTTTAAATACAAAAAATATTATATATGCTTATTAGTAAAATCCTAATTAAATTTTAAATTCTAATCTAAATAGGGAGAACAATCCAAAAACAATAAGAAAAATAAAGACAATCTTAAGCAATAACTTTTAGACTAAATTTAGCATGTTCATGAACTTAGATGAAGTTGTCTTACTAATCATTTAAGGAATAAGGCCTTTAGAATGTTTTGAAAAAAAATTTAGTTCAACTCAATGGTCGGATGATAAGTTATACTTATTTTTATTATATTATCCATTGGACTCATTCGAAACTCCTCAAAATCTAAAAAAATTTAACAATGAAAAAAATAAAGAAATAAAACAAATTATGCTAAGGATAATAAATATAGTGCCCTACTTTATTCATCTCACTTATAAAAAAAAACTTGCTTTTGATTTAAGTGTTAGAAACTGAACTCTTCCATTCTAAAAACATAGATACTTTGAATATAGCTTTATAGTGCATACTCCCTAAGTATAATGTCTTTGATTCGTGAGTTTCAAATTCTAATTTATGATGTAAGCAAGCTAAAGAAGGATCCATATCAAATATTACACCTTTTGTTGTTGTAAAGTTCACTAATAGTAGTTCACTGGTAGTTCCTTCACACATTTTTATACTTTAAACATGATCTTTGTTGTAAAAAACCTGCAGCAATTATTGATGAATATTGTAAAAGGATAAAAACTAGAAAGAACACAAGATTTAATGTGATTCGACTATGTGTCTACATCCACATGAGCGATGATCTTTTATTTTTCACCATATGTCAAATAGGATTACATAATATGTATCTATAGTATACCCTAAACCGCTTAAGGGTCTAACCGCCTAAGAGATATTATAATTTTTTTAATAATACTCATTTACCATATCATGGAGGCATTGCCCCACACCCTAATCTATCAATCATTCTTAATAACAAAATAGAAAATAAATCATAACATGATTGTCATAACCCAATTATGGGTTATTCCCCAAAAATTATTTTTTTTTTCAAAATAAAAATCAAAAAATAAAATAAAGACTGGCAACGTGGAGAAAGCAGACTGGGAAATCAAGCTGTAATTTTTAAAAGAAATTCAAGGCTAATTGTACCCCATTGTGCCCAAAAATGGAGGAAAAATATGCAAATTCAAGGTTAAATTAAATGATTATTGGACGAATTTGCATAAAAATTAAGTTCAATGACATAATTAAATTTTTATAGGCCAATTTGATTTAATCATTGGCCAAATTGAATTTCAATTATGTTTAAGAATTAATTTGGGTCCAATTAAAGGATTTAATTAAGTGCAAGGACTTAATTATACTTTAAATGGGTCAAATTAATTTTATTTGGGGCTTAATTGATGAAAAATTAAGTTTGGAAGCCTAATTTGGGCTTAATTGAGAAGATTGGAATTTTAAGAGACTAAAATTAATTTTTACCAAGTTAATTGATTGAAATTAGGGGTTAAATTGCAAGAAAATTGAAGTTTTGGGGTCAATTAGGGGTTAAATTACATAAATTCGAGACCATGGACTATATTACAAAAGTCGAGGCTCAAATAGTAATTCATCATGGGCTTAATTGCAAAAGTTTAGGGTCAATTAGGGGTTTTATTGAAAGAAATTGAAAGAGGAAGGACTGAAATGAACTTTGGCCAAAAATAGATTCTGGTACTATTCATCTTCTTCTTTAATTCTCTGAAATAGTTGGTCTGGTTACCTACTTTACAGCTGCATTTAATGTACCTAACGTCCACCAAATTTGCCCAAACTTGCACGAAACTAATCACCAGACATCTCTCTACATCTGGGTATGGTCTTCACCGGCTCACTAGCAAAGAAACGGACGTTATGCCTACTTTGAGCCAACGGTTGGGTTCCTTCCCATCTGAATCAAGGGCTGAAATTTTTCTCCAGTATAGATAAGATTGCCCTCTTCCACCGCCTATAAATAGAGGTGGATTTGATGGCCTGAAGAAGGAGAAAATCGGGTCCAAAATAAGCTAAAAAATCAGCCTCTTCCTGGTTTCTGTCACTCTCTCTGTTTTTCTGTCTTTCTTTCTCTCTCCACCGTGTCTTCAGCTGTTGAAGACCCCACAGAAAATTTTCTCCTCCACCAACAGATGGCTGCTCAGCCTCTCCACGAGCCCAAATCCTCACCGGCGATAGGGGCAGCCACTGCGAGGTTCTCTTTCTCCCCGCTGCAGATTTTCTTCTTCTGCTTCTTCTTCTTTCTTCCTCCGTCATTGAACACCGTGTCTTCAGTAGTTTAACACCCCCACATAAACCTTTCTGCTACACCAACATACGGTTCTTTAGTGTTAGAGAAGCCACTGCGTCTCTCTCCTCTCCTTCCTCTCCTCCTTCTCCCCTCTGTAAATTTCTTCATTTTCTTCCTCTTCCAGCTGCAGCCACTCCAGCCAACTTAGGCAGCCACCTCCACCGCCGTTTCCACCACCGGTTTCAGGTCGTCCTCCCAGCCAGCCATCACCGCCACGCCAGGTGGTCCGCCTCCCTTGCTTCGCCTTCGTCTCCCCGTTCCACTGTTTTGAACAGTGGATCGTGAATTATAATTTACGTCCACAGTTCCAGTGGAATATATATATATATATATATAAAATCAAAAATCTTTTAAAAAAATTGTGATTTTCAAAAATATTTTTCCAACAATTTTTCATAATATTGGGTTATATGTTTACACTGTAAAATACAAATCCAATATTAAAATACTCGGTTTTCTCCAAAATATTTCAAAAAAAATAAAACATTTCAAAACATTTGCAAAAAAGAAAAAAAATATTTTGTTGCATACGACCAAATCCTGAAATTTTTCCAAGCATATTTTTCATAAAAAAACAAAAATTGCATCTTTTTCATGTTTTAAAAAAATCCAAAAATGGATATCGTAACCAGTTTATGATTATCCATTAAGATTTGGCCAACATGTCAAAAATCTTTTTCCCATCTTTTTTTAGGATCTAGATGTAGACTTTAATATTTTTGGAGTGTAAAATTACACGATAAAGTACACCCTCAGGTATTAAAGATACAAGGTATATAAATGCGATGCTAAAATTCAGACCTTAGAACGATTATGATTTAACCCGATAAGGTAGAGACTCTCTCATGAAGAGAAATCTGCCTTGAGTCTTAGAAAAGACCAACGAATAGAAACCCGACTTAGAAAAAACAATCAAACAACAATGCAACTTACTTTAGGTAGGTGCACTGGGGGTGATGTGTCTTCCCCTTACACAACCAGTCCCTTACTCAGACTCTCACAGACCATAGGTTCCTAGTAACCATAATACTTGGTGGCGACTCCTAAACAGTAATCATAATTTTATGATTAAATCCAAAAATCCTTCCCAACACACAACACCTCACACAGGAGGCACGACAAAGAGCCTCCGCCGTCGCCTGACGACGTCGCCCCGCAACAATGATAGATACCATCATTCCACTTAGTCTAGTATTTGTCTATACGAACTACAAACTACTTGTTATTATTCATTTTTGGGTCCCCGCACAAAAAAAAAAAACATTATCTGAAGAAAACCAAAAAACAGATAGCAGTGAGAAGAAGACATAAGAACAGCCAGAAAATAGCTAAAGATTGGTTGAGGAAGTTCAAAAATACAAAGATTGAAATTTGACAGTATATTTTTTATCTGTGAAGACTTTATTTACAAAGAAAATTCAACTTGATGAAAAAAAGTTCAAAATCAGATGTTTAAGGACTTAAATAGATTTTATTGAAAGATTAATTGAGTTTGTAAAGGGTCTGATTGCAAGAAAAATTTATTTTTAAGTCAATTTTGACTTTAATTAGAAAAAAATTAAAGTATGGGGGTCAAATTATAATTCTTAAGAGTTAATTTGGTCAAATCAGGGGCTTAATTGCATAAATATTGAAGTTTGATGGGCAACTAAGGACCTGATTGAAGAAATCCAAAACCGAGGACCCAACTAGAAAAGGCTCGTAAATGTAGGGGCTAGAATTGACCGAATCAGGGGCTAAATTGAAGAAATTGAAAGTTTGTTGATCAATTAAGGGTTAAAATACACAAATTCAAAACCAATAACTAAAGTGAAAAGGGCATCTAACATCAAGGTTGATATTTGAATTTGACAGGGATGCAATTGAATTTATTCTTAAAATCAAAATTGTAATTGAGGACTTGATTGAATAAAAAAAAATTAAGGACTGATTTGAAAATTGACATGTTTTGACACTATTTTAATTTAAATGAAATGATGCGTTTTGTAAAAAAACGACGTCGTTTTATTCATTGTTCATATATATATATATATATATATATATAAAGCCCAAAACTGTGTTGTTTTGAACGACACTGTGTATCTTCTTCTTCCCCTAACGCACAAAGGCAGGGGAAGAAGGTTTTTCTTCCATTCCTTTGCAGCGTCTATCTCTCCCTCTCTCCCCCTCCCCTTACCCAAAAACCATGACTCCACCCATATGCCCTCACGGCCTACCACCATGATGAAAGAGGCAGAGGGGAAAAGTACTACGAGCTGCTCTAGGACGACTACACAGAGACCACCCCAGCCACCATACCTCTGCGCCATGACTAGACAGGGGTAGTAGCTCTCTCTGCTATCTTTCCCCCTTATAAATACCATGGGACGAGAGAAAAAAACTGCGAGATAAAGAGATGAAAAGGGGAGGGAAGAGAGCAAAAAAAACAGAAGAGAAACAAAAAGAAATAGGGGAGAACAAAGGAAGGAAAAGGGAGAGAAACAAAAACAAAAAAACATAGAAAAAAAGAAAGAACAGGAGAGACAAGAACTAGAGAAGAAAACAAAAGAGAACAAAAAAAATAGAGAACAAGAGAGGAACAAAAAAAAAAGGAAAGAGAGGAATTCCATGCCCCTGTACAGAGAAGAAAAAACCGCAACAGCAACCACCGTTTTTTCTCCCCACCGTCGCCTGCTTTCCTTGTCACCATTATTAGCACCGCCGCGAAGCCACCGCCAGGTCAACCTCTTCTCCTTCTCTTTTTTCTTCTTCTCCTTCGGTCACCCTCCACTATTTTGCAAGTGAATAGTGGAGAGTGAATTATAATTTATTTTCTACTATTCACTTACAGAACAGTAAAGAGTCTCTCTACTGTTTATTAGGTCGAATCAGTTCCGTCCCAGACCAAAATGGTGGGGTCAGGTTCAGCCCAGTCCCATAAATAGAAAAGAAGTTTTGTTGGGCTGACAACGACCTAACCCCTATTTTAGGCTGGTGTTGGCCCAACTCTTTTTGGCTGACTTTGGCCTAATTTATTTTGGGCTGATCTCATCTTAGACAGGATGGGCTCCGCCCATATAATTGGGCCGAGCCCATCCCAATATATTATAATATAATAATTTATATAATATAATATTATATATTAATTGAAAACAAAAACAAAAAATTCCAAAAATCCTTTTAAAAAAATTATGATTTTCTCTCGTATTTTTATAGCAATTTTGATTAATATTGGTTTTTATTTTTATACTGTAAAAATATAAATCCGGTATTAAAATACTTGGTTTTCTATGAAATATTGCAAAAAAATATAAAACAATATCATGTTTTCACGCATACGACCAAATCTCTCAAAAATATAAAAATTTTCATATTGTATTTTCAAACCATAACAAAAATTCAAAAAATATGTATTAATATGATTTTTGAGCATTAATAACCAATTTATTAAAGCTATGAGAATTAGGTCAATATTTCAAAAATACAAAAAAAAATTATTTTATTTTCTTTTAATATCTAGGATTATGAACTTATACGTAAAATGTATTTTCAATATTAAATAAGAGTTGGTTCTTTTTTTTTTGTTGATATTAGAACGGTTAGGTTTTTTCCGATAAGATAAAGATTTCCTTACCGAGAATGATTTTTCTTAAACCTTAAACAATCCAACCATTAGAAAACACGACAATACTCTAGTTATATCAGACAATCAAACAATACAGCTTACCTTAAGTATGATGTATTTGGGGTGCTATTGCATTTTCTTTATGCAACCAGTTCCCGTACCTGATTTCTGAGACAATTAAGGTTTCTAGTGACCAAAATACTAAGTAGTGACTTTAATTTGCTTTTTTTTGTTATGTATGGACACAAACTGGCTGTTGGTTGCCATGTCAAACATGGTTGCATGGTGAAGATCAAGAATTGTTGCTGAATATTACATATAGTGGTAGGAGTAGCTGCTATAATTGACTAAAATGGGGATGATTGTCTCCTATATCAGATATAAATAGAGGGTGTTAATAAGACCTGAGTGACACACGAAAATAGAGAAAAACACGGGGAGAGAGAGAGAGCTAGAGAGAGTTGAGTTGAATAGAGAAAAATTTTCTACTCCTCCTTATTTTATTGTTTGTATTGTTTCTAAGTTTGATTAATATAAAATAGTAACTCTGTGGAGGAGGCAGATTGCTTAACTAAATAAATTGTGTATTTGATTTCTAAAATTTTCTAATATTTTTTTATTATTAAATAATAAAAATTTCTTATCCTGTTTATCTCTCGATTTCTAAATATTAAAAAAAAACTTGACTCAGGAAATGTACGAAATAGTCACAGTTTTGCGTGCTCACAAGTCACAAGGTAATCTACCTATAAGCAACCATTTTCAAAGTCAAGACACGCGTGTTCATGTCATCATTCACAATTCAGGAAATGTACGAAATAGTTTTTCTTGTATTTTTTAAAAATGATCAATATTAATATCAATTCAATAAAATTTAAAAAATAATATGTGAAAAGTCGAACGCGTTTCAAAAACCTTTAAAAATTTAAATTCTTTTTTAAACGACATTGAAAATACTAAAAACGATGCAAATATATTAAAAACATATTTTTTTAGATTTTCATTATTTTTCACTATTTTTGAATTTTTCAAAAATTTTATCAAAAAAATGAATAAAAAATTAGGTAACATCAATACCTATAACCATTCAATTTCAAAGTCAAGACACGCGTGTTCATGAAGTATACGTATCATCATTCATTTTCCAAGTCAAGACCGACTCTTGAATTAATTGTATGAGAAAGGATTTATAAATTCCACAACGAATAAATCAAACCTCTCTTCCCTTAATTGCTTTTTTGTTATTTCAAAAGTATTTTTCCACCTTCTTATTTTCGCCATGCTTTTTTAATTTTCAATCCAATCAGTCTTTTAATTATCTTTTGTCAATTTTTACTCAGTCTTTTGTACTGTTTTGATGTCTTATATGTATGATAGTTTCTCAGGTATTTTGGATTTTGGAAATATTTTTCTAGCTAGGTCGCTGGAAGAACGACTCTGTGACCATATCCTTCAACGTAGCAGGTCATGAGCCCCCTGCTCTTTTGCTTTCCTACGAATATAATCTTTCATTCATAAAAAAATCAGAAGAAGAAGAAGTTATTTTTACCTCAGCCATGAATGACTTTTTCTCGGCTGCGAGGAGCCCAAGACCTCAAATTTGCAGTTTATAAAATCAACTGAAGAGCTTATTTCAATGTTTATTTGTGCATTAATAGATAAATATATTAGAGTAGGGCAATATTGTGTAATCTTCAATCCCATCATACCACAGAAAAAAAAGATCAAGTAAAAGTTGAGAGTGCTTCGTTTTTGCATAACATTTATTTACATTTCAAGTTGCCTGAACAAAACAGGCACTTAAACAGGTTTCGACTGTTTGTTTCTGAAGGGCCACACCAGAAGATTTAAAAAAAAACAAATATCATAGAAATTTTATTTATTTGACTACTTAAACAACCTGGACATGATCCATATTACTCCCGTTTAATGTTAATTTCAACCTATGTCACAAGTCACAACTGCTTCGAAGAAAATAACAAGAAACAATTTCGAGGAAAGTATAGTTTTCCAATTCAACATATTGGAAAAGTTTTTGAAATGAATTTAAATGCTGAATACTTTTCCAATTCAACATATTGTGTCTCATATATCAGCTAGCTAACCCTCCCCATCTCTACAATCACCCATCTCGCAGACTAGCTCGCTCTCAACACATATATACCACGACATACATTTGATTCCCTAAAAATCTCAGGTTTCTTTCGTGTCAAAAATGGGGTCGCAAGGAAAGACTCGATACTTGATAATAATACTCCTTGTTACCATTATTTTGTTATCATGCTCTAACCTAACAGCTCCTTTGGCTCCATGCAAATATGACCCCAAGCATCCTAGTGAGTGCCACATCGGTGAACCAGCTGCAGGAACAAAGTTTGATGGGGTGAGGAGTTAGGAGAGGTGGTTTGACCTAATCGTATGATGAATGAGTAATCGTTTATCCTTCTATTAGTTTGAAGGCATAGCTACTTAATTTATCCATGGTAATTATTTATGTGTCCTTCGCTGGTTTAGGTTACTTCCTAGCTATTGCCATGTTTTCTTTTCCCATGCTTTTTGGCATTTGTACCCATTAATTCTTCACCTTGCTTTGATTTGCCAATGTTATGCTATTAATAAAGTTTCTTCATTTATCTAAAAGACAAAAAGCTAGCTAATTGTGTATTTATAAGGGTTTTTTACTTTTATTTTTTTGAGAAGTGGACATACTTCAATGCATGGTTGGTTTATTAATATCTTTGTTTTTACCTATTTTTTTGGGTTCCCACACAAAAAGAAAGAAAAAAAAAAGATGAAATACAAAAAAATTAAAAATTATTATAAGAAAACCAAAAAAATATATATAAGTGGGAAAAGTATATTGAAACGCCCTGAAAATAGCCAAAGATTGGTTGAGAAAGATAAAAAAAAAATAAAAAGATTAAAATTTACCATATATTTTCAAATGATGAAGACCCTATTGGTAAAGAAAATTCAATTTGAGGAAGAGAAATTTAAAATTGAATGTTTAAGGACTCAATTAGATTTTGTTGAAGGTTTAATTGAATTTATGGAGGGCTTAATTGTAAGAAAAAATGATTTTTAAGACAATTTAGGCTTTAATTGAAAGAAATTAAAGTTTAGGGATTGAATTGTAATTTGCAAGAGTTAATTTGATCAAATCAGGAATTTAATTACATTAAATATTAAAGTTTGAAGGGAAATTAAAGACCTAATTGAAGAAATTAAAAACTAAAAAACCAATCTAGAAAAGAAAAGACGTGTTAATTAAATAAAAAAATTACCTTACTTTGATTTGCCAATGTTATGCTATTAATAAAGTTTCTTCACTTATTTCAAAGAAGAAAAAAACAGCTAGCTAATTGGTTATTAATATCTTGATACAAATATTAGGAATTGAATCTTTATATGTATAGCAAATATAGTTTATATACAAATGACCAAACCTGATACCAAATATAGCAACTGATCATAACCTTACCAGATTGAGTAAAATCCAAAGATAATACATCTGGTGCAAAAGTTGTGATAACATCAAACAGCAAAACAACAGCTGAGGAATTGAAGGCAGGAAAGCAGCAGCCCAGAATGACAACAGCGGTCTTGGGTGTGGTTCTGGAAGGTCGTATACGAATAAGGAAGAAGAAATCAACAAATATAATTGCAATATGTTCAAAAGCAACATGCCTGCAACCTGTAATATTTGCACATTCACTTTTGATATTTTCCGTTTGCACATTGTTTGATGCATCTGTTCCACTATCTACTTCAAACTAGACAAGAAAAAAACTACAAGCATATTTCCAAGGATCGACTAAGGCTCCGTTTGTCTACGCGTTTATAACTGCGTTTTATGTATAACAGTAAACATCTAGTGTTTGGTTAGAAAACTAACCGTGATTTTTGTACATGGGCCCTACCATTAATTGCGTCGAAAACATTATTTCGCTGAAGCAGAAATTTTCTGCTTTTCTCGTCGCGTTCCTGGCATGCGCACATCCTGCTAATTAATTACAATGAATAGTGCAGCATGCTGCTGCACTGTTCCTAATTAATTAGCAGCACTGTTCGCATGCTGTGTTATTCCCGCTGAACCGGTTCGGTTTAAAATTTAAAATGTATTTAAATAGGTTTGACTAGTAAAATAAAAAATAAAAATTATTTTTTATTTTTTAATTATATTTTATTCAAAAAACTAGTGTTTAATATTATTTAATAAAACTACATAAATTAAACAAAGATCGATTGATGACGTAATATTTGCAGAATTTGATCGTAATTTCAATTTTGTTCCTAATTATATTTTATCTGATGTTGTTGCGTGCTTAAGAAACCAAAAAAACTGTAATCTTTGTCGGATGTGTTTCATATGTGATGGAATTGTA
>Ga0307513_10010279_pt1 | contig 11750 bp, 16 predicted proteins | sample 15_EM_MG_FD_202174 | JGI IMG/M metagenome (GOLD analysis project Ga0307513, IMG submission 202174) | Populus trichocarpa ectomycorrhiza microbial communities from riparian zone in the Pacific Northwest, United States - 15_EM | ecosystem: Host-associated > Plants > Roots > Unclassified | place... | reverse complement strand
AAGGGTTGACACACGTAACGTAAGGTTTCATTTCTGTGGAGCGGGTGGGCTTGTTGAATCGTTTTCGTTCGGTTTTACAGGTCCTCCAGCGTTGGGGTCGCTAAAGTGCCACACATGTTGGTGACTGAGCACCCTCACTTCAGTATGGCCGAGAGGTCCACCTACGCTCGGTCCGTTCACCCGGGTCCTCCCGTCTCATATCATTAGCTGGGAAAAGTGGACCAGAACCAAACCCGTCGCTAACCTTAATCCTTATTTTGTACCCTCACGATAAGGATGGGCTAATGTACATTTCTCTTCCCCGCAATCCACGTAGGGTGGTTATTCATCCCTTCCGCAGAACAAAAACCCGGGGAGCTCTCCTAGACGCCATCGAAGTCGACCGTCATCGACTTGAGACGTTGACTGGCGACCTTCGATACTCCACCCGAGCTCTAATAATGACACCCTTGAGGCCCGGGACGAGGTGAGAAAGAACCGGAGAATCAAAGGCCAGGGTGCCTGCGCTTGTATTCCGATGTCCATTCAAGCGAGAAAGCGAGACGAGTCCCACGTACGATATTCAAAACGCGAGTATGTATCTTACTTTAGACCCTGCGTCATCCATGTGTAACGACTTGTATTAGTGGCCACTCGCGTGGCACACTTACGAGGCCCCGGACTCGGAGCATTGGAGTGTGGGAGTTGTAGATATCGTAACACATGGTGGTTTCAGGGCAAAGAAGAATACCCCATCGTTGTTGAAGCTTGAGGTTTGAAGGGTCATTTCTTCGATAATGTTACGCAAGCCACACCTCGGTCATCTTCAAGTTCAACCAATAAGGTGGATAATTCATTCTAACCTTTCGCCAGGATAAAACCCACTCGCGGTGTGATGGCGCGGTGACGGCGATCTAGAGTTCCCCACCTTGTGTTGCCGGAATGAAGAACAGTTTCGCCAATGGAAGTGCTATCAACGAATTGATCAACGAGACTACCGTTCGACGGATATCCAAACGACCTGCTCTTCGTCTATCATCATCCCAACCTAATACTAGTAGCAGTAGCAGCGCAACCTTGCAACACGGAGGCAGGTTCTCTCGAGCGGGGGACGTCCAAGACCACAGACGCTGCTACAACGCCTCCGGACATCGCGGCCGTTGCAACCTTACGATGACGCCATCATTTCTCCAATCATCGATCACATTTACGGCGGCACATGGTGTGTACATGTGTCAAATTCCCACTAGCAAACGCTTCAACCATCCCGGCCATGTCGCTCGTCGGCCTGATGCCCTATCGACCCCCTCGGTTATATCTTGTAGAAGGATGATCAACCCGCTGCCACCCATCAGATGGGTTGCAGACCCCACGCATCATCACCCACCCTAGCCATGCCAACGCAATGTGATACCTCGAACCCTCTGATCCCCACCACCGAGACCGCGCCGGACCACTCGGCCCCGGGCCCCAACTTCCTGCGGATTACAGAGCCCACTTTCTGACGCACAGTCCCTTGCGCATGAGAGTGGAAGGGAGGCGACCGCCTCGAATAAAGTTTTCACCTCGTACCGGGTGCTCCATCAAACCAACGGGATCGATATCTGGGTTCTGTGAGTTTCTGCGCGGTTTTGGAATTTTTCCCAACGGAAGATTTGCGCGAGAGATCGGTTGATTGGTGTCCCCGCTTTGTTCCCGTTTGTTGGAGTAGTTAATCCTTCGTACCGCTTCTGAATTGTGGGGTATCGGATGCTTGCGGCTCGGGTACAACTGCCCCTCACCCAGACACAGAACCAGGAGCGAACACCTATTTTCTGTGGACATCAACTCTCTCAGCCTGCTCCCAGGCCGACGATCTGGTGCTGTGGCGTATGCTATCCCTCTCCGGGGGTAGAGCCGAAACGACCAAAAACACGGCCGATCTCATGTGCCTCGCCTCTATACCGTTAGACACAAATACGTACGAAACCCAAAAGCCATACAAGAGTGCATTACGTCCCGCCCCAGACTGTGCTCCGACTTTCGGCCACACATGCATTTCGTGGGTTTAATTAAGTTTGTGAAGGCCTCGCGCCATGGACCAATATGGGAGTGTGTCACGTCGGAAGAAAATTTTGCGGAGGGTTGAGGCTCAGCCGGATCGCGAGTCCTGTTCTCAATCTGATGCTTTTCCATCACCATCATCAGGAGTTCGCCCACGCTGTGATGAATCACCTGCTTGCACGGGACGGGAGGCCCGGTGGCGACCATCGAACGTCGGATGCTGTATCTGGGGGTATATAAAGCCCTCTATCCAACGCTAGGTTTCCCCAGTGCAGGCACTCCTTCATCCTTATCCAAAGTCTTCCATCCCCAGGCCCGGTGCCTTCTTACGACCAGTCACCTTCATCATCTTCACACGAAACCCATCCCTTTCGTCATGTTTGCAAAAGCCGCCATCTTCTTCTTTGCCCTCGTCGTCGTCGCGAACGCCACCCCTCAGCGTTTGTCCTGCCCACTTTCGGTCATTTTCTCCTGCTTACGTCAGTTACAGCCGCCAACCTGGAAGTCCGCCACGGCGGTGTCGACATTCATTCAAGGGGTGGCGCTTTCTCCAAACCGAGTGAGGCGGGAACATACTTTGACGGCAGAAAAACTGGGAAGCATTAGTGATGGATTACCGCCGAGGAGTGGGTGACTATCCGTGAGACTAGGGGTATATATCCGTCGTAGAAGGATGCCATTAGCCAGTATCCGGCTGCTGTCCATATGACTGTCGATAAACAGAATATTGCGTGACTCCAGGGTCCTCTCTGAAGCCAGACTCCTTCCCAGAAACATATGTAAGCAAACATCCCGTCGCTCGATTCGGACGATATGTCTTAGTATCACCAGCCGTCCGTGAACGGATAAGGAACGTAAGTTACCGAAAAAGGAAATATCCCTGGGCCCTCCCTGCCTCACGCCGATCAGATTTGGCCTATCCGTACACGCGACAGTTTGGGCAGGAGCCTGGCTCGGGACTTCGATGCGGATCTCCATCCCGAACATCACCTCCAATGGAACCTACACGCCCAAACTACTACCCACCACGGAGATAATTCAGCGTCTGGTAGATTTCCTTGGTGGAAGCACGTGGGCGGCTGTTCTCACTGGGGCTGACGTGAGCGTTGATTCCAGGATTCGCGCGTATAGAGGCGACCATGGCCTGCATATCAATCCTAATTACAAGTGAGTGCATCAGGTGGGACGCCCTACCCTCTCAAACCTCGCGGACTATGATTACTTCTGCGCGATAAACCGACGCCAAAAACGAGAAGAGAAAAGAAAAAAGATCCAGGGTGACAAATTGGGTTTTACTTCATGTTGGAGGGTCGCGGGCGCGGTGTATTGAAACCAACATTACCCAGTAAGTTCGGAATGATGGCGTTGGACAGTACTAGAGAGTTTTTGCGCGTGGCGCGGGCCCGGGCACAATGCCAGTAGGCGTCGCCCGGCAAATTCAGATCATGATGCAACGTTGCACAGAAATCTCAGACCAACATTGTCCAACGAGCTGGGATAAGGTATTGCCCGGCAAGTTCGCGAGTGGCCAGCTAGTCTCCTTACATCCGAGCGGTCCAGTCAAGACGGGCCTCGCTGAATCTTTCTAGGTTTCCAAAGTTGCCGAAAGGCACACTACCTCTGATCGTGCGTTGTTGGCTATCCCACGCGTTCATGCAATGGCTCAAGCTCGAGCCCGGTAGTCGAGGAGGAGCACGCCGGGTGACCTTGAGTCTAACGTCGCATTGAACCGAGGGGGGGAGCGGTCGGCGGTGTTTTACCCTGGCCATGAGACTCGAAGTCTCCGCAGAGAGGAAGTTAGCGTCGAGGTCACGGAAGGAGTTATCTCAAAAAGCAACACGACTTCCGTCCGTCCAACTCCCGAACCTGGACATCCGGATGATCCCCAAGAAGACGCTCGTTGTAAAGGAGCAAGAGCAGTCTCCGATTCTCTCCAAGAACCTTGGCCAGGGAGGAGGTACTTGTCCGATTGGTCTCCACAGACAGCCCGTCGCTCATATTCTCTCCCCAGCGGTCCGGCCTGTCACTTCTGGTGATCACACCCAACCACCGTGCACCGTTTTGCCGTCGTTCGAGTCAGAGTTAAGAGAAGGATTGTCGGCGCCCTTAATGTCCGGGCAAACTAAGGATCCTGATCCACGATCCAGCCCTCGCGGACCACAAGGCCTGGGTCCTCTCCGGTGCATGCTCATAACCAAAAGTACCAGACATGACCTCCCTGATCCTCATTTAAGATTGGACCTATATGGTGTTCCCCAAGGCTAAGGTGTTCAGGATGACTCTCGCTGAGTTGATGGATCAAATGCGACTCAGACTTCGACAGGTGAACCAGAAGGCAAGAGCGTGGCACTGGCAGGATCACTACGTGTCTCCCAAGACAGGAGAGGTTACTGTGTGTTGCATTCGTTCGTGACCGTATCATCGACATTTCTCTGAATGGTCTGGCAGCCACTCCCTTACAAAGGTTTCCCGAAACCTAAGCCGCTCCCGGACCCGGACCCGGACCCGGAAACCCTCGGAAATCATATCTATGCCCCCCGGACGAACGGGAAGACCCTGCCAGGGTCTTCCAAATACATAAAGAATATGCCAGACCGCCAAACAGCAACGGCGCCTGGTCCCGGGACTGCTGTCGAGTAGTCAACCAGAAAAGAAGAGTTTCCGTGCCAAAATATCTATCGTTCAATGATTCTGAACAATGAAACCCCATTTGGTCTGTTTACCGCGCCTTTTATCAAGTATGCCTCTAGCCGAATCGCTTCGGCTTCGTTTGTCTGTTCGTCTTTCATATCAAGATGCAGATCACGGTGTTCTGTCGGTGGGTCGATTCCTCCGGGGTGCCGGAAATGCATCGGGTGATTCCTTCGTGACATCCGGTAACACCTTGACGAATCGACGGACCGCTGCCCCCTGGCGGCGTGTCGTCAGAGGATTCGAAAAGGTGGCAGCAATGGTCACAAGGACTGAGATGAGATGGCGGAGGCCCATCCGAGATGGGGAGGCGTGAGGCTGTTGTCCTGTGCCAGCGCGGAATGCGTGCCCCAGTATCAATTTTACACTTCCAGCCCACCCCTCCTACACCCCTCGCACGATACTCTTAGGTGTACGTCGGAATAAGACAATCGTTTTCGACTGGGACCCGCATTCTGGTTTCCGCCATTCCGTGTACTTTACAAGGAGCCTTTTCCACAGCGGATCCGTCCCGGGTTCTGCCACTGATCGGCCTCGCACCTCATGGATAATGGTCTGCCACTCGACGCGCTGATTCTCTAAACCCGGCCCAGCTCTCCGTTCGCCCCCAGGCTGGGACCATGTGCCACATGATTGATAGTAGATACTCCGGTGAACACTGAACGGCAACTTGCCTCTCACCCGAAGGGACTGATCCCCTTCGATGGTCACTCAACAGAACTCGGTGATCATCGACGTCAACCCCCCGCTACCCGTCGGACTCGAATGAATCGTAGACCCCCAGCCAATCCGGTTCACTCATGCCCATCGTCACCCACCCTAGCCGTGTCAATGCGGCGTGGTGCTCACCGTTAAGCGGTTCCTGCTTGGATCGGACATTCGCTAACCTCGAGTGTTGCTTCCGTTTTTGATCATCACGATCAAGACCGAACTGAAGCACGGCTTCACACCCCGGTATCGGGCCCGTAGACCGCCTCCACAGGACAAGAGGGAATTTGGGGGTACGAGTGGATCTCACTCACTTTCGATCATTTCTCCTGCTTACGTCGGTTACAGCTGCCAGCCTGGAGGCCCGCCAGGGATGCGGTTCATCCAAAATCTGCTACCCACCCGGCTTCGTACCTTTCGAACCCAAATTCAAACCCAAATTCAAACCCTCCTCTGGCAAACGCTTCCTTGGAGTAGCAGAGTCCGCCGCGCAGAGTTAGGTATCGCCGCGCAACAACGGTTTCGGGGATTGGAACCGAGGTGGATGGTTGTGGAACAGCTGGGATCCGTTAGAGCAGTTCTGGGGCTTCTACGGCCGTTCTGATGTATGTAAAGTAGCATAACGAATCGTTACGATGGTCGTCTGTCCTCTCGTCTTACTATAAACCCTATCTGTTGAGCCTAAGCCTCAGGCCCCAGTTTCATCAGCAAAACGATCGCGGACAAGCTATTCTCCCACCACCCAAACACGACCAAACCACCGCTGTCAATGAGCGAAAATGGTATATATGAGGGTATCCCTCATGGCAATGTCAAGCTTGCCTATTCCGAAATCTTTCTCATGTTAAATCTGATTTACTCAGAATTTTCGTGTGGTCAGTGTTCCAAGTGCGACTGCGGTGTGCCGGCGTGCGAGCCGACTCGCGGAATATTAGATAAGCAACGCGTATTACCAAAAAAGGAACTACGTTTGCTGACTAATCTACGACTTTGGGACCCCTCGACTAATCAACACAAAACAGCGCCGAGCTTTCACCCAGACGCCCATTTCCTACTTCTCTGATGGGTTCAAGACCTTCGAAAGCAAGACCCCCCACCCCCGTGAAAACCAAGATAATTGTCGTCCCAATAATCCCACAAGATGTTATCGACGAGATTCTGGACCACCTTATCTCCAATTCAGACTCAGCGAAACTCCTTCGAGCGTGTTCCCTCATATCCAAATCATGGGTTCCACCATGCAGGCGGCACATCTTCCGCACCATCCTCTTCACCTCGAGGAACATAGATAAATGGCTCAAGACGTTCCCAACACCCGAGCAGTGTCCCGCCCACCTCGTCAGAGATGTACGTTTCTCGCTCGCTGGATATTGCACTGCTCCCGAGAGGTTTTTCGAACACATCCCATGGTTCACGAGGGTGGAGAGGATGGCTTTGTGGGGGAGTGTGGAGTATAACCTGTTCGTACCCCCGTCCGGGAGGATACCTTCGTATGGGAGGTTACCGCAGTCCGTAACCTCCCTGACCATTAGTGTGGGCACAACTGCCTTCGTGCAGATCCAGGACATTATGGTACAGCTACCAAACTTGGACGATTTGTGGCTATCGGGATCTTCAGTCATGTTAGACTGGCGTACACCACCGAGCATAGGATCAGCCTTGAAGGGGAGGTTCGGTGGACAATTGCGACTTCTCGAGGGATACGCCAACACGCATGTTAAACATGTTGTTGGAGGTCCCAACCGGTCTGCATTTTACTGAAGTATATATCAATGCTACGCGTGAGTGTCTCCTCTCGACCGTGAGGCTCACAGAAGCGTGTGGCAAGACCCTCGTCAAGCTGTCATACGCAGTCTCTCTCTACGGTAAATCACATCCCTTCTTTTTGTCCAGCTACTCCTGGTGCGTGAAGTGTTGGCGCTGACGCTATGACCTGATGCAGATGTTCAGGAGGGGTTCGAGCGGACATTCGACTTTTCCAAGTTCCCAATCCTCCAAGAGGCATCCCTTGGAGTCAATTGGATCGGTGGCGCTCTTCGCTGGATCCCTGCGGCCCTTTCAACACTTAAACCCGCAACCTCTCCACGCTTATCCGTTGTTCGACTCACCTTCGACGGTCATACTTCAACCCGCTTCCCCAGACACGCCGAACCCCCGTTGAAAGAGGTGAAAGATGATATCCGATGGGCCAGAGATGAGGTCGCCAGGATTGAACGCGAGTTCAGAGGGACAGTGGATTTGACCGTGCGTTGGCATCCGTGGTTCGAGGTGATCTTGGATACGTTTGATGCGAAGTTTCCGTTTTCATTCATTCCTTGCAGAACCTTCACCGTTAAGGTCGTTTTGAAACGGGACCCGTGGATACCTTTCCCATTTGGTGCTGTCGAACTATTCGATCCTGCGCGTCGCCTTCCGACTCACCTGAACGCTGATTCCAGGATGTCTAACATCGAATTCGGATGGTGCTATCTATCCGTCAAAGTATCTGTGGATACCGCCCTCCCATCGATTAAATAAGGTATGGTGTGTAGCATCACCTGTGGATTAGCATGATTGCTGCACCCACCGCATCTCGAGATGCTGGGGGATGGGTTGAAAATAGGTGTCTGGAGCTGGTCTCTGGTTTGTCTGTTATGTATGTTTTTTGGACCATGGGGATATCAATGCTATGTGTGTAGTCATTAACATGTCCATCTCAAACCACTTTTCCTGCCGGACACTATCGGCGTGGGCCGTTCTCCCACATACATCGACATCTGGAAAAACCTACGCGACTAAGCGACACTATACGATACTATGCGGGATTAGCCATCACTATCCCAGCGCCTCCTGATCGTCTACTTCATCCCGAACTGATTTCGGCATTGGCCGTGAGTACCTTGAGTGCTGAACCTTGTCCCTCCCTTCACGGCCGAATCATAGAACTGTTGTCCTCTGCTCAACGAATACTAGAGAATAAGTTACATGCACATATCTGTAAAAGGGTTAAAATAGAATGCAGTGCACTACTCGAGCACACCTTTCTGCAATAACACTCCGAGAAGCCGGCGATCTATACATGGAGGGATCGTGAACCACAGGATGCCCAGGTGAGATCCCCGGCAGTGGCAGTCGGAAAACCGAATTGTGAACGGATTGGCAGCGGGGTCACGAGTGAGCCTCAAATGGTTGAAGCCACCTGAGAAGAAATATCGCCCGTACCCAGGGCGGACACCCTTCGTTGTCGGGTGCATATGTTTATGATAATCTGTGGGAAACGTGCTAGGAGAAGGAGTTAGCACTGGTGGATCAAATGATTCCAGAGTGGTTTTCCGGACCCTGGCCCGTGCGAGTACCTTATAGCCGGGTGTAGAAGCCGCGTTGACCGCTTACCCTTCCACTCTTCTCCCACATACCACCAAGACGACCATCCTCCGAACGAACCCCGCCAAACCCGACCAAGCCCATCTGACAAGTCGAGGCCAACGGGTAAAGCAGTTCTGCCCACCACCAGGGATGCTGGTAATGGTGAATGCGCGGTTACGCGGATGACAGAACACCGGACTACGTGTGGTTCGTTAGAGGTCTCACGGGCTTCTGTGATAAAGCAACTTACAACCTCCAAGTGACACCACTTCACCCGGCGCCCTTACGGGGCAGACGGCCTCCCTTCCGGGAAGCAGCTTACTGCAGAGGTATGGGTCCCCGCCAGTTCCTCGAACCGTCCGTGACGAAGCACCAATCAAGCTCCCCACAGCTTCCGGGATAACCGTGGACGATGACACCACTGCAAGCTAGGGTGGAAATCATAACGACGGCGAAGCAACCGTGATCAAGCCAATAGTAACAAGCACCAAGTCCCCGACTCTCCTATTTCGTAGAGCGGAAAACATGTCAAACGCATCACCGGAGACGTACGTTAAAATGCCGTGCTTAACTGGACGTTACTTCTAGGCCCACAAGGGGCAGCCAAGGCAGCTCTTGTCCTCGAGATGCGTCGGAAGAGAGCCCGAAGGTACTCGGAAATGCATCAATTATGATCGCCCGTCGGAGTTCAGTTCAGATGCGAGACGCTCGGACTCCAGATTACCCTCCTCGTGTTGCCGTCCTTCTTCCGGCTGCCGCCCGCAACGGTGGATACAACCTTGTGATGCAACGCGTTGTGAGTGTTTGAAATGGATCTTTGCGATCGCACGTACACCTCAAAATCTCACCATTGTCCTAACACCACAGTTATTGATCAAGGTAACAAAAGTGGACAATTCTGTCGGGAATCTCGATACTGATACACAAGCAATCATGACGCCGTCATTGGGTAAATCGATTGCGCATTTGTAAGTTGCTAAGCACACGGTTTCTGATATGCAGACTAGGATTGTCTCACATAAAACACAGCCTAGGGTATACCGGGTCACGAACTTGAAGGAAAAGTCCCCGGAGCAGGTAAGATCTTCTCCCAAGTTATCAGGTTCCGACGCTTACAAGACCATGGTCACCGCCTAACTCCTGGAAAATGGTGCTTTCTATTTTGGCATGACAAGTATGGTGAGTGCATCAATCATGAGACCGAAGCCTAAACCTGATCATTGTTACCTTTCTCTGGAGACAGGTGGCGAGAACATTGTCTTTCCTGTCTCGTTTGAAAAAGTTAAGGCATTGAAGGGTACGGACCTCATGTCGGTTTGGTCGTTACAAATACATATCTACACAGCAGTATTTTGTATAAACGAGCCACCCCCACTTCAAATAGATTGATTTGTGGACTACTCCGTGCCTGAAAACAAAGAGCTAATTGTGTCTATGTGTGATAAAATGAGTGTCTATGCAGGGTCTATCCTGCTCCTAATGGCTCGTTATGCGGGGATTATCCCCTCACTAACCGAACTTCTACGGAACTATTGCATAGTAGGACTGCTATACGCCAACTATTCGGTATTTCCGCATAGACTCGGTTAGCACCCGGTTAGCATCAAATAGTCTCGCGTAGTCGCGTAGGTTTTTCCAGATGGAGGGACACGATCTTGAGCGAAACCCTACAGGGAGCATGATTTATCCATAGCAGTGTCCCTCTTTATGGTTCACTCGCGTTGTTGTTCGCGTTCTGTAACTTGGTGTCAAACTGGCGTGGGCGGACAACCCGCTTGCGGACAGGGATACTTGTTTCTCCTCCGACGTTGGCCAGTCACACCCCCAATGACCAGAGCACTAGAGCACTCAAAGTCGTGGAGGTAGAAGGCATCCTCCTGGGACATTTCATCATCACGCGGGAACGTACAACCCTCAATAAACTATAACTTCGACTTGGTGGCGGCAGCTCTCGTCTTCTTCCCTTCGTACACATCCTGCAGGACCCTCCTTAGCACTTTGCCTGTGGGTGACTTTGGTATCTGGTAACCCGGAACCGTCAGCCTTTGCGTGTTCCTTTCACCACGGAAAACAAGGGAATCCATACCTCAACTACGACCTCGAACCCTCCTCTTAACCACTTCTGTTTCGTCAAATTCTGCCGAGACCACTCCTCTAACGCCTTGATCGTCGCCGCCGCCCCTTTCCTCTTACCAGCTTGGCTAAGGACTATCCATGCTCGGGGAACCTTCTCATCTGACGTACGACCGCCACTGACACCCGCGACGGTAACGTCACTGACGAGACCGTCAGGCTGAGCCATCAAGGCGGTCTCGAGCTCGGATGGGGAGACTTGGACTCCAGAGATCTTCAGAGTGTCCTTCGCCCTTTCGACGAAGCTGTCGAGTGCCAGATTACATCAGGACCGCGGACACACGATACTCAAGAAGCCGTGCGAGATCTCACTAGAAATTTTCCTTCTCGTCAACAGTGAAGATATCGCCCGTCTTGAGCCACCCGTCCCTGGTGAAAGTCTCCGCAGTGGCCTTTTCGTCATTGAAGTAGCCTGGAGAAACACACACTCCCTTGATCCAAAGTTCGCCAAGTTCTCCGATACCACCGTCCGTACCGTCCTCACGAACGATCCTGGCCTCCAGGCCAGGCATGAGAAGACCAACTGATGCATGGATCGCTTTGTATCCAGGAATGCAATTATCTCGCATTGTCATAGCAATCGAGAGGGTCTGTGTGGAACCACCGACGTGTGAATCTCTCCAGAATCGCGGAAGAAGAGAGAGGAACACGGACCGCCTCTGATGAACCGTAGCCATGGAATAAGGCCGTCTTCACCTTGGACCGGAATTTCTCGCTCAGTTCCGGAGATAAGAACGCGGCTGCACTTCCTGAGGTTTCGATACTACTGGTATCCGTCTTTTCCCACTCTGGGGAATTCACCAATTGGAAGATCATCGATGGCACGAGCGGTAACGCTGTCACCTTCCACC
>Ga0307513_10010278_pt1 | contig 11750 bp, 7 predicted proteins | sample 15_EM_MG_FD_202174 | JGI IMG/M metagenome (GOLD analysis project Ga0307513, IMG submission 202174) | Populus trichocarpa ectomycorrhiza microbial communities from riparian zone in the Pacific Northwest, United States - 15_EM | ecosystem: Host-associated > Plants > Roots > Unclassified | place... | reverse complement strand
GGGTCGAGTTCGGCGCAGAAGAGGGTGATGAAACGATTCAGGGGGATCGTCTCCGCGAGATAGCGATTGACGGCGGAGATGGTGTCGCCGAGCGTTTTGTGCGCGGGAATTTGCGCGTGCATCGCCGCGTGCAAGCTCGACATGAGGAGCGCGGCGGACGTGCCTTTGCCCGACACGTCGCCGAGCGCGATGACCATGCGCCCGTCGGGTCGCTCGATGAAATCGTAATAGTCGCCGCCGATCTCGTAGCAGGGAAAACTGATGCCCTGCATCTCGTAACCGGCGACGTTCGGCGCGCCGCTCGGCTGAAAGCGTTGTTGAATTTCGCGTGCGAGGTTCAGTTCGCGCTCGAAGCGTTCGCGCTCCAAATCCTCTTCCATCAGGCGCGCATTTTCGACGCGGATGGCGGCCACCGAGGCGAGCGTCGTCAGCACGGTTAAATGATCCTGCGAGAACTTGGCCTCGGCGAGCGGCGAGTCGGCGTAGATCATGCCGAAGATGCGTTCGCCGACGCCTAAGGGCACGGCGAGCACGGAGCGGATGCCCTGAATCGTCATCGTCGAGGACATGAAACGCGGGTCGTGTTGCGCGTCGGAGGTGAGCACGGAGCGACCCTGCCCGACGACCTCTTCGATGATCGAGCGACTGACGCGCACCTCGCCCGTCTCATCTTTGCTGTTGCGCAACTGCGCGACGCGAATCTTGAGTTCCTTGCTGGCGTCGCGCAGCATGATCAGGCAACGCTCGGCGGGCACGGCCTCGAAGACGAGCGCAACCACCTGTCGCAAAGTCTCGTCGAGCGTGGCGGGCGCAAGCAGCGTGACGCTGACCTTGCTGATGAGCGCGAGCAGGTCGCTCTGCTGGACGGAGTTTGAAGCGGCGCGCGTCGAATTGATGATCGTCCCGACGGCGGGCGGGCGCGGTTGCTCCGCCGAACCGTGCGTGCGTGCGTCTTCGATGGCTTCGAGCAGGCCGGAGGTCGAGCGTTGGTCGGAGTTGAGCGCGATGGTCGCTTCGGGGAGCGAACCGGCGGTCGGGTCGGCGATCATGGTTGCGCCTGCGCCCGCGTCTTTGTCGCGGAAGACGATCTCGGTTTCGCCGATCTGGATACGCCCGCCCGGCGTGAGCGCGAGGGCGGATTCCACGCGGTCGCCGTTGTAGAGCGTGCCGTTGGCCGAACCGAGGTCTTGCAGGATGTAGGCGTCGCCCTCGCGCCGCACTTCGGCGTGGACGCGCGAGGCGAACGGGTCGGGGATGCACACGTCGTTACGCGCCGAGCGTCCGATGGTGATGCGCAGGCGACCGAGCGGAAACGTGTCGGGCGCGCGGTCCGGATAATTAACGATTAGGTCAGGCATGATTTTAAACGATGAACGCGGAACGATGGATGATGAACCGGCAACGATGAACGCGGAATGATAAACGATCAGGATGGGTTTGTCTGTTCGTTCGTCGTTCCGACGACTCCGCTACCGGAGAGCGTGTCAGTTTGTAGCGAACACGATCCCGTCCAGACTGACCGTCGAGTTCGAGCCGGTGGCGTGTACGACCGAGCAGTCCGGCAGCACCTCCACCGCACCGAACGACAGCCGCGCACGCGGACACAGCCCCGCCGGTAACGTTAAGACCGCAGACAAAGCCGTCCCCAGTTTGACCCTGCCTCTTAGGTACACCAGACCGTTGTGCCGCGTGTATTGCGGATTCTGATAGCCCGCGCCAAACACCGTCCAGCCGTTTTTGAGCGAGGGCGTTGACCAAGAGGGCGAGGCGGTCGTCGCCGCAGGCACGCCGTCCATGAGGTAGACCGCAGACTCGTTACCCTCCGGCGTGTTGTAAAAAGCGAATCCTTCAGACCTGTCCTGACACTTGGTGACGGAGACGCTCGCAACCTTGTGGTCCGGCGAGTCTCTGAGCACGTCGTAACTGACCGCGCCCGCGACGGGCGACCACGACAGATTATGTACAAGATTGCTCGGCGAGTTGAGCCTGCCGACGCCCCATGCGTTTTGCAGCGCGAAGGGAGCGGAGAGGGGCGAACGCCTGCCCGCCTGATCCACAGCCGCGACCCAGTAGGTGCGCGTCGAGCCGCCGCCGCCGTTCGTCGAATGCCCCGTGATGCCCGTGACGGGACGCATGCCCGTGACGTTCACGTTCTCGAACGAAGGGACGACCCCGCCGAGTTTGCCCATGATGGTTTGCGTCTCGATCTCCGAGTCGGTGATGGTCGTCGTCCGCGCGTTCGACGACAGGTGCGAGAAGGAGGAGTTTCTGATCGAGAGGGTGGTCGTGGCGGTGTCGGCAAGGACGTTTTTCGCCTGCTCCGACCCGCGCACGCCGTCGAGTTCGGCGTGGCCGACGTTCGAGAAGTTCGCTATCGTGCGGTTGGCGACGGAAGAGAAACCGAACTTGCTGTGCGACAGCTTCGCCACCTTCGTGCCGGAAAACACGACGCCCTGCCCCACAGAGGTGTTGCTGATGTTACAGCCCAAACCTTCTACGACGACGACCGCGTTGCCCGCCGTCTGGCGGCTCAACAGACCCGTTAAAGCTCCCTCGTCCATGAAGCCGTTGCGAAACGTGGCGATGCCCTGCGACGGACTCTGGCCGTAAGGGTTCAGCAGTTTGATCCACGCCTCGCCCGCGACGGCGTTCTTCGAGTGGTAGACGCCGTTCAAGACGCCGTAGTCTATGAAGCGGAAGCTCTGCACGTCCACGCCCGACCACTGCTCGATGAGCAGCACGGGCACGCCCAGATGGCCGTAGCCGTTGCTGCCCTCGAAGAAGAGGTTTCGGGCGACGAAATAGGTCTGCGCCACGCGCATCACCGCGCCGCCCTGTTCGATGGTCGAGACGCCGTAGAAAGTGACGTTCTCGACTATCGTGCGAACGTTGCCGTCTAGATTGACGCTGACCTTTGCGTCCGTCGGGTTGCCGTGCGTGCCGACGAAAACGAGGTTTTTGAGCGTGACCGAACTTGCGCCCGTCAGCGAGAGCGCGGTCGTGCCCGGCCCCGACGCGACGTGGAGCACCGCGCCCGACCCGATTCCTTCGATGATGATGTCGGAGCGCTGCCGGACGAAGTTCATCACGACCGCCGTCGAGAGTTTGTAAGTGCCGGGAGGGATGAGAAGTCTGGTCGAAGCGCCCGCCGGGTTGGCAAGTTCGTTCAAGGCTCTCTGGAGCGCGGCGGAATCGTCTGTCGTGGCATCGCCGAGCGCGCCGAAGTCTCTCAGGTTGATCGAGCCGACCTGCGCGAGCGCCGTTTGGGGGATGAGGCAGAGCAGGCCGAGCAGGCAGAACAGGAATAAAGTGCGTTTCATAAATGACCCTATATGTTCGGTGATAGTGTGATAGCGCAATCGTCGTGTTGCTGAAAAATTTAACTCCGTCTTTCGATTGAACCGGCGCGTCAAGGAATCGTTCCTCTGTGCCCCTCTGCGTTCTCTGTGGCTCTAATAAATATCGTTTCGCGGTTTATCGTTCGTCGTTTCTTCTTCTATCGAGTTCCCTGCCGAGTTGTTCTTCGTAGGTGACGGATTGACCACGGAATTTGCCGCGTCGCGCGCGTCCGAAATGGACGAGCGCGGCGACGAGTTCGGCGCGTTTGAGCGAGCGCGGGTCGCGCCCTTCGGCGATGCTCAGGCCGAGATAATAACTGGCATCGGAGTTGCCGCGCCCGGCGGCGGCGCGAAACTCCGCGACGGCTGCCGCACGGTTCGTCGCCCACAACGCGACGCCGCGCTGGTACTGTTCCGACGGCGAACCGGAAGAGGCTCTGAGCGGCGCGTCCGTGGTGGCCGATTCCGCGCGCGAGGCCGTGGGCTGCGGCGTGGGAGATGTGGAGGCCGTTGTATCCGGCGTGCGGTTCGCGTCGTCGCGTGTCGCGGCTCCTGCCGCTGCGGCGCGCGACGCGTCGGCAATTTGGGCGTCGGCGTCCGCGCGGTCTTCGTCCGTGGGCGTCGGCGTGGGCTGTCCGAGTTGTCGCTTGCTCGCCGCGGCGACCTGCGCGTCGGAGGACGTTTCGGCGAGGCGTCGATAAATCACGCGCGCTTCACCCGTGCGACCGGCGAGGCGCAACGCGTCGGCGTAGGCTAACTGCACCGGGTCGCGTGCGAGCGTGGCGGGCGAGGCTTCGCCCAGACCGCGATAGGCTTCGAGCGCGTCCGCGTAAAGCCCTTCGGCGAACTGCGCAGAGGCGAGGCTACGCCACGATTCCGCGTCCGTGGGCGCAAGTCGCGTCACGACGCGCAACTCCTCGACGGCCTCGCGCCGCGAACCATTGGCGAGCAGCAGCCGGGCGAGTCGCCTGTGCGGTTCGGCGTTGGCGGGGTCGAGCACGGCAGCCTCCCGCAGGCGCGCCAGAGCCTCCGACGTGTTGCCGGAAGCGATGAGCACGTCGGCCTCGGCCAACTTCACGTTCGCCAGTTGCGCCGGATCATTTGTGACGGGCGCGGCCTCGCCTCCGGCAACTGCGGGCGGCGGAGTTTCGGAGGCGCGCCGGAATCCGCGCACGCCGAACCAGAGGGCGGCCACCACACAACAGATGATGACGACCGAGAAACCCGCCAGCCCCATCCCCAACCACACGCGAAACGCGCGCCGCTCGTTAGGCTGCGACGGAGAACGCGGAGGGGCGGGCGCGCTTGGCGTCGGCGGCGACGTTTGCAGCGAGCCGGTGGGAGATAGTGTGACCTGTTGCGGCGCGTGGTTGAACTGCGGATGATTGTGCGCGCGCGTAGCGACGGAAGCGGCGGCGGCGTCCGCCGGTAAGTTGCGAGAGGTGAGCGGGCGCACGGAGATCGTGATCTGAGTCTGTTCGGGGTCGAAGTCACCGTGAGCATGGCCGCCCGTCGAGTCTGCATGGAAACTTCCGGCTTGAGACGCGGACGAAGAGTTATGAATCTCGCGCCCGTCGCGTGTGGAGGCGAAGTGCCCGTCGCCGCCGGGCGTGCCCGTCTCAACGTCCCGCAGTTCGCCCGTCGGCGCGCCGTGCCTCAACAGATCGTGCATCTCTTCGTGCGTGACTTCGGAGGTGTGCGAGGCGGCGGAGTGGCGCGCGTGTTCGGAGACGATCTCGTCCGTCGGGTTGTGGCCGGAGAGTGGGACGGTGGCGGCGATGGGCGAGATGTTCCCGCCCGTGTCGCCCGCCGCGCCGAGGCGTTGGAGCGGCGCGCCGCAGTGGCGGCAATAGCGCGCGTCGGGCGGAGCCAGAACATCGCAACTGGGACAAGTCTTCGTCATCCGTCTCCTCTAAAACGTGGGAGTTGAATTTTAACGCATCCGGGGACGTGCGCCGCCGCCGAGTTCGCGGACGACTATCGTACCGGCGATGCGGTCGTGCAGCGCGCGGCCTTCAGCGTCGAAGGCGGCGAGGAGAAATCCGAGGCCGAGCGTGAGGAGAGAAACCAGGTAGCCGAGAGTGTGGCGCAGCGTGGCGTGACCGAACCCGAGCGGCTCGCCGTTCAGCCGTTCGATGCGCAAGCCCGTCGCCCACTTGCCGACGGTCGTGCCCGTGAAGACGGGCAGCACGAGAAAATTGACGAGCAGCACGCCGAGACTCGACAGGTAGCCGACGCCGAGCGTCGCCTCGCCCGTCATGCTGATGCTGCCGCCCAGGGTGCGTGCGAAGAGGGTGGCGAACGCGATGATCGCAACGATCAGCGTGTAATCGACGAGCAGCGCGCCGCACCTGAGCGAGAACGGAGCGCGCACCCTGCGCCGCCGCGCCTCCACTATCACGCCCCCGCGCTCTCGCATCTGCCCCTTGCGCTCCGCCAGCCTCGATTCCATCATAATTAAGCTATCAGCTTATCAGCCCTCAGCTATCCGCCAAACAAGTTAACAGCCGGTTTTGTTTCGGCTGACCGCTGACGACTGACGGCTGAACGCTATCCTATCAAAAAGTGGAGCGTAGTTTCGCCGAGACGCAGTTTGTCGCCGCTCTCAAGGGCGCGCGGCTGGTGCGGGGCGAGACGCAGGCTGTCGTTCAAGACCGTGCCGTTGACCGAGCCGAGGTCTTCGACGAGGTACACGTCGCCTTTGCGGAAGATGCGCGCGTGGCGGCGCGAGATTTTGGTCTGCGGGTCGAACTTCGACAAGTCAACCTCCGGGAAAATCTGCGAATGGGGGTCGCTGCGCCCGATGTGGCTCGACTCCTTGTGCAACTGGAACGACGAATCGAGTTCGGTTGTTCCCATCACGACGAGTTTCGCCGTCGCACGCGCCGTCCGCAAGGCCGCGCTCGCCACGGCGAGGGGCTGGCGTTGGCCGCAGTGGGCGCAGTAAACGTCGTCGTAGGCGATGCGCCCGCCGCAAAAGCCGCAGTAGACCATCTCGACCTGCATCGTCTTCATGCCGCCACGGTCGCCCTGCGCCGCGCCGTAGGTGACAGCCCCGGCGCGCAGTTTTTCGAGATGCGCGTTGAGCATGTCGCGTAGCTCTGCCGCCGAGCGGAAACGATCTTCGGGCTTGTATCCGACGGCGCGCATCAGGATCGCCTCCATCTCGTTTGAGAGCGAGGGGGCGAGTTGGCGCGGGCGCGGGTTCTTGTTGAAGTCGAAGATGAGAAGCGGGTTGTCCTGCGGGTCTGTGCCGGTCAGGAGGTGAAACATCGTCGCGCCTAAACTGTAGATGTCGGAGCGCGGTTCGACCTTGCCGCTAAAGAGTTCGGGCGGCGCATATCCCATCGTGCCGACGGCGGTGACGCCCTTCTCCTGCGTCGTCACCCAGCGCGCGATGCCGAAGTCGATGAGCATGACGCGACCGGAGTTGCCGTCGATCATTAGGTTGGCGGGTTTGAGATCGCGATAGATGATCGGCGGGTTGCGGCGGTGCAGGTATTCGAGCACGTCCGCCACCTGACACGCCCAGTCGGTGACGGTCTTTTCGTCGATGCGTCCGCCGGGAGCGTTTCTGAGGCGGGCGAGAAAGTCGCCGCCGGAGATGTACTTCATGACGAGGTAGAAGCGTCCGGCCTCGTCGTCGTAGAAGTAATCGTAGATGGTCGGGATCGAGGAGTGTTCCAGAGAGGCGAGCAGCATCGACTCGCGCTTGAAATCGTTGATGGCCTTCTCGTGCTGCGACTCGTCGATGTTCGACTGGATCATCTCCTTGACGGCGCGCGGCTGGTCGCCGAGATTGCGATCTTTGGCGAGATAGACCGCGCCCATGCCGCCGCCGCCGATGCGCCGCACGATCTCATAACGCGAATAGAGGATCGTGCCGGGGTCGAGTTGCTTGGCCTGATGGCGCAACCGACCCGTCGAGCCGGAACGCGCCGTTCCGCCCACGGCGTTCGTCCGGTTGCCGCCGCCTTCACCGCCGCCCGTCACGTGTTTGCTCTCCGCAGGCGTCTCCGCCGCCACGGCGTCGCCCGTCTGCCGCACGGCCTCGCTCGCGGCGTCGCCCACAGCTTGCGCCGGAGACTCCGCGCCGCCCGCTTCCGCGACATCTTTCGACTCCGCTTTCGACTCCACAGCCGGGTCCGACTCCTGCGCACTCGCCTCACCCGACGCCTGGACCGCCGACGACTCGCTCAACTCTCCACGCGAAGCCGACACCGCCGCCGGAGACTCCGCAGCCCGCCCGCCTTCAATCGACGCAGACGCGGCGCGCTCCCCATCGAACGGCGCGGACGCGGCGCGTTCACCGTCGAGTGATGCGGATTCTACCGGCGCGGCACGCTCTTTTTCTTCGCCCGGCTTCTCTTCAAACGCGGGCGCGGAAGCCGCGCCGAGCGCGAAGGCCACCGCCGCGTCCGCCGGTGGCGCATCAGCGGGCGCACCCGTCCACTGCGACAAAGGCGTTCCACAGTCGCCGCAAAAACGATCCGAGGGCGTAACTTCCGCCCCGCATTTTGGACACGAAGACATCACAATTAAAGCTATCAGCTATCAGCAGTCAGCCGGACAAGTCAGTAACGGGACGGGTCAGCAGCCGGTTTTATTCTGGCTGACGGCTGACCGCTACTTCGTCACATGAAACCGTAAAAACGTCTTGCCGATGATGATCTCGTCGCCATCGTTCAGGGGTTGGCGGTCGCCGGGGAGCAGGCGTCTGCCGCGATTGATAAAAGTGCCGTTGGTCGAACCTAAATCTTCGATGTAATACTGGCCGCTGCGCCGCGTGATGCGCGCGTGGCGACGCGAGACTTTCGCTTCGGGGTCGTCCGAGTCGAGGTCTACGTCTGGGAATATGCCGCTGTCGGCGTCCCAACGACCGATGTAGGCTTCGTCCTCGTGGACGGGAAATTCTTTGCCCGCCGAACGCCCGCGATTGATGACGAGCGCGGCATGTGCGCCGCCCGTCGCGTTGCGCGTCGCCGTCGCGGGCGTCGCGCGCGCGGCGGCGGAAGCCCTGACGGCGGAGGCCGCTTCGGAGATGACGATGGGCGAAGCATCGCCCACGCTCCCGTCGTGTTTCGTCGGCGCGTCGGGCGAGATCACGTCGGAAGACGCGGCGGCAGTAGGGGAGGAGGCATCGCCCGCGAGCGTCACGGGTTTATTGAGCATTTGCAAAATGGGCGTCCGCCCGTCGACGCGCGCCGCTGCCCCACCGGCGGCGGCGACGAGCGGCAGCCCGCACTCGTCGCAGTATTGCGCCCCGTCCACATTTTCCGTCTGGCATCGCTCGCAGGTCTTCATGGTCGTCCGCCGCCCGGTCGCAACTTATACGCAACTAATACACGCACGGATTGTAGCGCGAAACGGAAAAGCTAGTAAATCGTCAAAAGCCGTAAATCGTGAATCGTGAATCGTGAACCGGGAAAAGCGCGTCGCTTTGCCGATTCACGATTTACGGTTTACGATTCACGATTGCTAAATCCGAGATTTTGAAACTGTTTTTGCGATCATGACGTAAAAGGTTTGACGGTTCAGGCGTTATAGTTATAGCAGCGATTTCGCCTGGCCGCATGGTTTATCTTTTCGCCCCGACTGAACGCTGATCCCCTAAGTTAAAGGAAGTTGAAGACGTATGGCTCTGAGCCGGAAGAAGAAAATTATTATCGCGGTGGCGGCGGTGGCCGTTATCGCCATCGTCGTAATTATCAGCATCGCCGCCGGACGCAAGGACGAACCGGAAGTGACGGTTGTGAAAGTGCAGGTACGCCCCGAACTGCGCTCGACCGTGACGGCTTCGGGCGAGGTGCGCCCCGTCAAGTTCATCAACCTGACGAGCGAAGTCAACGGGCGCATCGAAGAGATTTTCGTCAACCCCGGCGACGCCGTGACGCTCGGCCAACCGCTCGTGCGCCTCGACCCGACGCAGTTACAATCTTCGCAGGAAGCGCAGACGGCGGGCGTGCAGGTCGCCATCAGCGACGTGCAGAACGCGCGCTCATCCGTGACCGCCGCCGAGAACAACGTCTCGCAGGCGCAGCAGGGATTGACGGTGGCCGAGGCCGGTTTGTCGCAGGCGCGGCAGGGCGTTGTCACCTCGCAGACGAGCGTTGACCGCGCGCAGGTTGATCTCAACACCGCGCAGCGCGAACTGCGCCGCCAGACCGAACTCGTCGAGGCGGGCGTCGCCTCGCGCGCCGAGTACGACGCGGCGCGCGACCGTCTGGAACAGGCGCAGGTCGCCCTGCGCACCGCGCAGGCGCAACTGCAACAACAGCGCATCGCGGTCGAAGAATCGAGGGCGCGCGTCAACCAGCAAAAGGTCGCCGTGCGCGACGCGCAGATCGGCGTGCAGCGCGCACGCACGGGCGTCGCTTCGAGCGAAGCGCGCGTCAACCAGCAGCAGGCCATCCTGCGCGGCCAATCGAGCCAACGCTCGAAGGCCACGCAACTCTCGCCGCTGACCGGCGTCGTCGCCGACATCCCCGCGCGGCAGGGTCAATTCGCGCTCGCCAACCTGACCTCAACGCCCCTGATGACCATCGCCGACATGTCCACGATCAACGTCGAGGTCAACGTTGACGAGACGGAGATCGGCAACGTCGAGGTCGGGCAGACGGCGAAGGTGAAGATCGACGCGCTCGGCGAAAAAGAGGTCGAAGGCGTCGTCACGCAGAAGAACCCGCTCGCCGTCGGCAAGTCCGACACGCAGGGCGGCGGACTCCAGAACCGCGTGAACGTGCAGGAGGCGAAAGAGTTCAAAGTTATCGTCGAACTCAAGAACATGCCCGACGACGTGCGCAACGCACTGCGCCCCGGCATGACCGCCACGGCCAACATCACGACGAAGACGAAACAGAACGTGCTCGCCGTGCCCTTGCAGGCCGTGATCGAGAAAGCGCCGCCCACCCCGACGCCCGCCCCCGGTGCGGCGTCGCCCGCGCCGACCGCGCAAGGCGAGAAGCCGAAAGAGATCAAGGGCGTCTACGTGCTCGAAGGCAACAAGGTGAAGTTCCTCGAAGTCGTGACGGGCATCACGGGCGAGTCCGACATCGAGATCGTGAGCGGGCTGAAAGAGGGCTTGGAAGTCATCACCGGCCCGAGCCGCGTGCTCCGCACTTTGAAAGACAACACGAGCGTGAAGAAACAGACGCGCGTGCCCGGCGCGGGCGACGACAAGGCGGGCGAGAGCAAGTAAGCCGAGAGAGCAAGTTATGAGCAACGCAACTTTGGCGGCCACGCCCATCGAACAACGTCTCGAACACGGCGACCTGCTCGCGCACGACGCCGTGCCCGCCGCGCTCATCTCGATGCGCGACATCTGGAAAACTTACCAGATGGGTTCGGAGGAGTTGCACGCGCTGCGCGGCGTCTCCTTCGACGTGCAACGCGGCGAATACGTCGCTATCATCGGCCCTTCCGGTTCGGGCAAGTCAACGCTGATGAACCTCATCGGCTGTCTCGACACGCCCTCGCAGGGTCGTTACTGGATCAACTCAAAACTCGTCTCCGAGATGGACGACGACGAACTCGCGCGCATCCGCAACAAAGAGATCGGCTTCGTCTTCCAGACCTTCAACCTGCTCGCGCGCGCCACCGCCCTGCACAACGTCGAACTCCCGCTCATCTACGCCGGGATCAGCGCGACCGACCGCCACGAGAAGGCGCAAGCCTCGCTGCGCGCCGTCGAACTCGGCGACCGCATGACGCACCGCCCGAACGAACTCTCCGGCGGCCAACGCCAGCGCGTCGCCATCGCCCGCGCCCTCGTCAATCACCCCTCGCTCCTGCTGGCCGACGAACCGACCGGCGCGCTCGACTCCAAGACGAGCCTCGAGATCATGAACCTCTTCGAGAAACTCCACGCCGAGGGCAACACGATCATTGTCGTCACGCACGAGCCGGACATCGCCGCCCGCGCCCATCGCGTCATCTCCATCCGCGACGGCAACATTGATAAAGACGAGAAGATCAAATAGCCCGCCGCCGCAAGCGCGGCAACGAAACACAGCGAAACCGCGCGCCGGTCAATAGACTGGCGCGCGGTTTCGTTTCCCGTTTGAAGTTGTCACTTACTGTCCGGCCAAGAGGAACACATCCTACGCCCACCGCCCGACATGACCATCTCTTCCATCATCCACCTTCGCCCGGTAGCGAAAGCGGTTGCCGTATGCGTCTGTCTTTTTTGTCAAAAAAAAAGGCAGTGCTGTTTAAGGCACTGCCGGGTAGTTCTTCAATCGGACTCCAGCCTCTCGGAGATGCCGGGTCGCGCCGCCAGAATCGTCCTCCATTCCACGTCGTCCCGTCTTCAAACCCGACCGCCTCGACCATCACTTTTACTCGCTTGATGTTCTCAGGGAATTTAAGTTCTTTCAGAAGCGTCTTAGTGCCCTCGTAAGCCTCGTCCGGCAT
>Ga0307513_10010277_pt1 | contig 11751 bp, 15 predicted proteins | sample 15_EM_MG_FD_202174 | JGI IMG/M metagenome (GOLD analysis project Ga0307513, IMG submission 202174) | Populus trichocarpa ectomycorrhiza microbial communities from riparian zone in the Pacific Northwest, United States - 15_EM | ecosystem: Host-associated > Plants > Roots > Unclassified | place... | reverse complement strand
TTACGCACCCGAGAGGAAATCTAAGCCAGACGAAGCGTTGGCTCTCCTCAAACATATAGCCTCTCTTGTAAAGCCTGTTATGAAGAAGTAGGTGTGGTCATTGCCTTGCTTGGCGGAATTCTTCCCCTTTAATCACGGGCTGTTTGGTGAGTGGCAAATTATCGACAAGCATAGTAGGGACTAATTCATCCCATCAGGAATGAGTACGTATCGTTTTCTTGTATATCAACGGATTAACGTCGGGACTAATCTCTTGCACTGTAGCTCGCTCATGGCGTCTACGCACCTCACTACGAAAGATTCTACGCGCTCCTCTCCAAACCCGAAGACTGAATACGACGAGTGGCGCTCTAAAGAATTTTTTGGGGAAGGTCTGCCGGCGAACGACGGCGGGTGGGTGAGGGTGTTTCCCAAAACGTGCCTCTCTACGAAGCGAGAGGCAAAGTTCTGGAAGCCGCAGATTGTCGGAGAAGACTCAACGGCGTTATGGGTGGACTGGGACAGAAGCGCGGTACTGAAACGAAACAGATGACACCACGCGAAGCTGCAGCCTGGGTAATTTCACCAGTCTCCAACTACTTGGGGAGAGTCACTGGCGTGCTCACATAGGCCGCTGAGCGAAGAGCAAAGGACGAGAAGACTTGTGGGCTCGTTCAGTCGAAACCATGCGACGGGAAGCGAAAAAAGCGCAAGAAGACAGTACCAGAGACACCTTTCCGTCTGGCTCTTCCGTTTTCAGCCCTACAACCAACTCCGACCTCAAACATGGCATCGAAGCTCATCCAAGTGGCGGACCGGCATTGATTCGAATCGCAGAATCCCAACTCGTCGCATACGCCCTTCACCTCCACCGGATCCCCGTCCTTCCAATCGCCCGCGCCTTTCATCCTCGCCCGCCATTGCACAGAGATTCGAACAGCCATCCTATTCCCCCTGTGATGAATGGCCCTGTCCAGCTTACACCTTCCTCAACAGACCTCTCGCACTACAGTGTTTTGTATACGAGAGGATTCGACCACTCGCACCTGGGGCGCACTGGTTGTGGGCTGCGGAGAAGAGGCGAATTAGGTGCAATACCAGACCTGCAATAGGTGTGGGAATATGAAGGTGGATGCTGGAGTCCTTGGCGAAGGCCATTTATTGCCTTATATTGTAGTTCGGTGTCGGGTCCCTTGCCCTTGAATCTCTAGCTCTATCTCATCTCTGGTCTTACTCAGCATTCCCACCTCCCATAAGGGGCTTGACAGTACAGTTGCGTTCGCCTCCGCTCATAGGGAAAGCCCAGTGATGAGCATGAGTGATGAGCATGTGGGCCAGTACCAGGACTGGATCATGTTGATATCTCTCGAGGACCTACCTATCCTCTTAACGACCTTTTGTCTGCCCTACCCTCTCATGGGAAACATCGAGGCTCGCTGTCCACTCTGTACCCTCTTCCAGTCTAGTGGCTCAAACCCTTATTTCATGTTTCACATATATCGCCATATTCATCTCGATCAGTCTTTGAAATTTCGTGTAGTTGGTACGCTGCTGCATATCCATGTGACGTACGAGTTGAACCGACCATGCTCGAGTCGCGTCCGGCGACGTACTTGCCATCACTGCGTTCTCGCCCGGTAGCAGGGACGCTAACCTCAGCCCCCATCCGTGTCTCAGTCGAGTCGCGCTGATGGCCAGGTCGGTCTTCACTTGTATTGAAGCGTAGATGAATAGCAATGGCGATACATTGGCCTGTTTCTGCAACTCTACTGCTCGGAGACACTTCGGCCATAATCTACACTGAAGTGACAAACGGACCGATATCGGCAGTCTCATTCCACTGCAGTAGTATGGACTACTCCGTGCCTGGTTCCCAGCTCCAGGGTTTCCTCACGCAATGGGGTTGGCTGCTCGTCCCAATGCTGGTTGCCAATACCATTCGCTCTGCCGGGTGCACTTGTCCCACCACTGGCGTCCCCAAAGATATCAGTCGTGTCTACTCTTCTCTGTCTCCGACCGGGTAAATAGTACCGTGGAGCAAAGTTGTCTCCTGCAAAGGCCGTCCCGGTCTGACTGTCCGAGGTGTTGGTTCCACCGTGGTAGACAGATCGGAGATTGAGAAAAAAGCGCGATATGAGGCTATAGGAGCTGTGAGTACTTGGTGTCTGCTTTATCAAAGACGTTGCTATACGCTGTTTCAAGACTCCATTCGAGGTCAGTAACGGCTTCCAACATTGCTGGTCTGAGTAAGGCCCATGCACCACCGCCAAAGGCACGAAGTGTAACCTGCAAGAAGGTTTGTAAAATAGAACCAAGCAAGGCCGTGGAACTCACATACTATGATGATGAAATATCTTATCAAAACTTCGGTTAGAATTAATCACCAAAGAGTTAGTTAACGGTCTCACATTATCCCATCACGGAACAAAGTGTAAAACTGGGCCAATTTGGAGAGTACGATTCAGTGGACTTAGAGATCATAAGGCAAGATTGACGTACTATTGGAGATCTAAAGGACCGTTTCAACAAAAGTGCATTCCGGTACCCTTTACTGGCCGTAAGGGCAACGAGGAGAGCATCGAATGCGATCGGGACTACCCAGAGGAAGATTCCCGACAGCACCTCACTGCTCTGTTCTGCAAAACATACTTTGACAATAGGGGAATACTTGAAGTTGCCTGTAGGAAATTCCTCAATATGTGGTCCTTGTTTCAAAGCTTTGACTTGCGATATAGAGCAGCGGCACCTTGAACGCACACGATCCAGCGCAGTACATAAAACAGTATGAAACAAATCCACACGAATCTCATAATCCATTTCCGACCATGGTATAATGCCCCCACTCGAAGGCAGACAAGCACTAGCAAAGTGTTAGACCGGTTCGCAAGCTTTGGTGTCAGATCCTCACTTATTCCTGTGGATTTTGTAGTAACATGAACTGCAACCAATACCGCGAACTGGATTTTGCAACTGGATTGCTGGTCGGTCGTCAATTTACCAGTGAAGTAGAAAAACAAACAACTAGTGCGAGTTTGTAAGCAATTTTGTTTAAATCCATACCGAAATGAGAGGTACTTGCACTGTCCGAGAATGATGGCCGAAACGGAGCCAATTCTAACACTCAATTGAGTTTCCTAGCTAGACTTCTCGTGGTTGTGGTATACTGACGATAATTTCTGAATATCAGGTGTGCAGGGACGGCGTAGCGGTTGATGTAATAAAGAAGCTTTGGTAAAGAGAAGGGACCTGGCCAAACCAGAAGGGCCTAAAGTTGCTGTAGACGTGAATGAAGTTCAAAGGATTGAGTGACCACTAACCTCCTTGTCCATGGTAATGATGTGATCATATAAAAGAATTGTGAGGCCTGCAACGGCGACTTGGCGCGCAACTGTGCCGGTCGAGGCTTCTGTCACCACGTCACCATTCATTCTGTGTCTTGTCGAGCCGTGAACGCTTAGGTGGACTGGATATTGCCGTCTTGTTTAGAAGTGGACGTGGGGGCACGGTGTGGGGGTAGTGGTGAGGAGCGACCAAAGTGAGCATTGATAAGGCTTAGGTACTACTGAAGACCGCTGCTCAATTATGTAATGCGTCTTTCGTCGAGGTTATAATTTCAATTATAACCGTTATCTCCGAACTGTCCTTGACTGTCCATCCCGAAACGACCAGCTGGTGTCGTGAGATCTTGTGGCTCATTTCTGTACTTATTCGGTTCATCTTTTCTATGGAGAGGATTGTACTCAGTGTATGAACAAGGGAAAAGGGGAGATTGTTTTAGTGGCTTACCCATTGATGACCTGTCTCACTGGGCTGTTTCTTGATTGGATCGGCCTGGTCTACGCCATACAGAATTAAATGTAATGATTCTGTGTAACTAGGACGCTGTACAACGGTGCCAGACATTGTATTGGGCGTTATATTATGTGTGGGGGTGGGAAAGTGGGAAAGTGGTAAGCAGTGATAAGGCGTAGGCGCTCTATCGCAGACCATTGCTCGGTGATGTAATGTCCAGGGCTGCATCTCCCATTAACGTTTAACTTTCAATTTCATTCGATCGCAATTGCTGCGGCGCCTGTCCTTTTACGTGTAACACAGGGAGACGGCTGGCCGGTTTCCCGGCGTACTCTATTAGCACCACAGATACCGCAGTCATTGAAATAATAACACGTTATGCGGTGCGTTAGTACCAATCCGGCGAATGGGTCCGATCGCAGGTTGCGCTAGTTTGCCGTCGACCTACTCAATACATCATCCCCCCGTGCATATATATCTACCATACATTCAATGATGCCAGATTAGTGCCGCCCCTCCGTTCATCGGTGAAATTCTCGATGTTCACCTTCGTCGAAGTTGATATGGTTGATTCTCCGGTGGCCGTGGGATCGGTCTTGTGTTGCACAACTAAGGAGGCAGATTGTACCTATTCAACAAGATACGGTTGCCTTCGGTGCCCCGTGGTACACGCGACAATAAGAAGCCGTTATCTACTCGCTCGGAAGCTAAGTCCTCCGGGTGCACTTCTCTCACCGATGGTGTCCCCAAAGATATCGGTTGTCATTACTCTTCTTTGTCTCCAACCAGATAAATAGTGCCGTGGAGAGAATTCGTCTAATGCAAAGGCCGTCCCTGTCTGACTGTACACGGGGCTGGCTCGCCTGTGCTAGACAGATCGGAGGTTGAGATAAAAGCGCGATATTAGACTATAGGAGCTGTGAGTACTTGGTGGTCTGCTTGATCCAAGAAGTTGCCACACATAGATTCAAGACACCATTCTATGGTCAGTAGCGGCGTATTGAAGCGTAGATGAATAGCAATGGCAATACATTGGCCTGTATATGCAACTCTACTGCTCGGAGACACATCAGCCATAAGGTACATGGATCTATACTGAAGTGACAAACGGACTGATATTAGCAGCTTCATTCTACTCCAGTAGTATGGACTACTCCGTGCCTGGTTCCCAGCTCCAGGGTTTCCTCACGCAATGGGGTTGGCTGCCCGTCCCAATGCTGGCTGCCAACACCATTCACTCCCCTGGGTGCATTTGTCCCACTACTGGCGTCCCCAAAGATATCAGTCGTGTCTACTCTTCTCTGTCTCCGACCGGGTAAATAGTACCGTGGAGCAAAGTTGTCTAATGCAAAGGCCGTCCCGGTCTGACTGTCCTCGGCGTTGGTTCCACCGTGGTAGACAGATCGGAGATTGAGAAAAAGCGCGATATGAGGCTATAGGAGCTGTGAGTACTTGGTGCTTTATCAAAGACGTTGCTATACGCTGTTTCAAGACTCCATTCGAGGTCAGTAACGGCTTCCAACATTGCTGGCCTGAGTAAGGCCCATGCGGCACCGCCAAAGGCACGAAGTGTAACCTGCAAGAAGGTTTGTAAACTAGAACCAAGCAAGGCCGTGGAAACCACATACTATGATGATGAAATATCTTATCAAAACTTCGGTTAGAATTAATCACCAAAGAGTTGCTTAACGGTCTCACATTATCCCATCACGGAACAAAGTGTAAAACTAGGCCAATTTGGTGAGAACGATTCAGTGGACTTGGAGACCATAAAGCAAGATTGACGTACTATTGGAGATCTAAAGGACCGTTTCAACAAAATTGCATTCCGGTACCCTTTACTGGTCGTAAGGGCAACGAGGAGAACATCGAATGCAATCGGAACTACCCAGAGGAAGATTCCCAAGAGCATCTCATTCCTCTGTTCTGCAAAACATACTTTGACAAAAGGGGAATACTTGAAGCTGCCTGTAGGAAGTTGTTCAATATGTGATCCTTGTTTCAAAGCTTCGACTTACGATATAGAACAGCGGCGCCTGAAATGGTCACGATCCAGCGCAGTACATAAAACAGTATGAAACAAATCCACACGAATCTCATAATCCATTTCCTACCATGGTATAATGCCCCCACTCGAAGGCAGACAAGCACTAGCAAAGTGTTAGACCAGTTTGCAAGCTTTGGTGTTAAATCCTCACTTATTCCTGTGGTTTTTGTAAAAACATGAACTGCAACCAACACCGCGAACTGGATTTTGCAACTGGATTGCTGGTCGGTCGTCAATTTACCAGTGAAGTAGGGAGACAAACAACTAGTGCGAGTTTGTAAGCAAAGTTTTTTAACATATACTAAAATGAGAGGTACTCGCACTGTCCGAGAATGGTGGCCGAAACGGAGCCAATTCTAACACTCAATTGAGTTTCCTAGCGAGACTTCTCGTGGTTGTGGTATACTGACGATAATTTCTGAATATCAGATGTGCAGGGACGGCGTAGCGGTTGATGTAATAAAGAAGCTTTGGTAAAGAGAAGGGACCTGGCCAAACCAGATGGACCTAAAGTTGTTGTAGACGTGAATTAAGTTCAAAGGATTGAGTGACCACTAACCTCCTTATTCATGGTAATGATGTGGTCATATAACAGAATTGTGAGGCCCGCAACAGCGACGTGGCGCGCAACTGTGCCGGTCGCGGCTTCGGTCACAGGGTCAACATTCATTCTGTGTCTTGGGAAGCCGTGAACGCTCGGGTGGACTGGATATGGCCGTCTTGTTTAAAAATGGACGTAGGGGCACGGTGTGGGGGTGGTGGTGAGGAGCGACCAAAGTTGTGAGCATTGATAAGGCTTAGGTACTACTGAAGACCGCTGCTCAATTATGTAATGCGTCTTTCGTCGAGGTTATAATTTCAATTATAACCGTTATCTCCGAACTGTCCTTGACTGTCCATCCCGAAACCACCAGCTGGTGTCGATGAGACCTCGCGGCTCATTTCTGCACTTATTCGGTTCATCTTTTCTATGGAGAGGATTGTACTCAGTGTGTGACCAAGGGAAAAGGGGGGATCGTTTTAGTGGCTTACCAATTGATGACCTGTCTCACTAGGCTGTTTCTTGGGTTTCGCCCGATGGATCGGCCCTGATCTACGCCATACAGAATTAAATGTAATGACTTTGTGTAATTAGGACGCTGTACAACGGTGCCGGACATTGTATTGGGCGTTATGTGTGGGGGTGGGAAACTGGTAGGCGGTGATAAGGCATTAGTGCTCTATCGTAGACCATTGCTCGATGATGTAATGTCCAGGGCTGCATCTTCTATTAAGGTTTAACTTTCAATTTCATTCGATCGCAATTGCTGCGGCGCCTGTCCTTTTACGTGTGACACACGGAGACGGCTGGCCGGTTTCCCGGCGTACTCTGTCAGCACCACAGATACCGCAGTCGTTGAACTAACAACACGTTATGCGGTGTGTTGGTACCAATCTGGCGAATGGGTCCGACGGCAGGTTGCGCCAGTTTGCCGTCAACCTACTCATTGCATCGTCCCCTCGTGCACGTATATCTACCATACGTTCAGTGATGCCAGATTAGTCACTAACAATGCCGCCCCTCCGTTCATCAGTGAAATTCTCGATGTTCACCTTCGTCAAAGTTGATATGGTTGGTTCTCCGGTGGCCGTCGGATTGGTCCTGTGTTGCACAACTAAGGAGGCAGATTGTATCTATTCAACAAGATACGGTTGCCTTTGACGCCCCGAGAACGCGTGGTACAAGCGACAATAAGAAGCCGTTATCCACTCACTCGGCACTCGGAAGCGAAGTCCGGTCAACACGCCTTTGACTTCAAACCCCAACCCTCACATCTCAAGAAGGTTAACAGTTATGGAAAATGAGGACCAAGGCACATTCATGACTTAGGGGAAAAGTCTGGGACGAAGAGCGGCCCTGACTCTAGTTCTAAATCAAACAGCGGCGGTGGTACAATCCCATCTAGAGACTAATATTTGGATATTGATGGCCCTCGTGGTTTGATTTTCCTCAGTAACTTCAGTAGTACTTCAATAAATTGGATTTCGATTTGGGTCTCGAAACTGGAATGACTCAGTTGTGGTAAATGGGCTCTTCAATAGTTTTGGCATTCGACTCATATATCAGTCCTTTAATGAACATAATGTTGTCTTTCGGGCCGCCATTTGTTGCAATCCCAAAGCCCAACGTTCTGTAATTTGCAATACCGGATTATGCCAAGCCAATTCTGAGTACGCTTACCTAAACGTGGCAATAAATCATCTCCGTAACACTAATCGTCTTTCTAAACGGGCTCTAGACAGTATACTGGCAGTTCTATATATGAGAGTACTTGGTAGAGAATAATCCGTCTGGTTGAGCACAAGTTGTTTGGTAGTTTTCAGTGTCCGAACCAAAATTCCAAGTCTCTTGTAACGTATACACCTATTGGTATACAATATCCGACAACGGGGCCGTGCCCGCTCGCACAAATCGCCAGGACGCTTTCGAACCAACCTCTCCAGCAACGCAAACGAAGATACGTCCTTTGATCTACCGTCTACATAGTGAACTCATGATTGAAATTTGGGACAAACCCTCAGTCAATCACCGCATCGGAGTCATTCGGGTTTCCCGTCACTTTCGGAACGCCGCGCTCGCCTTCAGGCTGTGGAGATACATTAAATTTGAACGAAGGATACCCAGTGCTCCCTGTAATATTAGCATCGCGAGTAGCGTCCCAGGATAAATGGCTAGGTCGGAAAAGGGGCATGATCGATCACTGGATGGGTAATATATGCGCGCGGTCTACCCGCGCTCGCGCGCAGAATGCGTGGTCCGGACGTAGTCGCGGCGCTCGCCGAGCATACGAGACGATCACGCGCGCGTTCAAGCCCTTCGCGCGAGGAAGAGCTGTACAGCAAGTCCTGGTGCATGAGAGACGCGGCGATCTGGCCTGAGCAGCATTATAATGCGTGGTATCGCGAGGCCGGGCGCAAGGTGGACCCCTGTGGTGTCGGCCACAAGGACGAGACCGAGTTTTATCAAAGCACGGCATTCCATAAAGAAACTACATGCGAAGTGGAGGCTAGGACATTGCTGGACACGAGTCGGATGTGGTCCAACTTGTATGCTATAAAGTAAATATAAATTAGCTAGACGGACATACAGCAGTCCACGAATAGAGAGAAATACAAAACCCTGACAAGTTTACGCTATATAAATGTACTGTGAGGAGCATTTCAGGGCTCTTCCTGTAGATGCGCCGCCGTAGGATGGATGGCAGCATGAATAGGGGTCGCCGTCAAGGTGCTACAGGTCGACGCCAGGTTCAACGTCTATTTGTCGCGCTATCTTGCACATCTATTATGTCCACCATAATAAAATGCTAGGTATAAAGGTAAAAGAAATGAATTTTCTTGGCACAAGGATTTCCATCGAGAATCCATAATTTGATAACCGCTTTTGTCCATCGAAACGTTGCGAATAATGACCCGGGACCTTCGTACGTAGTCAAGTGCTTGTGAGTTTGAGTAGATTTTAGGACGTGGTGAATACCCAAGGATGATCTGCGTCGAGGGCTCCGCGGATCAGGGAATGGTCGATGCCGTGCTTTCTGCATCCTGCCTTTAGGTCTTGATCCGTTCATCGATTTCTCCCGTTTTTAACAGGTCCCAGCAATTCCTTTTTCGTCTTTTGCGCTTCATGGGCCGGGCGACACGTCTGTGGGCCAGTTTCAGGACTGGATCGTGGTGATACCTCCAGAGGACCTACCTATAGTCTTAACAATCTTCCATCTACCCTGGATTCTTTCTGGTAAACATCAGCGGTGCCTGGTATAGACAATTTCAGGCCAATAGCTCAAACCCCTATTACATATTGCACGTACATTAAAATATTTCGCCTGTATCAGTTTTGAAATACCCTATAGTTGGTATGCTGGTGGACATATGCCTTTGCGGCTAATTGGTCATGGTGGATCAACCACACTCGACCCGCATCTGGCCATGAACTTGTAAGTACTGCATAATGGCCATATAACAGGCACGAGGAACTTTAATAGCTATCGCTTCCATCTGCGTTTCAGTCGTGCCAATATAATGGCCGGGATCAGTCATTAATGCTTAAACCACTCCCTTCCATTGAAGCGTGTATGGAGAACAATGGTTCTGAGCTCTACATTGGTTTGTATACGCAGCTGTACTACTCAGTGACACCTGGCCATGAGAGACATGATTCTTCCTATAGTGACAAGTGGTTCCACTAGCAATGGCCTCATTTCACTACATTAACATGGGATACTCCTTCCCTGGTTCTCAAATCCAGGGTTTCTCCATGCAATACAGTCGGCTGCTCGTCCCAATGCTGGCTACCAAGACCATCCACTCCCCCGGGTGGACTTCTCTCACCAATGGTGTCCCCAAAGATATCTGTTGTCGTTACTCTTCTTTGTCTCCGACCAGACAAATAGTGCCATGGAGGGAATTCGTCTAATGCAAAGGCCGTCCCGGTCTGAATGTACCCAGTGTTGAACCCCCTGTGGTAGACAGATCGGAGGTTGAGAAAAAAGCGCGATATTAGGCTATAGGAGCTGTGAGTACTTGGTGGTCTGCTTTATCCAAGAAGTTGCCACACATGGATTCAAGACACCATTCTATGTCAGTAGCGGCTCCCAATAGTGATGGGTTGAGTGTCAACCATGCGGCAAAGCCAAAAGCACGAAGCGCAGCCTGCAAGAATGTTTGCCAATAGACCCAAGGCTGCCAGGTGGATCACGTACGACAGTGATGAAGTATCTAAGTATAGCCTGATTAGAAGTCATCACAAGGTATTTAATAGACTCACGATATCCCGTCGCGGACCAAAGTGTACAACTTGACCAATTTGTAAAATACGATTTCAGTGCATGCACTAAGAGACCACAGGGAAACATTGACATACTATTGGAGACCTAGAAGATTGTTTTAACAGAACAGCGTTCTGATACGCTTTACTGCTCGTGAGGGCAACGAGGAAAATATCAAATACGAGCGGAACCGCCCAGAGGGAACTTCCCAAGAGCCACTGGTTGCTCGGTTCTGCAAAACACACATTGGGAATAAGGTGATACTTGAAGTCCCCTTTGGGAATGTTCAATATGTGGCCCTTGTTTTAAGGATGTCGACTTGCGAGATAGAGCAACGGCACCTGTAATGGTCACCCCCCAGCGCAATACATAGAATAGTATGAAAGATATCCACATAGATCTTATAATCCATTTTCTACCGTGGTATAATGCCTCCACTCGAAGGCAGACAAGCACTAGGAAAGTGTTAGACTAGGTTGTAAGCTTTGATGTTAAATCCTCACTTATTCCCGCAGTTTTCGTAATTACATGAACTGTAATCAACACCAAGAGCTGGATCCTACAACTGCATTGCTGATCAGTTGGCACTTCACCAGTAAACTAGAAGAACGAACAACTGTGTTTGTTTATAAGCCAAAAAATTAATTTATACTAAATTAAAGGTACTTACATTGTTCGAGAGCGGTGAGCGAAAGGGAACCACCTCTGATCGTCGATTGAGCTTCCTGGAGTTTCTCGCGATTGTGGTATACTGACGATAATTTTTAAATATCGCGTATGCAAAGACAACGTAGCGGTTGATGTAATATAGAAGCTTCGGTAAAGAGAAGTGACCTGGCCAAACCAGAAGGACCTAGAGCCGGCTTTACACGTGACGAGTGTCAGAGAGATTGACGACTTACCTCCTCTTTAATAGTAATAATATGATCATGTAGGAGAATTGTGAGACTTGCACCGGCGACATAGCGCGCAACTGCGCCGCTCATGACTGCTGTCACAAGGTCGAGAGTCATTCCGTGTCTTGTCCAGTCGAGAACGCTTGGGTGGACTGGATGAGGCGGGTTGATGTAGTTAAAGGAAGACGTGGAGGCACGGCGGGGGGGTGGTGGTGAGGAGCGACGAAAGTGG
>Ga0307513_10010276_pt1 | contig 11751 bp, 11 predicted proteins | sample 15_EM_MG_FD_202174 | JGI IMG/M metagenome (GOLD analysis project Ga0307513, IMG submission 202174) | Populus trichocarpa ectomycorrhiza microbial communities from riparian zone in the Pacific Northwest, United States - 15_EM | ecosystem: Host-associated > Plants > Roots > Unclassified | place... | reverse complement strand
GGATATCTTTCTTACGACAAGAATAATATCATAGGCAAAGGGACTTTTAAGACTGCCCACCTGGCATCTTTGAAATGGGTCTCAAGCTCCCCGTCTAGTGGTCTTGGGGCTAAAATATCTGAACCCATTACAGTGGCAATGAAGAGGCCGTACGATGACAGCAAGCAATCCCAACTCGTGAAGCGCTTCAATTACGCAGATGAAAGTCGCAAGGTTATCACAGAAGGCACATTGCTAGGATGGGCAGATTCTCTCCTCCAGTTTGCATATGCATTTATTATCACCAAGAAAAGGCCTTTGGATCCCCCTTTCTCTATTCCACACCTTCGCTTTGTCAAGGGAGCTATCGCGTACTCGGAGAAATCTCTGGATAATGCCACCAAACTCCCCTCCACAACATCGCACCGTGCGGCTTATCTGCTAGAGGAACTTCTCCCCATGGATCAACAATTCATCAAATACATTCACAATGCAGACACTGTCCCATTGCAGGAACTTGATGAGCCAGGATACGAAATTGGGGTATTCCTATGTTTTATTCAGCACGTCCAATTCATGTGCACCCATGGTCAAGCATATATATCCGACTTCCAAGGTTTGTGGTCATATTTTATGTTCGTAAAGTTATACTGATGATAGCCATAGGCGCTGGAGATCTGTTGACCGATCCTCAAGTCATGACTCACCCGTATGCACCTAATTTCTTTCCGTTGAAATAAATTTCCGAGGCTCAACTTTAGGTTACTATCCGAGCGGGGAAACTTCAACGATACACTATTTGGGGAGGGAAATGTTAACACCGCATTTGAAGCTTTCACCATTCAACATCAGTGCAATGAATATTGCAAATGGTTCCAGCTTGAAGAATTGAATGAAATTGATCTCGCACCCTCTCCCGCCCGTGGTGAAAGCATAGAAATGTAGATTTACGGCTCTGACTGTTGTTCGGTTGCTGGGGAGTGCGCGCTTATCTACTTTTAATAGGGGAATAAATTTGTCTATGGAACAATTATATAGAGGCAAAAATTATATAGAGGCGATGGCTGGGGTCCTAACGCCCTTAAAACGATCTATCCATGCTAACCCGCCTCGGCATTGATGGCCGTAAGATATTTGGCAACCGCTTTAGAGGCTTGACACTCCGGCTTTCCATAGTTCGGTGGATTAATTGTGTCTCCGGAGTTGTGAAATGCGCTGGATGCAACTCCTTTCTGTAGATGCTCGAAGCCTCCTACGTGACAACCATTAGATACCGACTCCCTTCAACGACCTCACTCCTACCTATTGTAGCACCATGATGGTAAACTTGAAATGTCCCTCCATGTATGCTATTATTGGTGGACTGCGCAAACATGGTATCGTTGTGGGTGAAATTTGTTGTGAGAAGAGGAGGAGGTAGATGCTTTGGTGTTGCGCAGTGCCAACGCAACGCCAGAACGGGACTGCTTCACCCTGTGGGAATTTCGAGGCTGTTCTTCTTGCTGAGGCTGTGTTATTTTTATCCCATCGTACCTAAGTTTGTACTGCCACATGTCAATGCCATCAGACTTGTTGGACTATAGTCCAGATCAGGACGTCATTCATTCTTCACATCACATGGAGCCGCGTGTTCTTATAAACAACGCGTCGCCTCTCTTTCTTTTCTCCTCAGTTGTCACTTCCTCTTCATTCCTGACACTGAGGACGTGAGTCTGTTCATCGCCACCTTCAGTATACTGTAGCTAACTCCTCCCTAGCACGTCCTGTCGCGTCTAGGTGAATATCATCATCAGTTGTCACTTCCTCTTCATTCCTGACACTGAGGACCATGTCCTGTCGCGTCTAGCCCCTCAGGTCAACAGGTTATGGGCCCCGCCTAGACTATAGACTCGACAAAGTATCTCGGGAATTTTGACAACTCACTTTTCTTTAGAACTTCGAGCCCATTTGGCTTTGCCAGTGCGCATACATTCGATTCGGCCTGCTTTCTCGGATTCTGAGCATGCATATACACACATAGCCCATGTACCGGACTCCTCCTCACAACGAGCAGGCCGAATGGGGGGGCTCAACGTATCCACCACAATCTCCATCGATGTCCTCGATTGGTGATTACCCTCAGCAAACACTCATTGGACGACAGGGACCCGATGGCAACCAACCGTCTGGTATGAATCCTTCGTCCCAGGTCCCCTTTTTGGCTTCTTATTCCGATGATTTGTTCAACCCCACCCTTAGGGGACCTTTGGTTCCCAATTTTTCCTTACCGGAAGTTCATTTTTCTCAAAATTCTGACGCATATATTCAACCTTCCAATACTTTTCCTCGTGCACAAACCTTTCGCCCTGATGTTCCACCTCATTTTTCTCACAATTTTTCGATTAATTCTCCATCACGACCTCAAACACATACTCGGCCTGCGACGGCTCCCCCAGCTCCCTTGTCTCCACTACCTTTTTGTAATGTTACAAGCTTTCCCATTCCGGTTTTTAATCCATTATCGATTCAACTGCCTTATTCCGCTCATACTTCATCTTTCATTCCACCACCTTTCGTCGCGCCTTATGTTTCGAGTATACCTCATCAGCCAGTTACAAACGCACCTTCGCACGCACCACCACCTCCATCAACTGCTTTGCATAATCCTCCTATACAATATGTTTACTGTTTACCTGCATCTTCGGCGCCTTTTTCTCCTACTTCGCATTCTTCTTCACATACTTCTTCCAAAACCTTGCCTTCCGTTTCGCATATTTCCCTTCTTAATTCCAAATCCGATTTTCATACCTGGGACGAAGGTGTCACCTCCTTGCTCCGTCACCTGGGATTACTAGGCCACATCTTGGACCCTTCGGAACCGTTAGATCCGTCTCGACTGGATCGCGTGCCTCTTCCCGAGCCTATCCTGCCAGCTTTGCCCACTCCCGCTGCGCTAACCGCATTCACGCGTTGGTGGGATGACGACAATATTGCTCAACACGTCTTGATAGCCAGGCTAGGGAGTACTCCCCGCGGTCTCCTGCCTTCTTCGAGTATTGCGAACCGGTCCGCCCGAACTATCTATTCGACGCTTGCTCATTACTATGGGCTTTGCTCTTGGTCTGACGGATCCGAGCTCCTGAACACGCTGAACACTTCAATATGCACTCCCGGTCACGTTCAGGAATATGTTTCCAAGTGGCGTACGGGCATCTCTAGGCTCAGGTCTGCGCGGTTCCCGATCAACGTCAAAATCCTCATCAGCAACTTCGTTCGGGGTCTTCCCATTACTCCTGCGTTCAACACATTGTGCGCAGACCTATCCTCGCGTATTTCACAAGCAGGGGAACATGATTTGGGAGCATTTATTGCGGTGACCGAGACGGCTTTGGATCTTGAGGCCACCTTCCGCGCTGCAGCTCAGGCTCAGAACCCCCGATCTGTTCCTCCTCCTCGTCCTTCTGTGCACGTTGCTGCTTCAGTAACTACCCCGGCTCCTGCTCCTCTGCCCAATGTTGCACCTGCTGCAAGGACACCCTCGACTGCCATCGTTACACCAGCTGTTGAACGCGTCAACCGGTCGGCTCTTCATTGCTCTAATTGCAATCGTCCGGGACATATATCAGCAACCTGTTTTCAAACAGGAGGCGGCATGGAAGGTCAACGTGGAGAGTACCGTGGAAACAAGGGGAAAGCAGTAGCGATGTTTGCGGAGATGATGGAGGATGCGTATAATTCTTGTGCTACGATGCCACCACCCGAACCCGAGCCCTCGTACCCTTTGGTTGACTTGAAAGAAGATCCTAATGTACCTTCAGCACCCTTGCCTGTATCATCTTTCTTAGCGCCAAATTCTACTATCCATCGCGATTATTTTGCTGAGCGTGATCCCGATAAGTTCCCAATGGCATTCGTGAGCAGCAGTGTTGAGGATTTCAGGTCTACCGCCTTTCTTTCCCTTGGAGGTCGCTTTAATTCGGCATTGGACTCTGGGTGTACTGACCACATTATTCGCCATCGCGAATTTTTCCAGCGTTACGATACTTCCAAGGCTGTCTCGATCGGAACTGCGAACTCTGGGTCGTTGGAGGCTTTGGCTGGGGGTGACGTGTCTTTTCGCGTCCCGTATCACGATCGGCATGGTCAGGTTCAGCAGATCCTTTTTATGCTTTCGGAACTGCCTCTATGCACCTGATGCACCTGTCAACCTTATATCTGTTGGTGCCCTGAACGAGCAAGGTCTTGTGGTGACGTTTAATCCTGGGACTTCGACGGAACTCTCTCTCCCTCCTGATGACCTGGATCTCCCTGGCTTCACCTTTCATGCAACCGTGATTCGCAGGCTGTCTCTTCTTCACTGTGACTTTGTTCTCCCAGACGATGACTTGCTCAAACCCATGGCCTTTTCTGCCCTCTCTTTCCCTAATATTGTCCCATCACCATCACTTTGGCACCGCCGTTTTGGTCACCTTGGTAAGGATGCTATGCAGGCGGCTCTCACTCAGGACTATGTTCGGGGTGCTGTCTTCAAGGGATCTTTCTCACACGAAAACTGCATTGCTTGCATTATCGGTAAGAGCCCTCAGCATTCATATGCCCATAATGGTCGCCGAGCGTCGCAGATTGGGCAGCTCTTGCACATGGACCTGTGTGGACCTTATCTGACTCAGGGTCCCTGTGGTGAAAAGCATTTCTTTGTCATTCTCGACGATTGCTCAAACACCGGATTCACCATCTGTCTGCGCAAGAAAAGCGATGCATTCATTCACTATGAGAGAACGGAGGCATATATCGAGCGGTCTACGGGCTGTAAGATCAAAGCTGTTCGGGTTGATGGTGCATTGGAGCTCACCGCAGGGAAGATGGGTACTCACCTTGCATCCCGAGGTATTGCTATCCAGAAGACTGCACCATACGCGCACCCTCAGGCTGGGAAGATCGAACGCTACGTTCGTACCATCGAAGAAGGTGGCCAAACCCTACTGGCAGATTCGGGTCTTTCAATGTCTTTTTGGTGCGATGCAGTTCTTACATCTCAGTACCTTCGGAATCGGCTTCCTACTTCCACACTGGCAGCGAACGTTACGCCTTTCGAAGTCCTCACACGTACAAAGTCTGATGTTTCTCATCTCCGAGTATGGGGGTGTCAGTGCTTCGTGGCCATTCCTGACGAGCTCAGGGATAAGGCTTGTTTCAAACGTTTTGAGGGCATCTTCGTTGGCTACGAGGAGCATCGCTTGGGCTAGCGAGTTCGGGATTTAAAGGGGAAATATCACTTTTCTCGGGACATTATATTCAATGAGGATTTATCTGGACATCTCGGAGTGCCTTGCTCTATTCCACTCCCTGCTCCTCCTTCTTCTGATCCACTGGGATTCTCGCTTTCTCCCCGTCCTGTCCGTGTCGATGATATCCTCAAACTGAAGGAGTTGCGACGTGTGGAACGTGACGGCAGGAGGAAACTGGCCTCTGCGATAGGGAGCGTTGGGGTTGCGACTGTGGATGGGGGTGTTGGTGTTGATGGGGTTTTAGATGCTGATGGGGATTCGACCGTCACCCTCGTGGCATCTGCGGACCTCTCGCCTTCTGTGGAGGCCGTCCATGGGATTCTGTCACTTCAAACGTCCTCCATTTTCCCGGATGCTGTGGATGTTCAGACGGACTCTCTTGCATTGATGGAACCTGGAATTATTCAGACATCTTGCCTCGCTGCTGTCGCGTCCAGTTGGCCTCGCGTTTTTGATCTTACCAAGGCACCATCCTCGTACTCGGAAGCTATCGCTCGTCCCGATGCGCCTGCCTGGAGGGCGGCCATGGCACATGAGGAACTGAGTTTGAAGGAGATGGGAGCATTTGAGGAGGTTGATCTCCCTCCCGGTCAAAAAACGCGGTTGGCCTTATCTGGGTCTTTGCCAACAAAACGGATGCTGATGGCGTCATACTCCCTGGAAAGGAGAAGGCTCGACTAGTGGCTCAGGGATTCAGCCAACGACCGGGTCAATTCGACGAGACGTACGCTCCTGTGGCTAAGATGGCAAGCATTTGGATTTTAATCGCTTGGGCAGCTGTTCGGGATCTCGAAATCTTCCAATTCGATTGCAAAACGGCTTTCTTACATGCAAAGCTTCGACACCCCATTTACACCCGCCTTTATCCTGGATATACTCGCCTAGGTCATGGGAAGGTCCTTCACATTCTGGTTGCCCTATATGGCCTACGCCAATCCGCTTATGAATTCTACATGCTCTTCCTCGAGCTTCTCCTTGACCTTGGAATGATTCGTTGTGAGGTGGATCATGGAGTGTTCTTCGGCTGATGGATATCTCCACCTGATGCTTCAGTATCAATGCCGCTTGATGGTTCGCCATTAGTCCTCTATGTGCCCCTTCATGTCGACGATGGTCTTGCTATCACAAATTCTTCTCCCCTTTACCAGTGGTTCATCAAGATGTTGAAGCGTCGACTTCTTATCATTGACATGGGTCTATGCGAAAAGTTCCTGAACCTCCTCATCATTCACGATCGTGCCAAACGCAGGGCTTGGCTCTCTTTTCATGTTTACATTGCGGAGCTTCTTGAAGAGTGGAACTTGGCGAATTGCAAGGCTGCGATTACTCCGTTCCCTTCCAAGCACCTGGACTTACAGCCTGCTCCCCCCAATGCTGTACCTGATGTTAGTGATGCTGATCTCATCCCCAAATATCAGCGCTTGGTTGGTTGCCTCCTTTACCTTGCTATCACTACCCGTCCGGACATCTCATACTATGCAATGTGGCTTGGCCAACACAACACATGACCGAACCGTTCACATTTTCTCCTTGCAAAACATGTTCTTCGCTATCTTGCGGGTACGAAGACTCTTGCCCTGAGTTTTGGAGCCCCTTCGGATTCACTACCATCCTCATTGGCTGGGTATATGCAAAATGTGGGTTGTTCAGACGCGGACTGGGCATCGGATTCCACGGACAGGAAGAGCATTTCAGGCTACTCCTTTTTCTTTGAAGGTTCGCTCGTCTCCTGGTCGGCTGTCAAGCAAAAGTCCATTGCTCTTTCTTCAACGGAAGCTGAATATTATGCGATGACCCACGCATTCAAGGAGGCCCTCTGGCTTCGTGTTTTCCTTTCCTTCATGGAGTTTCCAGTCCCTTGTCCTTTTCCTATTCTTTCGGATAACCAGGCAGCTTGTTCACTCTTGAATTCCATTGCCATTTCTGCTCGGTCCAAACACATTGATATTTGTCATCATTTTATTCGCACCCACATTCGCGATGGCTCTTTTTCTACCACTTGGATACCTACAACCGACATGCCAGCTGATATCTTCACAAAATCCCTTTCTTCCATTCTTTTTATACATCATCGTGCAGTACTTGGACTATCAGTTCCACCTTCCCTTATCTAGTTTCGTTTTTCTTCTTTCCGTCCTGATGGGGGTGTGTTGGACTATAGTCCAGATCAGGACGTCATTCATTCTTCACATCACGTGGAGCCGCGTGTTCTTATAAACAACGCGTTGCCTCTCTTTCTTTTCTCCTCAGTTGTCACTTCCTCTTCATTCCTGACACTGAGGACGTGAGTCTGTTCATCGCCACCTTCAGTATACTGTAGCTAACTCCTCCCTAGCACGTCCTGTCGCGTCTAGGTGAATATCATCATCAGTTGTCACTTCCTCTTCATTCCTGACACTGAGGACCACGTCCTGTCACGTCTAGCCCCTCAGGTCAACAAGACTAGTGTTGCCGCCAAGTTGAGGTGAGTTGAGGCAAGGTGGACAACGCGAATCAACTTGAAATGTCAAGTTGGGTCAGGTTGTAACTCATTCACCTGGTTGAGATCAGTGATTTCCATGGTTTTTGCCATCCAATGAAAGGTCAGGGATATCCAAATTTGGTCTTACCATCAGGTGTAGATGATTAGTGTACTGTAGTGTTTCGACCGATTGTTCATGCCACATTACACGTTATAACTTATGTACATATTTTGTTCATCTGACAAGTTGTTCACAGCACCCTAAATAGGAAATTAAGGGTCCATTTCGGGTGCCTCAGGCGCTTTTTTGGAGATTTTGGATCAAAAACCTGAGGACATCCAGGAAATGGAAAAGGCGGCGATCGTAGGCAACAGCGGCTAGGTCATTACCAGTCAGGTGGCCTGCGAACGCACCCAATAGTAAGGTCAATAGTTCAATTACTTAGAGGTATATTATGACCACTCATTATTTTTACACAATATTCTGGTGTGAGCCTCAACCAAGCAAGTCATTAGGTTCTATATTCAACATAAATATTAAGTATACGCCGTTAAGTCAGCCACCCACAGTCCTGGCATGTGTTCTCGCATCATCAACTGCGTAGTTTTGAAGACGGGGCTGCAAATATCAAGCGATGGCATGCCAATTTTTTTCTCCTGCCAAAATGGTTTCTTGAATTTGGCATGGTATTGTTTGGGGTCAAATAAAATCATTAGTATTATTTTTTTTGATCCCATTATGCTCATTGGGCCATTGGCCTATGTCGAGCATCACGTGTCTACGTCTATCTACGAGTATCCAAAAGTCTAAGATGTATCTAGCCCCGACTGTGTATGCCTCCTGAGGTGGCATGGGTGTGACATGTGCACAGTGTATGTGTGATAGTATGTAGAGTATAGTAGGGGGTTTGTGTAAGTTAGATGTAACTGTATGAATATAAGTATCATATAATAAATAAAAGACGTAAAAGGAGGGCGAAGGAAGAGAAAAAAAATAGACAAAAGAAAACAGAAGAAAGAAAAAAGAAAGAGAGGAGCGAAGAAGAGAGGAACTAAGAGAAAGAAGGAAACGAGAAAGAAAGAAAAGAGAAAGGAGGAAGGGGGAGAAGGTCATATGTCTTGCTCTCATTCTGCTCTTGCTACTGCTGGCCTTCTTCATCAATATTTTCCTTTGGTCGTAGGTCTCCATGTGATTCTTCGAACCGTCCCATGTCGTTTATGAATTCCATCAGTGCCCGCATTCTCCTCTCATCGCCTAAAATTTCCAGTCCTAGACTTTGGTCTCGCCCTAGGGCTCGTCGAAGACGTCGTCATTGTCGTTCATGGGTGCGGCAGTGCATAAGGTAATGCGTCACCATCTCAGGTTCATCTCCACATGTCAGGCATTCTGGTGTGTCGGATAACTTGAAACGATGGAGATAGGCTTGTAGTGGCATGTGTCCTGTGCGGAGCTGTATCAGGGCGCTCGCCTGCCATCTGGTTAACTTTGCTGACATCTTTCTGAAGTTGGGTGAAGGAGCCTTGTTGTTGTATTTGACTGCCTTGTCGTATCTCGGGGACTTTCGGAACTCCTTTTTGTGTTCTTTCTGTACCTTTGCCTTTAGCGTTTGCTTGGTCGCTGATTTGCTGTCCGGTATCCCCCTGATGAGGCGGTAATGCTCGTTCCTTCGGTTTTTGTGTGGTCCTTCTGCCGCCCTCTTTGCCTCTGTGTCTGCCTTTTCGTTTTCTTCGATCCCCTCATGACCCGGCACCCATTGCAGTTTCATCCTTACTCTCGGCCATTTGTCCTCGATTTCTCTTACGAGCTTCCTGGCGTCCTCTACTAGGTAGCTTCCTGGGGTCGGTTTTCTCGCATCGTATGCTCATAGAACAGCCTGATTGTCCGTTGCTACCATGACTTCTACGCCATTGAGGTCCTGACCTAGTTTCTGCAGCATTTTCAGGCCGAGGATCTGACCAACGCACTTACTTTCATATATGGTGTGCTTCATGCTTTTCCCCAGGTGGTGTTGAGCAATTCTTGCAGGGTGTATTCCTTGTGTCAGAACGGCTGCGGTGCCTACTCCTCCCTCGCGGCTTGATCCATCCGTGTAGATTTTGATGTCACTCTCATCGTTTCTTGCGTACTGAATGGCATCTTCCCTTGTTGGCGCGATTACTGTTTTTATCTTGTTTCTCCATGTTGGAGGTTTCGTGCTGGTTCCTATGGTCTCTATTTCGTTAGTGCGTATTTTTGCTGAGTCTAAAATCTCATAGAGGGGGGACGTATGCCATTTCAGTCTCCTGCCCATGGCTTTCCTTGCTACGGAGTAGATCGGATGTTCCTTTGGTAGTGTTGCGACACGTAGGGCTGCTCGCTGGCACAGGGTTTTTATGTATAACCTGAGGGGAAGCATATCAGCGTGGGCGAAGAGTAGGTCAGAGGGGGTTGTTCTCAGTGCTCCGGTTGCCTGCAGTGCCACTTTTCTCTGTATGCTCTCCATTTTTCGTATTGCTGCCCCCATCCCTCTTGCTATCTTCGTGCCTGATCTTTTCGCTGGCTGGGTGCACCAGACATCTGCTGCATATAACATGCTCGGGGCAGCTACACTGTAAAAGAGTCTCCTTGTAAGCATCCTGTGCATGCCTTTTGATAGTTTCTTGACTTCTGAGACCCATCGTTCTCCTTTTGCTATGGCTAGAGCGGCATGTTTTTGGAATCGTAGCTCGTTGTCTAGCAGGACCCCTAGGAATTTGTGTGTCGGGGTAGTTGTTACCTCGTGTTCATTGTCGATCTTGATTTTCGTTGGTGGCTGCTTGACACGCCTGTTCCTACCTCCCAGTTCTGTTATCTGCTTTCGCTTTCTTGACACCCAGATTGCTGCGAACTTGTGAAATTCATATGTTGAGAAATGTGTCCGACCCCAGGCAGCTGGTCCTCCATCCCTCTGAAAGAGGGTTTTCATCTTTTCAGCTGCTTCCTCAATCGTTTTGGCCATTGTTGCGCAGATTGCGTCATCCGCATAGTTTGTTGCCAGTTCATCCTTTTTTCCTACTGACCCTTCAATTTGCGATGCGTTGTAGAATCTGTATGCAAACATCGATAAGTTACAACCTTGATCTAGTCCGCTGTTCACTGGAATGGGGTCAGAGACGTAATCGTCGAAGGTTATTACTGTTTCTCTCCTGGTCATCTTGTCGAGAATCATGTCTGTGTATTCCTTGGGTACTCTGTATCTCCGCATGTCGTGGACCAGTACTTCGGGAACTGTGTTCGGGAAGGCACCTTTGACATCTAAAAATAATACTAAAGTTCCTTGCTTTCACCGCCATGCGTCCTTAATGAAACTTGTTAGCATGTGTAAAGAGTCAGTTGTGGTGCATCCAGGTCGTCCTCTGAACTGCATCTGTGGTAGCAGCTGTAGTTTCTCTGTGTGGTGCTGAATTTTGTCTTTCACGACTGAGGCCATCACCTTCGCGATCATGTCAAGTAGGGCAATTGGTCTGTATGCTCCTGGGATGGTGTAGTCCGCTCTTCCTCCTTTCCATAGGACTGCAGTCATGTACCTTTTCCATTTGACTGGGTAATGTTTGTGTGTGAAGACGGCTCGGTATATCGGTCCTAAAAAAGGCGTCAGTTCATTTACACAATGTGTGAGAATGGAGTTTGAGATCTCATTGGGTCCTGGTGCCTTGTATGGGCTCAGTTTCCTGATCACTCTCTTTATTTCTTCATCTGTTATTCTTTCGAAATTGAATGCAGGGTCTGGATATTGATAGTTTGGGTCGATACCGGAGTTTGCTGGCGGCTGGTAGAAGAAAGCCTTGTGAAGAAGCTTGCTCTTTCCCTCATTGTCTTGAATTTCTATTGTTTGTCCGTTTTTGCTCGTCTTCTTGAGTGTCGGTATCCTAACTTTTGCACCATCGGAGATCGGGGCCATCAGGAAAATGACCTTTGGTCCTAAAGTAACCTAGGTAATTTCAACTTTTCCAAAGCAACTTTGACACTCTAGGTTGCTTTAAGTGTCTTTGGAAATAATCAAATTTCCCCAAGTCTCTCTGGTG
>Ga0307513_10010275_pt1 | contig 11752 bp, 6 predicted proteins | sample 15_EM_MG_FD_202174 | JGI IMG/M metagenome (GOLD analysis project Ga0307513, IMG submission 202174) | Populus trichocarpa ectomycorrhiza microbial communities from riparian zone in the Pacific Northwest, United States - 15_EM | ecosystem: Host-associated > Plants > Roots > Unclassified | place... | reverse complement strand
AGTGACTTTTATACATGGCATAGATAGATATCAATGAGATTAATTGATTATTGGTATACTTATACCTTGACTACTTGTTTTTATTTTCTTGGAAACCATACAGAGCTAAAGTCCTTCTCGTTCTGTTACTCGCTATATTTTATTGAGCAAACAGTACCTGTGATTTTCGCACATATTTTCGCAAACTAAGGTAATAAAATTCATATTCTCATTCTCTCAATGCCTGTTTTACTTGTAATTACTCACTCTCACAGTCGACATCCTTATTTCTCTGATATTCAGACGGGAGGAAAATGGCTATCGAAAGTGATGATGAATCCAGTATATCTAAGAAAGCAGGACTCTTGGTGGAACCAGCAATAAGGCAGTTCCGCTACATGTTCTGTTTCACCAATTTTGTTCAAGAATTCAATGAACGAAAGCAGAACCTTGCTTTAGTACTACGTCGTCTGCAAAATGATGTCGACGTTGCTGAAAGGAATGCTGAAGAAATTGAGAAAGACGTCAACAAATGGCTGGAAGATGCAAATAACGAAATAAAAGGTGTGAATCCTTTGGAAAATGAAAAAGGAAAAAATGGCAAATGCTTTACTTGGTGTCCAAATTGGATACGACAATTCAAGCTAAGCAAGGAACTGGCAAAGAAGACGGAGACTTTGAGAAATCTTGAGGAGAATAGCAAAAAGTTTCTGAAATTGTCTCACAAAAAAAACATAGCAGAATCGTCAAAAGAAGCTTTCAAACAGATTATGGAAGCTCTCAAAGATGACAATGTCAATATGATCGGACTGTGCAGCATGGGAGGAATGGATAAGACCACCCTAGTTAAAGAAGTTGGTAGAAGAGCCAAAGCGTTGCACCTGTTTGATGAAGTTTTTATGGCTACGGTGTCGCAGAATCCAAATGTCACAGACATCCAGAACCAAATGGCAGATAAGTTAGGTTTGAAAATTGAAGAAAAGAGTAAAGAAGGGAGAGCAGAGCGATTATGGAAGAGACTGCTGAGAGAGAAGAAGATGCTTATAGTCCTGGATGATGTTTGGAAAGTTATTAACTTGAAAGAGATAGGGATCCCATTTGGTGATGATCACAGGGGTTGTAAAATTCTTTTAACAACACGTCTTGAAAACATATGTTCTGATATGGGGTGCCAGCAAAAAGTGTTTTTAAGTCTCTTATCTGAAAACGAAGCATGGTCTTTATTCAAAATCAATGCAGGTTTAAGTGATGGGGAATCTACCTTAAACATAGTGGCAAAGCAGGTTGCGAGAGAATGCCAAGGATTGCCTATAGCACTTGTAATAGTGGGAAGGGCTCTAAGAGGTAAAGAAGCATATGAGTGGGAAGCAGCATCTAAACTGCTCAAAAACTCTCAATTTCCAGACTTGGGAGAAATTGATGGACGAACATATGCATGTCTTAAGTTGAGCTATGATTATTTGAAGCCCAAGGAAACCAAGTTATGTTTCTTGCTATGCTGTTTATTTCCAGAAGATTACAACATTCCAATTGAGGACTTGACGAGATATGCAGTCGGCTATGGGTTACATCAAGATGTGAAATCCATTGAAGATGCAAGGGAACGAGTTTATGCAGCTATCAAAGACCTCAAAGATTCTTGCATGCTGTTGGGCACTGAAACTGAAGAACATGTGAAAATGCATGACTTGGTTCGTGATGTTGCTATTCAGATAGCATCATCAGAAGAATATGGATTCATGGTATTGAAGAAGTGGCCAAGGAGTATTGAAAGCGTTGAAGGCTGTACAACAATTTCGTTATTGGGCAATAAACTAACAAAACTTCCTGAAGCATTGGTATGTCCACGGCTCAAAGTTCTATTGTTAGAACTGGGTGATAATTTGAATGTTCCAGGAAGTTTTTTTAAAGAGATGACAGAAATTGAAGTTTTATCTTTAAAAGGAGGGTGTTTGTCATTGCAATCACTTGAATTATCAACGAACCTTCTATCTTTGCTTTTGATCGAGTGTCAATGTAAGGGCCTCAATTTGTTGAGAAAGCTGCAAAGACTTAGGATTCTTTGTTTTATAAGGTGCTACTACATTGAAACATTACCTGAAGAAATTGGAGAGCTCAAGGAGTTAAGGTTGTTGGATGTGACAGGTTGTAAGAATCTAAAAAGAATTCCTATGAATTTGATTGCAAGGTTGGAGAAATTAGAAGAACTGTTGATCGGGAAAGACAGCTTTAAGGAATGGGCTGTTTGGATAAGCACTGGAATAATGAATGCAAGCCTACAAGAAGTAAATTCATTGTCTCAGTTAGCTGTATTATCATTGAGGATACCGCAGGTTGAATGCATTCCCAGAGATTTTGTTTTTCCCAGGTTGCACAAATATGATATCATATTAGGGAATTATTATTCATCAACAGGGGATCCAGTAGGATACCCAACCTCGACAAGATTATTTTTGGGTAGTATAAGCGCCACATCCTTAAATGCAAATACATTTGAGCAGTTGTTTCCTACTGTGTCTCAAATTGTTTTTAAAAGGGTGGTGGGTTTAGAAAATATAATAAATTCATTGTCTCAGTTCTCTGGGCAGCGAAAGGGCTCCTTACAAAGATTAGAATTTGTAGACGTGGATGGGTGTGAGGATATCTGCACTCTGTTTCCAGCAAAATTGCTGCAAGCTTTGAAAAATCTAAGGAGTGTGAATATTGAGAGCTGCGAATCGTTGGAAGAGGTATTTGAATTGGGTAAAGGAAGCAAGGAGGAGAAGGAGCTGCCGCTGCTGTCATCTTTAATAACGTTAAAGCTGTCACGTTTACTTCAGCTCAAATGTATATGGAAGGGGCCCACCAGACATGTCAGCCTCCAAAATCTTGTTCATCTAAAGTTGTTTTATCTTGCAGAACTGACCTTTATCTTCACACCGTCCCTCGCTCAAAGTCTACCACAGCTAGAAACACTTGAGGTAAGCAGTTGCGATGAATTGAAGCATATTATCAGAGAACAGGATGATGAAAAGGCAATAATTCCAGAGTTTCTAAGCTTCCAAAAATTAAAAACTCTCCTTGTATCTGACTGTGAAAAACTGGAATATGTCTTCCCTGGCTCTCTGTCTCCAAGTCTTGTGAACCTGAAACAGATGACAATTAGATACTGTGGTAAACTGAAATATGTCTTCCCTGTCTCCGTGGCTCCAAGTCTTCTGAACCTGGAACAGATGACTATATTTGCTGACAATTTAAAGCAAATATTTTATAGCGGGGAAGAAGATGCACTCCCCAGAGATGGCATCGTCAAGTTGCCTCGACTAAGAGAAATGGATCTTTCGTCTAAATCAAATTCCAGCTTTTTTGGTCCAAAGAATCGTGCTGCCCAATTACCTTTTCTGCAAAATCTAAGCATCCTTGGCCACGAAGAATTGGGTAATTTGTTGGCACAGCTTCAAGTACGTCCTTTATAATTCTCCGCTAATGTTTTTTCCTTTTCAATTTAAATTCTCAACTTCAATACATTGTGATAATTTCTTCTTTCTTCCTCCAAATTTCTAAATCTGAAGTAGTTGATAGGTGAAGATAAATGCTTTAGCCATCCACTGAGCTTAGATAAATTTCTAACAATCTCATTCCCTGTCTCTTGATGAAGAGCATAAGAAGTTAGAAATTAATTATTGTAATGAAATGAATCCTATATTTTCAATCTTTATGCATTCCCAATTAAAGTGAAATTGAGGTTCTTCCTCCAATTAAAGAAAGTATTTGGACGGGACGATAAAGCTCCGTCTGTTAATAATGAGTTGTTTGTTTCACTCCTGCGACTTATGATTTCACGGTCCCATGCCTTATTGCCCTGTCTGTCTGTATCCTTCTGTGATAAGAATTTGGTTGAAGTATTGGGATAAATATAGTTTGAGTGTGCACAGAAATTACTTTGAATTATGTCTAACAAATTGGTGTCCTTGTTTTCTTTTGATGCAGGGGTTTACAAGTCTGGAAACATTAAAATTGGAGTCCCTACCTGACACAAGCATGAGGAGTATATGGAAGAGTCTCGTGCTGAGCAATTTGACTACTTTAGAGGTGAATGAGTGTAAGAGAATGACACATGTGTTCACTTACAGCATGATTGCTAGTCTAGTTCACCTAAAAGTTCTAAAGATAAGGTTATGCGAGGAACTTGAGCAAATCATTGCTAAAGATGATGATGAAAGGGATCAGTTATTGTCAGTAAGTCATCTTCAATCTTTATGCTTTCCTAGTTTGTGTAAAATTGAGGTCAGAGAATGCAGAAAGTTGAAGAATCTCTTCCCAATAGCCATGGCTTCAGGTCTCCCAAAGCTCAAAATACTTAGAGTAACAAAAGCTTCTCGATTATTGGGAGTCTTTGGGCAAGATGATATTAATGCTTTACCTGTCGATGTTGAGGAGATGGTGCTCCCTAATCTGCGGGAGCTGTCGCTAGAACAATTACCAAGCATTATCTCCTTCATTCTCGGATATTATGATTTCTTGTTCCCTCGTTTGAAGAAGTTGAAGGTGTCTGAATGCCCAAAGCTGACTACAAATTTTGACACTACACCAAATGGTTCAATGAGTGCTCGATATAAGGTGCTGCTGATCTGACTTTGATTTCTTTCTAGTTTCACTCAATAAAAAAGATTTACAAGTTAAAATATGTACGTCATGCTTGAATTGGTTTACAGATATCTCAAGTAGCTGAGGATTCAAGCGATGATTGCTCGGTGCCAACCAACACTTACATAATGTGGACCAGAGATGATGGATGGGAAGAATGAGGAGAAGAAGAAGAATTTGATTGGTGGGAGTAATTCCTACTGTTTCATTGGCTTCACATTGTAACAGTCTTATTTACCATAGAACCCCCAAAAGAAGATATCGACTTATCTATCTAAGTGTTTGCTGTGTGAAGCACCAGAAAAATAAGGGCGTGTGTTTGTTTGCCCATTTATGTTTCTTTCAAGTGTCTGAACCTTCAAAAACTAGGGCATAATGTTTACTCATGTGGGTGCTTATGGTTTAATGTGTGGACTTTCATTCTCCTCGTCAACATGTTTTCTCTATCGTTTTGATGTTCTGTTTCTATTTAATTTTTCATGTTTTCCGGCTAAACAAGTAACAGAAAACATTGAGAAATTTTTTCTTTTTCTTTTGGTTCTTTGCATAAACAATTCATAATTAAAACTTGAAAAATTAATTTAAAAAAAATCAAGAATTTTATAAAACCTAATGTAGAAGGTGACAGACACGAGGATATCTTTACCATTGAAAAAATGAGGGATAATTCAAGAGTGTAATTGTAGATTATTAAGGTACAAAATCAAAAAGTAAGGCATAGTTGGATTATGATTATTATTGTTATGGTCATGGTGATGTTAGAGTGACACGTCATTAGGCTACTTTGGTAACGCGATTGGTTGGTTACACAGACATCTAGCTATCATTTGATTCTCTGTTGGGGGAGGGGTTTTGTGCGTTTCTGCTTTTGGCTTGAGCGAGAAATTTATACAGCTGTGATGACAGTCCAATTATGGATAGCCACGTGGGGGATTGACAATAATTGCAAAAGAAGGGGTGTTTTCTTAAACTAACGATTTTTTTTTTAATTGTATTTTTTTTTCGAATGCTGTGTTTTTCATTACGATATTTTTAAAAACACAAAATTTACCATCCTAATTTGAAAATAAATAAATAAAAAAGAAATGCAGATGTTTTAAAACTTTTGTGGGTCCGCTAAGCGTCCTTTTTCTTTTCCTATTCTGGACTTCCTAGTGGGTGCAAAGTGCAAACTATTACGGTACATTTTTGTAAAGTGAGCTCTTCTTCATGGGTGTGTGGTGGGGGAGGGGTTTTGTGCGTTTCTGTTTTTTTTTTTTTTTTTAAAAAGAACGTTATTCTATAGCATTTTGTTCATGTGTAATATGTACACATCAGTAGTAGAATCTTTGCGAAAACTGTTTATATTGCCTAACCGACTAGAATTACAAGTGGTATTTCTTTACTATTAGAAAAAAAGTTAAATTCTTAAATTATATTTAAATTTTAAAAATACTGAAGGAGAATGGTAATGGTGAATTATTTTTACTTTACCGTAAAAAAATAATAATTTTTAGTCGTTTAAGTTGGGTTTCTCAAATACTATACAGATAGCAAAAATAATAAAACAAGATTAAAATAAAATTAATTGGGAGTTTTTAGCATCCTGTTAAAAAAATCTAAAATTATTTAAAAATTTATTATTTAAAGATCTTATCCTTTTAATTTTAAATGATTTTTAAAAACTAGGTTATCATAACCTACTCTAATACTAACACACACGAACCATCAAAAATAACACACCGCATGCACAAGTCTCTTTGTTTGAAAGTAACAGCACTCTGTATGCCATCAAAAACCTAGTTCGTTTATTATTATTATTATTATTATTATTATTATTATTTTATATAATGTAATAGGTCAATCATATTACACAGAGATGCTCATCATAGACAAATACTTTTATTTTTTTGAGTTTGATTCTCTGTTGAGTTCGTTCTAATAATTCTACTTCTTTGCAAGTCTTTTTCATTGTTGATCCGTTTTTTTAAAAAAAAGAAAAGAAAACTAAAAAACACTTTGACCGATCATAGCTTAGGTTAATTACATGTGTTGTTGGAAGCGAGCTGGTATCATCCATGGAGGCGTCTAAGTGATTATCCTGAACCTTTCATCAGTTTCTTTATTTGCTAGGCGAGTACTTTTACACATTATTTTTCTTTATTTCTCTGTCACTGTCTCTATATTATCTTAATTATGTCCTCAAAATGCATTTTTATTGGGAATTACTGCTTTAACTCACAAGTGTCAGTTAGAACCATGTAAACTATTTTGTTGGTATTCTTATACCTTGCCTTGTTGCTTTTGAAGCTGTATTCCATTCAGAGCTAGAGGCCTTCTTGAAACAAAAGAATGTGAAATAGAAGAAAACAGAATTGCAGAGAGAAATTCCTCGTGTGTATTGAATGGTGCAGCTCGTCCAAGAGGAAGAACTAGAGAACAAAAGTCCTTGTCCTGATGCACCTTTAAGGTAGCGAAGGACTTTGTGGGCTGCATGTAAATGAGCATCAGTAGGATTAGCCATGAATTGGCTCAAATTGTTGACACTATAGCAAATATCTAGTCGAGAGACTGTAAGATAAAGGAGCCTGCCAATAAGACATCGATAAACACTAGGATCAGGTAATGGAGTGCCAATTGTTTGAGTAAGGTTGAGGTTTTGCTGCATTGGAACCTTAGTAGGGGTGCTGCCTAAGGTGCCAGAATCTGCAAGAATATCCAGTGTGTACTTCCTCTGGCAAAGATAAATGCCTTTTGAGGATCTTGCAACCTCTATGCCGAGAAAGTAGCGTAAGGTGCCAAGGTCTTTGATCTGAAAATGCCTGTGAAAAATATATTTCAATTCATGCACAGCAACAATGTCACTGCTTGCAACCAATATATCATCGACATAAACAAGGATAACAAAAAATATGTCATTAATGTCACGGGTGAAAAGGCTATAATCAGCCTTGGATTGAGAGAAACTTGCAGCAAAAGAAATTAGAAAATTTGGAATACCATTGCCTTGAAGCTTGTTTGAGACCATACAAGCTGTTGAGCAATTTACAGACGTGAGGAGGTGATCCTTTTGTGTAGCCAGGAGGTTTATTCATATAAATATCTTCATGCAAGAACGCATTATTTACATCGAATTGTTGTAAATGCCAACCTTTAACTGATGCAGTAGCTAAGAGACACCTCACAGTAACCAATTTAGCCACAGGAGAAAAAGTCTCTTGATAGTCCACTCCCACAAGTTGGGTGAAACCTCGAGCCACAAGTCTTGCTTTAAGTCGTTCAGCACTCCCATCAGAATTATACTTAATTTTATAATCATATTTGCAATCAATAGGAACTTTGCCAGGAGGTAAATCTGTAAGTTGCCAAGTCTGATTTGCCTCCAAGGCTGCTAATTCAGTGTCCATGGCCTTACACCATCCGGGGTCTTTCAAAGCTTGTTTATATGTTTTTGGTTCAATATGAGTGGAAATAGTGGTTAAAAAAGCTTTATAAGTAGGAGAAAAATGCTGGTAAGAATAGTATTATGAAGAGGTGAAGTTGTACTTGAAGGGGAACATAGTAGCTGGTTCAACAGTGGGATAGGAGGAGTTAGAGTAGTCTGATGACAATGGTAATCTTGCAGGTACTCAGGAGCACGCCTGGTTCTAGTTGACTTGCGAAAAGGGGAAATTGAAGAAGGAGGAGAAGGTAAGGTAGCAAGAGATAATGGAGGTGGAGAAATAAAAGTCTGTGGTGGGGAAGGTGTAGGAGGGGGAGAGCTTCGAGCTAAACTTTTTGAGATGGAGATTGATTAGCAGGAAGGGCAGGTGAGGGAGGAAGGGAGGGGAGAGAAGGATGAGATGGTGGTGGAGTAGGAATAAAGATAGAATTAGGCAGTAAAGAAGGTAAAGGATGTGTAATAGAGTTGAAAGGTGGAACAGAAGGTGAAAAAAAAAAAGGAAGGGAAAAATAGATTCATGAAAATGAACATCTCGAGATAAAAAAATTTGATCAGTTTGTAGAGCAAGTAATTTTTATGCTTTAACTCCAAAAGGGTAGCCTAAAAACACATATGCTCTGCCTCCAGGATCAAACTTCTTATGCCCATGTGACAAGGTAGAGGCATATGCAAGGCAACCAAAAATTCACAAGTGTTTGTATTGGGGAGGGGTTCGGAAGAGAGATTCATACGGTGTTTTGTTATGAATAAGAGGGGTAGGAGTACGGTTAATAAGGTAGGTTGCTGTGAGAACACAGTTAGTCCAATATTGGGGTGGAAGGTGGGATTGAAACATTAAGGCTTAGGCAATATTCATTATGTGTTGATGTTTTCTCTCGACCCTTCCATTTTGTTGGGATGTGTTGACACAACTCCTTTGGTGGATAATGCCCTTAGCTTAAAAAAATCTATCATGCGGAACTCGGCTTCGTTGTCACTTCTAACGGTTTTGATTTTAGTTTGAAATTAAGTTTCAATTAAAATGTAAAAAGCCATAAAACAAGACTTGATATCAGATTTATTTCTAAGCATATAAACCCATGTTGTCCGAGAGTGGTCATCAACAACTGTAAGAAAGAAACGTGATCCATCCACTGCAATAACTGAGTTGGGACCCCATATATCACAGTGGACAAGATCAAAATTATTTAAAGCAGAATGTGCAGAAGTTAGAAAAGAAACACGCCGCTGCTTAGCCAAAGGACAAATTGAACATGGTATTGGATTAGGAAATGTTCGATTGTGTGTGATAATGGGATTAGTGATTACATCTAATCTGGAAAGGGAAATGTGTCTTAAACGATAACGCCATAAATCACACAATGAAGTAGTGTGAGTAGCGGAAGTGGAAGGAAATGAAGTTGAGGGATGAAGGTGAGGCAGTGCATCAACCAAAGCAGAGGGTGACACCCGAGACCTGAGAAGGTGGTACAGACCGGTTCTAACTTCACCCATCCCAATCATTGTCCATGATGCTAAGTCCTGAAAAAAACAAGCATTGGATAAAAATATGGGACAACAAGAATGATGTTGAGTAAGTTACTTGGCAGAAAGCAAATTGAAATTAAAGGAAGGAACACACAAAGCATGAGTAAATACAAGATGCTCAGATAATCTTATGACACCAATGTGGGTAATAGGAACATCTTGACCATTTGGAAGTTTAACTTGATAGGAAATGGTGGCTATGATAGATATAAAAAGAAAGGTACAACAGATCATATGATCCGTCGCACCAGTGTCAATAATCCAAGGTGAGATGTGTGTGGGATGAGATGAGTGTGTGCTTGTGCTGAAGCAAGTAGCCATACCAGAAACACAAGAGTTGTTGACTTGAGGATTGGGAATGGAAGAAGATGGTTGTGTAACAGATAGTAAAGCCATGACTGAACTAGTCTCCTTGGAATGCAAAAGAGAAAGTAATTATTGGTATTAACTCCTGGTAAGCATTATTGATTCAGTTGAATCCTCCTCATGATCACCATCCGAGAGTGCTCGGGATTGAGTAATAGCTGCTGCAATGCCTTTACAATTCGATGACATAATTACGATAGTGACAATCATATAAAAGAAGAACTCACCTAGTAGCAAGTAGAGAAACAAATAGAGGTTCACGATGATCACTTGGATGCCCCACAAATGATACTGACATTAACATATATAATTAATTCTAGCTATAATCGGTCAATGTTTTTTCTTTTTTCTTTAGAATGATGAATAAGAAGAAAAAAAAGAAAGAAAAGACTTGAAAACAAGTATAATTATTGAAATGAAAGTAATTGTCTAGGATGACTATCCTTACATCACACACTCAAAGTTATATAATTTACTCATAAATGATAAAGAGAGATTCCTCACTTCAAATTTGATTTTCCTATGAAGGCTAAGGTCAAAAACCTATCGGTAAAGAGAGATTCCTTATTTCAAAATTGATTTACCTTCAATTTTTTTCCTTATATACATTAGGCCAGCTTGTACAAAACTAATTTAAGGATCTTTCAAACCAGCCATGCAATTAAAAAAAAAAGTTGTAGCTTGAGGAGAATACTTTCATCTAGTGCCTATTCTTAAAAAAAAAAACCCTTATGAACGTATTTGTTTTTATATTTTAAAAGGGTTTTTGAAAAATAAATTATAAAGTTTTTATTTGCTTCAAATTAATCTTTTTGGTGTTTTTAAATTATTTTAATGTGTTGATATTAAAAATAAATTTAAATAAATAAATAAAATATTATTTTGATATATTCTTATGTAAAAAACAATTTGAAATTTTAGCAACCGCTATCACAATATATACTATATATATAATGTCTACTTGATTCAACAAAAATTAAAATGTGTTTGGTATACTGGATAGAAGTACACTAAACATAACATAACAAATAACTCTCTCTCGATGGGAGAGAGAGAGAGAGTGTCATTAAAATGTTTGTAATGTTTTATGTATTGTAACAAAATCCAACACTCTATTTTGCATTAACTAGGGAATTTATAATAATTGTTTTTTATTTCTTATAAATTAACTGCATACTTTTGAATAAAAAGGAATATTTCTCTTAACATCATAAAAATCCTCGTAGATATAGTATTTAAAATTTAACATAAACTATGAATACACAAATACACTTGGCCTAGCAACTAATTACATAATATATAGCTTTATCTAATGAAGTTGATTTGAGTTAAAATTACTCTAATTGAGAGGGAAGGTCTATTCTTATTATATAGTTCGTGGATTTTTGGGCTTTCCAATAAACGAAAGTAAGAAACAATAATCATGAATAATATAAAACAAATAAGAAAAGGAATGATGGTGTCAAGATCAAATTATGGTGGTGAAAGCTAGCCATGCACTATTAAATCTAAAAACTCTAGTTAATTAAAATGCATTTCATTTTTATTTTCATTATAAAAATTAACTATAGTAGTAGTCCATTGCTCTACTTTAATTCACCAAACATAAGGAAATTTACATATGTAAGTTTAAAGCCTTTACATTCGTATTAAATTTAAGGTAAAAGTTAAAAATATTAGCTATCAAGATTAAAATCTTCAATTAACTATATGTCTTTTCAAGAAAAGTTTAAAACTAATTATTTTTCTAATTAACCAATAAATTAAAATGCCTGCATCTTTTTAATAATATGTATTTGATTGGTATTCACAATTATTTAACTTTACAACAAG
>Ga0307513_10010274_pt1 | contig 11752 bp, 14 predicted proteins | sample 15_EM_MG_FD_202174 | JGI IMG/M metagenome (GOLD analysis project Ga0307513, IMG submission 202174) | Populus trichocarpa ectomycorrhiza microbial communities from riparian zone in the Pacific Northwest, United States - 15_EM | ecosystem: Host-associated > Plants > Roots > Unclassified | place... | reverse complement strand
GCTCCCAATTGGGCCTGCTCGGGCTCGGTTTCGCTCCTGGGCTCGTTGGGTTCGGTTTTTCGCAGTTGAAAACATGTCAATTACTAGCTACAGTGTATTTACATACAATACAATGTTTTCTATGCGTGGGGGGAGGCGGGAATAGGTGGATGGCAGTGGATGTGGTTGGATGACGTTTCCGGCTACATCTTAGATGACTGGCACCCATCTTTATCACTTATCTACTAAACTTGTTCAAAAACCTGCTACGTTATTGACAATTGTGGAGATCCTCGTCTAATGTCTCCTCATTGTCGCTATCTTCATTATCATCATCCTCGCCGCTGTCGTCATCCTCATCATCCTCGCTGTCGTCATCAGGAGCTGAGGTGTCGTTTAGCGGCAGCTTCCAGATCGCACAAAAATCCTCCTTAAGTGTTTTTTGGAGGTCTGCCTGCACCTCGGCATATGCCTGTAGTCCCTCAAGAAGCTCCTTGTTGGTGACATCAGTTCTACCCGTTCGGCGGGCTATCCACCATTCTGCTTTCCAGCCCAGGAAGGCGATCACACGCCGCATCTCCTCCTTCAGCAAGAGGACCTCTTCCTGGCATCTCGCTGCCCGTGCCCGGCTCTTCGCCCACTCCACTCGAAGGATGTTGTCCGTTTCGTCGTCAGGGTTTGGCGCGCGTGATTTTGTCGTCCATATCCACGACAACGTTCGGCGGGTCTCCCCTGTGCCATCCCTGCGCTCGCGAACATCTTGGTAAAGTGTTTCAGGCGCCACGTCACGGTCATCATCCATTACGGTGTCCTCCTGCACGTCTGCTGCAAGCTGGCCATCCTCCAATATCCCTCTGTGACCAGTACGAACTCGAAGTCGATCAGGATCTTGATAGCTTCGGATGTCCCCATCGTTCAACACCCGAAGTGACTCCTCCCAATCCCCTGGACCCAGAAGTGCTAGCTTTGCACGACGTGCCGCACGATACCTCCCCGCCGCAACCCTTGCCCTCTCGTGTACCCGATCAATCACTGTTCGTGACCGCGTTCCATCGCGCTGACCACGAACATTGCTGTTCTTGAAGTGGACCATCCGAGCCTTGATTTTTAGTACATGGCGTACCGCGTCGAGGTTGTCGTTGCACTGGGCAGTCCGAATCCTATCCTCAATATCTGCTAGGCCGGCGTAGCAAACTCTCGAACGAAGGCTCGCAGGAATGTGGGATGGCAGCCAAATGACGGCATCTTCAGGATGATCGGTGGATGGGGTCGAATTCGACTGAGGAAGTGAGGAGGCGTTCGATTCTAAAGACTTGCGGTATTGTAGAAGCCCCGGCATGTATATCGGTAGGATCTCTTCCCAGGCACGAAGGCGGTTGCGCAGGATGTTGCGCTGCTCCGTTAGGGTACTTGATTGTCGAGCCGTCGCATTATCGGGTGTTTGTTTCACCTGTTGACGAATACGATGCCTGTTGATATAGTTAGTAAGGAACCAAGGCGGAAATACCGTTGGGATACTCACTGTATATCCTCCAATTCAATACCAAGAAATATGAAGGCCGCAGGACTTGTCTCGTGTATAGGCTCTTCTCCCTCCGCTAGGCGGCGTTCTTCGTCTTCGGCGAACTCTTTGCGAAGCTCAGACTCAGTCATTGCTGCAGAAACTCATAAGCATTATGTTGACGCCATCAAAGAAGATACTCACCGATATCGTCAGTTTCATAAGGATTCTCACATGTCTTCGGATATTCGTCCTTCTCCCACTCAACACAAATCGTTTCCCATTTCGCCACAAGCGCCTCCTCCAGCGAGCTTGTGAGGCCCCGATGGCCCTCGACCTGTCGATTGCGTTCGGCCAACACGGCCTTGTACCTGGACTTCAGAGTTTTCCCCATTCCAATATATTTCAACCAATTCCAGAAGCCGAAGTGGTCATCAAGGACGTCATGACGACCACCTGGCCCCTGAGTCTTGGTTGATTTCCCCAGCCCATTGTGTCCCGCCCAGACACGTTCTGGTGTCTCCATATCCGACTTTCCGACTCCAGGGATGAAATTAAGGGAGTATTGCTGGTGATTTTTGCGACCGTGCATGGGCTCGTGCAATTTGGGAATCGCCGGGATGAGTTTTATCGACGAGGGAATCCTGAGGATGGCAGGCCAATGCTCGTCCATGCGACGAAAGATGTTGACGAACCATTGGCAGGCAATGTCGTAGCTGATGACGACCAAGGAGAGGGAGTAGGCGTAGATCAAAATGGCGTAGAGGACGATCGCGAAGATATAATCCATGTTGCAGTATCTGTATGACGCGTCAGCCCTTGCTGCCATAGGAGTTTGGGATTAATAAAACGCACCTCTCTCCTTTTTGCAAATTCCCAATGCCCAAGGGCATAACCATCTCCGACCGGCCACACATAACTCCACCAACACCCGTGTACCGCAGTCCTTTAGAAAATTTGGTGTTCATTTTCGCTAGGGCTTGAAGCCCGACGCATGTACTGATCTAATGCAATGTTAGGGTCATTGAGCAAAGGATAAAATAAAGAACTTACATCTCCATCGCTCGCTCGACTAAGGACATAGCCTTCGTATCCTTCACGGGGCAAGACGTATGCCCAACCCGTACCCAACCCGGGATCTTGTGAATAGTTGGAAACCAACTGATTCTTGAGGCGAAAATTCGCGTCCATGCAAAGAAATAACATGTAAAGAAATCTTAATTACCATTAGCAGCCGCAAGCAACGTAGTTAGGTCACGTACTTGAGTTCAGGGGGAGCCTGCTCCCAGTCCTCTGGCAAATTCACCCCGGGTCGCGGGCAGGATGGGCAGAGGACCGCTAATTCCCCTGGGCTAGTCGCTAAAACCCCATTGGGATCATGACCGCGACCTCCCCACTTCAAAAGCCGCAAATGCCGCCACTGCATGACCATGCGGAAAAGGGGGCGATATCTGGATTTCGGAACGGCAACCCCAGTGTTGTTGGTGACTTTTTCGAGAGCGCGATAGAAATCGTAGGTGGAGCTCTGACTTGTTAGAGCCAGCTTGTGGAGCAGTTCGAGGAGGCCGAATGTTGCACAAGTCTGGACGGTTTGTTGAGAAGCCGGGTAAAATCCACGGCGAAGTAGCTGCGTATGGTGAGGAATTTCGCGTGAGCAGCCGCAGTACTCCACGGCAACTTCATGAATGCCGTTTGTGTGGAGGATAAGGAGAGAAGAATGGCATGGAATGGGGTTTTCGCAGAAATTACTAGCGTGGTTGAGTAGGACTTTGAGACCGATTGACTTCAAGGATACATCGATAAATCTTGATCCTGTCCATTTCTAGAAAGTATTAAGATAAAAAACTGTCAAAAGAATGGAAAAATACGAACCTCTATGCGGTGGAGGGGGTGCGCCCGATGGCGTTTAACACAGCAAATCTGGCAGACAAGGTCTGGGATAAAGCATTCCCGACAGCGATATTCCGGCTGCCCAACTACTGTACTACGCCGTACTGCACAATCTGGGCAACGATCAGCCCCACGAAAATCCGCTCGTCCAGCCCAGCGAATCATTTCCTCGAGGTAACTTTGGCGGTGGACATCCCTCCACATAACATGGGGCCTTCGCTGGTGAAAATGAGGTCCAATATCACCATCAAAATGAGCAATGCTTACCGAAGCTTTGCTGCGAACATGTTTTTTTTTTTTCGCCGTGGGACGGGAATCCTCCGCAAACCCGAGGTTGTCGTCCTGAGCCATGATATCCCGATCTACGACCTCGTCGTACCATTCGCCGTCGGGGTCCAGGGCGTATTGTGGGTCATCAGCAGGCAACCAGGTCGGAGCAGAGTTCCAGGCGCGGTCGGTTTCGTGCTGAGGTTCGTGTTCCACAGGGACGGCAAGGCGTTCGTTGCCGACACGTACAAGCCTTCCCTCGCGAGCATGAACAATTGAAAAGTCGTCAGCAAAAGGTATGGGGTCATGGAAGGATCCACCGACACGCGCCCGCTTCGATGGGCGATTTTGCGCCATTTGTGGTTAAACGTTACATGAAGAGTTGAACGTTGAATGTTGATGGTAATTCAGGCTGACTATGCTAACTTGTGAGAAATTTGCCCCGGCCCGACACCGCGTCCTCAACCCAAACTCCCACTCCTCACAAGAAAAAGTAAGTGAGCACGCAATTTCAAGATACCTTATTTTATTTATTTAACCTACTAGGCAGGTGCTAATGGTCCATCCCTTTCTGAGGCTCAAGGCAGGCGAAAATGGGTGGATGCCAGCGGATAGCGATGTTTCATCTCACATTATCTTATCTAAAATAATCTTAGAGAACACTTACTATTTCTCCAGATCTCCTTTGTTTCGCAGTTATGGGATAGATCAAAAGTATATATATTCCCAAGGAAGGTCCCAGCCTTCCTTGAATTTGTGCATACATCAGATATAATGTAGAAAAGAAAAGAAGAGCAGAGCCAAGCGGCTCTACTCCAATACCCATCGTTGTCTCATTTGACCTCAGCGTTGGGTCCTCCATTCCCTCTCGTTTGACGTCGCGGTGGGTCCCCCACTACCTCGCGTCGTTCGACTTGTGAGTGTCAGGATTGCCGCGCCTTCTTGTCTTTCGAAACGTCGGGTCGGGCTTGCTACGCCTTCGTATTGTTCGACACATCGGTGCTATTGTCATGGGCGGTATCGTCGTCGCGTCGGTGTAAAGGAGTTAGCGGGACCAAGAAAGAGGGAGGGTGATACGCACCAATTAAACCTCCCTAACATCCGCTTGCCCTCGTTGGCTTCGATTCCACTTCGATTCCTTTTATTCGCTCTCTTTGGCTCCCATTCACCGTCGTTAGTCTCCCTCGTTGGTTTCGTATTTCCCTCGTTGGCGTCGATTCGCCGTCGTTGGCTTTGCTTCACCCTCATTGGCTCTTGTTTGGAGTCTTTGGCCCCCCGCTCGCTGTCGCCGTCGTTGGATTCGTCTTCCCGTTCTCGGCCAAAGTCGTCGTCGTCGGGATTAGGCTGTGGTTGGGGCTTTCGTGTGGGCGGGGTTTGTTATGTCGGTGTCGTCTTGACATGCTAGGTGGAGGGACGGTCAGCTGGATGGAATTAACGAAGGAATGAAAAAAACGAACCACGCCGTTCATCATGGTTCGCTTGGGTGACACATTACATGGGCCTCCCATTGTCTGGGTCCCCCCTGGTGTATCTCCTTCCCTCATTCCTCCGTCAAGTGAGCTTGAACTGCCAACATCCCTATGGAAAGGGGAAGGGTGGATGCAACGGGACCGAGTTTCCGAGTGAGTTCAGATGTTTAGATTTGAGCCCACATCCCTCGAAAGAGGGGAGGGGCTCGTTTCCGGGGGTTTGCGTGTGGTTGGCGGCGAATTGAGGTGGGGAAGGCGAAGAGAGTGGGAGTAGGATAGGTGGAAGACGAATGAATATCAACCGTGATGGGGTTGATGTGTAATTTTAAACTCCGCTTTCCCTCCAAGATTGCATTGGATATAGGTCTCCAATGGGTCGATAAGGAAATGAAAATTTGGATTCTTTGATAAGTATTCTAATGATGCTCGATCTAAATTTATAAGGAAAATTATGCAGAACTGATAATGTTATTTAAGAAATATGCCAAAATGGCACTAACTACCATATCTTTCGTCGATTCTCTATTTTAATATCCGTATTATGTAGAAATAACAATGTAATACGATTTTAAATGACTAATAAACGAGATTTAGATACTTTGGACAATATAACTACTGGTTGTGGAAGCTGGAATGGCCGACATTGAGTTAAGACAACCATTTGGATTAACTTGAGGTCAGTAACGCAATGTCGGCCATTCCAGCTTCCACAATCAGTAGATACCTTGTCCGAAGTATCTAAATCTCACTTATTAGTCAATTAAAATCGTATTATGATACATTTCCTACATAATATAGATGTTACAATATAGAATTGACAAAAGGTATGGTTGTTAATGCCATTTTGGCATATTTCTGAAATAACATCTTCAATTCTGTGTTTTTTTCTTTAGAAATTGAGATCTAATATTATTAGAGTACTCTTGAAATAATGTAAATATTTATTTTCTTATCGTCCCACCGAGCGCTTATATCTAACGCAATCTATGAGCAAGAGCGGAGCTTAAATGCCCCATCAACCCCATCGGTTGAAAGTTCAGATGCCCGAACTCGTTCGGAAATGCCAGCCCCCCACTGCATCCTCCCCTCCCCTTTCCAGAGGGATGTGGGCGGCTCAAGTTGGTTTGTATGATTAAATAGATTACACGAAAGACTCCATTTCCGCGTTAAAAAGTGTGAAAGACTGACATTCCTACCCGCAATTGCAACCCAAAATCTGAGTGGTGAGTGTTTGTCCGCTCCCTTTTTGGAATCTAATGTTCTATTTTGGGGAAATCTATCACTGAGTCGGATTACTCGCTCTCTTTTCCCATCCCGTCACCAATGCATTTGCTGAACGCGAGCGGATTCAATGCGAGGCGCGTTCCAGAAGGTTAGTTAAACGAGCTAGAGCTCGAGAGGGCGCCCAGCGCAGTGTGATCACGAATAAATGTGCACATATATAACTACTATATTACAGATTAAAATTACTTTACGCTGGTCAGTGTACTCCTCACTAAGTTCGATGCAAACGGCAGCCGCAACGCAACTGGGATCAATTGAATTAATAAGGCACAGAGGATGAACCAGCTCACCCTCACCCTTTTAATTAGGTACACAATTCCCCTGGGTCGTTTCTAAAAGAACAGGATAATAACATTCAAATAATATTCAAGTGAAACGACAAAATGCAAGATCGGGTATACGAAATCAAGGGCTGCTACACAACCCAAACTGGTACTATGAAAGGAATAATTCTAAAGGGGAAACGGAGCGTCCGCCCAAAAATGGCTGTTGAAGCGACGGGGGTTTCAGAGAGCGAGAAGGGCTGTTGAAGCCACAGAAAGTTCAGATTTAGAGACGACGATGTCCGCGGGGGGTGGGGCCAGGCTTCCGGATCCCCCCCTGTAAGTAGTTCAACATGCGCTCCGTGTCAGAATCGGGAAAGATCAATTCCTCTTCTTCAGAGTCGTAAACTATGATGGTTGGCGACTCGGCAAGGTGGGTCGTTGGTGGGTCGCTGTTGACTTCAACGATGAGCGAGGAGGAAGCGACGGGCAATGCAGGCGCATTCCTGTTTTTGTGCTCCGGATTGGCAGCAGTCATTTCATCGTCGTCAGACGAGTCAACGACCACCACGATGGGACGCGAAATTGGGGGCGAAGGCACAGGATCGTGTGGCTGAGATTGCGTTTCATCGTCGTCAGACGAGTCAACGACCACCACGATGGGACGCGAAATTGGGGGTGAGGATACAGGATCTTGTGGCTGAGATTGCGTGGCAGTTGCCTGAGCCCCGTGATGCGGATCTTTTTCGACGGACTTGGCGCGTGCTATGGCATCGGCTCGAACCTGGTGATATGAACTGTTGATAGACCTCGCAAGATCTGCGACAGGATCTTGGTGGTTGGCGGACATTGGGGGGCAGCACTCAGAGTCGAGGGGAGGACTACCGAATCGATTCATCGCAGGAGCGAAATGGGGCTGATTAATTGCAGCCCTGGTACGAGCTCGGAGTTCAGCGCGGGTTAGTCTGACTTTCGCTTTTTTGCGAATTGGGCTGTGGATAGGTGTTTGCTCATCTCGGGGTCGGCGAATGTGAACTGAGTTTGCTGCAAAACATGCGCTGTAGTAGCCATGCGCCTGTGTCCAAGTCGGAAACGAGGCCATGGACGAGTTAAGGCAGTCGAGAAGCGAATCCGCAATACCCCTGGTAACCATGAGATGGGGAAGAATTATGGAAAAAGGTACATACTTGAATACGGAAATGCCAACCTCCGTGCCCCCGGTGATCACATGAAATCCAGTCTCAAAACCCTGGGCCTTGGGTTCGACGAGGCTGGCGGGGAGGGGCGGGCTGATTCCCGATAAATTGGGGTCACCACGACCACACTGTGGGGAGTCGCTTTCGGGGGCATCCACGACGCAGTTGTCTTCACTGTCGGATTCGGAAATACTTCCGGAACGGCGTCGAGTGCGCGTAGCTGCTAGACATGTGGCATGTCAGCGGCATTTAGGAATTTAGAGTCAGAAAAAGCACCTCGCGATCGAGAACGCTTTCCAACTGGGGTTCTAGCTGCGGCTTCTGCTCTTTCGAGTGCTTCAAGTGCTTCGAATCCATCTACATGATGTGTTAGGACTGTCGTGTAGCAGGATGTCGAATTTACGAAGAAAAAACTTACCAACCACCGGCCCATCGACAATAATAGACTCGTCGTCGGTGTCTGCCACAGGTACATTCATAACGGGCAGCTTGGGGACGCGTTTACGCTTTTTCGATTGCACTTTTTCTGTTAAGACCCGTCAACTTGTCGGTTTAATTAGATTAAAGGAAATTACTAACTTTTGAAGGTTACACCATTCGGTGGGGGTGAGCCTTCATCCGCCGTGTCCGAAGATTGAAGAAATTTCTTAACGTCTTCGGGCACAATGTCGGACGAGTTTATTGGGGCCATGATTCACAAAAATTCAAGAAATCGACGGGGATTTAACTAAAGAGTGTGGGTGGCAGGGTTTAAAAAGAACGCCAAAATGGGGGTAATTAAGTTTGGCAGGGATAGGCGAAACTGTGAATGGGTACGGTGCCATTATCTTTGAATTGACCTGGTTATTAAGTTTGGCAGGGATAGGTGAAACTGTGAATGGGCACGGTACCATTATCTTTGAATTGACCTGGCTGCAAAAGATTTCCGAACCAAGGCGCAAAATTGGGGATCGGGGATCTGGGATCTTATGTTTTAAATGGCAAGGAGTTTTGTGGTTGGTATGGAACGACGCAGTTTTCCTGCAGTTAAATCATCGTAAGTTTACGTTTTTTTCGCTTTCTGGCGTACTCACAGAATTATTTTCATTGATTATAGAACTCCTGGCCGACGTGGGACTATACAGTTCTCTTGCTGTTGAAGCGTTGTAAGTTATCTTGTCTTTTTTGGTTCGCATTTTTTCTGGAGGACTCACAGCATCTCTGTTTTTCATTATAGGACCCTCTGATTATTGAGGTTTACGGTACCGGCCCTGGAAGCGTCTGTTTTCGTACTGTTAAACCATTGTAAGTCCTTTGTGATGCGTTTATTGAATACTCACGAAGTTATTATGGATTATTTATAGGCTTTGAGACACTTATCTACGGTGGGGAGCTATGGTCAACCCCGGTGCTTTTCAAGGATCCCGAAAGGCATTTCTGTTATCCCAGAAAGCTGATTACAAGGATGGGGTGGTTGGAGGATACGCTGCCGATGCCTTGGCCAAGATCCAACGCAGATACTTCAAACGTTATCCAATCGACTTGCCGCATTTTGAAGAGCCGCCACCGGAGTGGCTGGAAGCGGTGGATGACGAAAGCCCTGACGTAGAACAGGACGAGCCAGACATGTCCACCCTTGATGAGGAACAATACGCTATGGAGGTGGAGCAATTACAAGCCAGGAAGTCATTGTTGAAGTTTAGAAAAGCTGTACGTCTTAGTTTATAAATCATTTGTTTGTTTTCGAAGGCTTACATACTTCGTAGCAAATCAAACGTTGGCTCGCATACCAGCACATGAAGGACCAAGACATCGATCCGAGGGAATCTGGCGCTCAGAACCCTTACCGCATCTTGTTGCACAAGCTCACGGGTACCACCATCCAGAAACCTCGCTTGAAATCCGCAGCGAACGTTTGGCGCAAGACTCAACGACAAGAAATCGATGCCGAAGTCAAACAAATCGTTCAACGTGAGAATACTCCCCGATCTGCCCTCGCCGCGACCCGCGATAGGGTGGCTCGCGATATGTTCGCCAAAATTTCCAAGGAAGAACAAAAGCAGTGGGCTGATCAGGCAAAGGAAGAACACGAAGAAGCGGTGGCGAGGTGGAAGCAGGACAACGAAGGGGAATGCTCGACAACCCCCGAAGATCGTCAAAGGTGCGGTTTCTCTTCGAGTTTCCGAATTCATTGGGACTAACCGACATATAGGTGTATTCATGGATTAGTTCGCTTTGCCCAGCCCATCCTTGAGCTGATCAGTGAAGCTACAGGGTGGGCATGTTCCATGATCGCTGGTGGACCCGAGCCCGCTCACAGCGGACGCCTGAACATGATTAGGTGGGGATCTTTCAATTTGGATGCGGTATAACTGATACATCGTAATAGTATACATTCTGGGACAACCAAGGGTGATATTCAGATGAATTTTGGTCGAGCTGAGCGAGCTCGCTATCGCAAGTACATTGTCCCGATCTATGGGCAATTCTTGCAGAAGTCCTATAGTACGTTATCCTCTCTATTTTTCTTCACTCTCATTAACTTCTCGCCGTGTTTAGCCCTTGAGGAATGTCGAGAGCGTGCTTTGGCACCAGAGGAGGGGTTTGAGGGGTTGGAATCTGCAGATTTGGATGCCGAGGGGGCAACATTCGATTCCTGCGGTTTCGCAAAGCCTGTGGCTCCGGCGATTTCATCCGTGGTACCGACATCCCTCCCTCAAGATATTATGGATGTCGGAATGTCTGGTCCCGGCCCTGCACAGTCTCGACCAGCCACTGCACCGTCTCCTCGCTCCCAACCAGCCACTCCACCACTGTCACCTGCAGCCTCTCCTCCTCGTTCTCGCCCCGCAACTCCACCGCTCTCGCCTGCAGCATCTCCTCCTCGCTCTCGCCCCGCGACTCCACCGTACTCGCCCGCAATGTCTCCAGATTGCACTCGTGCCACTACTCCACCTCTCTCGCCAACATCTCCTGCTCAGCCCGTGCCAACTGTGTCTGCTTCGCCCTCTCGGCCTCCACCATCTTCACCATTGGAGAACGGAACAGATGAGGGGCATGATGTGTCAGAGCCCAGACCCAAGAGGTCCAGGGCAGCGGCGTTCGGGAACGTGAACGTTCCTGGTGTAACTCGCCCTTCCCGCAAGAAAGGTCGACTAGCTTCCGGCCGCTCATGCGCTGCAGGTCCTGCATCGGAAGAAGTCACCGATACACTGGAAGTTACTGGCGTACCTGCTTGGTTTTCCACCTCGCTCGGAATGCTGCAATCTTCAGATAACCCATTAGGAGAACGTTGGGCTGAACTGGTGCGACTGTGGGTAGCATTCGAACAAAAGGAGCGATTCAAGCAGAGGGGAAAACTTTCACCTAAGAAGCGCCCGGACGTCGTCACCGAGTGGATCCAATGAGCTCGTTCTCCGACGTGGCAACTGGTCATCACGAACGTTTCGACGTTCGAGAAATCGTTTCACGCGTGGTGGTTGTCCTTGCAACCAAAGTGGAGGTTGTCAAAAAATGGTGAGATTCTGACCCGGAAGATGGATGGCGATTTGGATGGTCTGAGGAAGCCGGGGTTGAATGGACTGCTTAGCGTGTTGGCCGCCCTCTTCTACTGGGGTAGAATTGCACAGAACAACAAGAAGCAGCGCAAGGGATGGGTAGCCCATGTGGAGGACTGCATCCTTGTGCTTCGTGGACTCGTTGGGTGAATCATTTGTTATTATTTTACATGCATATGCGTCGATACCCCTTTCTTTTGTTGGTTGTCTCGTTTTTTATTGCTAATTTCATGATTGAGATAAGATATTAAGTGACGGATGGGATGTAAATATGAGATAAGACAACCAGAAACGTCATTCAACTGCGAAAAACCGAACCCAACGAGCCCAGGAGCGAAACCGAGCCCGAGCAGGCCCAATTGGGAGT
>Ga0307513_10010273_pt1 | contig 11753 bp, 6 predicted proteins | sample 15_EM_MG_FD_202174 | JGI IMG/M metagenome (GOLD analysis project Ga0307513, IMG submission 202174) | Populus trichocarpa ectomycorrhiza microbial communities from riparian zone in the Pacific Northwest, United States - 15_EM | ecosystem: Host-associated > Plants > Roots > Unclassified | place... | reverse complement strand
TTATATTATTTAGAATATATATAAAAATAAATTGAATTAATAATCTTGAATGTTTTACCTTTAAATCATTTTTGCAGTGACAATTTTTTTCTTTTTTGTTAACAGGACCTTATATTTATTATTTTTTAACTACTATCCTTGTAATATTTTTAGTTAATTTTCTAATCTAGCCCTAGTCACCTCCCACAAAATATTACAATTAATCAACCAAATGCATCCTAACTTATACATAATACACATTTTGCGAACTTGATTTAATATTTGTGGATAACATAAAGTGGAATTACAAATTTCAGCAGCAAGATTGGGACATCCCTTTTAAAGTAGTGAACATGGTTCCTTTTGATATGGATAAACAAAAAGGCTTTCAACTCCAAATTAGTGTTAATTATTAACTGATATAGTTGGCTTGCGATAATAGGTGATTCTAGACAGTTAAGTATGGGTTTATCACAATTAGATGATAATCTGCCCTAGATAGATTATATGGATGACCTAACAGATGTATTTATGGACTAGTGGGATATGTTTAGGTCCAAGAGAAAGTCTGGTTGTGTCAGACCAGAATAATGACTCAAAAGGACCATAATTTTTTATCTGACTGTTAGATCTTTAGATTTTCAAAATCTCGCCTCGGAACCCTAATTTTAGAATTTTTTTGTGATTGTCCTTGTTATTTTCGAATTTCATGCTTCTTTACTTTGTAATTTCATATTTTTATTTTGTTTCCTAGTTCAGGTAGGGTTTCTAGTTTATTTAAGGCTTTGTAAACCTCCTGAAGAATTATTATTAGAGAGAAAATAAAACCTGCGAACTTAAAATCTAATTAAAGAGTAGGGCATCTGCTTGATGGTAGCAGTTGAAGAAGACAAGGAAGAGACAAGGGAAAGCTAGAATAAATGACTGTGACAAGATTAAGAAGAAGATGATAGAACATTTTTTTTTCCTTTTAGCTACTCATAAACTTTATATTAGAGGCTCTACATGCTGAAACAAGGAGGTAAATCTAGCACTGACTACACTGATGAATTTTACCAACTAGTTTTAAGGAATGATCTAGTAGAAACAAAGGAGTAGCTAGTGGCATGGTACCTTAGTGGTCTTTGATATTGAGGACGTTGCCTTGTTTATTTCTCTATGGGTCAAAAATACTTTGATAGTGCTTAGTGCGATGTGGTCTCGATAGATGCCTGTCATATTTTGTTAGGGAGGTCATGACAGTTAGATAGGAGTGTGGTTCCTGACGGAATGAAGAACACTTATACCCTTAGTATTAAAGGGAAGAGTATAGTTTAGGCACCTAAGAGGGAGACAATATAGATGAAGGCTGATAGTGGGAAGAATTTGTTGTTCTTATCACAGTTTATGATAGAAATAAGGAGTGAGCGAGTGGTGTTTGCTATAATACCTAGAAGTATAGCCATGAAGGAGAAGGAAGAAGAGAATGACTAGAAGGGGCACGAAGTATGTTAGCAGAATTTTCAGATTTAATGTAGAATGAGTTACCCCAAGGTTTACCTCTCATGAGAGAGATACAACACTAGATTGACTTGATGTCGGGTTCTAGCTTGCCAAACAAGGCAGCTTACAAACTTAGCCCTAAAGAAGCTGAAGAGTTGAAGAGACAAGTTTTAGAGTTGCTAGAGAAAGAGTATATCAAAGAAAGTATGAGTCTTTGTTCCATGCCAACCCTTTTGGTTCCCAAAAAGGATAGGTCATGGCGTATGTATGTGGACAGTAGGGCCATAAACCGAATCACAATAAAATACAAGTACCTCATACCGCGTCTAGATGACATGTTAGATTAGTTGGCAGGGTCTAAGGTATTTTTCAAGATTAATCTCAAGAGTGGTTATCATCAGATCAAGATCAGACTGAGGGATGAATGGAAGACAACCTTCAAAACGCACCATGGGTTATAAAAGTGGTTATCACCATGAGGTTCATGCATCAAGTATTGAGGTCATTAATGGGTAGATTTATCATCATCTATTTCAATGACATTCTCATTTATAGTTCCACTCTAAAGTCTTATTTGGAGCACCTACGAGATGTTTTTGATACTTAGATGAAGGAACAGTTGTATGTCAACTGAAAGAAATGTAAGTTCTTTACTGATACTATTACTTTTCTAAGCTTTATTGTATCTATTAATGGTGTTCAGGCTGATCAAAAGTAAAATCTCTGCAATTGTTAAATGGCCGACACCAAAGAGCATCCATGATGTGCAGAGTTTTCATGGCCTTGCATCTTTTTATAGAAGATCCATCAGAAACTTCAGTTCCCTTATCGCACCAATTATAGAATGCCTAAAGGCATGTATATTTCAGTGGACAAATGAAACTGAAACAAGTTTTCAGTTAGTGAAGTAGAAGATGATCGAAGCTCTAATTTTAGCATTACCGGACTTTAAGAAACTGTTTGATGTAAATTGTAATGCTTCTGGAGTAGGCATTGGAGGAGTTTTTTTAGCCAGGGTGGGCGCTCCATCACCTTCTTTAATGAGAAATTATCCAGCTCAAAAAAGAACTATTCCACATATGATATGGAGTTTTATGCTATTTTTAGACTTTAAAACATTAGAGGCACTGCCTTGTAAAAAAAGGAGTTTATTTTAATTACTGACCATAAGGCTCTGAAATACATAAATGAGCAGTAAAATCTGAGTCGTTAGCATATGAAGTGGGTGTCCTTTTTAAAAGAGTTCATTTTTTCATTGAGGCACCAATTAGCCAGTTTAAATAAGGTGGATGACGTTATTAGTTGACGTGTGACTTTACTCAATACCATACGCACTTATGTGCTAAGATTTCATACTTTCTATGAGTTGTATTCAGGTGATGCCTCATTCAGTCAGATTTATGTTGAGTTAATGGGGGCGGTAAACGAGATAACTATGTGCTTTTAAATTATTATCTTTTTCATGGTTTGCAGCTTTGTGTTCTAGTTTGCTCTTTGTGAAAACGTATCATTCATGAATTGCATTATAATGTGCATTTTAGATGGGATAAGATGTTGGCTCTAATATCCACATATTATTACTAGCCTAAATTACTAAGACATGTTTCTAACTTTGTTAAGAAGTATGCTATTTATCAAAGGTCCAAGGGGGCCTTATCAAATATTGGGTTATACACCTCGTTACTAATTCTTGATGCTTCATTGCTAGATTGTCTATGGACAAAATCCTTTTGAAGTATTTGAGTTAATTTTTGTACCTCGCATTGAAAGCTTGAGCATCCAAGCTACTAACATGGCAAATTATTTGCATGGCATTCATAAACAGGTCAAGCAAACAATCAATGGCAACAATGTTATGTATAAGGCCCTGATTGATACTCATTATAAGAGAGTGGTGTTTGAAGTTGGTGATTAGGTGTGGGCAATACTTGTACGCGACATGTTTCTAAAGGGTGAGTATAACAAGCTGAAGGAAAAGAAGATAAGTCATTGTAAGGTGTTGCAGATTATAAATGATAATGCCTACAGGATTTGTCTTCCTCATCATCTAAAAATTTCTGATGTCTTCAATGTCCACCACTTGAGTTCTTATTTGGAGGAACATAACACGAGGACGAGCTTTCTCCAACCTAGGGAGAATGATGTAGTTGGGCTTGCGATAACCGGTGATTCTAGGCAGCCAGGTGTAGGTCTATCACAACTAGATGAGGATCTGGTCCAGATAGATTACGTAAATGACCTAATATATGCATTTATGGACCAGTGGGACAGATCTAGGTCTAAGAGGAGGTCTAGTCATGCTAGACGAGAATAACGACTCAAAAGGGCCATAACGTTTTATCCGACCATTGGATCACACTCAAAATTTTACAAGAGTTGTTGGAGGTTGTTTTCTTTAAAGTAGCGATAAAATCGCTTCTTTGACCATCGGATCTCACCTCGGGGCCTTGATTTTAGCAATTTTTATGATTTTCCTTTTTATTTTTTGATTTCATGCTTCTTTCTTTTGTAATTTCATATTTTTATTTTGTTTCCTAGTTAAGGTAGGGTTTCTGGTCTATTTAAGGCTTTGTAAACCTCCTAAAAGATTATTATTAGAGAGAAAATAAAACATGCAAACTTGGGGTTCACATCTGCAACCCTTTTCGCTCATTAAATTTCATGTGTTATTTCTTTGTTTGTTGTTGTCTTTAACTTTTGCCTGTATCACATACACAAGTCATCCAGTATGTTACTAAGATCAAAGATGCTTAGAGAAAAGAATTGGCAGCTATAATTTGCCTCTCAAGGAACTAAATATGTATTTTTGGTCTCCACCCAAAGAACATTAGGTTAAATTAAACATTGATAGTGCTAACAAGGACAACCCGAGACTTATTAGAGCGAGTAGTTAGATTTGAGATTGCATAAGGCGTTTTATGGTGGCTTCACAACAAGAGTTGAGCACTGTAACGCCATCCAAACTAGGTTGTGGGCATTTAAAATAAGGCTAGAGATAGCTTGAAATAGGTTGGGTTAAATTAAACATTGAAGGTGTTAGAATAGAAGGTGAGGTTAGGGGAAAAAAAAGGGAAAAGATATTGAAGGGGTTTATAAAAAATAAGGTTTGGTTTGTTAATGGTATTTTTAGAATATTATTTTTAATATGAATTCTAAGAGGAATTATCGTAGTAAATTATAAGAGTCTCCTTTTAATTTGTTTTTTGCCATTTTTAAACTATTGAATTCTGTATAGAATTCAAATCAATACCCTCTTAAGAGTTCCAAACTAAAGAATTGATTTAACCCTTGGAATTAAATTCAATTTCAAGAGTTTCAAACAATTTGTCAACTGGAAAAATTAAATTCAATAAAAATAGGAGAGAAATAAATTTGCTAACTCTTTTTTTTATTCATAGAACAAATTGTTTTCGCCTTTCTAGTTTCTATTTTCTCCTCTAGTTGGCAATATTATAATTATAACTATATATATATAAAAAATGGTGTGGTGATTCATTATGCAAAAAGCACTACAGGTTCCCTCACAAAACATTGTGAACACGTTCACAATGTTTTTTTTTCCATCCATTTTTTATTTGGCCCTCGTAGGATTAAATTGTAAGCCAATTTAGGTCACTTCATTACAAGAGGCTGAGATTGGAAGACATGGGCTTTTTTAAATATTGGGAGTGAAATATCTATTATGCTTTTGAAAACAAAACCAAGAAAACATGCTATTGGATCTAATTCAGTAATTTCAGTAATTTCATGATAGTCCATTTATCATTCCAAGATTTTAAAGGAAATTAATTTTTTTTTTATAATGCATAGTGAAATGATCCTTATACCTTTAGATCCAATATTTTTTAAAGCTTACATTTAGAGTCATTTTCATCTTTTTCATTTTTAATGAACAATAAAATGACTTGCATGCCCTTGGAAGTGGATTTTCTATAGCTTATGTTCAGGGATATTTTTTTATTTGCACTCAGGCTTTTTTGTATTATTAGGTTGGTTTTAGGGAATTTGTGTAATTTAATATATACAAATATTATTAAAAAAAAACTACTGATGCATGTGTTACACATGTCAGCGCTTGAGCGACGTGTATGGAGTCGTTTAATGGACAAACACCACCTTTTGTGACAGTGTTTGAATCATCTTGATGTTTCCTTTGCAGTGAGGCATCGCGTGTGGCCAAAGGTCATCTAGTTTGGCGTTGGCAACCTTCCCCCCCTTCTTCTCTCTCTCCTCCTCGATTTTCACATCTACCCTTCCAAAATCTCAAAGAAGCTCTTCAATTTATGTTATTTTGATTACTATTTATTTTATTTGGAATAATTTATGAAATTAGAATTCTTTATCAATTTCATCCCCCTCATTTTTTTAATCTTTCAAATTTAATAATTATTCTTTTGATTGCTATTTTTCTCACTTTGGCAATGTTTTAAAAAAATCAGTTTTATTCTTCAACATTAAATTTGTTTGGAATTGAACTTCTTGATTGAACCTGAGACTAAAATTTCATGAGTTGAGAGTTTTAGAAATTAACTCATGTTTAGGAGGTTCACCCAGGTTGTTTTGGTTTTTTAAATTGATATTTTGTTGCGAGTTCATCCTTCAACATTATATTAGTTTAATTTTCTTTTTTCTAGTTTCGCTATTCAACATTGGATTGTTTTATAGTTGAACTTCATAGTTTTATTCAATTCGTTTTTGTTAACGATTTTTTTATCTTTTATTAGCATGAATAATCGTTTAATTAAAAAAAACATTTATTATAAAAAATAAAGTTATTAAACACAACTGGGTACATGACCCGAGGTCAACTAATTTGTTTGGTTTTGAAATCAAACTTGTTTTCTCATCTTTTTCCCAAATAGAGACCGTTTTCATCACCTCAACCTTGCTGCTGAGTTCCATATTTTAACTTTAATCTATACCGCAATAGTTTACCTTCAATATAAGTTGCTGCTTGTAAGCATACATGATCCTGTAGCAGGAGCACCCACTGGAAACATAAATGATATGAACCTTGTGGCCATGACCATGGCCATGCCTGCAATTCCAGAAACATAATTGTATTCGGAAGTAGGTAAGCAAATTTCTTTAAACAACCCTTCACGAGGCTGATAAGGCCAGCAGCTCCTAACCTGTCCCACACAGAATAAAATATGGCACCAAGCAGTAGCATGCACAACTAAACAAAGCTGGCCTTTGAGCCCCCGTTGCCAATAGAGCCACCGCCTAACACGACCGCGTCCTTTGTGGAGTTTGAAACAACACGTGCTTATGTCATGAAAGATCATACACACACACACATGGAATTTAGAAAATGAGATGTGAGACTATTTCGAATAAATTGCATAGATAAACAGGTTTTTCTTTGTTTTCTCTCAACAACGACAGCGACAGCAGCAGCAGCAATAATAATAAATAGTTTCTTTGTCTTCTTCCCTTGACGACCATTTGGAATAAATTGCATGGATAAAGAGATTTTTTTTTACTAAGAAATGTGGATGCAGAAGAGAGTTAAAATTATCATGTTATTTTACACTATTTTTTATTTCTCAACTCAGTATAATTGTGTTGAAAAGCCCACAATCATCCAGCATCAAAAGAAGTTTTAATCACTTTTCTTACATAAGGTTTTTTCTTTTTTTTACCGGTGGACATTCAATTGGATAAGATATTGTTAGTGTATATATTATATAGCCAATTAGTTGATAACATGTGAAATATATTTAATTTATTAATAAAAACTTATTTATCTTTAATATTAATCAAATATTTGATTAATGAATCTAAAATAAAGATAAAGTCATTAGAACAAAAATGTTTTACAAAGAAAATTATAAAGTTTTTATATAATAATAAAATTCATATTGCATCAAAGTATATATTTTTTTTTAAAATGTTGCTTGTCAATCTCTATAAAGATTGGATATTAATTAGAGTTGTTGAGACTTATACATATTATATTCTTTCTTTTATGAAAAGAAACAGTTGTTCTTATAAGTTGAGATACCCTAGAACTAATATGTAGGTGCTTGTTAAATGACATATACACTGAACTAACCCATATGAAAATTTCATATGGAAATATCACATGTGTCTATAAAAAGGCTCACATGACGGTTGTGTAAATGACCCTTAAACTTGAGATCACAAAGTTATCTTATACATGGAATGTTATACTTTGATTATACTACATGTTATTCTAATCAAGGGTAACAAACGGGCATATATTGAGCAAAACTTGTACTATAATTGAGAGAAGATTTATCATTCTATGTAAATTAAGAAAATGTTCTATTTATTCTTAAATAGTATTGATTGTAAATTTTTACGCAAAGTGGAATGAGATTTGAAAAGAGTTTCAAATTTTATTTAAATAATCAATGACTGTGATGTTGAGAACGACATAATTTGACATAATGGACATACTTCATGCTATAATATCTAAATCAAAACATTGTTGATGAAGGGATAACAATTATACTAAGAAATTAGTCACTCAAAGGTTAAGTTAAATCATGTATTACTTTTTTAATATTTAGAGGATCATGACACGTTGCTGGATATTGTACTTGATCTTTAAATATAAATGAATCAATTATTGCAACAATTGATAATAAATTAATTTGATTCTATTTTATTTAAGATTATGATTTATATTTAGGCTAACTTGTTAGGGAACCTAATGGTTCACACACATAAGAACCATTTATCAGAAATTAAAATGGAATGATTAATCAAGTGTAACTTGATTGTAAATAAGTTTTAGAAATTGAGAATTAAAGTGTAATTTATAGAAGGAATTACAATTCTAGACCTAGAAAAATCAAGTAGGGACTTGATTGAATAAGTTTCTAAAATTGCCCTGAAATAATATGTGTGATATTATTTAGGGGCAAATTGATATTTTTTTATTTATAAAGTTTTCATGTTTTCTTATAAATAAAATGTCATGCCTCTTATTTTCTATATAGCACACGATACGAAAACTACATAAGTTACAAAACACTTAAAAAAACATAAAAGAAAAGAGCTAGCACTTAAAGGTATAACGTAAATGCCTATCTTCGGGAGAATCTTACCGAATGAGCTACTTTCTTTGTTGCTTCACTTTAGGAACAGTAAGGGCAAAAAAGAACATAAAGAAGTCTATGAGTGCCTATCTATTCTCTTATCCACGCATATCGGTCTTTCTCTGGCTGCTCCAGGTAGTGCTCTTGGCTACTACTTGCTTGGGACATTCTCTACTTGCGACTCTCAGTGGCACAGGGGTACGCATTCAGATCCCTTTATCCCCGGAAAGCTTGGCCTACGAATAGGAAGAACCTGAGAACAAAATGAAAGGTAGCTACACTTAAAGACATAACAAGTCATTTCTCCTAAAAAGGTTTAGAAGATTTTTTGATGGTGCTTCATGTGGATTACCATTAGAGATCGGATACTTGGATGACTAGTGATTTACGACAACTTAGTCTTGAAGCAATTATCCCAATCTGAAAAGAACATCTGATCTTCAAGTAATCTTTGTATAAACCCTAAACAACCCTAGATCTTTCTAACAAGATCTTGAAACTCCTAAAAAAATTCATAATTTATTGTTTTCACTACAAGTATGTATTTCGGGGAAATCCAACAGTGGTACAAGAACCATTATTAGACAATTAAGGTTGTTGATTGCATGTTTTAATTGTTATTGGCATTAGTTGTGTGTACAAATTAATACAAATTTTTTGAGTTTGGTAATATCCTAATAGGATTAGGAGTTAGTTAAAATGTTTAATTATATAATGTTTAGAAAATTAGTTTTTCTAAAATAAAAAGAGTTTTCAAGATGAAGAATTTTATTTAATTGATCCTAAAATAGTTTAGGATATTAATAAGAATCTTAATATGATTAATTTTCTATTGAATTAAAAAAAACTATTTTTCAAAGAAAATTTATATTAAATAAAATTTATTATGTTTGGGAAATTATTAAATTAGATTTGATTTAATATTTCTGTGTTAGAAATATTATTTTAAAATTTCACATAAAGCCATTAATTAGAATTGAACCATGCAATGTATTTATTTATACATATTAATGTCTTATTATGCATGATGGATGATTATGGACATTAAAAGACCAATGTGACTGTGTTTTTAATGGTTGGATGATTGTAATTTTAAATATAACTTGTGTGTCCTGTCTTTTCTCTATTTTTCTTCTGGATTGTAAAATTGTTTTCTTATCTAACCCCCCTCGAATGTAACTCAAAGTTTCTTATATAATTATGTAAATGTTATGTAATTTAGAAATGTAGAAATTTCAATATGAAAATCTATTTTGTAATCCAAAATAAATAAAGAACGACAAAAAAGGCTATAATCATGGTGCTTGTAGAGGACTTATGAAGTTTTGCAATAACTATCTAAGTTTTAACCACATAATTCCCTTTGATGGCTCGAGGGAATTAGTCTAGATATGTCCATAATCATCCAACTAGAATAGCATACTAAGGGTGTATGTTTATATATAATTGTTATGTGTGATATATCACTAATGTCATGGAATGAGACTCAATTAAAATAATAAATTCCTCATTAATATATTAAGTATACATTGAGAACTAAAAAACAATTTGCTTCATTTTTTTTTTGTGTTTTTAGATCATTGTGATGTGCTACTGTTAAAAATAATTTTTTTTAAAATAAAAAAAAATATTATTTCAATGCATTTCCAAGCGAAAAACACTTTGAAAAACAACTGCTGCTACAATCTCAAATGGGCTCTTATTTAATATGACCCTAAATAACTAAATAAATTAAAATAAATTAAATTAGATAGATAACATAGCTTATATGACTCCTAAAACAGTTAGATGACAACTCATTGTCTAACTACTGCCTCTAATTTTATATGATCATAAGTAACTCATACAAATCATATAAGATAGTTATGTAGGATCCAATTTTATAGCATTAAATATATTCAATTAACGGTAACCTTGAGTAGCTCAACAAGTTATCCATGAATAGAACTCTGGTTCTATGCATATAAAATCACAAGGCAACAAATCATGGGGAATTGTTTTTTTCATTGTTTAAGAAAATTTATGTGCATTTTTTAGAACTTATAATAAGTATCAGGATTTGACCAATTTTTGCATTAACTCTAAAAATTTTAATTCTTGAAAATTAATGGTTAACATTATGGTATAAATGTTTGACCTACCAGTAGTCTGATTTCAAGTATCAGGATTTGACTAGAAAATTTTTAGAATTATTTTGGATATTCACCAATTTTAATTATAAGTATTTTTCACCATAATATATGAGTTATGGAAAACACTTTCGCCTTCTAAGATAAATGAATCTTATCAAGGCACCTACTTTATTTGGGCATACAAGCCTATAATAAATTTGAAATGCTAGATTTATTCATAAGTGTAAATCTTCATTCTGAATTATAGACGGACTAGTGATTAGGAACCCATTAACACCTTTAACCATATGCAAACTATACAATGCAGCTTATCTCCGGTAAAGTGTGCTATGAGTGCTCATATATTCTTTAGCCACAACTAATCTTTTATCCTAAAATTTCAGATAAAACCAGTTCACTCAGATCTCCTAATAATTTTAAATTAAATAACTAGATGATGACTTTTTAATCTCAATAACGCAACTCCACACGCATACTTGTGATACAACTTATAAATGGATGAAACTTAAAGTTATGATGCCACTAAGGGACATCAGTAGAAGCAGGAACGATGGAATTATTAGAGATTGGCAAGGTCATTTTTGTTGAAAAGGAAAAGAAATTCTTGTTCTTTATCAAGATAAAAGGGATGGAGTCGCCACCTAATATTTTGATCACTAGGAACTCTAACTGGTCTTAGAGTCTAGATAAAAGGGACTGGTTGTGTATAAGAAGGACGTATTGCTCTTATTACATCTTAACTAAGGTAAGCTGCACTGTTTATTTGTCTTATACAAACTGAAGTGTTATTGTGTTTTTTAATCGTTGATATGTCTAATGGTTAAAGTTGGTACACCCCAGTAGAGTGGATCATAACTTTAGGGGTCAAACCTAGTCATTCTAGAGTCAAAACATAAAAATAAAAGAAATTGTCTTTTTATTTAATATCAGGAATACGTCTTATGTATTAGTTCATAATCTTGTATATTAAAAGAAACAAAATAATTTTTTGGTGTTTCTAAAATGTAGACTAAGTTCTCATGACATTAATAAACTAGTTATTAAATCCAAAAATACATGCAAAGATATCAACAAAACTATATTTATTTAA
>Ga0307513_10010272_pt1 | contig 11753 bp, 14 predicted proteins | sample 15_EM_MG_FD_202174 | JGI IMG/M metagenome (GOLD analysis project Ga0307513, IMG submission 202174) | Populus trichocarpa ectomycorrhiza microbial communities from riparian zone in the Pacific Northwest, United States - 15_EM | ecosystem: Host-associated > Plants > Roots > Unclassified | place... | reverse complement strand
TCAGCGGGAGCGGTGCTTCGTCGTCAACCCCACACCTCTACATCTCCGCACTAGCCACTTGGCCACGGAAGTTGAGTCCCTGTTGGGGATGGAAAAGCCGCTTCCCTGGAATTCCCGGCTTCACAAATGCTTCGTTAGGCGGCACGCTGTTGATGACTCTCAACGTGAATAGTATGGTGGATGCAGTTGCAGTTTCGCCAGATGACAAATACATTGTCTCTGGCTCTTGGGACAAATCGGTACGGGTGTGGGATGCGTCGACGGGAAGCGAGTTGAAGGAACTGAAGGGACACACAGATTGGGTCACATCGGTCGCGTTTTCGCCAGATGGAAAACACATTGTCTCTGGCTCTGATGACAAATCGGTACGAGTGTGGGATGCGTCGACAGGAAGCAAGTTGAAGGAGCTGAAGGGACACACAGATTGGGTCACATCGGTCGCGTTTTCGCCAGATGGTGACCACATTGTCTCTGGCTCAAGGGACAAATCGGTACGGGTGTGGGATGCGTCGACGGGAAGCGAGTTGAAGGAACTGAAGGGACACACAGATTGGGTCACATCGGTCGCGTTTTCACCAGATGGAAAACACATTGTCGCTGGCTCTGACGACAAATCAGTACGGGTGTGGGATGCGTCAACGGGAAGCGAGTTGAAGGAGCTGAAGGAACACACAGATTGGGTCACATCAGTCGCGTTTTCGCCAGATGGAAAATACATTGTCTCTGGCTCTTGGGACAAATCGGTATGGGTGTGAGATGCGTCGTCGACGGGAAGCGAGTTGAAGGAGCTGAAGGGAGACACAAATCCGGTCACATCGGTCGCGTTTTCGCCAGATGGTGACCACATTGTCTCTGGCTCTTGGGACAAATTGGTATGGGTGTGGGATGCGTCGACGGGAAGCGAGTTGAAGGATCTGAAGGGACACACAAATCAGGTCACATCGGTCGCGTTTTCGCCAGATGGAAAACACATTGTCTCTGGCTCAAGGGACAAATCGGTACGGGTGTGGGATGCATCGACGGGAAGCGAGTTGAAGGAGCTGAAGGGACACACAAATCTGGTCACATCGGTCGCGTTTTCGCCAGATGGAAAACACATTGTCTCTGGCTCAAGGGACAATTCGGTACAGGTGTGGGATGCGTCGACAGGAAGCAAGTTGAAGGAGCTGAAGGGACACACAAATCCGGTCACTTCGGTCGCATTTTCGCCAGATGGAAAACACATTGTCTCTGGCTCAAGGGACAAATCAGTACGGGTGTGGGATGCATCAATGGGAAGCGAGTTGAAGGAGCTGAAGGGCCACACAAATCCAGTCACTTTGGTCGCATTTTCGCCAGATGGCAACCACATTATCTCTGGCTCATACAACAATTTGGCCCAAGTGTGGGATTCAAGGTCTTTGTACATCCGTGAGAGAATAGCAGTCTCCAACCGACATGGGCAGTATACGGGATGGCTTCTCTCTCCTCACAGTTCAATCCACCTCATGTTTGTGCCACCTGAGGAATTGCTGCCTGATGCTTCGAACATCCTGACTATACCCAGTTCTTCTTGTTCCCATGTAGACTTCACACACGTGATGTTGGGCTCTCAATGGGCGGACTGTTACCATCTGTAGCCCCCACTTAATTTATCATCTCCCTCACCTTATTGTTGCAATAACAATCTCATTCTCCTGTTGTATGCAATGTTGGCCAAGGACTAATGGATGCTTAACACCCTGTGGAGCATAGGTATATTATTTTGCAGCTAAACAGATCTATGGATAAGGAGAGGAGGGTGAATTCAACATGGAAGTTTAACCATGTCGACCTGTAGAGTCGTTTCGATAAAATTACACCCGTGAGAGGCCACTACCCAAGGTAAACATCCAGTAGATTGTGTCTTCAAGTTTCTGCTTCATTGTAATGCTCTACTACAATAGTAGCATCTACTGTTATGGTCAACCTATGCCCCCCCCAATGCTCATCGTTGTTGTAGCTCTTCGACTCGCTGCTGTTTCCTACAATGAAGGAGTGAGCAAGCCAATTGTTAACTTTTCCCACTGTCATGGTAACTCACTGAAGCAGGTTCGTCTCACTCCTTTGTCCTCTCTCGAGGTTGGTTGTGATCATCGACGACAGGCTGTCGTTGACTCCCCCCTTTGTTCTCCTCTCCCCTCGGTTGCGGTTGTCATCGATGGTGCCTATAGTAGGTCATCCTCGTTCTCTCTTGTCTCCTCCTCATCGTTGTCATTTTAGCACTTCGGACCAGAATCATGTTCTATGACAAAGAGAGTAAGTAAGATCACTCCATTTGCACACTGCCGTTCTAACCAGCTAAAGTGTGCATCCCTGCTCCTTGTCCATGTGTAGCTTGCTCGCATAATAAGCTAGGGTTTTGGAAATGGTACGAGTTTCCTCATTGATCGAGGGGTATGGGTCCAAACTCACCCTATTATTATCTCTCATAGCCCTCATACTTCTGCTCATTGGGTGTTATAGGTGTGTGGTATCGCCCAGCTCCCACGTCATGCTTACGAACTGGTCTGTCGTTGCCTGTCAACGTTTAGGATTGTCTGCTGATGCATGTTGGTTACAGCCGGCTCGATTCGACCATGTCGATGGGGTGTGGATGGGCTGAGAGAGGAAGGTGACCGGACGTAAGTAATTGGTCTAGTAATAGCAAAGGACACTATGACCCACTAAAAACTCCCTTCAAAGCCCACCACGTCTAGCATATCTTGTCATTTCCCATTGTTAAGGTCAACGAAAACCGGCCATGTGCTTGATATCCCACTTCCCAACCGTGGTGTTGAGAGATGGTCTGTCGTTGATGCCTGCAGCATTCCAGTAGCCTTGGAAGGAGGTAGGAAAGAACAACCTGGTAAACAGTAAGTAGTCGCTTGTGGATGCATGGGTGTACATACCTAACATTGCCATGCTGCATGGATCCCTCCACCGGCATTCCATACAAGTCATCGCATACAAGAGAAATGACTGGGAGGAGGAAATAACCAAGTATCTGTGAGTACGGGCTGTACATGGAAAGTAAATGAGGAACTCACCATAAATTGTAGCCTACAGAGATGCTCTACCTGTGCATGGCATCATATCCTGGCTGTCGGCACATGAAGAAAGAGGGACGGCGTTGAGGAACTGGCTTGGTCGCTACAGCAGGAAGTCCCTTTGGGGGTCGAAGCGGGCCCTTGCTGATATTTGTTGTAGTGGATGTTTCTGGCCAGTTGGACGTGAAGGAAGGGTTCATATAGATAATCTTTGATACCCATGTGTATTTGCGAATGTGTGGCTAGAGCTTCTAACCATACCGACCTCATTGATGCCATCATCAACTCTTCCTATGACACACCTCTTTCCTTTGTACACGCAGCACTGAGGCTGCATTTTGCCTGCGAAGCATGTGCCACCCAGTATTCACTCACACTGCCTCTCAGAAACTCCACCAGTAAGTTCCTACTCTGAATCTCTTGTCCAAAACATCTGGTTAATTGAGTCAGAGTCCAGCCCCCCACCCACGACATTTTAGTCCATACTGGCACCTACGCCCCCAGGATATCCACAGCAGAGGTGCCTTCAACTTTTGGCCAGCTGCCCCCCGACTCAGTGTTCACATCAGTCAACAGCATAGCGGAGCACATGGCAGCTGTAGCCGTCAGTCATGAAGCCCATATCATAAGTCTGTCTTCTTCCTTGTTTGGCGAGTGTTCACCAACTCACCACTCGTTTAGAATCCCTCAGTGAACTGAGATGTCGATTTTGAGTTCGGGCAAGAGAATGGGAGGCTCGGTACAAGCAGTGATAGGAAGAGTCACCCATGCACTATGGCCAAACACAGAAGAAACTGGGATGTTGATTTCCAAGTACAGACACACAACAACTCACCTCGAAAGCCAAAACTGCCCACTATGCGATGGCATGATGTGCAAGAGGAGAGTTGGAGTGAGAATTGGAGTTGGAGGTGAAATGCGATGAGTTGGATGCCAACACCAATTGTGGGCACAGAGACGAGGAAGACAGGACCGTCATTGCTCATTCGCAGTGTGCTGCTTTCTCGGTTTGCATTTTCCAATCCCTCGCCATCCCCACCCATGCCACTCTTCTTCTCTAACCAACATCCATCACCTGAACCATTTCCTTGCTCTCTAATGGTCAGTGTATTCTCAGCCCAAATATCATTCACACTTACTCATCTTCTACTCCCCCTGTTTAGGGTTCCCATCATCGTCTGATATCCAGCTTTACCTTATTACCACCTTCGCCTTCTATATGCAAGGAACGACGAGAGAGGCAATTAAGGAAGAAGAGCTCTCCAGGCCCAGAGGGGAGGATTGACTTGGTCGACATGGCTGGGCAATATTCGTTCTCAGGTGGCTATATTGGATGTGTCTTCTGTGGATGGGCATCACCGCCACCACCATGTCCTCAAGCCAACACTGCTGTTATTTACTCAAACCTCGGTGTTGGCAAAGCTTTCTGCGTCAATAACAACTGATTTTGGGATTGATGATGACCCACTGGCTATGCTAAAGGCAGCGTGATGCTTATGAGTCATATCAGGAGGGTCAAGAAATGGGGTGTGAAGAGGCGGAGGGAGACCCATCAGGAAAGAGCCACCTTGGTTTGGCTGTCTTTAGATGCTTTAGCTGTCTTAGAGCATGCTGACATATCCCTGAGACATCCCAGCATGGATCAAGGTGCTCTAGGACAGCTAAAGCATCCAAATACAGCCAAACTAAGGCAAAATATTTAAGTCTTTGATGTCTTTACTGTCTCCTGAGACACCCAGGCTGCTCTGGGTGTCTCTGGAGCCAACAGCCTTTTCCTGATGCCATTTCAACGCCTTCAGAGGTTATTGGTGAGTTGTTTCTTTCTTTTCTTTCATGTCATTTTTTAACCTGCTGTTACATCCAGCTGCCAAATTACAATTACAGGATACCCCCGACCACTCCCTACCTCCAAAAACATCCATGTCATCTTCTGCACATGAACTATCAGCTTTGTCATCGTATCCCTCAACCCTGAATGTTACTTCCTCGATAGCCGACATGACAACAGGAGCTGGAAACACCCAACACACGCAATGTACTGTTTTTTTTCGAGCTTCCAGACTCCAGTGGTACTGGCAGGCCAGGTGCTTCTCCCGTGTGTCCAGGATCGGGTAGGACATTGGTAATAAACAAAGGAGGAGCACGAGTCAAAGTTGGACACATGAACATGGTGGAGATCAAGATGCTGCAGGTACCCACATCAGAGCGATCATTATCTTCGAGACATCCCTCAGGGCCGATAGGATTGGGCAGTGGTGATTGGAATGCTAGTCGGACAGGTCTCCAGCCTGCGGTTGGGTTGTAACGCAAAAGTGTGTCTTTTTTACCCTCCTTCCTCCTTGCTTTGCATATACTGAATACAACCACATTGACAGAAGCACCGCCTACGAAGATCGTATCACCCCCATCAACTACAACAAACCGGGCAGTGAATAGTTTATCCCCTTCAGGTTGCCGTTGTTAATAGCATCCTGCTTGCCTGTTGTGTGTCTGGTGCATCCACAAAGCCCACTGTCATCGGTACTGCCATCTCTCCCTCTTGTCGTACACATTTATAGTGGCTAAGGTTAGGCCTAGTGAAAAGGATTTAATTGTATGATACCAGTAAGCAATCGTTCTCGATCAGGGTTGGTTTTGTTTTGTCGCTTGCTTGATGATGGTGGAGAGGTTGCCACCTCCACAGTACTCCATGAGGATGTAGAGAATGCCAGCGTCTATGTCGACTTATCTGTCATGATATCATACAATGTGGTTGTGATGAAGGTCCTTGAGAATATTTCTATGCATTCGTTACTGTCAATTGGTGATGAAGTTACATGAGTTGGTCAGGACGCATACTTCTGCAACAATCTGCTTCCTATCTCACTTGCTCATCCTCTCAAAGTCGAGTTCCTTGTGCGCGAATATCTGCAAGAAACAGTGGTGAGCCTGGGAACACGAAAGTGCCACCAATAGCACATACCAAACCATTCATTTTCCGTCGTGCTTTGTGGATGACACCAAAGGATCCATTTCCAATAACATCCAGCAATTCATAGTTGTCGAGGAAGAAAGAGATCATGGTGGTAAAGGAACAAGTAGCATAGAACAATAAATGTGTCACAGTGCCTCCTCGTCGTGAAGGTTTGAGTGCAGTCTGCAGTCGCTCATCCCGAAACTCCTTTCCCCATCTCATCAGTAACCATTCATTGGTCCCCTTATTCCCTATCAGCCAACTCTAACCTGCAGCAAAATGTTAATTCGAGTCAATTCTGCCATCGACTCTGACATACCTTGCACGCTAAGTTTATTATCTCCTCTATCTTGCATTGTGCCAACGCTTCTGTATGCAATGTCCTGTCCACTTTGTTGTCATGGAGGCTTGACATTTGGTAGGTTCCCTGTCATCCTCAGTGTCGGCAACCAGTCTTGGTTCACTCCCTCACCTCTTACTTTACCGCCAGCTTACTCAAGCCTGCAATGAATTGATATGTAGGAGTTGAGTCTTTCATCGACGAGTCAACAGTCACTCATCCTTAAACTCCTTGCCATTATCGTGTCGATGAGCATTCATTCATTCTCTTGCCTCACATTCGTTGCCGTTAACTCGCACCTACACCAAATATTAACAAGGGTCCCTATTCGCCTGTACATCGATGTTTCGAACTCTAACGGTCCTGGTACTGGGTATGTTACCTTTGATGAGGAACTTGGTTATGGATCCATCCTCCCCAAAGACGCTCCACAAAGGGATAAAGTTGATTTGGAGATGGACGCCATAGCATTTGCACTGGTTCAACAAGCGATTGCCGATAGAGTGGCCTAGATGGATTGATTAGAATTGGATACTATATTTCTGTAACCCATTTGAAATTTATATATCAATACCACTGATGCATTCAGAGACTTTGTTTCAAGAAGCATATGGCATCGCCTTACACGGAAGTTATCATGCCCGAACGTGCTAGTCTTTGATCTATGTGTTCCAAGTCGTGTTGCCACTGATGTGTCCTTTGGAGAAAAAAGCCGGTGAGTGCACGATGGCCCCTTTGCCAGCCAGCTTCTCTGATCCATTATCGGCTCCCACTGGGTATTCTCTTCTCAATTTCACTTGGTGAATATTGAGGTAAGTGCACATCGATATCTTCTTGAGCTTGGATAGCTATTCGCCTGGAGACGTTACCTATGATGAAGCAATAATTGTAAGAGGGCCATCATTTATTACCTCCTGACACTTGCCTCACCACTAGGGCCTCTCCTCAGTCAACAAACTCCAAGACCTGCCATTCTCGATAGCACTGATCTTCAACATACATAGTTGTGCTGTTGTTATGTGTCCTTTGAAGAAAATAGCCATAAATTAGTACTTTACCTCGCGATGGTTCATGTGCTCACCTTGGTCACCAGTTTCAGTGCCAGCCATCTTTTCTTTGCAAGCACGTAAGTTGTCATTTTGTCGTCAGTGCAGGATTGCCGCTGAGTGCTGATGTGCAACCTGATAGCTGTTGATTCATTAGCATGTTCCAATAGGCTTGTTTGGATAGTTACTGACCACTTCTCTCGATGGCAATCAACACCGCCGAAGACTTGCAGTGAGAGAGAGAGAATACCATGGGTAGAAGATTTGCATGTCTGGCTGATGTTCGAAGGGTAGGATGTAAGTAGACACTCTCAATCAAGTTGAGCTAGGCCAACACGGTGGTCGTTCTAGAGGCTTTGAATGCATGGTGGCAACACCGAGGGCCATTCGTGTGTGTGAATGATGGTTGGTTATAGAAAACGGGTTGGGTTATAAATTGGATTAAATTGCGGTTTACTAGATTGCCAGTGGATTGAACAAGCACGACCTGAGGTCCAAAATCATTGCCATCATGTGACTGCAACTCAGAACTTCCCTTCTGCTAACGCCTTTTTTGTGGACACATGAAGGATACTTCTCTGCAACCTCTCTGCTATTGATTTGATCTCAATCTATTCATCATGTCTGAGATCTGTAGGAAGTTGGTCATTGTTGGGGGTGATAGCTGTGGAAAGGTCAGCATTACTTATTCCCTGTCTCAATCCCAGCTGTGCACAGCAGTTGTGAGCTCCAATGTAGCAAGGTGGTTATGCTTACAGAACCTTGCTGCTGCGCAAACTTGCTTGTTGACCGTATTTACAGGAGGGAATTTTCCTGAGGTATGTTCTAGTAGCTTCACCCCCCACAGACTCTCAGAGCGTGTATACATAGTACAATGTACGCTGCATATCAAAGCACCTTGGTTATTTTCACACCAGTTTCGCCAAACGAGAGCAACAAACTCCCAGACTTTCTGCAGTGGAGAGTAGCAAATTTGGGCAACAATGAACCAGGAGGACCAAATTTGGCAGTATGTACTTGCAGCCAAATTTTCCGAGGCTGGTACTCTCAGGAACCTTCTTGATGGTGCATTGCACACATCTTTGTGCACAAAAATTCTTATGATTACCACCAGCTATCAATGAACTGGTGACTGAGGCGAATTTTGATTGCAATGAAGAGGGTATCATCCTCCAAGAAATGGAGGACCTGCATGTTGCCCTGGTGTCCATTAAATTGTCAATGCCTGCTTTTAAACGATACCACTGTGATCATCCAATATGGCTGGGTGTCAACCTCATCAGTCTTACCAATGTCCTCAAATGTGCGAAAGACGATGATACTTGTACTTTCTGGGCAGCAGACGACCCACTTGTGCTCCACCTTATATTCGAATCCAAAAGTATGTAAGCCAACTTTTCGGATCTCTTCTTTCTTTGACACGCTGCACCATGCCAACTCATCCACCTCACACCGGCTTTCTTACATATTCTGACCGGATAGCAAAATATGACATCATGTTAATGGACATCTACCCCAACACCATTAATATTCCCAAAATTGAGTACAATGCACATGTCACCCTTCCTTCCACTGAATTTAGCCACATCGTGTCTGACCATTCCCAGCTTGGGGACAGAATACGGGTAGAGGTCCGCGAGGAGGGTGTGCGGTTCATTAGCCATGGTAGAGCTGTCAGTGGTAACATTTTTTTCTGCCAGGCCAATGGATCCCACATTGCTGGCTCGATGATCAAGCCGAAAACAGGGGACGAAGGAGGTGAACTTCGCGAGGGAAACCGATGAAAAAAGGAAAAGGTCAAGCAAGAAAAAACTGGCTATGATGTAGATGTGGAGGACAATGATAAAGAGGAGTATGAGGATTTTGAACCAAAGCCGAATGAGGATGGCAAAGAGAAGAATGACGAAGAGGAGGACTTGGGAGAAGGTAGCAGCAGTAGAGCCGAGCACGAGTGGATCCAGGAAAAAAATTGCAAAATGTTCAGAAGATTCAGGGCTATAACACAGATACCATTACCTGCCATAAACCCATGGATCCACTCGTGCTCAGCCCTAAGCGGCAGCAAGAAGTGATTGAAGAAGGTGCATGACAAGACCCCCCACCTCATCCAACAGGCTAAAACAGAGCTTCGAAGCCCGGCAAAAAACCCAAGTCAAAGGGCAAAGCAACCGAGGACGAGGAGTCAAACGCTGTCATCGTCGTGATGAATCAACATGTGTCGGTTATCTTCAACCTCCGATATCTCATCTATTTCTCCAACTGACTCTGTGTGACCTTCTCTGATAAGGTCCAGCTGATTATGAGCAACAACATGGCCTTTCTCATTGGTCTTTGGTCCTTCTTCAGTTACTAATACTGATGCAAGCTCGTGTACACATAGTGTTTGAAAGTCCGGTCCAGTCCGGTTATTTGACGCTCATGGTGCTAACCGAGACTGAGACTGGTTAGTTTTATTTCAAAACCTCAAATTAACCAGACCGAACCGATGCTAACCGGTTAGCATTGGTTTTTATCGGTTACTTAACCAGTTATAACCAGTTATGGTTGTAACCAGTTACTAACTGGTTACAACCGGTTATTTGCACACAATTTAACTCAATATTTTAATTTTAATATAAGTGTACAACCTCACTAGGGGAATAAAGACAGCGAGGCGGCATGTGGGTGAAACGCCGCCTCGCATCGTCGCTACACCTGCCTGCTGTCAATACGCATGGCCCCTGTCAATATGCCTGCCCTGCCGTCAATACACCCGTCCTGTTGTTGATACACCTAGTCCCTGTCGATACCCTGCTTGTCGATACGGCTGCCCCGTCATCAATACGCCTGTCTGGCCATCAATATGCCTGCCCCCTGTCGATATGCCCATCCCGCTGTCATTGTTGTGATCTGTGGTGCTGGAGATGAGGTGGCAGGATGCATTGGGTCCTAACGCGACACGTTTGTCAGCTGGTGGTGGTGGAAACTCCAAGAAACTCACACCTGGCTGGGTCTCCCACACCATGGGTCTCCCCTTGCTATTTCCTATGCCACCCCCCCCCTACCCCGAACTCTCAGAAACACACTACATCCCTCGTTGGAGGGGAGAGGCCGGGTGGCAGCTGCAGGTGAGAACTTGGGGCCTGTGGTGATGTGAATAGATCAAGATTGAGTGGTGCAGGCAGTTGTCAAGTCCCAGCTTGGCCCAACATTGTGGCTGTGCTGGGCCGATCCCGATCATCGTAGCGTAGCCTGTCATAGTCACACATTCTCATCATCATACCACGTCAGACCATCGCATTCCCACCCCAGACCCGATCCCAGCTCGAGGTGGTCCCAGACCCCCTCCATCTTGGTGATGAGAGTGAGTTCACTCACCTCCACGTAGCCTGTCGAAAACCGGCCACCTGCACCGACTCTGCCAGCAGAGCATCGAGACACCGCTCTGGAACCCACTTCCAATGCAAGACACCGCCTCCAAAAGGCAAGACACACCGTGTAGAACACGAGACACCACCCTCAAAAGGCAAGACACACCGCATAGCACGCGAGATCCACCTTCCACCTTCCACTATCACATTGCGACGTAATCACATTGAACACCCACCTTGCTCTGACCTCCCTGACCATTCAACATGGCCAGCTACTACGACGAATATAACTATTACGGAGAACCCGACTACTATGGGGGCTCTGTCACCTACCAGGAACCCGACAACTACGATCATCACCAGCCCAACATCGATTATGAGGAGCCCAACAACTACGAGGAGCCGCAGCCACAGTACTATGAGGAGCTACAGCTGCAGTACTATGAGGAGCTGCAGCCGCAGTACTATGAGAATGTACCACCACATTGCCATGCCGGCTTGGAACCTGCCAATGACAAGCTTGGAAACGAGGAGCCCAACAATTGTGAGGATGCATCGTATTTCCATGCTGGTCCAAAACCCGCTGGCGATGAGCATGAATACGAGAATTGGCCAACATACGATGACATGATTCTGAGGCTCCCATGCTACGAGGACCTGCACCCCATATATTAGGACCATGTTGAAGGACTGGGAAACTGCGCAGTGGAAGAAGGCCGAGACGACGAAGGACATGGATCTAACAAATCTGTTGAGTACCCTCCTCGTCCCCCTAGCCTTGACAACGTCGCCGACAATGTCTGTCCCTCAGGTTGGGTAAACCCTGACCCAAACAATGAGCTTTCAGATGAGGAGTGGGAAGCTTTGGTTGCAGAACACAATGCTGCTGATGATGCTGCTGATGATGCTCAAGAGCGGGAGCTTGAAGAATATTTTGCCGTACTCAATTCCATGGACCCCCTTGAACAGGATGAACTAAAGAGAAGAATAGACCTCCTGGCAGTGGACGAAGACATG
>Ga0307513_10010271_pt1 | contig 11753 bp, 10 predicted proteins | sample 15_EM_MG_FD_202174 | JGI IMG/M metagenome (GOLD analysis project Ga0307513, IMG submission 202174) | Populus trichocarpa ectomycorrhiza microbial communities from riparian zone in the Pacific Northwest, United States - 15_EM | ecosystem: Host-associated > Plants > Roots > Unclassified | place... | reverse complement strand
AGAGTGGCTTGTTCTCTGGGATCGAGGACTATATCTTCGATAACACATTATGCCTCGAGTTTCGTTTGCGATGTTTGCCTCCGTTGAAATGTTCATCACTATCGTCGCCTTCATGCCATGGAGCCGCATGGGAATTTCTACAACAAGAACGGGAATGGTCTTTCTAAAGCGCACCTCCAGCTCAATCTCGAGTGCCCTGAAAATGATCATGATTTCAAGTCTGACTTTATTCTCGTTTTTAACAGCTGTTTCGAAATGTTTAAAAACAAATGTTAATAACAAGTTAGAAACCAGGATGTAGTTGCCCATGATCTTGGGCCCAACCAAAAATTTTTAGTTCTCAATAATAACGGCTCCAATTGCCTTTGACTATCATCTGCGATTTTTATTGTTCCAAAGGTACGAACCTTTTCCACTGCTAACCACGATCTTGCTAACTTTTCTATCCTCTTTGCGTTGTCCTTATTTTCCTTAACACATATTCAACCATTCAAAAGACCCCCGGTATGTCATCTATCTTCTCATTGAATAATTTTCATATTCATTTATATCCAGATAGCGAACATAAGCAAGGTGTTAGGTCGACTTTAGTCGACCCTTTATTCATCAAGCGCGATGACATCTGTCCATGATCATCGTCTTTCGGCATCCATAAACAATGACATGGACTTAAGCACGACGACAAACACAACCGAGCAGCAAGGGTTAAAGGCGACGCTACCGTCTGGCGTCTCGGTAAAGATGGGTATGGCTACCGCTGTTACGACGCAAAGCCAGCGATTGGCAACAGAGTCGAATCTGCTGGCGACGCTGCCACCGCTCCCTCCCAAACTCGCCATATCGACGTCGGAAAATCCAGCGGCAAAGCCGAATTATCGGTTTAGTCTGACACGTTATGGGCCGTCGATTGGATACAACCCTGGTTCATTTTGTTTTCTTGGTCGTCATACATCACCTCTCTGACTGGACTATCTTAGCCAAATCTTAGCCGATCCAAACGGGGCGAGATTATCGTCCAGTGTCACTTATCGATCACCGCCTTTGCCGCCTTCCCTCACTGAAGGTGTAGGTGCGACGTCCATGAGACGCGTTAGCAGCATGGGGGTGTATAGTTTGGTGTCCGTCAACGATAAAAATAATAAAATTGGTATATTTTTACAAACATATGACTCATGAGTGAGATTTTCAGGCTAAAATCTCAAAAAACGATACAAACTGCTGTCACGTGCGTGTCTTGGGCGCCAAAAGGAGCTGTGGCTTGCATACCTTCACCAATTCTATACTCCAACCTCCGTGTTAAAGAACTATGTCTGAATGATTTTTATTACCACAACTTGCGTAAATTAGTGTCGTGCCTTTTTTTTTTTTTTTTTTTTTTTTTTCAAAACTTGTTCAAAAACATTGGCAGCCCAGCTTGCTTTATTCAAGCTTTATTAGTCTCGTACCAAGATCGTCCACTTGTGGACGATTTGATTGAGCCTACTTACTTTATTATATTTCTTTAAATGCTTTTTGAGCAAATCGCGATGCGTATTGCTGTGCAAAGCAGCGGCCTGCATTACCAAGTTGTCTGTGATGTAGTCATGTTGCCAGTTGGCAATAACCTCTTGACAGCAGAGTAGGGAGACGAAACACAGATAATGCGAGTCGATTGAGCGCTAGAAATGGCGAGAATATTGCAAGTCACTAAGTAAGGAATAAGTCCAACGTCCTCCAAATATCCTCATAACCTATTGGTTAGGCATGGTCCCGAGTAGGGCCAGAACCCCAGACCCCTGCCCATCACTAGCCTGTCCCCGTCCCCGTCCCAGTGCCCGTGCCCGTGCCAGTACCCGTGCCCGTCCCTGTCCCCGTCCCTGTCCCAGTCCCTGTCCCTGTCCCCGTCCCAGTCCCCGTAGTACCCGTGCCAGTGCCAGTCTCAACTTTGTGGGAATTGCCACACCCACAACACGTGCCAGATATGCAATGTTTGAAATCGTTATTTTTGAAGCAGTCTTGGATAGGAATAACAATCTGGCAGTCACCAAGATAGTCGTCAGCAAGGGAAAGTAGGGGCAAGTCGGTGCACACACCGTGATCGGGAACGAGGATCCCCCGCGTAAGCGATTTGCCGGCGCGGAGTCAATGGGAGCTTGTGTGAGATTCATGGAGGGAACCGCCGAGGGTTGTGTGATTACACGACGTGCTCCGGTGCGAGGTTGGGCGTGGCACATTGTTGAAAATTCAAGAACGTTTCCGAGTGGGTTGTGCTTGGGTTGCGGACTCGGGGAAACGACGACCAAACTAAATACTATCCTGGGAGCAGGGACATCTCCACTATCCAGTCAGCTGCATCGGCAAGTAAGTACGTAAGGGAGGACGTTGATAATTCATTTCACACTAATCATTTGAACAGCCGGAGAGAGTTAGCACAACAAGTGTTATCGCAGACCTCATGGCTAGAGGCATCAAACTCGAACATCACGAGAGCCGCCACTGATTATTAAATTGCAAGTGAGGCCTTCCAGTCAATACCCGCTCGATGTTCGGGTCGGTTTCTGTAGATGAGACAATGTTTGAGGGTTTAACACGTTGTCAAAGCGTTGTCCCCGCGAGGTGGGGGGATTTCTGCCCAATAATTAATGACCTCGCCATTGCAGTTCAGCCAATTGCAGGGCTCAGGGAACAATGGAGATGTCATTGATGAAGGCCAAAATCGGTTTCGTTAATCCCAAATTATTGCCTGGGCACGAGTTATCCATATGGAGTGCAGAAAGTCGCCTAGCCTACATTTGGCCGAGTAGTTAGGAAGAGAAAACCTACCTTGATTTAGGATACATAACACGAAGTGACGTCGCCCGAAGCCTGGGCGCCTACGGTCGACTAGATGTTCCACCCGGTAGCCTGGACCCGATTGCGCTTTAACCGGCCAAGGAGTGCTGGACAAAGGTAAAAAGGTTGCTGGGTCATCCTGACACTGGAGCCAAGGCACATGGACTCTACGTGCCTTTAGTTCACTTTTCCTTCACTTGTTCTGTAGGTTGCACCTACGCTTCACGCACATGGAATTTTTCCATGCAGCCTTGAGGCGCGACCTTGTGCGATAAGCTTTCTTTACATGTTCTATTCAGACTTCGATATATGTGGATGTGCCCTACGGATCACGATATATGAAGTCTGCTTGTTACCGCGCCCAAAACTCGCCCAAAACGTAATATTTGGTGAACGTACTACGGTCCTGACTCTTGATCGAAATTCGTCCGCTTATGGAAAGCCCTTGGAATGGCCACAACTTTTTTAATAATTTGTGGCTGTGTACAATACTCGTGGTGTATTGAACTACCAGCTATGCGTCGTGCATTCCTCTGCTCTGCCACGACACTGTGTCGCATGTGTCGCAATTCTCCTTTCGGAGAGTGGGCGGCTCTTGGTATATCCTCTAAAACTGATGGCTGATTGTCAAACACTCGGCAAGTAAACGTTTCGCCTCGAGGCCATCTCTGGGGACAACGCTGACTATCTGACCCTCATCCATGTGCAGTATAACGATCGGCGGTTTATGGCAGTCGAATTCCAGCCCTCCGGCCATGAGGCCTTCGATGACATCCACATGTTACTCGCCGATACGGCTGGGCGACTTCGCTGGACAACGACGACTCTGCCACCAAAATAGTATTTAAACCTGCATTATAGTTCGTTACTCCCCAACACAATCACAACCACCTTGGGAATACTCCTGAAATTTTCACCAATATGTGCCACACCCGACCTTGCAATGGAAGATGTCGTGTACAAATAATCACACAGCCCTCGGCGGCTCCTTCCATGAATCCTGCACAAGCTCCCACTGGCCCCGCGCCGGGAACTGGGGGAAGCTGGTTCCCGATCACGGTGTGTACACCGACTTGCCTCTACTTGACTTCGCTGATCACTATCTTGATGACTGCCAGATTGTTATTCCTATCCGAGACTGCTTCAAAAATAACGATTTCAAAAACTGCATGTCTGGCACGTGTTGCGGGTGTAACAATGCCCACACAGTTACCGGCTAAGTGAATCAGCCTGGGGTTCTGGCGCTGCTCGGGACCATGCCTAACCGATAGGTTTGGAGGATGTTGGACTTATTCCTTACTTAGTGACTTGCAATGTTCTCGCCATTTCTAGCGCTCAATCGACTCGCATTATCTATGTGTCGTCTCCCTACTTTGTTGTTAAGATGTTATTGGCAACATGGCTACACCGCAAACGACTTGGTAATGCAGGCCGCTGTTTTGCACGGCAATAAGCGTCCCGATTTGTTCGAAAAAAAAATATAATAAAGCAAACTGGGCTGCCAATGCCAATGCTTTTGAACCTTTTTTGAAAAAAAAGAAAAAAGGGCACAACACTAAGTTCCGCGAGTTGAGGTATTTCCTATATAACACAAAGGTTGGAGTATAGAATTGGTGAAAGGTATGTGAGCCGAACGGTGACTCCTTTTGGCAACCTTTTGGGCCCGGGACGCTTAAACAACATCTTTGTTTTTTGAGATTTCAGCCTGAAATTTGGATCCAATATCACTCATATGTTGTAAGAGTTATACCAATCTTAATATTTTTATTGTTGCAGTAAATGTTACTTAAGAGCGAACACTTTGCGAACACTTATCGTTGAGAGTGGGAGCGGAGTTTGAATCCGACATCTGGTTGATCGGAATCCTCTTTCATCCCTTGTTCATCCCACCACCTCCACTCTCGCCTCTAGACTCGCGACCGTCCACATAAATTCTGTTTATTGCTCATAATTGATCCATTTAGATTTCTTTATACGCTGTTCTTGGCCATGGATGCCAATTTTCATTTGATTCGCATGGTGATCTCACTGAACCCTGGGGAAGTGCAGCCGGTGGCCACGAGTATTCTCTGACAATGAAATCGAATCGACGACACGAGGAAGACAGCGTATTGGAACGGGAAGACCCTAGGGTGCTGCATGGACCTGCTTCATGATTTAATATTGTCAGATTGATATCAGTCATTTTCGAACAACGGCCGGTCAGGCTTATGGTGAAATCAACCGTCTCGAGGAGGCTCACAGGATGGAACACGAATGTACGCGATCGGCGCGGCAGCGGCGATAGTTACTGCTGCAAATGGCGGTGCAAATGGCGGTATGGCTGTTGGCGTGAATGAGGCTGTCACTGGCAGATAGTTCATCTCCGGTCAGGACGACAACGTTTTGTTGTCAATTGTCAGGACGCATGCTGGCCACGCAACTCCCTTTTGTCATTGGAATCGAAAAGTGCTCGATATACATTATAAATAGTTCGTCCTGGGTCCTCACATTGGACTTGTCACAATTTCCCCAACTCACAATACATGGCGCAACCTTCGAAAGTTATCCTTGTTTTCTGCGATGGTACGGGTATGGATGGAATATTGGGCTGTGAGTATTCCAAAGTTGATGGGACTTTTATTTGCATTAACCGTGACATAGTGGAGTCAGTGCCTGCGGGGTCGCAAGAAAAATCAGTTACCAATGTACTCCGTTTATGTAAGTTTTCGCAAACACATTCGCACTTGTACCCCAGCTAATCTCTCTGTGGTAGCACGCGCTGTGAGCAAATCCAGAGCAAAGAAGGGGTTGGTGAATTCCCGTTCCATCACACGATTGTAAAGTAATTCAAGTGTAGGGCGATCCCCGAGATCCCACAGATTGTTCTATATCAACCTGGGGTGGGTTCTCAAGCTGGGTTTGAAGCAGCCGACCGCGCAATTGCGAAGTTGCGTAGTGGAGAATTCGGGGAAGCATATAACAGTCAGTCTTCTCGAGAACTCCAGATTCAATAGGAAAGTAATATGTTTTACCGATTTTAGGGGCAATCGGACTATTTGTTGGTGAGTTCAGCTATGAGCTTTTGACAACTAGATACCAGGTTTTCATCTCCGTTCCATGCTTAAGCCTCGAAGATCCGCGAAGTATATACGTTCATCGCACAGAACTATATTCAAGGAGATCTTATATGCTTATTTGGGTATTGTCTCGTCTTTCCCACCTGTAAAACCACTAACTTTTTTTTTCAAAGATATTCCCGGTGGGTAATGACACGACGTATTTCGTCCTCAAGTGACATCTTGTCTTTTTCAGAGGCGCATATACAGCTAGGAAAGTAGCTGGCCTTATTGTAAGCCATCAGATAAACCATAATCTACGCTTCTGATTTTGCACAGGACCGAATTGGAATTTTGTCCAGAGAGCAATTGTATGATTTCAAGTTCTCAAAACTCCTCGAACCGACGTTTAGTATTGAACACGATGAGGTCGAAGTAGAGTACGCCATAATCCAGCATATCTCTACATAACAAAAGACTGACAGAGCAGTGTACCATCTAGGTGCGTTGGCGTTTGGGACACTGTGGGTTCTGTTCGATCCATCTCCGGTGAGGTTATAGATGCATACAACATTTCCGACACGACTCTGCCGCCCAACGTGAAACATGCCTACCATGCTGTTTCATTACAAGAGAATCGATCTTTCTTCCTCCCCACACTCTGGACGAAGCCCAGCTCGACGCAAGATCTCCAGCAGGTATGTGTCGTGTTATTCATGTAACCTCGACCTTGAGCTGTATTTTAGGTTTGGTTTCTTGGAGATCATGGAGATGTTGGTGGGGGTCATCAAAGTCCCGACCTCTCAGACATCAGTCTTGTTTGGATGGCGGTGAGCTTTACTCGCAAGCACATCACTATTTACATTCCTGAGTGATCTCCTGAACGAAATAGGACAGGATACGTGGGTCCGTGGATCTAGATCCCGATGCAATCGATTATTACATCAAACGTAAGCGTGCTGCAGGATGGGGGGAAAGCCAACCGAACAATGCCTTCTTGAGCCTTCCCCGACCCCTCCGTATCTCACCCTTTGGTACTATGAAGAGGGATACGATCTGGAACAAGCATTCAGACGTCGAAGTACACCTGAGCTGCTTCAAAGCGCCGGATCCGCGCCGTGGTTACGAAATGCTTCGGCTAAACTCGAATGATCTACCCGACTTACCAAATCGCAAACGCGCTGTTCTCGACACTGGCGCTTTTGAGGACAAGCTCAGAAACAGTAGGGCGTGGAAATCCTTGGATCCGGTAGGCTGCTTAACAGTACACTGCTGATTTCTCCAGTATTGATGCTGATTTTCATTTCATAGACACTTGTGACGAAGCCAGACACATCGCAAGACAAGACGGCCATAGAGTTTGATAAAAGCTGCAAGGCTGCGAAGGAAGTTTTCAGCGGACGTGTCTCGAGTGTTGGGAAGCTTGTTGGTGGGTTGGTGAAGACCACGTTCCACTTAGCAGGGGAAGTGATTTAGTGGGATTCTAAGTTCTTGAATCCATTGTTTTTTTTTGCTTTCTTTTTTCCATCCCATCTTATCCGAGTTTCTGATTCTATCTTTCTTCGGTTACGAGCTTATACTTTCTACATCTTATGATTCCTTTCAATTCTTCTTCATCTTACCTAGTCATTTTCATAGTATGACTCCCATAATGACTTGATTACTTTACCTACTAGAAATAGTAGCTGGGTTGTACATTTTTACATGAGTAAAATTGAAGAGCTTTATACTTCTATTGATTCGCTCAAGGATTCGCTATCGCTTTCCGCTCTTTCATCTGTTATCAGCCGTCACCGTTCACACACGGTCTAAGGCGCCAGGGCAGTTGTCCAACATATGTGTGATTCTGAATGTTTTTTTTTTTTTGAACAAAGATATATTTTGGGTTGATTTTGGGTGTTGTTCAATTTTTGACCACAGTATACTTATTTAATTATGATAGGAATTTTTTCAATTCTTGAACATGAAGCCCGGCAGCGCCCATCATCATTTTATAATACGGCCAGCACCGCCACCACCGAAAACATGTGGAGGTGGGAGACAAAAGGGCTTCCTCGAAATGTTTTGAAATGCGTGTTGGACTTCGATCTTGCGGGGGTTTTAAAGTCCCTTTCTTTTGTCCTTCGGTGCATCTTGGAGATCGAGTATTTTCACTCTTTACTCCAGACTCTTTTGTCCTTACCCTGCGGACCAGTGCTAAACCTTAAGCGGTACAAATTCGCCACGCCGACCGCGCCGAAACGAAACAAATCACCCACGAAACGAATCACCCCCCCGCAGGAATAACAACAGACGGAAATAGCGCAAAAGGGCGAAAGGCGGTGACACGTTTGCCTCGTTTTTATCGTTATCACTCCTTTGACGTCGACATCTCCACACACCCTGAAAACGGACCTCGCGGAACGACTTCCTTTCGATCAAGGCTTTTCGACTTTTGCCTGCAGTTTTGCGGTTGTTGTTTGCCGTAACCGCTACTTTATACGTTCCAGTCCACACTGGCATTGCCAACACACACACGTTCCACGCTCGTCTTCTGCCGATCTTCGGGCGAAGGGTCGAACGAAGCGACAGACAGTCCGCTAACATCGCACGATAGTTAAAAGAGGGTTTTTTATATTTTATTCTTTTATTCTTTCATGGACTACACACGAGAAGGGGGCTATTTCTACCCGAGGGAAAGTGGGATGGACAAGGATGAGGAGGAAGAGGTGAGCGAGGTGGTGGTGCATGAGAAGGGACGGAATACTGTGGGTTTTTTTTCGCAAGTTTCCTGGTTTCTCGTTGTATCTCACCACCTCCGTCATTGGCAGATCTCTACCCGTCCGCTCTCTCCCACGAAACCACTAAAGGGAAAGACGAGCAGCCTCCTCAATGGGCTGATTACCAATACTACTGGGCGGGAGCTTCACATCACCGGGCATAGAAGCCGACTATCGAGGGAGGAGATGAATGACCTTGAGCGAGGGAACAGCCCGGTGGGTTCGACGCACTCGGCGTTATTGGACCATGTGGAGGAGGCGAGGAATGGGTATGCGGCTGCTGCTGCTGCTGCTGAAGCAGCGGGTGAGAGCCATGGGAAAAGGGCGAGGAGCTGGAGTCGGACGTGGATGGGGAGAACTCGGGTTGAGGGTCATGGTGGGAAGAAGGCGTCCAAGGAGAAGAACGAGGTTGGACCGACCCCGCCGCCGACGATGTCCCATACAAAGTCGAGTTCGTCCGTCGGTTCGAGACCCGTTACGCCCAACAAAAATGCGTCGAGGAAGAAGTTTTCCTTCTCGGGTGGGCTCACCGGGACACATGCTGGGTTCGCCGCAATAGCTGCCCCGAAGAGACCCGAGGAGGATGTGGAACGTCGTAGGGGGGAGGACCCTCCGAGAACGCCGACCAAGCCAGCGCCGACGGGGGCAGATCCGAGCTCGAATCAGCATGGGCGCAATTCTAATACAAAATTGGTGACATTGTCTCCAGCACCTGTGATGACCTCTTCACTGGCGGGACCTGCAACAGCCATCTCGTCTTCGACACACTCTCTTACACCGCCCTCTGTTCCAAAAAAATCAATACCCTCACCAGGTACCAGTACAAAAGGAGCCTCACAGCGCTCACGTCCGCCTTCCAGACCGATACCGCCCCCACCGCCTCCGCTTGAGGACGAAAACATCACAGCAGCGGGACATGCCGGCGGTGATGTGGCGATGACAAACTCGAGCCCGATGACGTCTGTCCATGATCATGATCGTCTTTCGGCATCCACAAACAATGACACAGACTCCAGCACGACGACAAACACCACCGAGCAGCAAGCGACGCTACCGTCTGGCGTCTCGGGTATGGCTACCACCGTTACGACGCGAAGCCAGCGATTGGCAACGGAGTCGAATCTGCTGGAGACGCCGCCACCGCTTCCTCCCAAACTTGCCATGTCGACGTCGGAGGGTTCAGCGACGAAGCCGCGTGTGCTACCACCTCCGAATCATCGGTTTAGTTTGACGCTTTATGGGTCGTCGACTGGATATAACCCTGGTTCGTGTTGTTTCCTTGGTTGTCCTACATCTTCTCTGACTGGACTATCTCAGCCAATGCCAACAGCGCGTCCAGTGTCACTTATAGAACACAGCCCGTGTCCACTGAAGGTGTAGGTGCGATGTCCATGAGACGCGTTAGCAGCATGGGGGTGTATAGTTCGGCTTCCGGCACTGGATTCGGTTCAGGGACCTCGCGGCCTACCTCACTCTTGCCTCCTATTCCCGCTGGTTCAAGTTTCATGGATGATATGGGTATCTTGAACACCCCGACTTCTTCGACGTCGACGAGGAGCCTAACGCGGAGATTGAGCGCAATGCCGGCGTTGCCTTTGCAAGGTGCGACGAGGGAGGCAAACGACGACGACGACGATGAGGAGGATGGCGATGATGAGGAAGATGAAGACGACCATGAAGACGAGGAGACCGAAAATGAACACGGGCACTGTGATGTTCACCCAGGGCTCTCGCAGTCGCGTTCGAGCTTTAGCAGCGGGCGGAGCTATGCGAGCGGTGTTGGTGTTGATATGCAGAGTCCGTCGTCTTCCTCGTCCACGGAGTCTTCTATGTCTATTCCACCGCGACGGCATCTCGAGGAAGGCCATAAAAATACGAATGCCAAGTATACAGCTGAGGAGGACTCGGACTCGGTTTCGAATTCGTCCGCGTACGAAACTGCACCTTCTGCGGCATCCTCAGCGGCGCCCTCGCGGCAGAACTCGCGGCAGAACTCGCTCTCTTCTAAATCTTTCTCGACGACAGCACCTAACCCCTCACACCACCAAGATACCTCGAATGACCACCATTTACCACCCATCGACTTGGGTCCAACACTAGGCAAACTAGATCTCTCATTCCTCAACCAACCTCCCTTGTCATCGTCTCATAAAGGAAAAGCCCGGATGAGTCTAACTGAAGATGCAGGGCGTACTCCCACGGCGGCGACCGGGTTCAAGTCGAGAAGGATTACCCAGGACGGTCATGGTCATGCGCCAGCGAGGGTGCAGCCAGAAGGGGAAGCCTCCGAGGATTATTTCTGTACCGCGGTGCATCCACATCCACATCCGTACTACCGATCCATGTCGGAGCAAACTGTGCGAGGAGGGGGTACGAGGAATATCTCGCCCTCGCCGTCGCGTACCCCCCGGCCCGGGGACCATCATGTTTCTTTTTTATCGACTCCGGTTGGTGGTTCTTCTTCTTTGACGAGACAAGTGCACCCTTCGTCTTCGCCTGGACTTGGGTTGCCTTCGTTTGGGATGACGTTGGCTGGCTCGTTGTCGCGCTCGAATTCGATGATGTCACAGAGTTCGAATCTGGCTGGTGGTGGTAGTGGCGCATACCGTAATGCGAATGGAAATGTGGGCCCGAATCTTGGGTTGTCGCGCGCGTCATCGCTATCGCGGCATTCGGGGATGTACAGCATAGCGTCGAAGAGTTTGATTGACGTTCATGCGCTGGAGAAGAGGGAGGAGGTGGAGAGGATTGTGTGGGAGGAGGAGGAGAAGGCTGAGAGGAGGATGGTTAAGACTCGGTTGGCCAAGGGGGTTTATCAGGATAAAGAAGATGGGGATGGAGACGGTGAGTTCCTTTTTTCTCTTTTTTTCTTTCTGGAAAAGGACTAGGAGGGATTTAATAATAAACATTTTTGAATTCTAGATAAGAAACATGTAGGCAATGCGGCGCTTGTTCCACCCCCAATGGACTCGGTCCTTAGTGATGATATTCCATTGGCTGTGCTGCTGGATGGGATATCCAGAAAGGAACCGGTGAATACCCCGATGGGTCCGGCAGAATCGGCAGTGGCTTCTAGTGGCAAGGATGACCGTCATAGGGCTAGTGCGAGCTTGGCTATTCTTGGTGCTGATAGCAGCGAAGAAGT
>Ga0307513_10010269_pt1 | contig 11754 bp, 11 predicted proteins | sample 15_EM_MG_FD_202174 | JGI IMG/M metagenome (GOLD analysis project Ga0307513, IMG submission 202174) | Populus trichocarpa ectomycorrhiza microbial communities from riparian zone in the Pacific Northwest, United States - 15_EM | ecosystem: Host-associated > Plants > Roots > Unclassified | place... | reverse complement strand
ATCATGGGATCGGGGGGGGGGGGAAATCTGACGTACCATTTAGCGCTTGAGCGCTTGATTTTGTAATTCTTTCTGGATTTTGAACCTGAGGCCTGAGGCCTGAAAGCCTGAAGGGTTGATTTATACTCTGCATTCATGTTGATCATCTCGTACCTTGACATTCCTGGGCCGCGAAGAGAAGTGGAGTTTCAACTATTCCACCCCCTCGCGATAGCACATGCAGTACCTCTGTCAGCTCAAACGATCAAGCCAAGGTTCCCTCAACTTCTGGCTGGCTCGAGATCTAGGGCTCATTCACTGAAGCTGGTTCTCTGGCCAGCTACCCGCAGCAGTCGGGGAATCAATGAAAATAATGCTTTTTATTGACACCCTGAGTCAACGCTAGAGCCACCCTCAACGCAAAATTTGAATATAGAAAGTTGTATTCAATAGTAGTTGGGAGAGACAAACACGTCGTACAACAAGACGCGGGGCGTGAATATGGGACAATTATAAGTAAGGCGTAGCATCTCGGGAATTTCAAAGTGTCTACGGCAAGGTCCACGGTTTTGCAGGTAAGTCGTCTGGTGACACCGAATAAATCGGATTATTATTTTTCTTGCTTCTTGGTGCAGAGGTATGAATGAATAGTGGACAACATTCGTCGTTTCGCTTCTGACTTATGAGTTCGAACTTCGAATCGTCGAAAGGATAAGACAAGATTACTTATTTAAAAAGAGTGGCGAATCCGTTATAAAGCAAGAGGACTCGGAGACCAAGATGTAGTGTGTTCCAGGCTGCTAGGAAATCTCCGTCTGCTCAATCAACCTCCGTTTATGTTCGCTTCTCGGTTTCATCGAGAACTTGAATGGGAAAGGATGACTAACGACGCAGATGCGTGAGCTACATCCTCAAAGACAGATGAGACATTGCTTTACCATATCATTCCAGACGTGAACTTGGGCTCGACCTCGATCGGCCGCCCATGATCATCAAGCGCCGGACGAATATCGAACACACTTAGGATTGACGCAATGGAGATCCACACCTGCGCATCTCCCATGTGACGACCAGGGCAAAACCTGCGACCGTATCCAAAGGCCGAGGAGAGCTTGTCAGTTGGCCAGAGATGTTGTAAGTCGCCTTTGTCGCCTTCGCCCATGAAGCGCTCTGGGATAAAGCGCTCCGGCTCTGGCCATGCTTTTGGATCGTGTAGAATACGCCTTCGTCATTGGTGAGGTGTTGTTGTACGGGCTAAACAAGTGGGCACAAACCAGGAGTTTCCAACCACAGTGGTTCCCGCCGGAATAAAGTACCCATTGAATTCATCGTCTCGAGTGACCATGTGAGGTAATCCTAATAAGGAATCAATAACTGTTGCGAATGCGAATTTATCCACAACTGCAACTCACCTAGCGGCGCCACTGGATTCCAGCTAAAGGAGGCCCAGATACCCTTCAATAAGTAAGATGGTACAAATGATACGGGTCTGGACACTGACCGAATGACCTCCTTGAGAATCGCATTTGTATACGGGAGCGAAGTCCTATCGCTAAATTCGGGAAGACGATCCTGGCCAACCACAGCATCAAGCTCCTTCTGCGCCTTCATTTGCACCTCGGGATAAAGGAGCATGACTAGAACAAAGGACGTCAGCGTCGAGACGGTCTGCATGATCATATCAGATTTCGGTCCACCCAAAGGAAAGTTTAAGAGGTCTAGAACTTGCGCTTTCAGCCCCAGCAGCATACGCAACTCCTGCACAATTTTTAATTGTTTCAATCTCCTCTCCGACATTCTCCTTTGATTCCAGGTCATTCAGAAGGTTGGAAACAAACGAAGGTGACGCGGTCCCATTTTTCTAAAATTTCAACCCTTAATTCAACACATTGGTAGACTCGGAGGTAAAAGTCGATCGGGGCTTACCATTTCGTTGAGAACGGTTTTGAACGGTTCATCTCGCATGCTCATAACGGCATCACGCCATTCACGGGCTTTGCGCTTGAAAGAAGCTCCAGGAAGCCATTCACTTCATTTAAAGATTCAAAGCATATTCAGGGCCCGGTAAATGAAGAGCGGGAAGCAGAAACTCACGGGACATGCTTGACTTGATCCGCGACGGGGCGAGTAAGTAAATAATAATTGACAAGCAAATCGGACTATGCACTCACGACAGGGAAGAAGGTCGACGAAGAAGGCGCCGGGACTGGCGGCCTGGCCCATTCCTTCCAGCGCTTTCTCAGCTATTGCGATATACCGGTCGTTAGTGGGTGCGATCTTAATCCCATAGGTGACACCCATGATGACAGCGGCGGCATTGCTACATAAAATCTATATCAGACTTCCAGGGTGAAGGCGGATAAAAAAATGCGACTCACTGGCGTAAATGGTAATCAAGGTTCTCGGGTGAATGCAAAAGACGACGGAGGAGTGTGTGCGCTTCTCGTTTTTGGATCGGCCAGTATATGGGGGCCACTGATTGTTGGAACTGGCGGTGAAACATACGACGATGTTTTTTCCAACGGCCGCCTAGAGACAAAGGAGTCGTATACAGTGGGTCATGGGAAATGGTTAAAAGTAAGATCATACCATAGCGCATATGGCCAAAGCTAAAATTCCACCCCATTCTTCCCAAAAAGCATGAGTCAAACCTCAAAAGCAAGGCTCGAGATGCAGACCTACAGATCGTGGCTCATAGGCGATTCGTTGCGATCCGAATAGTTTACAGAACGTTTTTCGAACAGCTCGCGGGCGGTTTCGAAAGAATTCACAAACAGTACGTTCTTGCCCAGAGCGCTCAGAAACACCAAATCGCCTAGTTGAGGTTGTTAAAAAGCGGCGAGGCAAATTTAAAAAAAATAAATCACCGTACCATACTCGTCCGCAAGTTTCTGATACGCTGCAGATTCATTGTCGCGCGCGATGTCAAACATGTTCCCTACGATCGGGAGAGGCTTGGGGCCCGGGGGATACGGAAGTCCTCGTGGGTTTGCGAGCCGATGCGTCCGCCACCGTCGAACGGTCGAATAAGCACAGAACACGATGGCCAAGAAGGCCGCAACGTGGTAGGAAGACAGGTTCTCTGTCATTAATCTTTGTATCATCACCTCAGTAGAAAGCGAGCAGGGGGATCCCAACGAACGGAGGCGAGGGTGAAGGAACGAGACGGGTGGGCTGCTTTATAACGTCGGATTGTTTGGGGAATGACCGTACTCATAATTTGTTTGTCCATGGTGGGTATCGAGATAGGTAATTCCAGTGCTTCGGCGATGGTATGTGGCGAGCGAATGTGGTGACTCCGAACCAAGATTATTCTGCTCGACCTTTGAACAGCTGCAGAGCCCTTGCTCTCCGTGGAGGCAAACTGTTCGCTTGAGATCAGAAAGAATATTGCCGAGGTGTAGACTGTACTGGATTTGACCAGAGCCTTGACATCCACGGCGCTCTGTTTCCCGAAACGAGATGATAACACCGGAGATAGACAGGACTTTGGTTAACGTTGTCGGGTAGCCCAAACTAGATCGGGAGGTGCTGGGGGACAAGATACGTCGTACAAAGGAATCTAGTATGTAATAATGATAAACTTGAGTCTTCGGGAAGCTTCCTTGTAATTCATTCGTGCTTACGCATATTATCCGAATACCCTCTCCGACTGAGCGGAGGCACCGATGCAGGTCTCAGGTAAAATTTCCGCCACTTGGCCCAAAGAAGGAATCAAGCATAATCGAGCGATTTAAGCTTGAGTAAATGCAGGTAGACGCGTAATAGTCTGCAGTACTAGATGGTGTTTTTCAGTCAAGTCGGACGAGAGGCTAGAGCGCGAGCAGCCGGAGGTTCTGGCGTTCATAAAACCGAGAAACTGGGAGAATTATTGTAGAAGAGCCAATAAACGTTAGACACGATATTTCATGTTGGTTTCATTGCAGTTCGTACATGGTTGTGGCTGAGAAAAAGCTGCACTGAGCACTCGCGTTACTATCACATGCATCATGATAAACGCACGTGGCATGTGATCAATTTGTCGCGTCGCGCGAGAAGGAAAGGGACATCCATTTTTGTCAAGTAAAAAGCTGGGATTACGGAATCAAGAGATGCAACTCCAACGACACAAAAATCTAATTTAATCGCCCGACAATCGGCATTCGAGAGGCACGGCCTTGGGAACTTGAAGTTGTTGAGGTCGGCCGACTCGGAGTCTGCCACACTCCTCAGCTGACCCTCTCACAATCGACTTATGTACAACCCCCGCATAAAACCCTGGAATACTGCCGACAAAAACACCGCAAGCAGAAACCGACAACTCGGCTGCGCAACCTCATTCGACGATGTTCTGCTATTGTGGCGTTTCGAGCCTTCTGCCTTCTGGACAAAAAAAAAGGGCAGGACGCCTCGGAAATAACAATAAGTAGAAAAAACACAAGCTTTGTATACAGCATGAAAAGTAACAAGTTGCAAGATACAAGATAACAAAAAACGATACAGTATGTATCCAAAAAGCAATAATGTACCTATACAGATGGGAGACAAATTCTAAGAGCCATCCTCGTCAGGCTAGCTACGGAGGACTCCACGGCAGCACAAAAATTTGAATACAAAATAAAAAGAGGAAAACTGACGGAAATCAACCTAAAGCCTGAGGCCTGACGCGAGAGTCGACAAAAAACAAGAAAAAAAAAAAATCACTCAAATCATTGAGAACCCCCCGAAATCCAAGAACGCTTCACCAAGTGACATCTTACGCACCACCAGCGCCTCTACGATCAACCTAGGCTCTTCCTTCTTACCATCCGCTTCGAGCGCTTTGACGACCCCGATAGCTGCCGCATCAACATCCAAGTGCGATTCCCCTGTAGAATGTTCGGAGAAAGTGGCGAACGACGGCACGGCGGTGGTGGGAGATGCGAAAACGTCGTCATCGTCGTCATCGAGGTCACCCACAGTGACCACGCCGAGCGTAGTGGACTCTGCAACGGGGATCATGCGAGTTGGTTCCTCTACAATTTCGACGTGGAGGGCTTCGAGGCTGATGATGAGCGCATCATCCTCAGTGGCGGCCGGAGCGACCTTGATGGTGTCTTGACGAGAGCTCGCTCCTTCAGCATCGACCGCATGGGTCGCTCGAGCTTCCAAAGCCTTCCGTTTCTCATCGCGACGTCTATCACGGCCCTGTCGACGCAATTGACTCTTTGTGTTCTCTGCAGATGCCTCGTCATGGGGAGCAGCTTGATGAGTGGACCTCGGCGACGAGCTCAACATACTGAGGTGCTTGTGTTTCTTTATCCTCTTGTTTTTCCCGCCCGTTGAATGTGCATAGTGAGGGTGATTGTGCATGCGGGCACGCATTGGACGGGGCTTGAAAACAGAAGAAATCTCGAGGTCGATCATGAACCGCGTGGTGGGGATTTCGCCATCGGGGTCGTCCAGCTCTGAATCCATGGAAAAGACAGAAGATAGTGATTCGTTTGGATGCGCCACCGCCTTGTCCAACACCACCGTCGCGGAAAGGTCGTCACTCTCGAAATCTACTTCCGTCCCGGACAAAGAATCGTCGGTCTCGACCGTCGAGTATCCTCCGTCGTGGGTGCCGTCCTCTGTCCGCACGCTCCCGCCTGCCCGTTCTCTGCTACGTTTCGCCAAGGTGGCCAAAACCGCTGGGACCTCAATCTCTTTGACCACGATAACACTCGCCCCGATTTCACCCGCCATCATTTCCAACGTCTCCAAGCTCTGCTCGAGTTCCTCTCGAGGAAGCCCAATGAGGTCCCCAGAGTCGGCAACTCCGAGCTCGTAGTACGCCTGGCCGCCTCCCTCTAGAAGGCGCCATTTCATTTGGGTGACGAGCCGTGCAAAGCGGGCTGGAGACGGGTTGAGGAGCTGCAGTTTGTATTCGACATTTCCGTCGTCAGCCTCTGGAACGAGCCTTGGAATGAGTTCGAGCGGAAGGGGACTGGGAGTCCGTATGAGTTTGGCGGGCGGAGAAGGGGAGATGGACATGAGCGAATCCCATGGGCTGGGGACTCTTGGGCTCTCGGATTCGGATTCTCCGAACATCTAATTAAGATGGGTTCGGTGTGTTCACGTGTGTATGTTCTGAGCGTCTATATAAACGGCGGCTTTGAGATGGATTGGATGGGCGTGGTGTATTAGTGTGATCATTGTCCAGGATTTTTGTTGGTGTTGGATACAAGAAAACGGAATCTGTGGCGGTTATAAGCTAGGCGAACCAAGTGGTTGAGTCAATTTACCGATCAAGCTGTGCAGACTGTGGACATGACTCTAGAACAAAGACAAGCAACAGAGTGACTCGATAATCAGTTGTTTGTATGCCAAACAACCCCTTGCGGTAATCGTGGGCAATAATATGAAGGATACTTGTAGCACAGGACTCTGCTAGTTTCTGTGCAAGCCTCCGTCTTCTAATATGAGTGTGAACAGAGGAGGCGGGTATAGTGGTAAAATTTTGAGAGGGACGTGAAATCGGTATTCAATGTTGGAAATCGGTAGCTTGATATTGAAAATATTGAAGCTCCGCTTGCCCGCTCACTCCTTGCTCACTCCTGCCATGACGGACTCAGATACTCTCCCGTTCTATAACTATCTAGGCCAAATCAAATATTTATCTGGTTATCCCTTATCTTTTGGAGACTGGTCTCCGTCGACAGGTGAACCGGTGTCAACTGAACAACAGTCTTTAATAGACGACATCTCCCGCATCCTTCGTAAATCGCCAACTGAATCACATATTCGTGCAGAAGATATCAATCTGGCAAGTAATTAATCTTCTCAACGATATAACTCTGATCTCTTTGTCCCACAAGACACTTGAAGTAGGCTTTGAAGACGGGTCCAAAGTCATTGCGAGAAAAATCCTAACAAAGGATGGAGCTGACTTGGGTGACGGGGTCCAGAAGTTGGGAACCGAAGCCCGTCTTCTAAAATGGTTGGCCGAGTCTACCAACATACCAGTTCCCCGCATTCTATCCCCGCTGGACGTTCAGGACTGCAACATTATCATCATGGATAAGTTACCTGGCGATATGTTATTGAACATGTATGGCACTCTTGGTACTTCAGCAAAGGCACGTCCAAACGTCCTTAAACTTTATTTATTCTCTCACTAACGAAGTCATTATTTAGGAGCTCCTTGTTGAGGCGTATGCCCTTATCGCCCTTGATTTGTTTGGCCTAGATGTACCACAATGTATTGGTACATTCGTTCCTGATATATTATCTGGATCCCTGGACGTCATTCCCATGATTTCTGTGCATTTTCGTGCTATCAGAGTATTCGAGGATATCCGGCAGTATCTTGACTTCTTGTTTGAGGTGAAGAAAACTCGCCTCTTATTGGTATAGACGACGGTGGTCACATCGACGAGTTAAAGCGACATACCGAATATGTCTTGAACGACCTATTATCCAACCCGAATGCGGCTAGACTTCTTCGCTGTGTTCTTGTTCACACAGACCTCAACGACATGAATATTCTCGTTGATAAGAGCGGCTCTATCACTGGTGTGGTCGATTGGGAATACCAGGTTCTCCATCCCGCTGTTCTTGCAGCCAGTTATCCGCCATGGCTTTCGTACGAAGGTTGCAATGACCCACGTTTCGTGGATCCTAAACAGACATTCTGGTTGGATAGTCCGGAGGAAAGCAAACGCTTGCGCGATCTATATTTGAAGGTAACCCAAGTAGCGCATTAAATTAGGAAATGACTCATATATCTGGCATGACAGATCGTCAAGAATCGAAACCACAAATACTGGGAGGCCCTTGTTCTTGGTACTCGGCTCAGATCGTGTGTTGAATGGTTGTTGGATACTCAAAGCGATCCCGGTTGCAGAAGGATGAAAAAGTGGATGGAGGCCACATTTAGCGCATATGAGCTGGGTGTTTAGTCAATTTTTCTTGTTCAATATTCAGCTCTGGTATTTTCATGTGAAGCAGGAAACGTCAAGTTGTCTACGTGGCGGCAGGGGATTTCATTGAGCCCTAGAACCACTGCAATGGCCAAGTCTTCGTACCCATCTCTCGCCAATCCACTTCTCCGAGTCCTCATCAATCGCCGTTTTTGGCGGCTTCGATGAAGAAGAATATTGCGCCATTCCACGGAGGACTCTGGAAAATCGGTGGAACAAATTAGACCGGAAGTCTCGAGCCGGTGGGGTAGTATCGACAATTTTTTGGCTTGGTGTGGAAAGGAAAAAGCCAACCATGACAAATTCATGTGGCATACCTATGGAGTGAGTCCTCGTCATTGCGTGCCCCGCGGCGGCCGACTAATCGTGTCCCTTTCCCTTATACCGTTGCCCGACGAGGGGGTCATAGCCTTAGCATTGGGCGACCATTTCCCTGTCTGTGTCTACGAAGGGGTCTTGCACAGATTTGCTTCCATTTCGCCGACAAATTTCTCCGCCCTGTGAAGAAACCCTCTAACGTCAGGATCTTGGTAATACCGATTTTTTCTATATTCGACTCACTCCAGCAGTCAAGCCCATTAGGCTAAATTCGAAGGCGGCCCTGATGGGGAGATTTTCTTCATTCCGGAAGGGACCTTGCTTCGTATTGGACTGGACAAGGATCCACATTACTCTCACAGGATACCTACCTCCCACAGGATACCTATTCGAAGTCAAGGTGCAACCAGGTTCGATATTAGATCCGTCTGCGACTTGATCGACATCTCTCGCACCTTCAGATTTTGCTCTCTTTCTCTTGTCCGTTCTTTTAGGCCCTGGAAAATGATTTCTCAAAACGATAGTTGAGTATCTAGCACCCCCAGGGTGAACGTATATTGCCATTGAATATACCTGTCCATTCTTCCAGTTTGATATACAAATAACCTTCATTGAGGTTTCCGCAGATCCCTGCTCTTCCGGTGTGCTGTCGAACTTGGATTCACGAAGGTGAAGGAAATGTTGGCCTTTGGGGAGTTCGTCGCTATGGAGAAGACGTTCGAGGATGCTGTGGATGACCTTGGGAAGTTGTCGGCGAAGGCTGCTTGAATTCATGTCCTAGTCCTAGTCAATAGAATTGAAAAGAAGAGCGTCGATTTCTGGCACCAACTTGAACGAGAGTATCTGCTGGTTCTCTCGGTTTGGACTTAAACCCGATATTTTTGAAGTCGTGCTTAGTAATGTTGTTCAAGTTACCTATTCATTCTGGACCCACAGGGGTTTAACGGTTAAGAACCGTCGGTCGGCAGCCATGCATAATATATCACATCGCATCAATATCATCCACGCATCACCTATCTACCGACATCTCAGAGATTCGACCAGGTCAATAGGTACCCAAACCCTTTCTGAATCACAGAATGCCAGCGGAGTTATATGATAAAGGGTTCTGTCCATGGGCTTTTTGGGAACTTTAACGAATCCTTGACGGTCCTTCAAATAAATTGTATAGTAAAGCGACCATGTACAGCTATCCATATAGACAAAAAAAATTGAAACCCGTTGACCTTTCAAACAATGCTTAGACCTGTGCCGAAAAGTCTCAACTTCATCAGGAGAAATCCTCCATACAATTTGCCCAAACCTTAGCCTTAGAAATATACTCCGTAAATGGGGAAGAGCCTCAGTTAGTTCTGGGGCTTTGAGTGTCGGAAAAATCCCAATTAGCATATCAGTACTTGCGGCAACTACGCACATCAGCAGGTTCCATCGTTCCAGGCCAGCCAGCCAGCTTCTCCAAGCTTTGATGCCTATGTCATTGTAAATTCAAGAACGAAAGCGAGGGGGATGGATCCCGTCCACAAATAGCCTCGGCCCATGTCCATTTCTCAAGTGTCATCGAAAACGAGGGATATGGTACAAGAGCCGCTGTGGGAATCGAAGAGCGATGAAAGGTCATTAGGAACAGACGTGGCAGAAGAACATGGGGGCTATCCTCACATTGGGCTGATTCCACGCCATGAAACTGTTGGGAAGGGAATAAAGAAACACTTCTCCGAGCATCTTTGGAGGAAAGCGAGGGGCTCCGGAACTAGGGGCTCTACCCTTATGAGTTGTGGAATCCAATTGGAATCTGGATATTACAAATGCGCAAAAAGGCGTCGCCGCGTAGATGATGCATCGAAACTTAACTACAGACCTTTCGGATTTTCTTGCCCGCCGGTGATTTCCGGCGTTTTGAAATAAAACAAAAGAAATTAATTCGAGAAATTCAGAAAATCCCTACAGTCTTCGTTTCTCACTCCTTTTGAATGAAAATGCAACCATTGAACTCGCATTGAAAATCCGCATTGACCAGTATGAAAAAAATATTAAAAAGGTGCAGTTCAAGGTGCTTTGACAGAACAAGGAGCACAGTGATCTGGCATAGATTACACATCCATTTCTTATCCCAAATCCCCAGTTTTGCCCTCATATCACTCGCATGAAGATATCTGTCTGAGATTGATACTTTTATATAGAAGGAGCGTGGTGCGGTGTAGTCGAAAACGGGCTCAAGTAGGCTTTGATGCCTACGTTGTACCTGCATATGACGACGCAGTGTACCTTGGTCCAATTTCACTTATAATTGCAGTATTGAATTACCATTGAGGATATGCATCTATATTTATCAAAATACATGAAGTATAATGCAGTCAAAAGGCGGGGGTCGAGGACATAGTGCCGCTGACGTGGCAGAAAGCTTCACTCAGTCATGCATTCATGAATATCGTTGAAAGGGCTCTAATTCGAAAGCGCTGGAGCACTGGCATCCCCAGAAGCTTCCAGATTTATATTTGAACAAAAATAACTTGTTAGTAGTGATCTGACGAGCTGGACTTGAGCTGGACCCCATTCCGGTGCTTGCAAGTCCGAGGCAGTTTCAATTCTTTTCACGTATTTGAGTCAAGACTTCTAGACAAAATAGGCCATAGATTTGGGTATCTCGACTGTTCAGTTTACATGGTATTATCATGATGACTTGTGCTGCATCACTAGCTGCCCATGCACCGGAGATTGTCACTCAAACTCCACTTCTTTGAAATTTCATTGCACCTGTCGATGCGGGCTTTCAACATGAATTCAATGGTTATATTTTCATTCAAAAGGAATGAAAAACGAAGACAGTAGGGATTTTCTGAATTTCTCGAATTAATTTCTTTTGTTTTATTTCAAAACGCCGGAAATCACCGGCGGGCAAGAAAATCCGAAAGGTCTGTAAAACGAACAGTCTATTGGAAAGACCAACTTCTCCTACATTCCTTGCACATTCCCCACGGCCTCGAATACCTTTACTATGGCCACTCTGCAGTTGTTGGCGGTTCAAAATTCGCTGGCGCCCTGCCTATTCGAAACTTCTCGTAGCCTCCAGGTCAATTGCGAGATATGAGTGGAATAACTTGAGCGAAGATGAGATATGGACCCAGATGTACCAATGGTTGGTATCGGTGGATATGGAAATTTTGGAGGCTCCAAGTTGTAACCTAGAACGCCAATAACACGTTCAACGGTGACGTTGTCGTTGAGGTAGCTGTCCTGTTATTGAGGGAGGATAAGTACCACAACGCAGTGATTGTTTAAAAGCCAGATCATATTATATAATCTATTTTATGTACTTAGGGCTCGGAAGCAGACTGCGGTGTAGACAGAACTTCCAGGACCTCCCACAAGAACATAAGTCACCAATAACGAGAGCTAGATCTAGTGATGCCAATCGACTCATCATTGCAGGCATTGCCGCATAATGGAGGGTTTGGAAGCCATGATCGCATCTCGCCGCGAAGCACTCTCTGTCTGTCCTCCTGGCCACCCAAATCGTTCCAATTCACTCATGAAC
>Ga0307513_10010268_pt1 | contig 11754 bp, 12 predicted proteins | sample 15_EM_MG_FD_202174 | JGI IMG/M metagenome (GOLD analysis project Ga0307513, IMG submission 202174) | Populus trichocarpa ectomycorrhiza microbial communities from riparian zone in the Pacific Northwest, United States - 15_EM | ecosystem: Host-associated > Plants > Roots > Unclassified | place... | reverse complement strand
GTCTCGGTCGCACTGGACGAATGGCTCACCACCCGCGGCTTCTGACGCGGCGTTCATCTCCCAGGGTGTCCGCGAACGCTTCTCCCGTTCGCGGACACCCGTCCCACCGACTATTCCACTAGTCGACTAGGCGGCTAGCTAGTCGACTAGTGGGCCGGACTGGAAGCAGCCCATGCCCGATCTCTCGCGCCACGCCCGTCAGCTGCGTGAACTTGCTGACGATCTCGACGCGCAATCCGACCTGGCCGACGACCCGTTGGCCCCTCATCCGGACACAGTGGAGGTCATCAACGGCCGCCATACTGGGCGCGGGCAGATCAACTACGCCGTCCCCGACGCCCTCCAACTCCAGCGGCGCATCCGCCGATACCACGCGGACCACGGCATCCAGCATGGCGACATCGTCGCCATAGCGCTCGACGCATTCCTTCGCGCCAAGGGCTACCCTCCCGACCTCACCCCGCCCAAGGCCGAACAACAGTGATCACACCCCCGGCCCGCCATGCACTGCGCTTTGGGCGAGGTCAGTGAAGTCCTCGAAATGTCCCGGCGCCGTCCTCCGAGTCTCCTCCCGCATGCGTGCACGGGTCGTTGTCAGTGGTCCCTCCTATCCTGAGTTGACCTGGATCAGGCGTGAAGGACGGAGGATCACTCCATGGGGTGGGACAACAACGCGCGGCCTCGACCCCCCAGACCCGGCCGGGGGACGGCGGGCACTCCGCTATCCGCCTCGGAGCACTGATCGGATGCCGCAGCGCAGCGTCCAACAGCGGGCCGGTTTCCGGGGCGAGGCATTCGTCGACAAGGCCGTCTCCGACGCCGGCCACGTGTGGAACGACACCAAACGTGACTTCGCCATCGACGGTCAGATCGAGTTCGTGGACGCCGACCGCGAAGTCACCGGTGTCGCCGTCCTTGCACAGGTGAAGGGCACAGAAGTCGGGTTTCGCGGCGAGAGCGCGACCGAATTCAAGTTCACGTGCAAGGCCGACCACATCGCCTACTGGCTTCGGCTGGGCCGTCCGGTCGTGCTCATCTGCGTGGACCTGCGTATCCAGCAGGCGTGGTGGAAGCGCATCGACACCTGGTTCGCCGACCCTGAACGCAAGGCACGGCGCGTCGTTCAGTTCGACAAGACCTCAGATTGCTTCGACCTCGACGCCTTCAGCCAACTGTCGGCCCTGGGCGTGCCTGCCGGAGAGCCGCTGCCACGGCTCGAAGGAAGCGAACAGCTGGTCTCGAACCTCCTCACGATTGAGGACTTCGCACCGCTCATCTACGAGGCGTCCACACCGTGTCGTGACCGCGGCGATGCCTGGGAGCGGATGCGCTCGAACGGCAACCAGTTCGAGAGCGGCTTCGTCCTGGCCGCCGGACGGATCTTCTCACTGTGCCGACTGGACGAGGGTCCGCTCGCCGTCCTGTGCGACGGGCCGGTCACCTCCATCCCGACGCAGAACTGGGCGACCACTGAGGACCTGGAAGTCCAGCGGCGCTTCGTTTCCCTGTTGAACTTCACCCTGCGCTCCGCCCACCATCCCGATCTGGTCTGGCACCCCACGAAGAAGATCGTCTACATGCAGGCCCCGCCAGACCGATCCAGCCGGAAGATCAAAGGCCGCTACCGAGGCAGCCGCGGACGCACCTTCTTCACCCCGTACTTCGGCAAGGACGACACAACCAAGATCAGCTTCTGTCGTCACTACGCCGCCAGCCTGTACTTCCGCCGCTGGAGCGAACAGTGGTTCCTGGAGATCAACCCCACCTACCACTTCACCATCGACGGCCGACGCGACTCCCTGTACGACGCCGAGTACGTCCAGAAGATCAAGCGGCTGGAACGCAACAACGCCGTCTACCAGCTCGTCCGCGCCTGGGCCGACTATCTGCAAGGCGATGACACCCTGTTCAGGAGCCGCGATGAGCGCATCCGATTCGGCCAGCTCCTGCAGCTCGACTGCGATGCCGCCATCGACGAAAGCGTCTGGATCCCGCAAGAACCAGCCCCGAAACCGAGCGTGAACGGGCTGGCCGAGGGACTGTGGGAGCTGCCGCAATGAAAGCACCGGTGCTGCACGAGCCGGAACTGGAGTTCCGGGCCGGAAACCGCCACATCGATCCCCGCTACGGCATCAGCGTGTTCGGCCCGGCCGACGCCGATTCCCCTACCGGACCCCGCCAGATCCCCATCGCCCTGGTGGGCCCCGCCCATGCGGTCGACGGCATCCGAAGCTGGCTCCAGCGCTGCCAGAACCACATCGAGGCCAAGGACACCAAACCCGGCCAGGAGAACCTGCACCAGCCGTTCCCCGGTTTCAGCACCGACTCCCCGTTCGGCGCCGAGCTCGTCTTCGACGACGCCCTCGTCCGCGAGATCCCCGAACGCCAACTTCGCCAACTGGCCCGCGCCGACACAGCCTCCGCCACCAAGGACGCAGTCGAGATGTACGCCGACGCCGCCCGGTCCCTGACCGAAACCGGACGCTGCCGCGTCGTAATCTGCGCCCGCCCCGAAGAACTCCACGACCACGAAGAACACCCACCGTCAGAGGAGAACAGGACCGAACGCGAAGAGAACCAGGACAAGCAAGGAACCGGAGGCGACTTCCACGACCTGCTCAAGGCCACCGCGCTCACGCTGCCAGCGCCCCTACAGCTGATGCGCAAGGAGACCTGGACCGGGATCCCCAGCAGGACCAACGGGCAAACGCTCCGCCCCCTACAGGACGAGGCCACCAGGGCCTGGAACCTGCACACCGCCCTGTATTACAAAGCCGGCGGGACCCCCTGGCGCATGCAGCGTCACACTTCCGATCTGGCCACCTGCTATGTCGGGGTCAGCTTCTACCGCAGCGCGAACGGAAACGAGCTGCACACCGCCGTCGCCCAGGTGTTCAACGAACGCGGCGACGGCGTCGTCGTCCGCGGCGGCACCGCGCAGATCTCCAAGCGCGACCGCCAGCCCCACCTGACGCTCCCCGACGCCCGGCAACTGCTGCTGCACGCGCTGACCGAGTACCGCACCACCCACGGCCACCAGCCCGCACGCATCGTCGTGCACAAGACCTCGAACTTCACCACCGGCGAGATCGACGGCTTCCAGGAGGCAGCCGACCTTCGCGACATCGACCATGTCGACCTGCTGTGGATCCAGCGGCGCGGCGCCCCGCACCTCTACCGCACCGGACAGCTCCCACCACTTCGCGGCACCAGCGTCCAACTAGACCCGCGTTCCCTGCTCCTGTACACCCGCGGCTCAGTCCCGTATTTCCGGACCTACCCCGGCCTGTACGTCCCCCAGCCCCTGCTGATCCGGCCCGCAACACACGGCACAGATCTACTGACCGCCGCCACCGACATCCTCGCCCTGACAAAGATGAACTGGAACAACGCCCAACTCGACGAACGCGACCCCCTCACCCTGCGCACCGCCTACCGAGTCGGCTCTATCCTCAAACACGTCCCGACCGAGGCCCGCATCGCCACCCGCTACGCCTACTACATGTAGAGCTACGGGGCAGCACCCTCATTCACCGAGCCGTTTGCGCGTCGGCGACGCTCTCAGGCGTACGAGGCCTTCGACAAGCTCTCAGCTGACGAGCGGCGGGACATGCTGGCCCGAATACAGGTCATCGGCAATGCTCCGGATGTCGACGAGGTGGAGAACCTGTTGTTGGAGCGAGTGGTCTCGGCTGTGGGGCATGCCTACGCCAAGCCATTCCTGCAGCGTCTGGAGGGCTGGTTCTACCAGCGCACGGATGAGATGGATGCGATTACGGGCGACGAGTTCGACCAGATCTTCACCGATCTTCGCAATCAGTTCCGCCCGGAGAACCTGCCCATCGACGAGGACATCGCCGTCCTCGAAGCCGATCCGTCGGACTACGCGAACATGACCTTCGTCCGCCAACTGGATCTAGGCGTCGTCGAGGATCTCGCGGCGCCTGACCTCGGCCTTGCGGTTGAGAACGTTCGTCATCCGCACTGCGGTGACGGTGAACGCGATGCCCAGCGCGAAGAACAGCACCTCGGTGATCACGCCGACGACGGCGATGTCCCGGGTGGCGAGGGCGATCATCAGCATGATGAGCCCGCCGGACAGCCAGGCGAACCAGATGCGGAACTTCTCGACGCGTACGGCCGACTGGACTTCTCTGTAGCTGGGCACTGGTTTCCCCCTGCGGTGGTGTGTTGAAGGGCATGATGCCGCGCCGCGCATGCGGGGTGAGGGGTGCGTGCGTGGCAGTTCTGTGACATTCCGTCACAGGCGATCACCGTCAGGAAGCCAGGGCCTCGCACGCCCCACCGTAAGTGCGGCGCACGGGACCCTGGCCGCTCGGCTACCCGAGCACTGCGCCCGCGATCATTCCGGCCAGCGCCACAGCGCCGACAGACAGCCCCAGTGCTACGGCCTGCTGCTTGACCACCTTGCCCAGGTAGACCTGACCCGCGAGCGCGACGGCCAGGACGACGACCTTCTGCTGCTTCGACATGCTCTTCACCTCCCTTCTCTTCGGATTGCGCGCAGCATGGCATGAGGGTCTGACAACCCTCAGTCCCCAGTGGCCGTTCGTCATTAGATCGGTCGCTACTGTCGTCGCATGGACTTCGGAGACGTGCCCGCATGGGCGGCCCTCGTAGTAGCCGTGGTCGCAGCGGAGCTGAGCAGGCGCGCCCACAAGATCAGCACGCGGAATGTGGCTGCAGCAGAACGCGCCGCCGAGGCGGCCGAGCGCTCTACAGCTGCGGCCGAGAACGCGCTCGCTCTGCAACAGCAAGATGCTGCTGTACGTCAGGCTGCGGAGGCAGAGGCCGCGCGCCCGAAAGTGCGGCTTCGCATCGACTTCGCGGGAAAGCACAATTACCGGCTGCGGAACTGGGGAGATGCGACCGCCGACAACGTCGTGAACGCCGAGCCGTGCGGGGCCGTGGATGCGTGGCCGACCGGGCTCACTCTGCGCCCCAGCGAAGCCCATCACTTCATGATCGCGGGCGACTTCGACGACTTGGAGCCCGCCCAGATCCACGTGAAATGGGACGGCCAGGGCGAGCCAGTGGTCTTGCCGGTCCCCTGAACACAGATGGCCCGGGACACCGTGATGGTCTCCCGGGCCGTTTCGGTGAGCGGGGTAACAGGGACCGCTCTTCAGGCTTGCGGAGCCCGCCGGTGCTGCGGCCCGTAGGCCGGGACCGGACACCCTTCGGCCAGGTCACCCGCCCGCGCCGTTCAAAGTGCGCTCCGTACCGCCTCCCCATACCGTCGTGCTTTAGGTGCGTGCCGTCAGGGTCGCATGATCACAGCTGAATCTGTTCTCGACAGACAACTTCGTGGCAGGCCCGTACTCCTACGACGTCCAGAAAGATTTCTGATCGCAGCGTCATGCGAACGCGCGCGCCAAAGGAGACCACCATGCCCCTTTTGAAGATCTTCCGTTATTACTTGGAGTATTTCATCTTCATCTTTACGGCACCTGCCGAGGAAAAGGATCTTCTTCACTTCATCAACGACGCACGCAGGAATCCCGGAAAATACCCGCCACGTGGAAACGCTGCAGGTGCGGCCATGACTGCGTGTCCAGTGGGATTCAAGTTCTCACGAAGCTTGTGGGGTATCGCGCGCGACCACAGCCAGTATCTGGCCACCCAACCCAAGGCCTGGGTTACGTCCGGGGACAACATGCACCGCGGCCCTAAAGGAGAACTTCCTAAAGGAAAACTTGTCTGGGAGGCCGGAGAGCCGATGGAACGCGCGGGATACAGGACCTGGAAGGCGGAGAACGTAGCGGTGGGGTTCAGCAGCGCTGAGGCTGCGGTGCGCTTCTGGATGCAAGACGATGCAGAACACAATTGGGGGCACCGCAATGCGATCCTCAGGTGCGCAACACGGGAAGCTGGGGTCGGTCATCACGCAGGCGGCCCCTGGGGCCATTACTGGACGCTGGACATGGGCACCATCTAGATCAGCGGCGCACACGCGGTGTGCCTGGGTGGCCAGTTGCCAGCCGGACAGCCTTCACTCCTCGCCAACGGTAGCTCTCCGGCTGGCGTAGCACGCTCAACCGTCCGTTCGCCGATAGCCTCGGCGGCCTTCGAGCGCCTTCGTGGCCGTGGCGCCCGTCCAGCGGTTCGTGCCGCTCTCGGTGTCGTCTGGGCGGGCCAGCGGCCACGAGCGAGGTCGGCACGGATGGTTCCGGCGGTGACGCCAACCCCGGCGGCCTCCAGCTCGCGGGCGGTGTAGAGGCGTCCCGGCTGAAGGCCTGCGTCCGCACTGGCGAAGTGCTCCGCGATGACCTCGTCGACGGCGGACGGGTCATAGACATACGCCTGCCCTCGTTTGTCGACCGGGTCCGGCCAGGCGGGGTGGCGGAACCACTGGTTGCGCAGTGTTTTAGGCGCGGCCGTGGCGGGCGTCGATCTCTCGAAGACCTCCGAGCCCATCCGGACGGCCTCGGTGAAGGTGGCAGCCCTCGGCAGGCGGGCATTGCGGCAACGAGCCGATCTGTGGGCAACCAACTCCTGCGCATCGAGGAGGAACTGGGCACCCAGGCCCGCTACGCGGGACGCGACGCCCTGGGCGTCCCAGCCCAGAAGGCACTTTCGCGCTTCCGCTCAAGACCCGGACACCATGGCAAGTGAAAAGCACAGGCCCCACATAGGGAACCCGGCATATGACTGGCTGCGCGCCCCACCACCAGCGGGAGGGGCGCGCAGCCGTATGCCGGTCAGGTTCCGTTGATCAGGTACACGGCAAAGCCGAGGCTGACATCTCCAGCAGGGACGGTGGGCGCGCTGGCACACTCTCCATCGGACAACCAACTCCCTTTCACGTTCAGGACACCAGACCTGCAACTTCACGATGCACACCGCCCACTAGAGTTCTCGGGACGCCCCTGGGCTGCCGGGAGACGGCGGGCCACGGGGCGGGTGCGCGGGTCAGGCGTGCGGGTGACCGGTCAGGTCAGGAATCCAGGAACGCGCCGCATCCCGACCAGATGAACCGGTGGGAGCTGATCTCGTTCTCCACCTCGATACCGCTGGTGAAGTACTGCTGCTCAAGGGTGTCCATGTAGTACTCGTCCGGCTTTATGCAGGTGTGGCCGCCCGCCCAGTCCGTCCCCGTGCCGTTGAAGAGCTGCACCCGCCTCGTGTCCGATGCCTTGTAGACAAGGGATTCCGCGGTGTTGGTGTCCCAGCCCTGGAAGGGGCCGGAGCTGTTGCCCCAGTCCGAGTCCCAGCTCGTGGTGCTGCCGAGCCGAGTGGTGCCGCAGTTCGCCCCGTTGTACGCGACGAATGTGCCGGCGGGGATGGCGTGGTATGCATTGTCGCAGGCGGTGGAGGCCTGCGCGCTCGTGCCCGGGACGACCGCTCCGAGGGCTGCCAGGCCGAGCGTCGCGGCGGTGGCCAGGATCTTGCGCATGACGGATCACTCCTTGTGTGTGGGTGGGATGTGAGGGGATCAGGCTGCCGAGCCGGTGAACTTCTCGGCCCGGGCCAACGTGTCGAGGTTCATGCGCTGATAGGCGGCGATCGCGTCCCCGTACCGGGCGGGCAGCTTCTTGCGGTACTCGGCTTCGAGCGCGCGGGTCGTGCGGGTCAAGGGCGTCCGGCCGGCGCAGGTCGCCTCGGCGACCGCCAGGCGGACCTCCACGGCGAATGCCTTCTCCTCGTTCAGGCCCCGCGTGAGCTTCGGGAGTCCCTCGCGCGCCTTCGTCGGAGTGGCGTAGTCGTGGCCCGCCGCCCCCATGCATACGGACCACTGCTCGACCGCGTCGGTGAACCGCCGGTTCTTGGCGAGGTCCGCCGCGTACAGGGGCGTCAGATTCGTGGCGGTCTTCTCGGCCCGAAACCAGGTCTCGAAGTCCCCGTACAGGCGGCCTCTGGCGTCGGCCAGACAACTGTCGCGGGGGATGCGGACGGTTCCGCCGGCTGGCAGTTCAGCCGTCAGCATGGCGCTCGACGGCGAGCCCAGGAGCGCCTCGGTGTAGCGGATACCCTCCTCGCGCGGGAGCGCGTTGGCGTATGCGCCGTTCGGGTCGTCGATCTGCTGGGCCTTCGCCTGCAGCCGACTGCCGTAGCCGTTCCGCCGGGCCCAGCCAGCATCCGTCAGGAAGGCGCCGTTGCCCTTCAGCTCGTCGGCCGTCGGCAGGGGACCGATCCGGTACGGGTAGCCCTTGTCCGCCATGCACTCCTTGATGAGGAGCTGCTCAGCACGCCGTACGAGGATCTCCTCGGCGGCGGTCAACTCCCGACCCTGGCTCCTCGTGCTCTTGGCCGCGGTGTCCCGCTGTGGCTGAGCGGAACCAGACTGCCCGTCCGTGCTGGTGGTGCAGCCGGCCACAGTGAACATGACGGCTACCGCGGATGTGCATGCCGAAACGAACGCTCGCCTCATGGCGGTGCTCACTCCCCCGAGTGGTGGCGCGCTGTCCGTCGCGCCCCTTCGCGCCTAGAGCGTCTGTGACGCGAGCATGGCCATCCACGGAAGTTCATGGAGTTCCTCCCCGTTGACATGTGGTGTGCGGGTCTATGGAGCGATCGGTACAATTGAGGTTGGTGTGGCTGGAGTTGGCCTGGGTGAGGCGGCGGTCGAAGGCGTTCATGACGCCCTTGCCGTGCACCAACAGTCCGCTCCGCCCTCCCTGGCGGATTCGGCCATCGCCGAGGCAGGCGAGCGGCAGACCAGGGCCCTGCGCGAGCTCAGCGCCCGTGCGTTCCCCAACCCGGAGGCGGTGTTGGACGATGCGCCTGCCGCCTCGTGCGTGATGGCGAAAGTCGGCGGCGATCCAGGCTCAGCTGTCGGTCCACCAGTGGCGCTTCTGGCCATCGGAGGCGTTGGTGTTGCTCTTGTTGCCGATGTCGGCGCACCAGGTATAGCCCGAGGTTTTGGCACAGGCCCGCATGTAGCGGTTCTTCACCGTGTCGCTGCTGTGGAGGTACCGCTTGGTCGTGATGGTCTTCCCGTCCTTGTCCGAGGTCTTGTAGCCGCAGGACTTCCAGGACTTGCCCTTGTCGTGGCTGATGTTGACCCAGACCTTGTCGCCCTTCTTGGATTTCTCCAGCCGCCCGGCCGAGCGGTCGTGGAACTTCCCGGTCATCAGCTTGAGAACCCGGCTGTGCTTCTTGGTCACGCCGTCGTTGTACTTGTCGGTGTTCTTGCCCTTGTAGCTGACGTACTCGCCGACGCCGAAGGTCGAGTAGGAGTTGTACGTGCACGACGACGCCGCTGTGCTCATGGAGGCCAGGCTTCCGGCCTCCGTGACGGGCAGCACCATGACGGACGCCACCGCGCCTGCGGTGAGCATGGGCAGGCCAAGCTTCATTCTCGATCCCCCGATAGGTGTGGTGGGCGCCCCCGTGATACGCCCGATGCGGCAATGGCAGCGGGTGAGTTCAGCACGGTGCGGACCGGTGTGATGCCGACGTGTTCATGTCGGCGAGATCAACTGTGCTGTTCCGCCCCGGCCGAGGGCCAGTGATCTCGCGTTTCAAGTCGGCGTGGGACGCACGCTACCCGGCTGACCTGGTGTGTTGCAGACGGATTGGGACGCGCATGGAATGCTGGGACGGGAGCTGAGGCAGCGGTCACGGGGGTGGAGGGCTTGGACAGGCCAGAGGGAGCCCAGGAGTTGGCCAGCGTGCTGGCGGGGTTGAAGGAGCGCAGTGGTCTCAGCTACCAGGAGCTGGGGCGCCGGGTTTTCGCGAGCAGTTCCACCCTGCACCGGTACTGCAACGGCAAGGGAACACCGGGGGAATATGACCTTGTTGCCCGGATCGCCAAGGAGTGCGGAGCCGACGCGGACGAACTCAACAAGCTCCTGCGATGCTGGAGAGCCGCGACGGCGCAGGGACAGGATCCCGGTTCAGCTTCTGCCGCAGTGGATCCTGGGCAGTCCCCCGTCGCCGGCACCGTCTTCGCCGCGGCGCCCACCGTCATCGCCACCGACGTTCTGGCACGAAGGCAGCCTCGCCTGGGCATGAGGTTCGTCCTCGCCGCTGTCATGACGCTCGTCGTTCTGTGCACTGCCGTCGCAAGCACCCCGTACCAGGCCGCGACGGTGGCCGTGCCGGCACCGGTCGGGTCGACAAGCTGGGCGCGGACGCCGACGCCCGTAGAGCCGGAACTGTTCGGTGTGACGATGAACAGCTCCAGCGGGACCATGCCGTCCTTCCGGACCGGCGCGCTGAGGCTGTGGGACAGCGAGACCCGCTGGGCCCAAGTGGAGCCCGCCCGCGGGGAGTACGACTGGTCCACGCTCGACCGGCTCCTCTACGGCGCCGAACAGAAGGGGCTGCCCACGTTGTTCGTCTTCGGCGGCACACCCTCCTGGGCGGCCCCCGACGCGCGGAAGGCCGCGTATCCGGAGGGTTCTCGTGCGGCACCACCGGACGACCTCGACGACTGGGACGCCTTCGTCCGCGCTCTCGTACAGCATGCGGGTGCCCGTATCGATGCGTACGAACTGTGGGTCGCGGCAAACCACGAGCACCATTACAACGGCAGCGTCACGACACTCGTCGAGATGACCCGGCGGGCAAGCCGCATCATCCGGGAGAGCGACAAGAACGCGACCGTGGTGTGCCCCTCGATCACCGAGCTGTGGGCGGCCGACGCGCACGAGTACCTGCTGCGGTTCGCCGAGTTGGGCGGCTACCAGTATTGCGACGCGGCAGGAATCAAGCTGTACCAACGTCGGATCACCGACCCCCCGGAGACCATGCTCCAGGCCGTACGCAAGGTCGACCGGACGTTCCACCGGGCGGGTTACCACCTGCCTCTGTGGAGCACCGGCACCGTGCAGACCCTGCCGCTGAACGATCCGCTGGACGAGGAAACCGCAGCCAACCACGCGGTCCGCTTCTATCTGACGGGCCTGTACGCTCGCAACCGGGACCTGGAGCGCATGTACTTCTACGCCTGGGGCAACGGCAAGATACCCCTTGTCCTCCAGGCCGAAGGCCAACCACCCACCAAGGCCGGCCGGTTCGTCGCCCGCCTCCAACAGTGGTTGACCCACGCAGACCTCCGCTCCTGCGGCCACGGCCTCCAAATCGCCCTGCCCGAGAACGTCTGGCAATGCGAATTCCTCCTCCCTGATGAACGAGGCACCCTCCGCACCGCCCACATCCGCTGGACCCACGCAGGCACAGCCGAAACCCGCGTCGGTGCCGGTGCCCGCAATGTCGAGCACCTGGACAGCTCCACGCGAGAGGTCGGCCACGGTGACACGGTGCGTGTCACGGAACGACCGGTACTGATCCGGTACAACTGACTGACCAGTCGTCCGCTTATGTAGGCCGCCCGAAAGACGGTGCGTGAGCACCGGCCTCATCGCCACCTCGCTGGGGGACGGCCTCCACGTTTCTCGTCACCGCCCTACGGATTCCACATGAGTCCTCAGAAGCCGTATCTCAACTGAACATGGCAGCAGGAGAGAGCATGGGATCGCTCTCGATCTACTGCTTCGAACAATTGCTCGCGCAGCGAGGAACGTGTCGCGCCTCGACGCCAGCCCGTCCGGCACCTGCTCCGTGAACATCACGCGCCAGCGCCCCTGCCGTCGCTGCCTTCACCTTCCTCTTGGTCAACGGCGGATTTGGGGCGCCTGCTGTGAGTCGTTCTGGAGATCAGAGATCGCATCGGCCAGATCCGGAAGGTCGGACAGGTCGATGTTCCTCGGGTTGGCGGCATAGCCGACCAACCCGAGGAGGCGGTGCACGATGTCGGCCTCCTGCTGCTGCCGGTGCCAGTCGGCA